>FTEL01004141.1_pt1 | contig 35923 bp, 52 predicted proteins | sample 1658911 | NCBI WGS metagenome assembly FTEL01 (sample SAMEA3914869, study PRJEB12502) | metagenome | biome: forest; material: soil | place: USA | collected 2012-03-12 | depth 0.1 m
CTCCGGCCCCGGCAGCGCCAGCGCCACGAACGGTATCTCGCGCCACCACCGCCGGGGTAGCAACGAGCGGCGGCGGTCGCCGCCGAGGCCGATTTCGGTGGCGTACTCGCCTCCTTCGTCGTCGTCGGGGGCGTCGTCGGGGGTTGAGGGTGGTGGTGGTGTTGGGAGGAGCCTGACGCCGGGGCAGGCGAGGAGGATGAATATGGGGGGCAGCTTTCGGTTGGAGAGGGAGAGGGAGCGCAGGGGAAGTCCGGTTTCGGTGAGGAGTGGGAGTGTGGATGCGGGGAAGGGGAGAAGGATTACTATTGGGGGTGCTGCGGGTGCTGTGGGCGGGAATGGGAATGGGAATGGGGTGCCACCGAATGGGGGGTTGAGGCAGCGGCCGAGTATGGTGTGGCGGTAAATGACCGTTGTTGACAGCGTTTTTGTTTGTTTTGTTTTTACTTTGGCTGGTTGGGTGGGTGGGTGGATGGCGTTTTTGCATGCCGCTTGCTTGTTGCTCCCGCAAGCGACCTGCTCAGAGAGAGCGGGTTAGGGAGTGAGAGCGGCGGCTGGAGTCTGGGTGTTTTGTCTCAGACTGACCGACTGACTGAGCTGTTCTCGTCATACTTTTCCTTTGTTCAACCAACATCATGAGCTGGTTTTGCTCATTTGTGGGAGGGGAGGGTTTAGGGACACTGGCTGGATAAGCTTGTGTTTTGGTGCTTTTTTCTGTGTGTGTTTGAGTTTGTGTATAAGCAATAATTCTTCTTCGGTTGTTGCTCTTCTTCTCTCTGGCAGTGTATCACTAGCGATCAATGTGAGAGGGAGCATTGTGTGAGTGCCTGTCTGGTGGGGCGAGAGGGTTGTTCAAGTTGTCTCGGATGGGCTGGATCCGCCGACACCTCTTGTACATGTCATCCCGCAGATGATGCTGATGTACAAGTCACGGCGTAGAGCCGGATTTGAGGATGAGCTTTTGCCTGTTCTCTGTGGAGTGTATCACGCAACAGCAGTCTGTGAGCTTGCCACAGCAATATGGTAGGTGCGAGGAGTGGTTTCGGAGGAACCATGTCACCGGAGGAATGTTCGGTCTGGCAACGAGTCGAAGACATGGGTCGGGGTCATCGGGGACAGCTAGGGCAGCTCTCCAGCCCCCCCAACCCGGCCAAAGGTTGTACTGTATTACTAGGCCTGCCGTCCCCATGGCCTCTCCGTACTTCTCCAACGTCCTGGTCTTCGGCGCCACCGGCAAGGTTGGTTCTGTCGTTGCGCTCGAGATCCACAGCAGCGGCGCCCGCATCACCATGGCCCTGCGTGATGTCTCTCAGCCCAATAAGTGGATCTGTCCCGACCAGGAGCACGCCGCCGGCCTGCAGCGCGTCACTGCCGACCTCACCGACCCCGCGGCGGTGGCACGCGCCGTGCGTCAGACGGGCGCCTAGGCGGCCTTTATCTATGCCGTGCGTTCCCGCGACATGGTGCGCGGCGCCATCACCGCGCTCCAGGACGCCGGCATCCAGCACGTCGTATTCTTGTCGACCAGCCAGGTCAGCGCCGCCGGTGACACGGCGGGCGACATCCGCTCCGTCGACCGCCAGCACGTCATTCCCTGGCAGCACGCCCAGGTGGAGATCGCACTGGGGGAGCTCGGCGTGCCACACACGGCGCTGCGCCCGGGCTTCTTCGCCAGCAATCCCCTACGCATCTATCTCGACAGCTCGACAGAGCCGAAGCACGCCCGTCTGCTCGCCCCCGAGGTGCTCCACCACCCCATGGACCCCGCGGATATCGGCCGGGTGGCGGGTGCGCTGCTTGTGAACCCGCGGCGGCGGCTGGACGCTCCTGCAGCTGGTGGCGAGTCGATTCCATTGCGCAAAGATGTCGTCTATCTCAGCGGGCCGACGCTGCTGTCCCAAATGGAGCTGTGTGACATTGTCAACCGGAAGCTAGCAGTAGCGGGAAAGCCCCAAGCCAAGGTCACGCACAGCACGGTGGATGAGTACCTCGCGAACCTGACTGCGGGGGGTGTTCCGGAGATGGTGGCGAAATCCCTGGCCAAATCCATGACGGAGACGAGGGCGCTGCCCACGACCAAGGGCTTGTACGAGGAGGGAATGAGCAATGTCGAGCTGTTAGCGGGCCGGAAGCCGACGAGCTTTGAGGATTTTGTAAGGCAGGAGATCAATGAGTTAACCACAGCACTGGAAGGCCAGGCCGCGGAACATGCAAGCACCTCGTCCGAGACCACGACGAGAAATACGGCGCTGGTGGCCTCGATCGCCCAGTCACGTGAGATCCCGGACGAGCGAGTTCCAGATTTAAGAATAATCAAGCACATGGGGCCTCAACCCAGAGAATGCAGTCATTCTCGCCACCCCCTCTAGCATTCCGTTCGGCTGCTTAGAGAGTATATTAATACACTACGGGATTTTCAATCTTCCCCCTCGTCTGCATCTCCCTCACCAGGACTTTCCACCAAAACGAACGGCTCCTCCTGCAATTCTCCGTGCGAATCAGCAGCAGAATTCCCACGGCTCTCCGTACGACGTCCCATTTCACTGAGCCCTTTGGTATAGTTTTGGATATCTCGCTGTCGATGAACGAGATTCTTGTACTGTGACGGACTGGTAGTGTCTCTGTCTACCATGCTACCAGTATCGTATGGTATATCGGTTTGAGGTTGTCGCTTTGGCTGCCAACGATCGGTCCCGACCAGCTCCGAGAGACTCGAGCCAACAGGCTTGTTGTCGCTGGAAATGCTCTTTTGATCCTCCTCGGTGATGCGTTCGAAAGCTTGATCAACTTTGATGCGGGCAGCTTTGCAGACGGCCAGACAAGCCAGGATGCCGTCTCTCTCCTCCTTCAAACGCTGCCGCTCCGTTTTGCCGATTGGATTCGACATTATGCTTGATTGTCAATATAGAATAGATTACAGTTATGACATGGAAGAAAAGGGGAGGAGAGATAGAGAATATATACTGCTGAGATCCCATCACTAAAATCTGGCTTGATACTGTCTAGGATTGGATATATCATGACCCGAAGTAGGGTTGGACGTTCTCGGAAAAAGCCTTTTCCTACGCACAAGCCAGCGAACGGCCCCGCTCAACACCCACATGATGCCTCTTTAATCGGCGCTAGAGATCTCAGAACTAGGTATATGCTGGCTCACGAGCTACACTAGATAGGAGAGCAGCATCACAGGTCATAGACTGCCCACCGAGAAGGGAAAAACGATTAAGCCACACCGGAACGAGTCCGTTAAAGCAATAACCCCCCTCATTACTGAAACAAATGACGAATCCACTACTCTGCATCTTCCAAGTGTAACGTTTATCCTCGTCCAAATGGTACTACTTCTGAAACCTGTCACAAGACAGGGCGGTACGGTCCAGAGCAGGTTTAACAGTTGCCGGCCGTTAGAGTAGAGCTCTTATACGCTAACCCACTATAGCCCCGTCGATCTCGCCTCCGATGTAGTTCTGCTACACTTATGGTGAAATTGTTTCGGAAGATCCAGCACTACAGAATCATCCTCGCCGCGAGTAATAAGACACCCTCTGCGAGGACAGTTCGTACAGAGCCTAGAGCACCAGCACTGAGTGTCAGAGGCTGCGCAGTGCCCACCTCGGCCAATGACCAAAAGATCACCAATGCAACTGAACAGCTGCATCCTGCGCACCACTTGCATTATGAAGTCAGCCTCGCCGCTCCAGGTCTCTTGCCTGCCGGCGTTCCTGACACTGAGCTCAGCACGCATAGAGCCTAGAGTACCGGCACTGAGCTCAACATGTACAGAGTTCAGCACAACGCAAAGCCACCGAGGCACGGGCGCAGCACAACACAACAACAGCCGAGGGAGGAACGAGAGCGCATAGGCATAGAGCACGAGCGAAGCACAGGCGCCATGGGCATGTATAAAAAGAGAGATTGGAACACATGGAGACATGAATGTTTCTCGAGACTGATTCGCATCCTATGCCTGTGCCATTTGGTTGACCTGCAATGAGAGACTTGTCTTCCTGACATTATTACAGTTAGGTCCCAAGTTACCGCGGGCTAGCCCTTCCTACCTATTCATGCTGCAGATCCACGACCCTATCTAAGGCCGAAACAACGACAAAAGAAGACAAGAGAAGGGAAAAAGAAAAACACCATTCCATTCGGTTACTAACTACCGGTCATCTGCTAACTATCGGTTATATGCCACCTTCCGTTCAGTAGCGCGTTTCCTCGCCTCATTCTGGGATGGACAGTCGCGTGTAGTTTCCGCACTTGTCTCTCTGCCTTTTGTGACTAGATCTGGACGTTGCGTACTGCCTTCGGAGACCCCAAGATTTGAGGACGGGGTAACAATACCGGTTTGCACATGCCCAAGGTCGCCAGGAACAGCGCTAGACCGGCTGCGGTAACGATCCGAAGATAGTTGCTGAAGCGTCTTCTCTGTCGTCGAGACAACCAGCTGTGCTGCCCCATGATCGGCCGATGCCTTTCCGACGTTGAAAAAATCGGCGATGGTTGTGCCCACTACTTGATCTGAGTTTTGATCGGCGCATACCTCTCCAACAATGAAGATCTTGCGATGGGGTTTGTCAGGAGTTACTATAACTCTCCGTTAGCGCCCGATTTATAATGAGTTTCGCCTCTAACTAGCTCTGTATAGTACCTGTAGGAGTCGCCTCTTCTCTTTGCAAAGAGCCCTGGCTGTATTGCAAAGATTCGAGATAGGACTGGGCGTTTTCGCAAACCCGAATGCATTGGCTGGTCGCTTCTTTCTCACCGCCTAAGTCGATATTCGTGTTGGCGTTTGTACTGCCTGTTCCGAGAGATGCCTCAAAGCGATCAAGACGGTCCCGGAGAGTGTAGATTGTATCTTCGATCAACTCCTTTAAACTTTCAAGGGCTTGACGACTTGGCTTAGAGTATTGGCTTGAGGATAGTTAGCCGAAGTTCCGATAAAGGCAAGGTAAATAACTTACATCATGATCGTACGTAACCCAGTTATTATCGTTGATTCGTAACTCTCAAGGGTATCCACAAATGCATGGATATTACCGCCCATAAACTCAAGCTTTGTCCAGTCTCTCCGTACCGTCTTTGTCTCCCCCGCGAATTGTTCCATAGCGCCTTCGAACTCGCGGCATAGTTGGCTACACCGCTCCACAGGGGCTTTGAGAAGAGTCGACATTGACTTGCTGGAGTCGGCAGCTTCGCTCAGCGAGCAAAGCACAGTGGTAAGATCTTCAAGCTTGTCTTGGAGTCTGGCCAACGTCTTGTCGCGCTCTTTGTACTCCTCCACTCTCGCGGAGAGCGACTCCGTTGACTGAATGGCGGCTGCAACGGCGGCCGCCATCGGTGCGGTATCCGCCATGCCTGAAGCCTTTGCGATCAATGGACCCCGGGGTTTTCGTTTTTGCACAGTCGACTGTGCTGTGTTGAGGGAAATGGCTCACGTCAAGTGCGGGGTTATTTGAACCCCGCAGGTTTGGCGGCTAGAACAAGTAATTTGATTGGCTTGTGCGAGCCGGCGTGGGGGTGCTTATGTAGGATTCCTGCAACCAGCACGGCAGAGCTAGCGGCGGATCTCCTGGCTGTGAGCACGCGCGGAGACAGGGCTGTTCCTTCCTATCGCGCCGGAGGGAAATCCTTTCCCAAAGGCCGGTGCATGGTTCCAGTGTAGCAACACTACGAGGGCTGCGCCGCATCACATTGCAGAATGCAGATGTCAGGTTTCAGCTTCCGCCTTTACCCCTACTGCTCCGGTGGGGTCGCGCGAGCAGGGTGAGCAGGGTGAGCCAAAAGCGGCGAGTGCTCACCCCGGCTCACCCTGGTTGGCGGGTGAGCTGGAGCCATGCGCGCAAGTGAATTATTCCCCCGCCACTACATGTCGGCAGGCCTCCGGCCACAGAACCGATCATACTAGTCCGCCCTCTTCCACACAAACTCACATGGAGGGCTGGCGCGGGTGGCGGAGCACGTCCTCGTCAATCGTCAAACTCCCCGTCCACAATCCCAATAAACTCGGAAAGATTGACCGTGTTGGCGATCGTGTTTGGCTGGCCGCTGTCGTTACGACTGGAGTCCTGTCTCAGGTGCGCGTGGAGCATCGCCAACTTCGGATCGTGGCCCGTGGACGTCAACCTGATCTCCGTGGCCGTTTCGCTGAATCTTTGCCGCCTCACTGGAACTGGCCTTGATTCCTCGGGCGAAACGGGCGAAGTGTCAGTAATTATTGTGACAGGAGCCGGGCGAGACAGTGTAAAGATTTCGAGCACGCACCATCTTCGTTCCCGAGACATTCGTCGAGGTCAAGCCTGGACCAGTGGCCGTTGCGGAGCTTGGCGAGGAGAACGTGGTCGTCGACGAGCTGCACGTCCTCAACCATTTGGTTGAAGCTCTTGGTGTCGGCAGTTGCCATGTTGAGCGGAGGGGGTTGCTAAGTAGTCAGGGGGGCGAGGGGAGGGAAGGCGGGAGATTGTTCGTGTTTGTTCGAGGTCAAGCTCCGGGGAGGGGGTCAAATCCACGCACTATTTGTACCTGTTGTCGCCCAGCAGTGTTTCTAACGTCATTCTGTCGCACCGCCTGCCTGTGCGCGGCCCACATACAGACCGCCTTCATTCACGCCCTGTGCAACAGCCCATCCCATGTACGTCTGCAGTGCCAAAGCAAGGGGGTGGTGAGCTGTGGCAAGTTCAACCGAGTGCTCTATTAATCGAGAATATGAGCCCTGTCCCCGAGCATAAAGGTAGTGGCATTGACTACAACGATTTACACCAACTACTCTCTGCACTAACAGGAAACCTGACATCCCCCCTTAGCTCTGCTCCCACGAGAGGGACCTCTTGGTTTTGGCCGAGGTCATCCCATCTCCGCCCGCTCAACTCCTCGAGAAAGGCGAAGTAGCTCTTCACCCATCCGCCATCAATTCCATCCATTGGCTCATGGCCCAACCTGGCTGCGTCCTGGTTCACCCAATCCTGGATGCCTTGCATGTATTCCACATCCTTCTTCATCAAGCTGTGAAAAGTATGGCCTCCCGCAGAGATGCCAGCCTTCCGCCCATCGTACTCGCTCCGCATCGCTTGCCGACTCGGCAGCCGCGCTTTGCCCGCCAGGACGCGCGCGAGAACATTGGCTTGAAAATCGAAGAGAGAAAAGGCCGAGGCGTGGTACGGCACACCGACAAAGACGAGGCTCGGGTTGGGGATATAAAACATGTCCTTGTGGAGGTTGTGCGTCGTGCAGCCGTCCGAAGTGATGATGACTTTGTCGTCAGCCTCCTCTCTGGGAACGGTTGGATCCTGGAGGTGGCCGAGAAAGGGGTACGTCGTGATGTACCCAGTGCAGAGGACAACCATGTCAATTCCGGAAATCACTTGTCCGTCGCCGAGAACGATGCTGCCCCGAGTGCCGACCCCTTCCTCGTCGGGCACGAGTCTGTCGACTGGTCCAACCCGCTTGACACCAGAGGCAAACATGCTTCCCGGAAGGTCATACTTGCCGCGCCTGGAGCTCTGGTAAGTCTCCTGGGCAAGGTTGACGATTTCCTTGGCAAGGTCGAGGGCAGAAACCCCACCGCCGACGAGAAAGACAGTCTTGCCCCGGAATGGCTCGGGTGATCGATATCTCTTGGAGTGGAACACATTGTCGGGGAACCGCTGCTTCCATTCCTTCAGACCAGGCAGGTCAGGGATCCTTGGCTCGTGGTACCGGCCACTGGAAGCAACCACAGCGTCAAAGCACCATTGGCGGTCCACGAGTTTGTAGTCGCCAGCCCCTTGGTCGCCTGACACCCTCTGCAAGGTTTGAGTACGTATCGTCCAGCCGGAGGCTGCGTCCGAGTTCTCCCGGACCGAGTCGACGCGAGTGCCATACTGAACCCGGTCCTGTACCCCCGTTGTGACGGCGAGATCCCGGATATACTGCTCGACTTGCTCGTGCGTGATGTAATCCGGTGTCCCTTCGGGCCAGTCCATGAGCGTGGTCCGCATGACAGGGGTCGAAACGTTATTCCGCAGCCCCTCATAACACGGGCCAGGCGGCGCATGTGTCAATGAGGCTTCTTCGAATGTGCGAGGACGGGAACCGGATTCGTGCTGTGGTTCGGAGGAATCGGGACCGTGGGCATCATCGTCCGGTGTTGGGGCCGGCGGCCGTTCGTTCGGGTATGGAGGCTCCGTCGGCAGCCTGGGATCGAAGTGCCAGACGCCGCCCGGCGCGCTCGAGCGCTCAAAAACCGTCACATCGAGCCCCTGGCCGAGAAGGTGGGCGGCAGAGACAACGCCGCTGATCCCGGCTCCGATTACTGCAACGGCCCTGATTGGAACCGGGAAGCGGAACTCGTCATCGCCTTGAGAACCCATTGTGCTTAATAAAAAGAAAAAGGGGTAGCATCCAGGTCCCAGGGGGTCGGGTAGCAGTCAAATGAAAAGGCAACCTTTCACGAAGCAAGGTACGGCAAGGGAAAAGTCGACACCATGACGAGGGCGCATGAGGCAGGGTTCCCGTGATCCGCAGGGCTGGGTGGTTTCCAACACGCTCGGCCTGCTCGGCCCGCACTTACAAGGGGTCAACACCACCTGGGAACGGGGAGAATCTCGACGGCATTGGTCGCCCGGTCCGACGTCCCCATCAGTCGCGTCTAGTGATCGCGAATCCAGCCACGACATGACGACAGTACTTATTGCTCTTTTCAATGGTTGCCGGTGTTGGGTCTGGCTCTTCACATCCTGGTCGTGGTTTCTGTTTAATTCGACGCCTCTGGTCTCCGTTTTTGGTCCAAGGCGACACAGCATCAACCTCAACCAGACATCATCGTTCTCGTTCACCGAAAGTTCCAAAAACAAATCTCAGTTTTGCGGTTCAAAATCTCTGATCTCGTTTTCCGCAATGGCCGCCGCGGGCACCAAAGAGGTCATCTATGAGGATGACGAGAAACATCCACGTGGCGTCGGTCCGACCGCCCGCGCGTCTGACGGCTCTGGGGCCGAACCATCGGATGTAACCGTGGCCAAGGACCCGACGATCAACCAGACATGGAGGTCGTACATTTGGGATTCCTTGGACAAGCCTTCTCGGGAGCGCCGTTTCTTGTTCAAGCTTGACGCCATCGTCCTGACTGTCGCCTGTCTCGGAAGCTTCATCAAGTACCTCGACCAGATCAACGTCCTCAGCGCCTTTGTCTCGGGCATGAAAGAGGACTTGGGGCTCTTCAGCAACCAGTTGAACTACCGTATGTTGAACCCGTCCTGGTTATTTCCTCCGCCCGGTTGTCTCGGGAGCCATTCTGCTCCCGAGACACAGCACTTTTCCTCCGGAATAGCTCCCAGTACATCCTGATCAGGAAACAATGGGCTGACATGGCTGGATGGGCAGTTGTCACCGCATGGACAGTCGGGTACGTCGTCGGGCAGGTGCCGAGCAACCTGATCATCACGCGTGTTCGACCGTCCATCTGGATTCCAGCGGCCGAAACGGCATGGTCGGTGCTCACCATCCTGATGGTGACATGCAAGGGCGTCACCGGCATGTATGTCCTGCGCTTCTTCGTCGGCCTGACCGAGTCCGCCTTCAACCCGGCAACCATGTACATTCTCGGCTCTTGGTACCGCAAGGATGAGCTCGCCAAGCGGACCACCATTTTTCAGGCCAGCAGCTTCGTGGGAGCCATGTTCTCGGGCTACCTGATGACTGCCACCTACAACCTCGACGGTGTTCGGGGTTTCAAGGGCTGGCAGTGGTTGTTCGTCATCAACTTTGTCATCTCGATGCCTGTCGCCATTGCAAACTTTATCCTCAACCCAGACCTTCCGGAGAACACGCGGGCATGGTGGTTGAGCAAGGAAGACGTGGCACTGGCGCGCGAGCGCATGGCTCTCGAAGAACGCGCCACCAGGCAGCCATACACCAAGGCAAAGGTCAAAAAGATTTTGTCAAGCTGGCACATTTACGTCCTCACGCTGACGTACGTCCTGTACAACAACAACGGCAACTTTGGCGGCCAGCCGGGCTTCCAGCTGTGGCTCAAGTCCGAGGGTTACTCGGTGGCGGCCATCAACACCTACCCGACCATCGCCCTTGCGCTGGCCGTCGTCTTTGCGCTGATCTTCGGATGGACCTCGGACTCGCTGTGGCGTGGTGCTCGCTGGCCGCCCATCATCATGGCGGGCATCGCCAACGTCATCATCAACTCGAGCCTCGCCGCCTGGAACATCCCGCTCGGCTGGAAGTGGACGTGCTACATTCTCGGCGGGCTTCCCAACGGCCTTGGTGCGCTGCTGATGGCCTGGGCAAACGAGGTGTGCGCCAGCGACAGTGAGGAGCGCGCCGTCGTCATCGCCACCATGAACTCGATGGGCTCTGCTGTGCAGGCCTGGCTGCCGCTGTTGATCTGGAAGCAGACTGATGCCCCGCAGTACCACAAAGGTTTCATTTCCATGATCTGCATTGCGGTCGCGCTCATGGCTTCTACGATGCTCACGTGGTTCCTGCAAAAGAAGGAGAACTCGAGACGAAAGGAGAGCTCTGAGTCGTCGGGTTCGGCTTAGATGAAGGAGCGGTGATAGGGAGGGATCGTTCCAATGGATGCGGTTTTTCCTTGTTGCGGAATCGGGAGTCAGAATCATCTGCGTGAAGGTTTTGAGTTGCATATATCAGGGCTCTGAAAGCCAAGTTAATACAGACTTCTGAATAAACTGACAGCTCGATCAAGCCTGATCCAACAGTTCCAGATACTGACCAGCCACCTGCCTGACAGCCTCCTGAAACAGCGCAAACTTGATGCCCAGTGTCTTTTCCGTCTTGGAGCCGTCAAAGTGGATGGGCTGCGTCGGCTGTTTCCCATCGACACTCAAGCGGCCGGCCTTGACATCAGCCGCGAACTCGGCACGCGCGACCTCAACGGCGTCTTCCCACACAATCGGTGTCGATGCGACGAAGGTCTGGCTGTGGCCCTTGGAGGGGGGCTCTGGCGCGCTCAACGCAAGCGCGTGGATCCTGGCAACATCGGCAGCTAGCACGGCGTTCCCGTTGAACGGCCACTCGCTCTTGTTCCCGAGCAGCAAGCCCAACAAGACCGAGTTGGTGCCCTTGGTGCGCAGCTCCTCGGCCGAGCGAGCGAGCTCGTCGCGGCCAAACGCCCAGCCGGACAAGACACTGACGACGTCGAACCCGGCCCGCTCGCCCCGCTGCCAATGCGAGCCGACCCATTCCTCTACGGCGTTGAGCACCGCCGTCTTGCCGGCGGAGTAGGCCTTGATCTCGCTGCGAAAAGGGCCAGACGGGGTTGGCTGTCGGCTCTCCGGCCCGAACCGGACGCTGTAGTCGACGTCGGGCGAGGCGCCGGGATATGCAAACGGGAAGACGGCCACCGCCGAGCTGGTCAGGATGATGCGCTTGACACCTGCCTCGGCCGCGGCCGCAGAGCTCTTCAGGATGCCCAGAGTGGCGTTGACGGCGTCCTGGACGAAGTATTGGTCACACTGCTCCGGCCCCACGGTGACGGCGCCGCTGAACGAAGGGACCGGTGCCGCCGAATGGATCACGTAGCTAGCGCCCCGGATGGCCGAGTCAAAGGTGCCGGGGGCGGCCAGATCGGGGATGACAACGAAGGAGAGGCTGTCTTCTCCTTCCGGGGACTGGCTGGTCAGGGCAGAGACCGAGGGATGTGTCCGAATGGTATCAATCCTTGTTTGGGAGCGTACCGCGGCCCGGACTCTGTAGCCCAACCGAAGAAGTTCGAGGAGAGTGAGGAATCCAAGAAAGCCGGTTGCACCGGTGATGAGAACAAGAGGTTTTGCGGTTGCCATTTCCGATTGAATACAACAAGTCACACAGGTTAGACATGTGAGCGGGCGAAAATCTTGTTGTTTGCTACGTTTCTACGCTGATGGATAAGGGGTGGTCCTTATTATTGCCCTGGATATAATCCATGCCACGAACCCCATGCCGAGAGTAACCTAAGCGAAGAGAGTGATGTGCCTGTGTTGAGGCGGGGGAGAGGGGGTGAATCCTCCAGGCTTGCGTTCTGCGACATCCCCCGGGAGCTACGGAGAAAAACCGGTGGAAGATACTACGACCAATACTTAATATTTAACGACGCTCTTTATGGTGACCGAATCTTTCCCGCAAGCCCGGCGATAGGGCGAGCATGGGAATGATGCCCATGATGTAACTCAACGCTTCTAGCCTCGTACTCTTTAACCTCAAACCTGCAGGCCTCAAACCTTCGGAGCTTAACCCTTTCGCAAATGACGACTATGGCGCCACTCTTGGCCAGCCACTGAACTCATCTCCCCTAGAATCCCCGTCCCCTTTTGGTCACCTCTTGTACTCCAACTCCGACAACTCGCCGAGGCCATTCAAGGGTGGCTGTCAACGCCTTCATGTTCACGCCAACCCAACGTCGACATTCCCCCCTGTTGCACGTAGCCTGGTGGCTTGCAGTTAGCTATGAGCAATACGAGAAAGGACACATTCAGCTTGAAAGCGGTGATTTTGGGCACCAAAAGGGGAGGGAGCGTGGCTGCCCGGGTCGGGGCAGGCTTTTCGCGCTTTGTCCAGCAATTTTACGGGCCTGACATGGTGCGGCTGGATTTGTGTGACGTGGACGCGATAACTAGTGGCTTGCCGTTTCGACGCCACCGAGTCTCTCGGGGTAGTTGTCAAAGGAACAACCCCTCATGCACCATGCACGGCAACTTCACATCACCAAACCATAAGCCATGACCGCTCCCGCGTTGGCGTTGATCGGACTCGCAGGCCCGGCCATGGCAATAGCGGCGCCTGTTGTCGTCGCGCAGTCGGGATTGACTGCGCATACCCCAGCTCCGAGCGGTGCGGCACCCCAGCCGGGTAAACCCTTCGCTCCGGCGGCCCGGATACCACCAGCGTGAGCTCTGGCTCCAGTCTTGGTCAACCCACGCGCGGCGCCGCATCCACCTATCTCCCGGCCCAACCATCATCCCCGAACACTGCCCTCACTCACCGCGCCGAAGCTTTTGGACAGCTCATCATAAAAGAGGCCAGCGCGCACCCCAGCGTCAGCCGCCCCTTAGGATCATCCCCCAACAGCTCCGGCATCCGGTTCCGCCGGCCGCGGCGCAAACGCCGGCACGTCGAGGAACATGGCCGGGCACTGCGCGACGGCGGCACGCAGGCGGGCCGTGTCGTTGAATACCAGCGCGGACTGCAGAGCCGAAGTATGAGCCACAGTCGGAGCCGGAGCCAGAGCCGGAGCTGGAGTAGAAGTGGCTCCTGTCATAGAAGATATCTTAGGACTCTCGGTTTCAGATAAACTCGTGATCAGTTGGACCCCTCCCAATTACGTCTATGCGTAGTGATTTCCAAACGAGTGTTTTCCTTTCTCTCTGGGGATTGTGGCTGATTTGACCGTTATGCAACAGGGCGGATAGGCGACAGATTTCCATACTCTAAAACGACGTGGCCGCTCCCAATCCAATCAGCGGGTCTTGCAGTGCTCAGGCATGTGCGAGGTTTCTAGAATTCTGTACCTCTCCCTAAACAATGCAGGGCACGCCGTTTTTGCTCTCCTTCCTTCCAACTTGGTTCCATGGACCCATCAGTCCATTGCGTCGCCCAATCTGCCTACAAACACCTCGATATTGTTCCGATTCTATGTTCCCGGCAAGGGACTAGTACAGCTTCTTGCGCTACGATGAGAGATGCATATGTTAGCCCGACTCTCGTCGTGGAATTTGAAGGCGAGCATATCACTTACGTTGAGGAAAAGAGAGAGGACGAATCCAAGCGAAGCCACGGCCAGCACGTATGCAAACACGTATCTGATGGAATCGGTCACCTGGGCGATGACTGCTTGCTTGAGACCAGGGTCGAGGTCCAGGAAGAGAGAACTGCTGGTGCCCGTCGTCAGGTGGACAATGTCGGCGGGCGAGTAATCTGGGAGCACCGAGCCGACCTTGACGAGAACGAGGTTTTGGAAGATGGCCCCGGTGATGCAAAGAGCCGCGAGGATGCCGGAAACTTGGGCTATTCGCCCGGTCATCCACCTGGTTAGCAACCAAGGACGCAAAGAAAGGGGAAGTCGCCCCGGCAATGTACAGGTAAGCATCCATCAGGGCGACATACCGATTGTCATGATGCTCACAGCATGGTTGACCTCAGTTGGAGGAGCGATCGAGGAGACGACGGCGACACCAGCACTCTGGAAGCAGCCGACCCCAACGCCGATAAGAATTGTGTACCCATAAACGTTTGCCGATGCCGTGTCGGAATTGATGGTGACTATATTTTGCGAAGATGAGTCAGGACAAAGCGTCGTGCGCAACACCACCATTGTGGCTGCAAGAAGATGAAAATGGAAGGGAATGGTTTTGGGTATTACACATACCCATTAGAGCGGCGCCCACGACCATGGCAGCGTTGCCGAGAACATACCAGGGCATATAATACCCGAGCTTGGGCATGATGAAGGCATTGACAAGGGCGAAGAAGACGAGGGAGCAGATCAGCGGCAGAATACGCACGCCACCATCCAGAGGCCCGTCCCCCTTTGTGAACTGAAACAAGAGCGGGGTGTAATAGATGGCCGTGAACATGATGCCCGCCACGATGGCACCCTGGATAGGCAGGATGATGAGATCCTTGGAGCGCATGAACCCCACCGGCAGGAGCTTGTTCTCCGGGGGCACGCCTGGGTGGAAGATGGTGACGGCGATGAAGGCGATCAAGAGAACAGCCGTCATGACAATCAGAGCGATCGATGAACCGCTGCTCCAGGCGAACACGGTGCCTCCAAAGTTGATGGCCATGCTAAAGCAGGTGCACCCAGCGAGAAAGATGACGGTGCCAATCCAGTCCAGCATGCGCAGCTTTTTGACAAGGGCCGTGTTGGGCAGCTGGTTGATGCTCGGCAGGATGAAGATGTAGGCGGGCGCGAACAGGGCGGCAATCGGGAGGTTGATGTAGAACCCCCAGCGCCAGGTTGCGCCGCTCTGGGCGAAGGCACCACCCAGCACGGGGCCGAGGACGCAGCCGACGCCCCAGATACAGTAGATGCCGGCGAGATAGAGCGGCCGTTCGTGGTTCGTCGTCAGCACAGCAACGTAGTTGAGCCCGCCAGCGTAGATGCCGCATCCACCAACCCCCGCAATGACGCGCCCGACGATCAAGGCGTCCATGTTTGGCGCCGCGCCACAGATGGCGCTGCCAATCTCGAAGAGGAGGAGGCAGATGATGAAGAGCCATTTCATGTCGAAGATTCCGAAGGCTTTCCCGCTGCGGCAGAGATTTCGTGGTCAGCACCCAGCTCCAAGGGCTCGCGGGACGGGCGTGTCTAGACGTACAGAGGCAGAATTGTCATGTTCCCGAGCATGAAGCTGACCCCGATCCATGCCAAGTCCTGCTCGGTTTGGAATGTCGCGACGATTGAGGGCTGGAGGTTGGCGACCTGGAACACCCAACCGTCAGAAAAGCATGGAACAAAACAGGGCAGTATTTTTTATCCCCTCCAACGCACAATTGTACCGTCCAACGCGAAGAGGAAGACTGTCGAAAGGATGGCGCCGTATGCGAAGAACCACTAGATGAGACGTGACGGTGAGCCCCAAGGACCGGAATAGATTGCCGCGATCGAGTTTCTCAGGGAAACACCACATACCTTCAAACCCGTGACGGATCTCTTTGCTTCCGGGGCAGGGGGTTCGACATCGTTGCTCGAGTTTCCGGTGCCATTTCCAACCTCGGTCTCCGGCTGCGAATCGTTTGGTGTTGTGTCCAGCGCAAGGCTCTTCTCCTCACGACGCGCTTCCTCGGTGGGCAGCTCTGCTGAGCTGCTGCTGTCGACAGCCATCTTGGAAGATACGCGCCCAGACGTCACGCCCGACGAACGGGTAGTTGATTGTCCAAGTCCTCGAAGAAAGACTGACAACGCTGAGTTGGGAGGCTGAACTGAGGACAGGGCTGGCTCAAGAGGGGCGCCAGTGTGCTCGTTTTTCTTGACGGGCGAAAAAAGCCTCAAGATGACAGAAAATACTGGAGAGCTGTGTCATGAATCCAAAAGCCGGCGAGTGTTGTTTGTGTTTCGGACCACGGGCAGGCCGGACCGAAGAGGGTCGGTCGGGTGAGCCTACCATGCCGGCATCGTTGATTGGACAAAGTTTTAGTTTCAAGGACCCAAGAGATTTGAATGGCGATCTCAAGCGCAAAAAGCGATCAATGGACGTGTCTTGGTTGCGCTTTGCACTTCGCGTATGGACAGGATTTTAAGCCGGTCGTCATCCGTCTGCCAACCGCCGATCTCTTAGTTGCTGCTGAAGGACTCATGAAGCCACAGCAGCGCGTTGCAGGAGCTCCCCGTCTGATGACTGCTTGCAGCTCGCTTGATGGCAAGCTTGTGCGGCGGTCGGATAACCTACTTAGAGACTGACACTGGCGGCATACAAAACCATAAGAAAACTGCGATGCTGCTCTACCCAGCTGAATCCCGTTTTGCGCAGCAGCGAATCTGCCGCCAACAACGGCTTCACCTTCCTTCCCCCCTTGGGCCCCTTGGTTGCTGCATCGTCCTGCCACGGCATGCACGAGGCATTTCCAGTCGGCTCGGATGGCTAGTTATGCATTGGCACAAGAAAGACGCCGTCGTCAGCAGAATCGTCACTGGAGGGAGGTCTGGTGTCCAACGTACCGCGTTTTTCCTCGACAGTAATCAGCCCCGGAGAAGTCTTGTTCGCGTGCTCCCACAGGATGCGTCGCACGAAGCTGTACACTCCATCACAACCCAAGACGAGGTCTCCCCTCTCGACCCCGCCGTCGGCAAGGGTTACCACCACTCCGTCTTGACCTTGCTTGATGTCGAGCACATTGCAAGACGTCTGGATACGGGTCTTGTCGGGGAGTGTATTATACAAGTCGTAGAAACTGCCGTCTTTTGATAGGCGCAAGCCTGTGTAATCACATACGAAAACAGGGGCGAGAAATAGGCCCTGGCTCGGCCTTTTTCTTGATGTTTTTCTTATACGGCTCATTCAACTCTCTTTACATTCGCGACACTCAGCGCCATACATGCGAAGCATGGCTGCTCTGTATATCTCGGAGCACAACGCATCTCGGAGCACAACGCATCTCGGAGCACAACGCATCTCGGAGCACAACGCATCTCGGAGCACAACGCTCAGCGGACTTTGGATACCAAACTTTAAAACCACGACGGCGAGCCTCGGTGTGCTCGGCCCAGAAAAGTGGGGCTATGCCGGCTGGCTAGGGGCAGCTCGGCCCTTTCGAACCGACAACGGCGGGAAGGATTGCTCCGAAATCACGTAATCCATTCCGCGGATGGCAGACGATTGCTTGGGTTGGTAATCAATGCACGTTGCAGTCTGCCCGGCCTCCGCAGACGGACGGAAGCAGGCAGACGGGAGCTAGGGACGCATGTCGTTCCATTTGCGAAAGGGTGTGAACAACTCCGGTGCAGCGGGCTCTCCTCCAAACTGCATAATTATGCATAGAAAGGGGGACATTGACGGAGAGGGAAGGGGTGAGATTCACAAGGGCATATGCACCACGAAAGAGAAGTCAAGCCATTCAAGAGGTTTAAGTCAAGCACCGAAAGTGTCAATACGCCGTAGAAACTAGCTACCCCAAGAGATCGAGATCGCTTGAACTGCCAGCCATAACAACTGAGGGGTTAAATACCAAAAGGATGGATTTTGGTAGGATCGATGTGAACCTTGGTTATAATGACAGGCTTTAGAGCCGGAAATGCCGAGGGTTCTACTGTCATCTTGTTTTTTTCTTGTTAGTGCTCAACCGCAGAGTCGATTGTGGTTATTAGTTTGGGTGAGAAGAAAGGCTCAGATGCGTTTGGGAACCCAGGTATCTAAGTCACACCATGAACAGAACATTTGTATATCCCCTAACATTAGGTCGTAAGTGTTGTACCTCGGTGGATCCTTACAGCTTGGTACGTAGTCGGGACTGTCCGGTCCAGGCTGGTTTCGGTCACGGTCCGAGAGTTCCCTCACGTTCCGGAGGTATCCACACTGGGGGAAGGGGCGGGACCGATGTACGTGATCGCGATACAACACAGCAAGACGGGTGTCTCTATCTACCATACCGAGACAACTACGACATCCGTTAAGAAGCTTGTAGAAATAGTCGAGGCAGAGATGCCGCGATCGATTGCATTGACGGATTCAACACCCTTCTTTACATTCCCCTTCTCACATGCGGCATACAAAACTCGCCAGACCAACAACGAGGCCATGGCTCCTTCATTCCAAGATAAACTCGTAGTCATCAGCGGCGCGGCTTCGGGCAGTGGCCGTGCCACAGCGAAGCTCCTCGCCAGCCGCGGTGCGCTGCTCTCGTTATCCGACATCAACACGGCCGGCCTCGAAGCCGTCAAGGCCGAACTCAAACGATGTCACACCACCACTACTATCGTTAACGTATATGCGCGGAAGGAATGTCGTTTTGATTCATTCGTGTTGGGTCGGTAATTTTTATAGGGAAAGTTGGTACCATGATTATTAGCCCCAGGGATTTTCACCATGAACATGCCGTTCCCTCCCTGAGGAGATTGAACCTTAAGATACGGGCTACGTGCCGCGGAACGGCAACAGCTCTCACGTCAGACTCGGTCCTATACATCCTTGGGAACTCATGGTAATACGCGGACCTCGGAGAACCCAACTCATATCGAATGCCCGCTCATCAAAGCCGGCATTACAAATCGTCCAGACAGGTACTTCCCTGAGTTCGTTGGATACAGTCAATGGCTCGGGAGTCCCGAGTGAGCAATCCGGTCAATACTTGTAGTGTTTGGCCCCCATAGCGAGTCAGAACCCCTGTCAATTCACCCCGCTGGGTACGGTACTCTGTACCTATCTCCTCGCCTGCATTTTCGCCATCAAGGATGGATGCATTTTGGCACAATGCGGAATCTTGAACGCGAGAATGCGACCCTTGGCGCCACGGGCGGGCCCGTGGTGTCGAACAAAACCGGCCAAGGCCAATGAGACGCGCTCCCGCCGATGAGGTCAGGAGCAAGGGAGGTGGCGAATGCATGCCAATCGAAGGCAACCCACAGCGTACCTGACCTAGACCACCGCCGCCCACCCCGGGCCGACCCCTCCATGCCTCCGACTGTCCAACCCTGTCCAACTCTGTCCAACTCCACTCTCCATCGACAGCCCAGCCCAGCTCACCGACACGCAAACGACCATGAGCGGCGGCCCTTTACGTCACACGGCGTGCAAGTCGTGCCGTGAGCGAAAGGTTCGATGTGGCGGCGAACAGCCGGCGTGCGCCAAGTGCTGCGCAGCCGGCGACGAGTGTGTCTACCTTCCCACCCAGCGCCCGACCAGAGCCGATCTCAACCAGACCGTCGAAGCATTGCAGAAGCGCCTGTGTAAATCATCACCACAGTTCAGCCTTGTATTACTGGGGGACGACGTTCCAGAGTCTGACGACTGACGCGAGAGGCACCACACATGTGCACAGATGAGGCGGAAGCCCGCATTTCACGCATGATCAGCAAGGAACAACAGCAGGGCGCCGCCGTCACCGCCGCCGCTCCATCACCGCCCATGCACGCCGCTGCCCCCTGGCCAGCCGGTGCCGAATACCCGGGCCCGACGACACTCTTCCATTGTCCGCTGCCCTCCTTTGCGTCTCCGGGCGCCGACGCCGACCCTCCGACGAGTCGGCCGCCGGCTTACCCGAGCAGCCGAGCTTCCTTTCCGCCACAGAACCCGTCCTCGCCGGAATCCTTGAACAACGACTTCCTGAACTCGCTGCAACCAAGCACCAGCCCTCGGGGGGCGGCCATGGAAACGAACGGCGGCACAATACACTTCAGTAGGGAGGACGATGGGAGGAATCATCGCACGGACTTCACAGACGTCGACATTTCGTCAACTCTGGGGTTTGCGGCTTTCGGGGCAGAGAGCGATCATCACCATCATCGCCAACAGCAGCATAATAGCCAAGAAGGGTACGCCAGCATGTCAGCCGCATCGACCACGAACGGCAACACCATCGCTTCTTTGTCGTCGGCAACGTTGCACGACCCAACAGCAGCAGCAGGAGCAACAATAACCCCACCCGAAACGACGCCGCCCGTCACCAAAAGCGCGGATGATATCAACCCCCAGCGCATGGCCAGCCTGCTGGCCGCCTTCTCGTCTTCGGTTTTCCAGAGCCAGGCCGAGATTGCCGGCATATCGTCCGCCGTGGCCGAGTACATCGCCTGGATGCGCAAGGTACCGACGGGCATCGCGCCGCCCAACACGAGCCTGGTGTACGTCAACGTGCTCGAGGCGGTCGAGAACCGGCTGCGCGAGATGCGCGAGATCGCCGAGACGCGCCCGCGCGCTGCCTTTCGCGACATGGTCGCCGCCCTCCAGTCCCTCGGCCCGACGGGCGTCTCCATGTGCGACGCCCTGGCCCACCTGGAGGACGACTTTGAGCGCCAGTCCGCCGACGTGACCAACTTCTTCCAGACGCGCTACAACGCCTGTGCTGCGCTCTCGGAGCAGACGCACAGTGTCGCCCGGACCACCTCGTCGTCCAACAAGGAGCGGGCCTGACGGGGTGGGTGGGTGGTCCTGCAGTTCCTCGCAGGGGCTGCCAACCGCCACCGTGATGGCTGCTGCTTCCGTTCAGTGGTGTTATTGGTTGTGCACCTTTGCAATGGCACACCTGCCCGTCCTTCTTGTCATCTATCTAATGAGCCATGCATGCATGGCCCACACATTATCAGAATCAACCAGATCAGTACAGAGTCATGCTCTCATCCATTCCGTGTAACGTGATCTCTTCTTAGTGCTAGATATGTCAAGGACGGATGATGTATCGATGTTTACCACCGCCGTCAACTCAATCTCATCAGGTGATTTGGGTGTCGTCGTCATGGAGCGTCGGGAGTCGCCAGGACGTCGGCAGAGGGTGTGAAAGCAAGGGCGTCGGCAGGGGTGTGAAAGTAACGGGTGTCATGCATCGTGCATATGCCCGTTGAGGGCTTCGGACGACGGGGTGCTGGGGAGAAGCTCGGGAGGGAGAGTGGTGGGGGTTGCCGTAGGGGTTGCAGTTTGGGTGAGGGTGGGCACCGGATCGGGTGGGTTGGATGTCACACCTGACGGGAGGTTAGGCGATATTAGATGTGAGAAGGTATGTAGATCACGCAATATGTAACACACGACGGCGTAAAAGAAAGTCCGCTTATCCAATTCCGCCTTTCGCGGTTACATCTCCTTGCAACAGGCAATTCGACTATGGCGGCCAAGGCCCGCGGGTAGCCGGGCATATTGACTCGGGCCATCCTCGGAACAAGGCCTAGGATGCTCAACTAGGATCTAAACCATTGAGTCGTATGGACAGCAATACTGATGGCGATTCGGAGATGATGGACAGCGATGCAGAACCCTAGCCCTGATGAGGAGGGTGAATGGCGTTCCCCAGCTCAGCGCCGCCAGAAGAAGCCACCCCAGACAAAACCCTCACCACCCGAACGGGCACAACCCGGCAGCGGCCTCGAACGGCTCGACGGCTCGCCTCGACCGCAAGTTACGCCCCATCGCACATCCCGACGCTAGGTACGTTCAGCTGATAATTAGAACAATCAGGGGAAAACGGGTGATTTCAGTTCTGGTGATAGCAGTAGCTCTTCCTATCGCCCGGATCAACTTCCCCCCCTCCCGCTTCAACTTTTTCAAGGCCCGACGAGTATAGCGCCCGCCACGCTTTGTTTCGCGAGTTTAGTCGAGGTCACCTCTGGCGACATGACCCCCACATTTTATCGATAGTGCGAGACCCTATGGTTATGAGGTGCGTACCTAAAACAATTTCATGATACGAGGCCCGCTTGGGGGCCGTGAGATCTGCTCGGTTGATGGCACTTTGAACACTATCAAAAGCCCTTGCATAACGCAATCGCGGCGCGGGTCGGGAGGGTTTTCCGTTTCGCGTCGCAGTAGGATCCGGATTATATTATGGCACCGTTTCCATTGCTCAATGGGTGTATCTAGTAGGTACCTAGATAACTACACTCCGTACAACCACTCCGTATGTGTTTTTAATCCACCGAACTTGCATCACCACCCCACACTTCCATGTCGGAGGAGCCGCACCGCACGGCGGGGCCGGACCGGGCCTCGAGAAATGCTACCTGTTCCTAGCCAAGGTTTCGGTCCGGCCCGCTCGGCCCTGTACCGTATGTTAAAATCACGCCCTTGACCACGACGTTCCAATGCGGCCGAGGTGGTAGAGAGAACCTTGGCATGGTTACTGTTGCCTGCCTTATTTGACTTGGGATGGCACTCTCGGGAACCCTCTCCCTACCCATCCACCTTGCCCAACCTACGCCATGCAAAGCATGTGAGCACCACACAACTACACACAAGCATACACACACCGACACGCTGACGTGAGACCCCCTTGATCTTCATACGGAACCTGTCTGTCCGAGTCCCTATTCTCCTTCCTATTTGCCTACCTGCCATCATGTCGAGTGCAACCGCTGCCTCGGACCTGAGGACGCTGAAGGCAGTCTTCTGGGGTCTTGGGGTGCTTGGCACCGCCCTGACGTGGGGCCGGACCGCTCTGGACGGTACCACTGGCCATCTCTTAGCAGTGCTGCACGACACCCACACCTCCCGGGGTCCAGCGTGGCACTTCTCGACGGGTTCACGGGGATCCCTCCCCTCGACTATCTGTTGCGTACCCTTGTCGTCTTCTTCTGGGAGGCCACCGACGGCTCCCACCCGGCCGTCACCGCCACCGGCCTCTACTTCGTCGGTCAGCTCTTCCCCATCATCGTCGCCATCTACCTGGACGGCCTACGCCATGCCAATGGTCCCTCGCTCGCCCGGCCCACGGCATGGTTCTTCGTGTTCGTGTTCGGCGCTGCCGCCATCGGCGCTAGCGGCGCCGCCTGGGCCCTCGTCTACACGACCGCTTCGCTCACAACCTCAGTGTCCGTCTCGGCCAACGACCTACGACGCGCATCGCTCATCAGTTCCCCGCGCGCTGCCGCACTCTTGCTCCCCGCGGCCGTCCTCGGCTACGTGGTCCCGGTCATCCTGATGGGTCTGCCTTCGCCATCGGTCGTCTCGGACGAGTTTCGGCAGTGGGCCATCGTGCTGTGGAATACGTTTCCCCTGCTCATGCTGGGCCTTGTCATGGTGGGCGAGCGGGTCCTCGACGCGGCGCTTCCGCCGCCGTCCTCGGCTTCCAAATCATCCTATCAGGCACACCTGCGTGTCGTCAGGTGGCTCGGCGCCTTGTCTGTTGCCGTCGGCTTCGCCCTCCACGTCGCCGTCGCCGCCATGTCCGCGTCGACGGCCCTCTTTCCCACCCTGTTCGCCTCCGAGTACGGCCGGGAACTCACGCCATGGGCTCTCGGCGCCCTGCCGCTGTCGCTTGCTGCCGGCGACACGGTCGGCGACGGCATCCGGGGCTTCATGTACTGGGACCAGGTGTTTGGGTACTCTTTGGTGCTGCTGGTGTTTTTGGCACAGCTTCGGAATGCAGCCCGGGTTTCCGAGTTCCGACACGCCAGCTGGGCCGGCTTCGTTGCTGCTTCTGCCCTGTCCTCCCTGCTTCTGGGGCCTGGCACGACCGTGATCGCGGTGAGCTGGCTTCGCGATGAGATCCTTTTTGGCGGCCAGGCCTTGAAGGAGGAGCAAGTCAATAAGAAACGCTTATAACACATGGAGTTGTTCTGTAAATACATACCTAGATGAAACATCATGACGTTGAATAGCTCAATTTAAGGTTCCTGAATAGTGTTTTCTTGTGTTGGAACGGCGTATTCGGGCCACACCTGCAACCCTGAAACCAACGGCGAGCCGCACCCCAGCAGCTCGTCTAGTCCCATCCATCAGGGGCTCAAAACACCTAGCAGCTCCCGTTGGGATAGCGGGTGAAGCGATGGAAAGAACATGCAAGCTTCGGTCAAGAGCAAACTAATCCAAGATAACATAAACCTCTAATAGCCAAACGAACTCGTTCCCGAACGTGTCACAGAAAATCCCCACCATCTCATTCTGGAAGTACAAATTCCCTACGGCTTCCAACTCGGAAATTCCTCTTTCAGGCAGGCTCTTCGCTTCTCCTTGTCGGTAAAAAACCACTGCGGGAGCCAGTCGTGGAATCTGTCTTCCCAACTCGGATCTTCACAAAAGCTGATCGGGTCCATGGTGGCGGGGGGGTTTCGCTTCGGCGTCATCAAAGGGAAGATCTTGGCGATGTTGAAGTCGCCGATAACGACGCGAAACTGCGCGCTATCCGGTCTGCCAACGAGGAAGATGTTGCGCGGCGCAAAGTCGCCCTGCCCCACGCCCGCCATAGTCAGCCGCATGAACGAGCTGGCGGCGCGGGCGAATGCGTGGATGCGGGAATGCTCGGTGCCGGGCAGCTCGACCACCCGGAGCTTGCCCCGGCCGTTGGGGTTGTTGCGAGTCTTGATGACAATTTGAGAATCCATTGATGATGGGAAGTGCTCGGTGAGAATCAGCGGCACAATGCGAGTGTAGGATTTGCCATCGCAAACAAGCTTGAGAGTGGTGGAAAAGGAGCCAAAAAAGGCTGGGTAGCAACCGCGTATGCTGTTGGACTCGTCGCGGGGGATGGTCGCTGCCCAAGACTTCTCGTAAGCCTGCAGTTGTTGGTATGCGGCGGCTTCGATGCTGTAGTCGCGTGCCGCGTTCCACACCACATCGGTCGGCATGCCCGGGTGGTCGGCCTCCTCAAAATTATAATACAACGGGTCATAGATCTTGGCCACGTACTTCGTTTTGTGAGCGTCGTTTTCCCAGTGGCACGTGACAACCTGGGCTCCAACCTGGTCGCCGCTCCGTATCAGGGAGTCGATGACCAGCGAGCGCCTTGGGGCCGAGACAAGTGTCGTTCGTGCCGGGGAGTTCGCGCGATCTGGTGGGTTCACAGAGCTCTTCACACTCGCGGCCGGCGGCGTCGCAGGTCCCGAGGGCTCATCTGGCCGTAGATCCTTGACGCAGTATCGAGTTTGGGTGAAGTTCACGATCTGGCGGTATTGTTCCCACGGCCGGGGCTCTGGATTGTCGCGGTAGCTGCCGCCACCGAAAGGTGGGGGAGGGTTGTGGACCGTCACACCGAATCTGATACCGGCCGCGTAGGGACAGGGAGGTTTCTCGCGGTCATCGGGCAGTTCAAGAGTCATCATGGTGGCGCCTGATTGAGATTCTGAGAACCCCGACGAGTGAGATGTTTGCCGAGTTGAAGAGGGCGAACAGGGCAGACACGGAAACGAAGATGAGTCTCGCCAAAAGCTGTTGTTGCTTTTGTCTCGTTGCTTTTGTCTCGTTGCTTTTGTCTCGTTGCTTTTGTCTCATGCTCAGCGGTCGTGTTGTTTTTCCAGGAGAGAGTGTTGGTGTGTCATCGGAGACCACGTGACCACGTGCCTTCCGTTCTCCAGACAGCCCCACCTGCCTTAGGTTTTTCCCGACCTTCCACTCCTCGCACCATCACACCACCAGAAATACGATGACGGTTCTCTCCTGCTTGCCTGTTTCCCACCACATATATGTTATAGACAGTTTGTTATCCTCGGGTATCAGTTTGTTGTTCTTTCGTTCTCACGAATTGTAAAACTTCCACATTATAGACCGTAAGCTTGCGGTATCTGCTTTTGTGTTTGTTTTGTCTAACCGACGTCGAGTACTACCCTTTATAGTGACCCCGAGGAATCTGGCAAACAGCTTCAAGCACTACGTGTCGCACGGCGTTGCTCGATGCTCTTTGCCCGTCGTAAGTGTTGGGTAAAATCGGAAGGGCAAAGTCAGAGGGGCAGACTGGCGATGACGAGGCGGAATGCGGTCGCTCGGGGACGGGCAGCCACCTTTATGCTGGGGGACGGGGTGAATATTTTCGATCAGAGCACTTGGTTATATTTTCCACAGCCTACCACCCCTTGCTTCGGCGCAGCAGGTGTGCACATAGTGCTGCGCAGGGTGCTGCAGACGGCGCTGCAGAGGGTGTGAATGGAGTGTTGCACCAGGTGCCTCGGGGGCGCGTGGTGTGCATGGGCTGCCTAGCGCCAGTGCTAGTCACGTGCGACGTGTTTGTGTAAGCCGTCGAGATTCGACTGAGATAACACTTTGGGCGATTCCACCATGGGTCAATGACGGGCCTCCTGAAATGGGACGGTTGTCTCGGCCATCGGGTCCCCACAGGATCTGGGCCAGTACGCTCTGGCCTCGAGATCATAGCTCTCCAATTTCCGACTGGCCCAGCCTGGCCGAACGACTCATATGCCGTGGATATTTAACAGCAGCTTGAACTTGGCCGGCTGCCAGGGATGCACTACTGCCAGCGGAAGCATAAGATACAACAAAACACATCGTTGCTCTCTGGCTGTCCGACAATGCAACAGCGTCCTGCTGGCTTTCGGGGCTTTCGTACCTTTCTTGCCAATGGATATAATGAGCACACACGAGGGGCACACAGCAGGATGAAAACAACCCTCTCACTGCACATGCTCCAGTCAAAAAGGTCCCATATACGGCCCCAATGTGTTTGGCAGGGCTGTTCACCATTTCCTTTTGACTCCTCAAGTCGGATTCCTCATTGTGCTTTTTCGGCCGTTCGACCATGCAATGTCGGCTGGGACGATGTCATGTCTTGGTCTCGACCGGACGGTTCAAGTTCGCCTCAATTCCATGCGTTGCTGAATCCTGACTCGACCTGACCGAATGGACCACCAGCACCACAGGCATGCATGGAGCAAGCCAGACAGACAGGATGAAAACAACAGTGGAGATGATCTTTGATTTCGGATTGCTTTGGAATTTTGTCACCGGAGGCCAAACGGATGCAATGTACAGGCATGAGCACCATGTCGAGCCGACAACTTTGCTCAAATATCGTTCATGTACTTGGGCTCGACCAAGAAGGTCCCATCCCGGTTCCCAATGTGTGCGGGCAGGGAGAGCTTGGAAAATGTCTCTGCCCCTTCTTCGTTCACCAGATCGGCATGGAGCATGGGCATTTTGTGGGGGCCCTCGAGCTCGAGATGGATGTTCTTAGCGCTCATCGAAAAGTTCTTGCCTCCCCATTGAAGTTTGCCTTCAGGATTCCAATGCGTCAGTATTGGGTTCCCGATCGGTCTCTGCCGAGCGCACGGCCCCAAGAAGCCTACCATTGACATTTCCAATGCAGTGGTTGAGGTCGAGGGTGGTATGGTTGAGCTTGTTATCGTGCGGGTCGTGCAGGTCGGCGGCGAGAATGTGACTGTCCTCCATGCGGACGTTCTCGGCGGATTTGTGGAAATTGGAAAAGTTACCCATTGTGATGGCGAGGTGGTGGCGTGCGACCTGGGAGGCTGGAGATAGATGGGTAGGAGATTGAGGATATTCCGAATGTGGGTGGTGACTTGGGAAGAGAATGAGCTTCGCACCTGCTGTCCAGGTACTGACAGGTATTTATGTCATCAGTTGCGTCGCCGGCTACCCCGGCGACTGCATCCACACTCTCATCACCCATCGTCACGTCCGTCGCGTGTCTCGAAACTTACGTGGTGCGGGCGTCATGGAACCCACCGGGATACGTATGCGGCTACACCCTCAGAGGGGAGGCCGTGGTCTGGACCCTTGGGAGCTCGGAGCTTCCCGAGTCAGCACTTGGATGGCTGGGGACCCCGCAATATCACCGCGCCGTGAGGGGAAGTATTGCTCCTTTCGGATGCCGCTGATGGGTTGGGACGCTGGTGTCGATGCGGCCGTGCAGATGATGAGGGGACACGCCGTTGCTACACGGTTGTACACGGCTGGCAGCGGGAGCTCATCCGTTAGTTCGCTGTTTCCTCCTTAGATGTGCGTTACGACTGCCCACGGCACGGGGACTGTGAGCCGTTTAAGGAAACTGATAGGCGATTTGAAGTTGACAGCCGAAGCAACGTGATGATCCAACTTCCAGAAGCCTTGTTTTGTATGGAACACAGAGACGCGAAAGAGCATAGAGAGCATATCCAACACAGACATCCTCAAGATAGTATTCCAGAAGATTGCTGCTCCTCGCAACACTGACTGTTCAATAGGTACTGTTGATCTCCATCAAAACATAGGAAACCGTTCTCCTCACAACCCATCACGACAACTGCCATCGGGTATCTCAGACATCCCTCAAACAGCCTCGGTCTTCTCAGCCACTTTGGGCTTCTCCGCATCCGAGCCGGAGGCGGCAACAACACCCTCGCCACCCAGGAGCTGGGTGAGACCAATCTCGGAGTTGATCTCGGCCATGCGCTCGAAGTCGGCCTGGGCGGTACCCTCAGAACCAAAGACGATGTCCTATCGCAGTAAGTCAGCACTGGTATTTCTCTCCTCGCGCAGGAACCACACGAATTTCTTACCATCTCCTCAAGCGTCAACCGCTTCGTCTCGGGCACGAGGAACCAGATAAAGGCCGCGCCGAGGTAGGTCAGGACGCCGAACAGAATGTACGTGCCATACGGCATCGCCTTGAGCATGTCGGGCGTGACCTGGCCGACAATGAAGTTGTTCATCCAGTTGCTGGACGCGCCGAGGGCGACACCGTACGGGCGGGTGCTCAGGGGCCAGATCTCGGCGACGATGATCCAGGCGCAGGGACCCCACGAGTAGCCGAAGTGGATGACGAACAGCCAGACCATGCACACGGCGGCCCAGCCGGCGGCGGCCTGCTCGGCCCACTTGTCCAGGTTGCGGGCGACGATGACGGCGATGATAAGGTGGCAGGTGCCCATGCCGACGGCGCCGATGGTGAGGACGGGCTTGCGGCCGACGCGGTCGATCCAGAGCACGGACGGGATGGTGGCGATGAGCATGACGATGCCGACGACGCCCGTGGCGAGGAGCGAGGTGGTGTTGCTGCTGAGGCCGAGCTGCTTGAAGATGAAGGGGGCGTAGTACAGGACGGCGTTGATGCCGGTCCACTGCTGGAAGAACATGGTGACGGTGGCGACGATGACGCGCTTGAACATGGCGCGCGTCTGGAACAGCTTGCGGATGGCGACGAACTGCAGCTTGAACGTGTTCCACGCCGTCTGCTCGCGCAGCTCGGGGAAGAGCTCGGCGATGGTGCGCTTCTCGAACAGCGACTGCGCCTTGATCTCGAGGAACTCGAGCTCGACGAGCTCGTGGTCAGGGGAGAGGCCACGCAGGCTGGACAGCACCTTGCGGGCCTCCTCCTCGCGGCCGTGGTGGATCAGCCAGCGCGGAGAGAAGGGCATGAAGATCATGCCGACGAAGAGGATGACGGCGGGGGCAAGCTGGAGGCAGATCGGGACAAGCCAGGCGGCATCCGTCTGAGTCTCGCCGGTCCCACCGATGTAGTTGGTGCCGCTGTTGATCGTGAGCGGGCGGTCATGTCAAGGCGCGGAGGGGGCTGGGTAGGGGGCCATACTAGTCAATCCAGAAGCTGATCATGATACCAAAGCAAATAGCCAGCTGCTGCGTCGCGACCAAAGCACCACGCACCTCAGGGGGCGCGACCTCGGAGTTGTAAATCGGGATGATCATGGCGAGACTTCCCACGCCCATACCACTGCAAGCCACCTCGCCTGTAAGTCACGACTCTCGCCAAACCAAGGACAATTAGGGTAACCCACGTAATAAACCGACCAGCCAAAATCGAGTTATGGCCCGCGCTGACACCGGTAGCCTGGATGACGACGCCGAGGATGAAGACGGCGCAGGCGACCAGGACACCATACTTGCGCGAGAGGACCTCGGCAAGGAAGCCAGACAGCAGCGTGCCCAGCCAGGCACCCAATTCCAGAATGGCCGTCAGCCAACCCCTCTTGGTCTCGTTGGTCGTGTATTCGCCCATATCTGCCCCGCTATAAGTTAGCAAACCCCTACCCCCTTTTCACCACCCCACCACTGTGAACTCCTCCAGGATGAGAAAGAAAGAAGATAGGACGAAACATACGGGTATTGAACGAGTGCATCGACAGCACACCCGAGAACATGCCCTGGTTGTAACCGTACAGCACACCACCAATGCAAGCAAACGCGGCGATGCGGAAGACGCGGAAGTTCTTGATCAGTGCCGCGGGCCCGCTCTTGCCCATCATGGCCTCGCGCTTGTTGAGCGCGGCATCGTAGAAGCCGCCGGCGCCCGAGTCGCCTCCGCCGCCCATTGTGTCGGTTGGTTGTTGCTGACCGTTTGCGGGGTTTGGTTGGGGTAGGAGGGGGTAGGAGGGAGGCCTTGGGTCCCGGGTTGGTGGATGGTGAGGGGGTAGAGGGGAGGAGGAGGGTAAGGGAAGGGAGGGAGGGTAGGGGAGGTTTAATAAGTGAGCAGCTTGGGGGGGCGCTGCGGCTGCAAGATAGCTTGACGGGCAGGGTAGGGTAGCTACTTACCTATGTATACATGTGCGTGGTATGCAAAGACACGCGGGGAAAAAACAAGCAACTCTAATCCCTTCCCCTTTCGGCTCTGTCCCATCCCCCTGCCCCTGTCTGTCTCCCCTTCTCCCACGCGCCTGGATGAACGGAAGGGTGGTGCGACACAACCTTGACAGAAACGAAGGAGGGCCCCGATACTACCTTCGCTGTGTGTTCCCGGAGCCGATCCCCATCCTCCTCCACCCTCGTGCCATTGCGCATGTCGTTCCCGACTAAGTTGCCCCCCATGTCCCCATCATCCAAATGCCCGGGTGCCCAGGCATATGAGCCTAGACACGCCCGGGAGGATATCCAGATATTACCTTCCCTTCTGGCTGGGTCTGTGGAACTGGACCAGACCGCAGGGGGAGAGATGAAATGTAAATGCCGGATAGTGACAGAAAGGTCTGCTCTTCGGGGGACGGGGACGAGGGGCATGGAGGGGGGTAGCCACGGTATTGCTCCGCATTTCCTGAGCTGGGTGACCCAGCAGCAAGCAGCAGTGGTCCACTGGTCCCCGACGCAACGCAGGGCAGCGTTCCTGTTGTCCAACCGTCCCCCGGATGAATGGTGAGGGGTGCCATTGGCCAGGCCGGACTGGGCTGATGATCGGCCGGGTGTGGTCCCTCGGACCCAGGCCGGGTCGGGGGTGGGAAGGGCGCCAGCGAGTATGGGTGGATGGATGGTGAGGTGAGGGGTGTATTTTGCCGGGTCATCCTTGGTCGTTTGCTATCCTTACCTCAATGTTATGAATTGATGACAATGGCTGGCTGTCCGTCCATGAGCTGCCCGATTCTCTCACAACCCCCGTCGTCAAACCCATCCTCAGTGCACATCACTGCAAAAACAAAACCAACGATGTCAACAAACGACACCACACCACCACCACCACCACCCGCTCGCCAAGCAGCCACCAAAGCGGGCCAAGCCAAACCCATCCGCCGATCCGCACCAAACACACCACCCTCCTCCTCCGCCCAGCGCACTAAAAACCAAGCACTACGCACTGCCGGCCGGTGGCCGTGTGCCGCGCAGATTATTAACCTCCGAGCGAACGAACGAGCGACGGACGGGTGCCCGACGGGTCCCCCGCATGGGGCCTTGGCCGGTGCCGATTTAGCCTGAATCGGCCCCTCCCTCGTACCGCCGCGAGCCCATTGGCGGGGGTGCAAGGTGATCGGGCCTTTTGAAGAGTCGGCAATCTTGCCGGGCCCGCAACACACACACTGAGGGAGGGAGGAAGATGGGGAACGGGTGGCGGCGGATGGGTTGTGTGTGGTTGAGGGTGCGGATTGGGGCGGTTGTGAGGGCTGCCGCGTTGCGCTTGGCTGTTTTGGGGGCTAGTGGACGTTGAGGGCGGGTTCAAGCTTTCTTGCCGCGCCGCTGAGCCGTTGGTGGCGTTGAGGTTTTGGGGGAGGAGTGGCTTGGTGGCTTGGTTAGGGGACTTGGCGGGCAGAGGGGAGAGAGAGAGGTGAAAGGGGGGTTAAAGTTCTCCCGTGTTCAACGTCGTGTGAGGTTGGGAGCAACGGGGCACAGCAGAATCTCCTCCGACTTGGCCCGTTGCCATCTCCCGCCGTACAAGTAAATCCCGTTGTTCCCCGGAGGCGAAGCCAGCTAATGTTGGTTGCGCGTTCCGCAAAGCGTCTCAACCAGAAACTCTGCTGCGGCTCCCCGCCAAGCATTCCCATCTTGGCCCCCAACGCCAGTCCAGACTTCGACGAGGGATTGACAGGCGAACAAGCCCGTTGTGGATTCTTCTTTCAAGTTCGAATCCGCAAATTGAGGCCAAAAGCAGCCGGCCATGGGTTTAGAGCCCTGTTCATGCGCAGCAACTCAAAAATATTTCCCACGTGCGCACTGCGGCCTCCCTCGGCAGCCATACTCTGATGGCGGCACAGGCGCTGCATCGCGGCCAACAACACCATACTGCACCACACCTTCCCCGGTTCGCTAACCCGTCCGTGGAGGCGTAGGGCTGCTGCTCCACGGCTCCACGCATGCAGACCTCTGGCGAGGGCGATGTTGGCCTGATGGAAAACGCCCTCGAAACATCGTGCCCGATCGCGATCGTCGCCGACAGGGTCCCCGTCGCCGGAGCAGGAGGTTGGCCTCCTGGGTTTCACGTCTTGAGCGACGCCGTTCGTGAAGCCGGGATGGTGTTCTATTTCGGCCCCAGAAACATGCAACTCCACGTCCCGGGTTCGTGGGGTATGCCCATCGTGTGACGGCATCGCACCCCGCGGCCGCAGACGAGATAGGCGAACTGCCGGATCTGCGATCGGCCACGGTTGAGGGCCAACACGCTTGACAACGTGTCTGGCGGCCCCCGACAGCTGGTTGTCGGAACCTTGCAGGACACCATCGCACTCGATGTTGGGGTCGCATGCGGAGAAGGGGAGGCACGGGGGATAATGGGATTCTGCCCGTGATTGACGCAGGAAACATGCACTTTGCTTTTTTCCGCACTCAGGCCCGGCTCAGTGGAGAGCCGGCGTCGGGGCCGGATCAGCAGGGCCGGAGCAGTTGGACGACGGCATCACTTGGGCCGGCATCCTGTCCGGGGACGGGGACATGAGCAAGACAACTCAGATCCTCCGACTTCGTCACTGCGCCGGTCAGGTAACGTAGCACTCGCCCGGCTACAATTGCCCACCCCAGTAGGGTGCCTTGGACTCGGTCCATGTTGAGTCACGTCCTTGTGTGTTGTTCCAGGTGAGAGGAAGCGAGGAGTGTTGGTCAGGCCGTGTGGCACGCGGGCCACAGCGAATCTAAATTAAACCGACACCACAGCCGGCAACCCAATTGGCACAATGTCGGGCCGACAGCGAGGCCCGTGTGTGCTGAAGCAGAGATCAAACCAACGGTGCCCTTGGGGTAGGATCGTATCGCACGCGATCAGATAAGATGCGGCGCGGCGGTGCTCAACTCGACGAAATGTGACTGACCGAGTGTGGAGGAGGGGTTGTGGATGCGACAGACAGAATGCGACAATGACGTCATGGTTTGGTGGGGTGTTCTGAGATCTGTCAGCGTAGAGTCACTTTGGTGCTGTGTCGTGCTGCTGGCCTGCCTTGCCCGGGCCCAGGCCTGGCCCGGAGGTCAAGAATGACAGACAGGAGCACCCAGCAAATGACATGCGTGGCCGGCCGAATACGCAGCCCGGCCCGGCTTCTGGGCATGGCCAAAACGAGGCCAGAATGTTTCGAAACAAAACGGCCTCTCGCCCGTCGGCCGCAGCTGCTTCGACCTGCCATCCAGGACTGCCCGCCCGTCACAGAGCAGTTGCTGTTCATGCGAGGCTGCGGCTTCATGCGGCGTGGATGAGGTTGGGGTTCGAGACGAAGTGCCGGCTGGCGCAGTCTCGGTTGGGGGATGAGGGTGTGAGGATATGATGCGCTTGATTGAGGGCTTCGTTGAGGGCTTGATGCAACGAAGCAATGCGTGGTCTCGTGCCCTCAGCTCCGGTGAGTGTGCCGCAGCGCGATGCGGGAGTTTGTTGCAGACAGAGCGTTCAGTGTGCGCCCTCAACCACGTGAAACGGCTGCTGAGCTGCTGACGACTCCCAGCCGACGTTGAGGCGCGGCGCCCGGCAGAAGTCGGAAGAAGGCGGCTACGAAAACAGAGGCTTTAGGTGAAGGAGAAGGCGGGCGATTGCGCGAAACTCGTCGGCGTTTGCTTGCGAAGCTCCATAGCTGGAGTCGAAGGCGTCGAAGGCAGCAGCGAGCTTATGCTGCTCGCGTGGTTGCGGCTGGAAGGAGCCAGTCGCCATGTGTTGCAGAACCTGGAGCCCCAACAGCTCCCAATGCGGGCGGCGCATGGGCCGGCTCTGGTGCACTAACAGGCTCCCACGGCTGAAGCGTTGGATTGAGATAGAGCAATGGCCCCTGCTGCCTTCCCCATTCAGTCGTCCCAGGGTCGTGGCTACCCCTTGCAGGATGGTACTCGAGTTGATTGGCCAATGTACTCGAAACAGGACCCACACGACCCACACGAACCACACAGCTCGGCGGGTAGCATCCGAACGACAGGGACGATTGACGCGCGCCTCTGGCCTCCAGCCTCTGCCCCGTTCTCCCCTCCTCCACATCCATCCGCATCTGCGACTCCCACCGCGCTTCCCCAAGCATCAGCCTCCCCTTGCCCGCAGCAGCCAATCCCACCGCCTCTGCAAATCCAAAGAACCAACATGCTTTGTTTCATCTTATTTTCCCCCCATCATCGCCGGCTTCGCGCCCGCCATTAGTCGCCGTGGAGCTGGGCAGCAGAGCCGAGTGGCTCACTGCGCACCGTGCGGCGCTCTGCTCTCCCTGCTGTCGTGCTTTTCATGCTGCCGCCGGAGGATCAGTCGGTCAGTTGGCCCGTCGCACCGTTGCAGAGCGCGTGCGCGTCAACGATGACGCCGGAAACACGATTGCCCCCCTTCCGATTCAAAAGTTTGCCGGTCCCAACAGCCCCCCCTTCTCGCCGTCGTTGTCGCCCACGACGCTGTTGCAATTTTAATCCTCCCAGGCGCCCGCCCAGACGGGAGTCTGGCGCCCGTTGTTTGTCGCGCGCCAGGGAGAATCCCACCCAGGCAGGCGTTTGACATGCGACAAGCGGCGCTCGAGACCTTCCTTTTGGGAGGTGCCCGTTCTGTCGGGTTCTCAGGGGCCTCGCAGTGGGCGGCAGCTGGCCCTCATCTGCGCGGGCGGCCGTCAGCTGCAGATTCGGGACCCGTCAGATCACGATTGCCCACGGTCAGCGGCCGGCCAGGCTCTCGTTTCTGCGTGTTTCTCACGCGGCCCTTTTGAAGGGCATCTCGGTGTTCATTTATTCTTAAATCTGGGACCGAGCCACGACTATTCCAGAAACCAAGCGCAAGCGGGCCCTCGCACTTGTCGGAGGCTGGAAATGAGGGCGTCTGTGGCCGCAAGCCCTGTCGATGCAGCGCGGCAAGACGAGGCTTGTGCGCTGCACGCCCTGCACACAAGGCTGGCTGCTGGCGGCTACCCAGCCGAGCCGCTCGCTGGTCGAGTGTGTGTGGTCGAGCGCGGTGCGGGTGCGGGCGCGGGTGGTGCGGGTGTGGGAGTGAGTGGGTGTGGGCGAGCTTGTGCTATTTTTTGACACGCGCTCCGCATCCTCGCTTCCTGTTTCCCCTGCACCACCTGCACCACCTAAGTGCCCCCGCCCCTCTCCAATGCTCCCGTCTTTCGACAGCACCACTCTGTCTCTCTCTGCCGCACCCCGCCCAACATCTGAGATCCGCGGTACAGACTGCCCGGTGCTGCTGGCGGTACCTGCATCCAGAGTGCGCAGCGTCGAGGACTGGGCGGGGCCACGGCACAGTACCGCACCATGCCCTAAGCGAGCACTGGTTCCCCGTTGGCGATCCTCGGTACTGAGATGACGGCTACGAGTGCGTACTGTGTCTCCCTCGCGTTGCCTCTGGCCTCCTCTTGGTCCTTTGGCCCCTCCCTCGGCGGCGTTGACTGCCGTTGCCGCCAGATGCCACAGATCGTATTGCCGGCAACTCCCAGATCCACCCCCTGTCTACACAATCCCAAGACCCCTCCCCCCACCTC
>FTEL01009819.1_pt1 | contig 35497 bp, 21 predicted proteins | sample 1658911 | NCBI WGS metagenome assembly FTEL01 (sample SAMEA3914869, study PRJEB12502) | metagenome | biome: forest; material: soil | place: USA | collected 2012-03-12 | depth 0.1 m
CCCCCCCCCCTTCCCGGCATGTCTCTTCCCCGATTCCGGGGCGGTGGGGAGTGGGACCTCGTTTAGCACCCAGCGTGAAGCCAAGTGCTTCGCCGTTGACATGCCGGGCGATCTACGTCTGGGGATGTGTACATACACGTGCATCACGACAAGGGAGCCCGGGTACTATAAGATGAGCCTCACCCTCCGCCTCTTCCGTGTCTCAGGAAGACCAGCAGCGACCCTCAGCAGTCAGGGAACCTCCTCGACAAGACAGGCAACCTCGACTCGCCAGCCACAACCTCTCACCTCCAACTCCTTCCTCTCCACGGTTCTCTCCCAGTCTCCCCAGATCGCCTCAACACCATGAAGGGCATCTCCGCCTTCGTCGCCGCCGCCCTGGTTGGCCGCGCTGCCGCCGCGCCCCCTGAGCCGCCCACGAACGTGATAGAGAAGCGGGCCGCTCCGACCGTCACCATCTCCACCGGTTCCGTTGTCGGCAGCTCGCGTCTGGCCACCGAGGCCTTCAACGGCATCCCCTTCGCCCTGCCCCCCACGGGCAACCTCAGACTCCGCCCTCCGGTCAGGCTCACCTCGTCGTTTGGCACGTACGATGCTACCGGCATCGCGGCGGCCTGCCCGCAGTTCCTGGCCGACTCGGACGACAGCGGCTTCCTGTCCCAAGTCCTCACCACAGTCACCAACCTGCCGCTGTTCCAAAAGGCCCTCAAGATTAGCGAGGACTGCCTGAGCGTGAGCGTCATCCGGCCCATCGGCACCAAGGCCGGTGACAAGCTGCCGGTTCTGTTCTGGATTTTCGGCGGCGGCTTTGAGGTAAGCGGTTTCTTTCTGCCCCCGACCCTTTCTCGGGATCATGGAGACTGACAAGAACCCTGCAGCTTGGCTGGAGCTCTATGTACGATGCCGGCCCGCTCCTCTCGAATGCTATCGATATGGGCAAGCCCTACGTCTTCGTGGCCGTTAACTACCGCGTTGCTGGTTTTGGCTTCATGCCCGGCAAGGAGGTTCTCGCCGACGGCGCCGCCAACCTTGGCCTCCTCGACCAGCGCATGGGCCTCGAGTGGGTGGCCGACAACATCGCTGCCTTTGGTGGCGACCCCGACAAGGTGACCATCTGGGGCGAGTCCGCAGGCGCTATTTCTGTCTTTGACCAGATGGCTCTCTACGACGGCAACAACACGTACAAGGGCAAGCCCCTCTTCCGCAGTGCTATTATGAACTCGGGCAGTATTATCCCCGCCGACCCCGTCGACTGCCCCAAGGGCCAGGCCATCTATGATGCTGTCGTGGCTAAGGCCGGCTGTACCTCCTCGGCCGATACCCTAGCGTGCCTCCGCGCCCTCCCGTACGACAAGTTCCTCGCTGCCGCTAACTCGGTCCCTGCTGTCCTGTCGTACAACTCTGTCGCCCTCTCCTACCTCCCCCGCCCTGACGGCAAGGTACTTACCAAGAGCCCCGACCTCCTTGTCCTCGAGAAGAAGTACGCTCCCGTTCCTATGATCATCGGCGACCAGGAGGACGAGGGTACGCTCTTCGCGCTCTTCCAACCCAACATTACTACTACAGCCAAGCTCGTCAGCTACCTGGGCGACATCTTCTTCCACGACGCCACTAAGAGCCAGCTCGAGGACCTCGTCAGCCAGTACTCCGCCTGGGTCTGGGACGGCTCCCCGTTCCGCAGCGGCATCTTCAACGAGATCTACCCCGGCTTCAAGCGCCTCGCGGCCATCCTCGGCGACCTCGTCTTCACCCTGACCCGCCGCGTCTTCCTCGAGGACGCCACCTCGCTCAACCCCTCGGTCCCGGCCTGGTCCTACCTCGCCAGCTACGACCAGGGCACCCCCATCATGGGCACCTTCCACGGCAGCGACCTGCTCCAGGTCTTCTACGGCCTGCTCCCCAACTACGCGAGCAAGAGCATCCAGAGCTACTACGCCAACTTTGTCTACAACCAGGACCCCAACAACGCGTCGGGCGGTACCAGCGCCAAGAGCAAGGTCGCCGAGAACTGGCCGCGCTGGACCAGTGCCGACCGCACCCTGGTCAACTTCTTTGCCAACAAGATTGACTACCTCAAGGATGACTTCCGCTCCGGCGCGGCTAACTGGATCAAAAACAACGTGGCGGCTTTGCGTATCTGATTTTTTTGAAAAAGGGGAGAAAGGGAGGGAGGGGTGGGTGGATGGGCAGTACATAACAACAGACTCCCTTCTTGTACATATTTAGGGGTGGGTGGGGGTGCGGCTTGTACATATGGGTTTGCATACTTGTGGGGGTGAGAGCATTGGCGGCTCGGGAGCCGGGCTGCTCCGGGCCGCCGCGGGGGATGGTTTTGCCGGGATCGGAACGTGTCCATAAGCGGGAGAACGATGGTATGAATATGTATATAGTCATGAATTAACGCTGAATCAGTATTGTACCTGTACTTTGCCTCGATGCCGGACTTGTACTTCAACTCGAGAGACAGCCGCAATGGAATCTGCCCAAGCCTGCACCAGTTGATCCCACCCTGAACGTAGAGCAGAGCAGCGCTCCTTTCCCAGCCCCTTTCACCAACCTCACCAGGCAACCTTGGCAACAGGGCCGTTAGGAAACAGCCGGACCAGCAGCTTCCTCAGCTCGTCCATGCACAAGATGCCGACGGCCAGCGGCAGCGGGATCAGCCAGAACTCGATGGGCACCGACGCCGTGACGAACAGCCTCTGGATACCCGGCACCTCCGTGACGAATATCCCAATGGCGAGGCTCACGACCATGGACAACAGCAACCAGGGGTTCCTGCGCCGGCCACTGAAGGGCGAGGCCTGCACGATACTCAGGCGGCGGTTGCGCACCGCGAGGATGTTGCCCCACTGCAGGATCAGGAGCGTGACAAAGTACACGCACTGGCCCGTGGTGTTGAACTGCTGCAGCTCGTCGGCCGTGTAGCCGTAGAAGCCGTCGGAGTAGCGCTCAAAGGCGAAGAAGAGCGCCGACGCCGGGATGCGCGCATAGCGCCACATGTAGAGAAAGAACATGCTGTGCGCGACCACCGTCTCCATGACACCTGTGAAGAGGTACGCCTGCCCGTAGATGCGCAGTGTGATCAGGTGGTCGCGCCGGTGGTTGCGCGGCGGGAGAGACAGAAGGTCGAACTCCTCCTTCTCCATGATGAGGGAGAGCGAGAGGAACAGGTCGGTGAAGACGCAGATGATGATCATGAGGAAGGAGGACAGGGGCAGCGGGACGCCGAACAGGACGTTGAGAAGGACGGGCCAGATCTCGCTGAAGCTGCCAGCGGGAAGGAGGTAGGCGATGACCTTTTGGAGGTTCTGGAAGACTAGCCGGCCGAGCCGGATGGCCTGGACGATCTCGTCGAAGCGGTCCATGAGGACCAGGTCCGAGGCCTCGATGGCCACGTCGGAGCCCGTCACGACGGCGATGCCCACGTCGGCGGCGCGCATGGCGGGGGCGTCGTTTACACCGTCGCCCGTGACGGCCACAACATTGTCGCGCTCGCGGAACTCGGTCACGATGCGCAGCTTCTGCTCGGGCGTGGTGCGCGCAAACACGATCTCACGATACTGACAAACCACGTCCCAGTCCTCCGCCGCAAGGCGGGCGATCTGGTGTCCCTCGAGAAGCAGACTGCCGCGCTCAGTCGGGGCAGGGGGCCCGAAGCCGGCCTCGGTGGCCGAGAGGATCGTGTCCGAGGCGGCACGCACCTGGTCGAAGGTATCGGGCTCGCGGGTGCCGGTGAAGATCCCCACCTGCGTCGCGATGGCCGCTGCAGTCAGGCCGTAGTCACCTGTGACCATGAAGAAACGGGCGCCGGCGCGACGGCACTCGGACACCGTGGCTGCCGTCTCGGCCCGCGGGGGGTCGATGATGCCCATGATGCCGACGACGGTGAGATCTGAGATGGCGTCGACGGCTACCTCCTCGCTGAAGGCGTTGGTGCCGGGTCTGCTGACGGGCCGCATGGTCTTCTCGCAGAGTACAATGACACGCTCAGCACGGCGGGAACGAGTGTCCTGGATGGCCTTGAACGACGAGCGGGCCGCAGCATCCAGAGGCTGAACCGACTGCGTTTTTTGAGACCAGTACCACGAGCAGGCGGGTAGGAGGACGTCAGGGGCGCCCTTGAGGTAGACCCGATACTCGTCCCCTTTTCGGCAACCGGGGTCTGCGGAGCTGCCATTGTCGACGTGGTGCCGGTACATGGTTAGCATCCACTTGTTCTTGGAGTTGAACGGGATCTCAAAGTCCCTCGGCCTCTGAGTCTGTGTCCCCACGGCGTCGTGTTTCATGGTGCCAGCCACGAAACGAAAGATGGCAGAGTCGGTGGCGTTGCCCTGGACCTCGCGCGCACTGGGAGGAAGATGGAGCGACGTGGGATCGAACGACGCGTCGTTGCAGAGGTCGGCGGCGCGGTAGATGGCGGCGCAACTCGGGGTCGGGGTGTCAGATTGCAGGTCCCTGTAGACGTCTTCGGGGGACTCGAACTCGTGGTCGACCAAGGCCACCGAGGCGACGCGCATCTCGTTGTTGGTGAGGGTCCCCGTTTTGTCCGAGCAGATGACGTTGACGCAGCCAAGGGTCTCGACGGTGCCGAGGCCCTTGGGCAGGACATTGGCAGCCTTCATGCGGCGGGCGACCATCATGAGGGTCATGGCTACGGCAACGGGCATGCCTTCGGGGATGAAGGCCACCACACACCCCATCACGTTGTTGAGCATGGCCACGACGTCCATGAAGCCCGGGTGCTTGACACGCAGCCAGCCAGCCCAAGTGAGGAGGATCAGGAGGGAGAGGACGATGGTGAGGGCGACGATGATGCGGACAAAGCGCGTGATCTCGCGCTGGATCAGCGTCGGCTTCTCCTTGACGCCCGCCGTGGCGGCGGCGATGCGACCCATGACGGACCGCGACCCCGTGAGGATAACGACGCCCACGCCGCTGCCGTTGCAGACGATGCAGCCCATGAGGGCGATGTTGCGGCTCTCGAGGAAGTTGGGGTCGGTGCATTCCACTGCGCCTTCTATCTCCTCCGCCTCGCCGGTCAGGACCGACCGGTCAAAGCGGAGATCGCCCGAGTGACTCAGGAGGCGCATGTCGGCGGGGACCTTGTTTCCGATCTCGAGGAGCACGATGTCGCCGCTGACGAGGTCTGTGGCAGGGATGCGTGTCTTGTTGCCGTTGCGGATCACGACCGTCTCGGACGGCAAGAGGTCGATGATGGAGCTCATGGTGCGGACGGTGGACCAGTCCTGGAAGGCCGAGAACCCCGCCTGCAGGACGATGACGATGATGACCAGGACCGCGAGCGCGAGCATGGTGGCCGACGGCGGGTTGCTCAGGGGGCGCCAGCATAGAAAGAAGATGATGACGCCAACCCATAAGACTGAACAAAACCCGCCGAAGAGATACCAGAAGATCTTCTTTGCGTAGTTGGTCTTGGGTCGGGGGAGTGTGTTCGCGCCGTCACGATCCAGACGGCGGGCTGCGCTCTCGGCAGACAGGCCATGGACAGAAGAGACATTGAGCTGTTGGCAGAGTCGGTCGGCGGCGAGTTGGTGGAAGTTGAGGTTGGCAAAGTAGTCTTGGTCGTTCCCTTTGGTGGCGGCAGCGGCGCCCTTGATGTCGGCGGTATCGTCGGCGTAGGCCTGGGACTCGGCAACCTGGATCGAGAGGGTGCGGTACTCGATTGGGACGCCGCTGTACGGGGAAGTGGTGACCCCTGAGCCGGTGCTTAGGGAACGGCGACGGGAGCGCGAGCGAGACTGGCTCTTGCGCGTCGAGGACCGGCCAGCACGGCCCTCGCGAGTGTCACGAGGACGATCATTGGCACCGCTGTCAAAGGTGATGCCGGTCGGGCGGGAGATGGCGGGTTCTAAATCAGGGGGATCGGAGGTTGCCATGGTGTCTAGAAGGGAATAATGGGGGTCAAGAAGAAGGCGAAAGGGATGCAGCTGGCGGGTATCGAGGCAGCCGATGGCGAGGAAGAATTGCAAACCTCATCCTCAGCCCGTCGTCAGGGCATTACTTTATACCGGACAACGGGCATTCCTGACTGCTCATCTGGCAATTCCTGTCCAAACAAGCTGGATCCGGTCACAACCCCTTTCCACCAAGGGGACTCACGCCAGCCTGTTTCGGTGCTGACCGCGGCCACCCTCGGTAGACCAGAGTCGTCCTCCCGTGGAGGAGGAGGATCCGGACGCACCAAGTCACGCCCGTGACTCCATCATCATGGCACCTGGATGCACATTTCGATTGGATATCCCGTGCAGCAGCCGTCTCGCAGCCGGGGGGATGTCACCACCGCCGTGAGTCCCTGGAGGAGCGGCCGCCCCAGGGGCTCCGCCGGTCCCTTGTACTTCGACTCGTTCATCTCGTACCGTCCCATGCAGTGTCCCGGCTCGAGGAACAGGTTTCGAGTCCCAACCACCATCGTGGAGGGGAACCATTACGTGAGTGTTACCTCAGGTTTACCTGCTCTGGGCATGGCTGTGTGGACGCGGCGATGCTGGAGACCAAGCGTGAGTGATGGAACTGAGTGATTTATTTCCCTCGTCCAGGTCCAGGTGCAGTTTTGCCCCTTTCGGCTCATCCACGGGCACTGCAAGGGATCCTCTCCCGTTACCTAACGCCGAACATGGTGGTCAGGGCAGCACAGGGCAGGGGGTGGGGCGCCGTTTAAGGTGTACATGGGATTGTGCTTCCTGGAGCTCTTGGCCACATGTCTCATCCCCATCAACGACTAACAAGCACCAGGGAGTGGACACCGCAAAAACCCTAAATTGGCCGGGATTTGCCAGCGCGCAGACCGCCCTGCCCCCACGCGACATCCGCTCTGGCTTCCATGCATCCCAAGGCACATGCCGGGTGCTGCTCCCTACGGGAGCCATGCAGTAGCCTGCGAGACGGAGCCAGGGATCAGGGCCAAGCATTGGGAGGCAGCCAACGTCCCACCTTCCATCCCATCGCCACGGGCTCCTCTGGTTGCGGCTGACGCACTTCACCATGGGATTGGACGGGAATTGCACGGGCTCATCCACCGGGCAGGACTCAGCACAGGGCCGGTAGTGCCCACTGAGAGGTTTTTTGGCCTCTGGTCCGGATGTCCTTATCGGCTCATCCTGTTCGGGCAACAGGCTGTTGGAGATTCCTGATTCTGTAAGACAGAGCTGGTCTGGGCCCAGCCATTCGTATTTTCCGGCGGGCTGGGAGGCTGTGCTTCGCCTGCCGGTCGTGGGGAGGCAACACCCCTATCCCCTCTCGCGTGATCCCTTCATCCCATGTATCTATCTTCTATACGTACCATCCTCCTCTTCTCGTAGATAGCATCCGTTATCAGCATCCCGCTATTTGGGATTAAAATTGAGTGGATTATGTGGATAAATTATGCAACAACTCAAACGTCGCCTTGGATGCAGACCGTCCTCCGACATGAGTCAGGAGATTAGGAGACGGGAAGTTGAGGGGGGGAAAAGCAGAATTGGATGCGAGAAATTTGGAGAAAAAAATGGGGAAGAAATAAGGAAAGAAAAATGGAAGAAACAGGGAGAGAAACAAGGAGAGAAACAGGGAGAGAGACAGGGAAAGAAGTTTACCAATGCCGGATTCTTTGTACTATCAGACCAAGGCCTCAGAAAAGCTGTTTAAATGGTTGAATCCGACTTGGGAACGGAAATGGTAGCATTGTAGCAAGATAGCCCTGAACGGTCCCTATTTCTTAAGACTGCCCCTTTCTGGGCCAAAGTACCCCCTTTCCGGAATGGGCAGAATCCCAACACTCCTCCCATCCACGCCCGCGGAGCTCACTTTATTTCCCCACCATTCCAGCTTGACCGGGTTATAGCCCACCGCAAAGAACATGATCAAGGCGCTAATCGCCACCCCAGCCGTCAGCGCCGCAGACAAGACGTAGTTGTACTTCTCCCACCAGGCGAGCCGATGCTTGGGCAGCCAGTACATGAAGATAAGGGAAAGAATAAACCCAGGCGTCTTGTATGACATGTTTGACGGCGCCCAATGCTGAATCCCCTGTAAAACGAGTATCGGGTTCAACCAGAGCAGGGAAGCGATGAATGGAAACAGTGTCTTGTCCAGCAGCGCAAACGTCCGCGGCCTCAGCCTGCCCCTGAGTCTTTCTTTGACCCCGGGAAGGTACTTTGGCCCCAGTCCCTGCCCTGCCAGAAACACCACGGCGACTCCAGTGCCCATCAAGAAACACCACTTGAACAGCGGGTACATGGCCCCAAACATCCTCTGGGATCCCAGCAACCCCCACATCAACGAGTTGCCGTACAGCGGCGCGCCGTCGTTGGCGCAGGTGAACCGGCTGGGCTGGTCAGGGGTGCAGAGACCCTTGAAAGAGAAAACGAAGTTCTGCGTAGCAACAGCGATAAAGATGGTGATGATGATGGTGCCGATCTGGCTCCGGAAGACGGCCCGCGGCGCGATCTTGCAGTAATGTCCCAACTTGTTATCTTGCACGTAGTTATCAGCATAGCCGGCCAGGGCCCACGAGCCGAGCGTCTGCGCAAAGAGGAAGGCGTTCGGGTTGCCCGGCAGCAGATAGCCGGTCAAGACCTGGATGAGCGAGCCCAGGCCGAGGTTGGTGCCGGTCGTGGCTGACAGGAAGGACAGCGGCACGGCGAAGACGAGGTTGACGCCGAGCATGAGGAAGATGAGCCACACGGGCGTGTCGAGCGGGAAGATAGTCAGGAAGACGCATGCTATCACAACGGCCAGGGCGAGAATCACCAAGAACCACCAGTCAGGAACCTCTGGATACCGGGCCATAATCCGCGAGTGCGAATCCATGGCATCCTCGTAGTTCCCTTTGCCGTATCGCAAGCCCCTGTAGAAGTTGACATAAGCCTCACGCATGGTCGTCCATTGATTGGCCATAATGTAGAGGAAATAGACGGGGTAGAAGGCAAAGTTGGCGCCGACGGTGAGGATGAACCCGGCCGAATAGAACGGTGGAGAGTACTCCTGGTACTTGGCCTCGTCCAGTCGGTTGTTGACGACGACGCTTTGCACACTGTACGGCTTCCCGTCATTGGCAAAGGCGGAGCTGGAGTTGATCGGGAGGTAGGCCGCGTTGTACATGTTGCTGTAGAAGATGCCTAAGATAATGAGGCCGCCGAGGAACGAGCCGAACCACATGGTGCATGTGCTGAAGAAGGGCTGGGCGAGGGCGGCGTACGAGCTCGTGGCGACGTTCCAGTCAAACGTCGTGATGGGGTTGAACAACCCCAGGCCGAGGGATGACCCAGTAAGGATGGCAAGCGTCAGGTTCTCCGGGGCGATCCACGTCATCCAGTTGAAGGTCGACAGCGCCGTGAACAGGTATCCTGGGAGCCAGTAGTAGACGGCCATACAGGCCGTGCAGATGTAGAAGAACTTGTACCGCGAGATGGTCCAGCCATTGATGTTTTCCCTCGGCTCGGCGCGGGTCAAGGCCCGGTTCATGGCGATAATGGGCAGGATGGTTGGCCAAAGGGCCTTGACGGGGTAGACGCTGAACCGCCGCAGGTAGCCGGCGAACCCCATCCCCATGAGCTGAACGAACAGCGTCAGCATGAGCTGATAGCCGAAATGAATAAAGTCGAGGCCGTAATAGACATCCATTTTCTGGACCAGGATCTGCTCGAGGTGTCAACCGGTCTCGTTCGAACAACCGGCGCCTTGATCTCCAACTCACCATTCCATAAGAGTTCGTCGTGTAGATGGCGATGTTGTACGTGATGGTAGCGAACATTTGCTCCTTGAACGTCCACTTTCCAGGGTTCAGCGAGTGGCGGACTCCAAACACGGTGACTCCCCAGTCTGGGAGCGCCCACTCGAGGAACTTGGCGCAGGGAAACAGCAAGATCTGTATTACAGACCCGCTGAGAGCTTCAACCGTTGTCAGTCTTCTCCTCTCTGGCCTCCTCGACTGTTACTAAACGCCGGTCTTACAGATGGAAGGGAACCTGCTGTTGAAGAAGGTCGCGATGAAGGTTCCGATGATGGCCCACGAGATCCCGAGGAAGTAGGCGCGAATTGTCTCGACTGGCACGCTCGGGTCGTCGATGATCTCTGCGACAGCGCGGACGCCGGGATACGGGGATGAGTATCGCAACATGACGGCGTCAATCCTCAAGTCTCGGTCGTAGAAGTCCCCGTACTGTTTGGGTCCTTCAAGCAGCCGCCGCATGCGCTCGCGCATCTCGGATGGGAAATTCCAGTCATCGGCGTGAAACTTATGTGACTCCTGGATGATTGCCACGGCTTCCTCTTCGGTCATGTTGTTGATCTTGTCCAGTATGTACTGGCTCTCCCCGTTTGGTGCCAGTTCCTCGAGTAGTTGATGGGGGATCTGCGCTCCGATGTCGATCTCATCCCCGCGTGAACGGGTTTGCGTTTTCTCCACGTCTAGCTCGGGCATTTCGGGACTGATTGCAGGCTCCTCGCGAATGTCCATCTTGCCAGATATCCCAATTTCAGGCGCCTCGTTCTCGGTCGCGTGGTGGTGAGGATGTGCGGGGTCAGGGATCAGTTGAGATCAGGGAGCTGAGGGCGAGAAGCTCGCACGATTCGGGTCCGACCTACGGGTGGCCATAGCCCGGCCACAGGCACGTGGCAACAGCATTCCCTCGGACTCAACGTTATATGAGGCAGGTCACAAATGTGATCCATTCCGGGCGCAGCGGTCCATTGCGGGGATTGGAGACACGCAGCTAATCACAATGCGGGATGCATAAGGGTGAATGTCGGCCAGCATGGGTATATTGTTTAGAGTCGCACATGGTGTCACCCCGTCTCCCGTCCCGTATCTGCCGACAGCAATAGCTAGCCTGAAAGCGGAAGGAGAAGTCAACCTTGTCTCACTTCTCGGAGACGACATGGCTAGGAGGCAGCAAACAATGAGGCGCCGGTATGACCAAGGGAGAGAGAAGGCAGGGTTTTCTACTCCCCCTTTTCCATGCCCTTTTCCGTCCCCGTTTCCATCTCCGATTCTCCCTTTCCATCTGTGTCCCGAATACTGTGCTTCTTTACATCCCCTGTTATTTGCGTGCTGAAATCCGTATGTAACTGCAAACCTGGTGGCGAAGCTCGCAATGTTGTTTTTCCGTACGATGGTGATCGTAGCTGGTAACTACCTACATGCCGTGTATCGTGGCCCGAAGGACGCATTGGGCAATGGTATCACATGATGATTAGAATTAACAACTCGTGACTGTTCTACAATACGTATTTACTCCCCCGTCGTGACCGCAGTCACCTGTACTCCGTCCGACTCAACCCTTCCCAAGGGCGACAGGCCGCCAACGGTGGCAGCAAGCAGGCCTGGCATTCCAACGGCAGACCGCATGTGGGACAGAGACGGCGTCCTCGACCGCGGTGCAGCCTTGCCCGAGATGACGGCGCTCAGGGCGCGGATCCGGCCCCCGCGGACCTTCTTCAGGAAGGCGAGGCTATCTTTGACGTCCAACAGGGCGTCGCCCAGCCCGTTTCCCTCAATCACAAGGTCTGGTACGTCGTTGCGTTTGATCCTCCTCCGCCATGGTAAGGGGATCGACTGCGCCACTTTGCGGACCCAACTATCGGGCACAAGGCGGATCAGGATGCCTACCGGAATAGACAGGAAGCCGAAGACGAGCGAGATCCCCCACTGAGCGGCCGTCAACCTGTGGACGCCAAAAGCGTCACCGGCAAAGAATACAATGATGATCTGGCCGATGACCATGATAGACATCATGATCATGAACAGGATGTTCTTGTGGAGTCCCTCGAAGATGTTTAGCTTGTTGTCGATGCGGCGGCTGTTGATCAACTTGAAGATCTGCATAAAGACGAAGACGTTGAAGACCAGCGTCCGCTGCTCCACGGCCGGGTATCCAAACAGCTGCGCGCCTGCAAAGTGGAGCGTCAGGGTAACAGCCAGCTGGTAGATAGCCTGGCCGATGATCATCTTCCACATGGTCAGGTTGATCAACGAGGCCGTACGCTTCTCGGGTGCACGGTCGAAGAGGCTGTCGTTTGGCGGATCAGTGGCCAGGGCGAGGGCCGCAAAGGTGTCCATGATGAGGTTCACCCAAAGCAGCTGGACAGCATTGAGCACTGAGCGTTCCTCGCCGCTGGCCACGGCAGAAACAAACGTGAGAATCACGGCGGTGATGTTGACCGTGATCTGAAACTGCAGGAACTTGCGGACCGCGTCGTTGATGGCGCGCCCCCACGCGAGGGCTTCGACGATGCTCGAGAAGTTGTCGTCCATCAGGATAATGTCAGAGGCTTCCTTGGCCACCTCCGTACCTGTAACCCCCATCGAGAAGCCCACGTCGGCCGCCTTGAGCGCTGGCGCGTCGTTGGTTCCATCACCCGTAACCGCGACCACCTCGCCGAGCGCTCGCAGTGCCTTAACAAGTACCCGCTTGTCCTCGGGACTCGACCGTGCCAGCACAGCGAGTTCGCGTACCCGTCCGAGCCGCTCACCCTCAGTGAGCCGCCGAAAGTCGGCACCCTCCATGACCATACCGCCCCCCTCGGCCGGGAGGATGCCGCACTCGCGGGCGATGGCCCGTGCCGTCTCGACATTGTCGCCTGTGACCATCTTGACCGCCACTGAAGCACGGTGACAAGTGCGTACCGCCGCGGCAACCCCTGGCCGGACGGGGTCTTGGATGGCCATGACGGCGAGCCAGGTCATGTCGTCGAACACCTCCTCGAGAACAGGCTGCTGTTGCTGCTGCTGGAGGCTGGGCCACTCGTCAAAGTCCCGGTAGGCGAAGCCAAGTGTTCGGAACGAGAGCGAGGCATAGCGGGACACGGCAGATGAGATAACCGCCTTGGAAGCGTCAGGGAGGGCGTCGAGTGACAAGACGCATGTCGGTTCCGGAACCGTCGTGGTGCACTGGACAAGCACAACCTCAGGGGCGCCCTTGACGAGCAGGCGGTATCTTCCGTCGGGGAGCTGGATCACGCTTCCCATGCATTTCTGGCGCGAGTTGAAGGGGAAGATCTGCACGATGTGGTGGTTGGCGCGCTCGATCGATAGGGGGCCCATGGCCAAGCGGGTGCGCGCAAAGTCCAGGAGGGCCGTTTCGGTCTTGGTGCCGACGAACGGCGACTTGCCGCCGCCGTTGTCATCCCCTTCGAAGGCTGTGGAATTGAGCGCGATAGACTCTTTCATCAGGTCTCGGAAGTCGGGGCAGACAGTCCCCGCCAGCTGAGACATTGGAACCTGCTGCCGGCTGGCCGGTTCCGAAGCCTTGAAAGCCGAGGTTGGACTGGCAGGTGACTTTGCGGTTGAGATGGGGCTCACGGGGGTTTTGGTGACAGTGCTGGGGCTCCCAGGGGCCAGCGTTTCGTCGTCGTCATCGTCGTGGTCAGGAGTAGAGGGAGATGCGGGCGCGGACGTCTTGTCCCCAAACTCGAGGCTTCCTGCGCCGAGGGTCCCCCCAACCACCGTCATGATGTTCTCGGTGAGCGTCCCAGTTTTATCCGAGCAGATGACGGTGGCGTTTCCCATGGTCTCGCACGACTGCAGATGTCGGACCAGGTTGTTCACCTTGGTCATCTTCTTGGTCGCGAAGGCCAGGGAGAGCGTCACCGCCAGGGGCAGCCCCTCTGGGACGGCCACGACGATCACGGTGATGGATGTGATGAGAATGCGGAGAAAACTCTGCGCTTTCTGGGCTGGCGTGGCCGTGGTAGAGCTGAGCCGTGCGAGGAATTCGATGAACAGGACGATGAACAGGAGCAAGCCAGCCGCGCTGCCCAGCTTGGCAATGTGCCCTGCATGCTAGAGTCAGAATGGATGCCCCAAAGGTTTGGTGGTCTTAGCTTACCAGCGAGGACGCTCAACTTGGCCTGCAACGGTGTCATGCCAGGATCGTCCCGGAGCGCCATCATGGTCCTCCCGTGGCTCGAGTTTGGCCCGACCGCTGTCACCAAAAAGGTCCCAACGCCATCCAGGACCTTGGCGCCGGACAGCATAAAGGGGTCGAGTTTGTCCGGGTTTTCGGTCCCATCTCGCAAGGCCTGGGCCACGGCCTCCGCTGGCGTTTTCTTGACCAAGTCCGATTCGCCCGTCGCCGAGGACTCATCGCAGCTGACCGTGTAGCCGTCGATCAAGACGCCGTCGACTGGAATCACGTCCCCTTGTTCCAGTATCATGACGTCTCCCACAAGCAGGTCGTGGACCGAAATCGTGCATGGCTTCCCTGACCGGATCACCTTGACCGTCCTGTCCTCCTTCTTTTGGTTGAGCTTGCGGAACTGCTGCTCCTTCTGCCAGTCGTTTGCGGCCCCGACAATGACGACAATGAGGATGGCGATGATGATCGCAACTCCCTCGACCCACTCCACTCTCGCGCCCTCGTCGTGCTGTTGGCCAAAGGTCTGGTAGAGCCCCAGCGCAAGCGAGACGACAGCTGCGATGCTAAGCAATATGAGCACCCGGTCTTGTAGCGCGAGCCACGCCAGCTGGAGAAACGACTTGGGTTTTCGCTCGGGGAGGCGGTGCTCCTGAAAGACTCGTTTCCGGTCCGCATAATGCCCCTCCTTGTGTCCATGGTGAGGGAGAGTCTGGTTTGCGGCTTCGCCGATCACAGCCTCGGTGGTAGTAGGCCTGGCTTTCTTCTCGTTCTTAGTTCCCGTTGCTGCCCCCTGGCGAGTCGCCTCTTCGAAGGTCACTAGCCCGGGCAAGCAGGTTTCGTCGACACTCAGCCCGGCATGCCGGTCTGTTCGGAGACCGCGTTCAAGCCCTTCGATGCCGCCAAGTGCCTGCAGGGCAGGCAGCGATTTTGGCTCTATCAGCTTGGATAGCTGGCCTGGCGAGAAGGCGAAGGGGTTGTTCTCAACAACGAAGAGGTGTTCCTCCCCCGGGCTCGGCTCCAAGGGCTCTGTTTCACCCGCCGCCGAGGGTGCCCCTGACGAGGATGGAGCTCCATGGGATGCTGAATTGGCGTTCATGTGCACGAGTGAGACGCGGATGGGTGTGGTGCACCTCGATACACGACAGGGGCAAAGGCGAGCCCGCAACCGGGCACGGAACACTACATACTGAAGAGATATGGTAATTGCCTCAGAGCAAGGGGCAAATCCGATGGCCACAATTGTATGGGTCGCTTTGGATCGATGGCCAGCACAGCCTCAAAATATGACGTCGAGGCTGTCGTCCCGGACCGGAGTTGCGACGAGAGCGGCAGCTGCTCAAAGGCGAGAAGAGGGCTGTGCCAACTCGACAACCTGGGATACACCGCGCGAGCCGGGCTTGGCAACCGACACGAGCTCCATGACTGAATGATGGCTCCAGCAATGATGCCAGTCATGATCCTGCCAAGCTTCTCGAGATACGCCACCATGGCACCGAGACCCAACTTTCCGTCCCTCAGTCACACCCCATGATCGCGGATGGTTGTGATATCGTGATCCACCCACCCGCTGTCACTTAACTGCGGCCAGTGGCGGCTTGGGAAGTGCTTGGCGGAGTCAATGAAAGGAGAAACCGTATGCCGCATACGGCCCCACATCCGGTGTTCAGTCACCATGACGACGGGAAGATCGAGGACGCTTTAAACCAACAAACGCACACAGGGTAAACCGAGTTCCATATCCCGAACGTATCGTTGCGGTAAAGTGCTCTCATGATTGAGACGCGATTCAGAAAGGGAGATAGTTCTTTGTTCCCAGAGGAGACGGGGAATACGAAAGTTGGTCTCTGGACATATGAAAGCCATGTTGGTGAGAGGAAGTTCGGAAATGAACGTTGTGGTATATGTGTTATGTCACCCCAAACAGTAATCTCCAAAATATCAGTCCAAAGGAGCGAGCGAAGTGAAGGCAGTCGGGCCGACCTTGACCGACCCGTGGTTCCAATCTGAAGCCCTCCCAAGTACATATCCCCTTCCTGTCATGCGAAACGAGTGTGTATTCCGGACTTCCCAAGCCCTCTTCAGTCCATCATTCCCCAGTCTTGTCCATCTCCCATCCCCCTACACGGCCCTCTCCACACTGGCAGTCAAGATCGGCGCGCCGAGCCCGAACCGCCTCTTGATGGCCTTCCACGCCTCCACGATGACCGTATAGACGACCACACACGCAGCAACCACACCCCACTCCCAGGAAATCGCGTCGTGCTTGAACACTATCCGGTTCACGACGGGGATATAGATGACGGGGAACGCAATCACGAACCCGGCCGTCACGGCCCCAAACAGGAACCGGTTCTGCCACACTGTCCGAAACACGGACAACGGGCCCGAGTACCGCTCCGGGTTCATGTTGAACAGCGACCTCGTGAAATGCTTTGCCTCCCACGCCGTAACGAGCAGCAAAAACGTCAACGTCGCAAATGTGGTGGCACGGGCGCGGAAGGCAACGCTACAGCCGGGTGAGTAGTGCTCGTTGCAGTCATCACCAAGCCCGTTGGGCCCATAGACACCGTAGGCCACACTCGTGAAGGCCGCGAGGCACAGCCCGCCCATGGCGGTGCCGTAGACGAACTTGTCTACGATCAGCTCGCGCGTGAATACGCCAACAGAGAGGTCGTGCGGCGGCCGCTGCATGATGTCCGGTTGGGCGGCTTCGATGCCGAGGCCCAGGGCCAGGAACGACGAGGTGACGAGGTTGGCCCAGAGGATCTCGAGGGGCGAGAGCGGGAAGACGGAGACGCCTTCGGGATCCTTGAAGGCGAGGCCGATCAGGAGGAGGAAGACTTGGGCGATGTTGGAGACGAGGAGGTGGAGGAGAAACTGTTGTCGTTAGTTGGGCCGGGGGGATAAAAAGGGGTCAGGGGAAAACGGGTCAGCCCGACCTTCTGGATATTGTCAAACAAGCGTCTGCCTTCCTCAATCGCCGTCACAATCGACGCAAAATTATCATCCGTCAGGACCATATCTGCCGCCTCCTTGGCAACATCGCTGCCGTTGAGGCCCATGGCAATGCCCACATCCGACTTCTTCAGGGCGGGCGAGTCGTTCACGCCGTCTCCGGTCATGACGCAGAACGCCTTCCTCCGGTGCATGGCTTCCACCATGCGGACCTTGGTCGTCGGACTGCACCGGGCGAGAACGAGCGGGAGACGCTCCATCTCGTCGATCTGGGCGTCGCTGAGGCTGTCAAAGGCACTGGCCACCATGATGTCGTTGCCGTCGGCCGGGCTTGCCCGGTTTAAAATGCCGATCTCGTACGAGATGGCGGTGGCGGTTTTCACGTGATCTCCGGTGAGCATGTGGACTGTGATGCCAGCCTCCTGGCACCGCTTGACGGCCGCGGCGGACTCGAGTCTTGGGGGGTCGTAGAGACCTGCCAAACCCAAAAAGGCCAGGCTCGTCTCGACGGCAGACCGCTGACCCGAGTTCCCGTCCGTCTGAGCAATCTTGTCTGCGTCGGTGACGGACCCCTCGGGAACAAATCCACCGGGATCGATGGGTTTCCGAGCGATGCAAAGGACGCGAAGGCCTTCAGCAGCCAAGGATTCGGCCTTGGCCACGATGGCCGCCCGTTGATCGTCTATGACATCCATCAAGGGAAGCATGGCCTCGAGAGCGCCCTTAGTGTAAGCAAAAGCGCCGTCGGTCTCGCTATCCCTGCAGACCACCGTCATCCTCTTGCAGGAGGAGTCAAAGGGGAATTCAGCCAAAAGATGGTGCCCACCAGTCCGCAGCAACTCAGGCTTGCCCATGCCGAAGCGCATGGCAAGAACCTGGAGAGCAATCTCGGTGGGCTCACCGACAGCCGTGTACTGAGCGTCAACCCTGGCAACGGTCGAGTTGTTGCACAAGGCAACAGTTTCGAGAAAGGTCTTGAGCCAGGCCGCGCTCTTGTCGGCGTTCGGGGCGTTGGGGATGTACACCTCGTCTCCCACAGTCACATTTCCGCTTGTGGGATCAAAGGGATGAGTTGTGTCCTGGATGGAAACCTCTGTTCCATCGGCCAGCCACACGCGCTTGGCAACCATCTTGCCCTGCGTCAGCGTGCCGGTCTTGTCGGAGCAGATGTTGGTGACGCCGCCTACCGCTTCGAGGGCGGCGAGCTTGCGGATGACGACGTTGCCTTTGGCCATGGAACGGGTGCCCAGGGCAGTGGCGATGGTCAGGACGGCGATGAGGGACTCGGGGATGACAGCAACGGCAACGCAGATGCCGTAGATGAGGACCTCGCTCGTGACGTTCCAGCGGCTGACGGAGAACACAATGATAGCCAGCGTGATGGCCAAGGCGAACAGCAGGAGGGCGAACTTGCTCAACGCGACCTGCATGGGCGTGCCGTCGAGGCCGAGCAGGACACGGGCGCTATTCCGCACCCTGACCCAGGCCTTCCCGACGGTAGAGGTCCGCTGGTCGGCCGGGTTCTCCCTACTCCGTCTTAGAAGCTCGGCAATCTTGCCAACCTCGGTGGTCATGCCAGTTGCGACAACGACGCCAGTGGCACGGCCCCGCGACACGGTGCTGGCGGAGTAAACCATGTTGATGCGGTCGCCAAGGGGAACATCGCGGTCCTTGAGGATGACTTCGGCATGCTTGCTCACGGGGACAGACTCGCCCGTAAGCAATGCCTCGTCGGTTGACAGGTTAACACTGTGAGCCAGTCGTAAATCGGCAGGCACAATGTCGCCGACACCGAGCCTGACCAGATCGCCGGGAACCAGCACCTCGGCCTTAATGGTCTCGGTGCGCCCGGCGCGGATTACCTTGCACGTGGGTGCGGAGAGGGCATAGAGCGCCTGAATGGTTTGCTCAGCGCGGTAGTCTTGGAAGAAGCTGTCGACGGGTGAGAATGGTGCTGGAGAGGGAGGTGGGGGGCGCGTGGGGGCAAGGGCATGGCATCACACTCACCCGACAACAACGTTGAGGAGGATGACGGCGGCGATAACACCACCTTCGATGTGGTCATCAATGGCGAAGGAGAGGACCATCGTGATGACGAGAACCTGGGTGTTCTGGTGAGTTGCCGGAGAACGTGGGCACAGCAACCAGGGAGGACCACGTACAAGAGTCAGGCTGTTGGAAACCTGTCTCAAGAGAATCGTCCACACGGATAGCCCTCGAGCTCCCTCAACCTTGTTAGGGCCATGGTGCTGCAGGCGACGGGCAGCCTCGGGAGTGTCGAGTCCATTTCTGGGAATGTGAGCCTGGGGAAAAGTTGAAAAGGGGGAACCGCGGAATCAAGCGAGGAAGGTCCAAAACTTGATGGGAAACAATGGACAAAAATAAAGGAAAGAGAGAGAGAGGGAAAACAGAATCGACACAAGATAAAATAGACAAGGCACCAGACGCGGCAGACAGGACGACGCAAACAAGAGGCGGCCTTACTCGAGGTCGGTCTCTAGCAGCGTGCAGACGTCGGGCACGGAGAGCGTGTGGGCAGACTCGGGGGTCAAGGCGCCGCGGGCGACGGTGTCAAGGGTGCTCGAGAGGGAACCACGGCCGACGGTGGCAGCGGTGTCCTCTGCATCATCACCACTGCCGAAGGTACCGGCGAGGGTGGGGGATGGAGTGCAGGCTACGGAACTCTTGAAGCCACATATAGGAGGCTCCGTCTGCCCCTCGACGTCCAGCTCGTTCTCTGTCCCCATTCAATAGAGTGCGTCGCCGATGCCGATGCAGCGATTTCACGCGATGAAGGAAAAGGGAGAAGAAGAAGAAGGGGGAAAATTTCCAGAAGCCGGGACGACGGCACAGGGGGGCTGGCTTTAAGATCCCAGATGGATGCCAGATGCCATCCATCCCTCCATCCCTCCATCCCCTCCCCTGCCGCCCCGGCCCGCCCATGCCATCCTGTTGGGGGATGGGTGTGGCGGCCACACCTGGTTGGCGGCGGCATGGTGATCGGATGGCGGGCATGCCAACACCCCAGAGCTTGCCACGGGGAGGGGGGGAGAGGGACACAACGCTACGACGTCGGCCAAGGGAGGACAACGACCGCAGGAACGAGTGACAGCACTCCGCCAAGCCGTTGGGATGTCTCAACACCCAATCACGCCGGCTCGTCGGACCCCCTGACCCCCGCCGAGCCTCCCACCCTGGCAGGGCGGGGGGCTCACAGTGGCCGGCGTGCTTGGCTCTGCGTCTGGGTCCGCCAGGGGCTGCTGCCAACTGGTTCCAGGGCCGCTGGGCGTGCTGGGCGTGCTGTGGGTATGGCTCGACCGCCAGAACACAGCCCCAAATCCGCGTGGATCACCTGCTCTTGTGCGTTATCATCGGCACTGGCAAGACCTCACTTGGTGGGCCCCCCTATTCCATCCTCCGTACTCGTATGTACGCCGGTCCTGTTTGTGATGGTGGTGGTGTGTGTGGCTCACCAACAAGGGCGCGGGGATGCAAGCAACCAACACGCGTCGTCGCTGCTCGGCTTCTGCGGCCTGTGGGAGGCCACGTCAAAACGGCTCAACGCCTTCTCACGTCGCACCAATCATCAAGCCAGACCCATGCATAGTTGCCCACGTGCGCCACCACCCCCTCGCTCCCGCTGCCGGCGTCCGCTGCGAGCCGATACGACAGCCATGACAGGCAACTCGAAGCGTGGGCATTGGCACATGTCATACTGAGGCCCGTCAGTGTAAACGGGGGGGGTTGGGGCAACAATCCCGACCGTCCTGCCAACGAGACCACTCGGGAGACCAGACATTGCTTCAACAGAACTGGCCCTCGTTTTGACGGAAACCGGGTGAGGTACCCCTGTGCTGCTGACGTGTTGATGAAGCCTAAAGTCTTGGGGAGAATCCAATGGAAGAGTGGCAGCGGCCAAGACGTAAAGTGAGGCTGCCTTGAGAGCAGTAATCCCTTCATGTTTGCAACCTGCTGGGTAGTACAGGTGGAGTGGAACAATAGCAAAGTATCCGACCGGCTGGGAGAATCGGTATAGTTCTGCGGTGACATGGAAAACAAAACGTGGAACTTGAAGGCTTGAACAACATCACAGGGATCTGCTCAACGGCCTAGATTGATCGTGACCCATCTCTGGCCAACGGGGGTTTTCCTCGGGGAATTAATGTGTTATCCGGAGCCAAGAGCTAACACACCACTGGAGAAAGCAGCTATCGTCCGTCATGTTCCTGTTTTTGTTTTCTTGTTTCTGGCCTCTTCTGTCTTTCCTCGCTTCTATTTCTCTTCTATTCCTTTTTTACCTCTCTTTCCTTTTCTCTCTTCTTTCATTCTTATCCGTCAAAACTCCATGTACAGACAGGTACCTGTCCAATGCAGTCCTCTCGGACATGTTCAAAGTGAAGTCCAGAGGAGTTTCAGAACGGTCAAGAGCCTAAACGCCGGGGTTGGGAAGCTGCATTGGCGGGGACGGCCAAATTTCTATCAAGGTTGATCGGCTTCATGGGTGTGTGACAATGCCTCCATAGTCCAACCCCATATCTTGACCGTGATCTCAGTTATCCCACCCGTTCTCGTTTATTCGTTCCCTCCCTGGACAAATCCGCTACAGCCCAACATCTTTCCCGTCAGGGACACCGAGGACTTCTTCACACCCAATCTTGAGCCACAGCTGACATTCTCTTGCTGGATTCCTAGCTGTCAAGGAAGTGTTCATGGCAAACCGGGACTGGCCGGCCATGCCACACGCAGGAGGAGCTGATGCTGCTTGCCAGAACCGAGTCTGTTCCTGAACCAGCTGGCTTCTCATAGCAACTCCAAACCTCGAATCGGCAATGACATTTCCATCGAACAGAAATTTCCCTTGCACAACGTTGGAGCAGTCAGCTCTTTGGCGGCGACTTGCGGCCCCGACCCTTAGCCTTGCCATTGTTGTGGAACCTGAATACTCTCTCTCCCAGACAGACAACCCAACAGCCTTACCAAACCTCTAAGTCGCGGCCAGATCCTCTACCCCGATGGCATCCCGGAGCGCTAACCAAGGCTCCATGCCGACACAAGCGGGATGCATGCAAGTTGCCCAAGACAACATCGAGCTTGGACTTCAGGCAACTCTCAAGCCCCTCCTGGTTCGGGCCATCACTCGTCCGTTTCAGGCGGCAAATACCAGGGGTTCCGCTTTGGCTGCGTTTTCTCTTGTCGGATTTCCTCTCGCATCTCATGATGCTGACCACCCTCCAAGGCTTTGGCGACGGCCTGTGCCGCCGCCACAACTTGTTCTAAAACGGGCGTTTGTGGTAGAGATGCACTGGAGGCGATTGGGGTCGAGGGTGGTGGTTGGAGGGGTCAGAATCGGAGAAATAAAGGATGTGTTTGCCGGTGACTAAGCGGTAGCTCCAGGGATCGACCTGCAGCTCCGCCTTCCCTGGCTGAGAGCTGATGCTTGGCGGCAATCTCCAGGGGCCAGCCCAAAAGGTACCTAGTACCCCGCCAAAAAGACGAGGGGGGTAAAAGGAGGGGAGCTCGTGGAGCAGTTGACCGCTTTCACAACAAACCTCGCCCTTGGACCCTCGATCCTCGAACCCCGAACCTCGAAACCCAGCCGTTGGCCCCCAAGAAACACTTTCTTGAACAACGACGCCACCGAACCCTGAACCCGGCAAAAACCCAGAAAGACACAATGGTCGACAAGGTGTACCGCGCCAGCACGACGGCGCCCGTCAACATCGCCGTTGTCAAGTGCGTGACCCCAGCCCAACCGCAGCCCACTGCCTCCTGATCAACATTCGAGCCCTGGCAACTGACTGCTGCCCAACCGACCGCAGGTACTGGGGCAAGCGCGATCCCAAGCTCAACCTCCCGACCAACAGCTCGCTCTCGGTGACGCTCTCGCAGGCCGACCTCCGCACCCTCACCACCGCCTCGTGCTCCTCGGCGTACCCCGCCGCCGAGGGCGACTCCCTCCTCCTCAACGGCGAGCAGTCCGATGTCTCGGGCGCCCGCACCCAGGCTTGCTTCCGCGAGCTGCGCGCCCGCCGCGCCGCCCTCGAGGCCTCGGACCCGTCCCTCCCCAAGCTCTCGACCATGCCCCTCCGCCTCGTCTCCGAGAACAACTTCCCCACCGCCGCCGGCCTCGCGTCGTCGGCCGCCGGCTTCGCCGCCCTCGTGCGCGCCATCGCCAACCTGTACGAGCTGCCCGCGTCGCCGTCGGAGCTGAGCCTGATCGCCCGCCAGGGCTCCGGGTCGGCGTGCCGCAGCCTGTTCGGCGGGTACGTGGCGTGGCGCATGGGCGACGCGGCAGACGGTAGCGACTCGATGGCCGACCAGGTCGCCGAGGCGTCGCACTGGCCCGAGATGCGCGCGCTGATCCTGGTCGTGTCGGCCGCCAAGAAGGGCGTCAGCTCGACCTCGGGCATGCAGCAGACGGTCGCGACGTCGGGGCTGTTCCAGGAGCGCATCGCGCGTGTGGTACCGCAGAACATGGCGGCCATGGAGAAGGCCATCGCCGCCCGCGACTTTGCCTCGTTCGCCGAGGTCACCATGCGCGACTCCAACTCGTTCCATGCCACCTGCGCCGATACGTACCCGCCCATCTTTTACATGAACGACGTCTCGCGCGCGGCCATCCGCGCCGTGGAGCAGATCAACGCCGCTGCGGGCCGGACCGTTGCCGCCTACACCTTCGATGCCGGCCCGAACGCCGTCATCTACTACCTCGAGCAGGACACCGAGGCGGTGGTCGGGACCATGTACCACGTGCTCGGCGGTGAGGTTGACGGGTGGAAGGAGGCCACTATCAAGGGCCTCAAGCCGAGCCTGTCGCTGGACGAGGGTGTGGCCGGCATTCTGAAGGCGGGTGTTGGCCGGGTGATCATGACTGGTGTCGGGGAGGGGCCGGTCAAGACTGACGAGTATCTGGTTGCCGAGAACGGGAGTCCGGTGAGGAGATGAGGTCGTGGCGGACGGGGAGAGTTGGTTTGTGGGGTGGATAATGAATAAACCTTTGGCTCGTGTCAAGACCTATTAAGAAGTTCGGCAGTCGGCATCATTAGGACGGCGCAATACAATTACACAGTCCCAGGGGTCAATGTTTGATGCAACAGAGATGCCAGTCAGCTTGCCCCTTGCTTCCCCAGATTTGTTTGCCTTGGGTTGCAAGGATGGAGGGTCCTGTGGTCACAGGTTGGAGGCAGCCCAGCAGGGGTGCCACAGGATCTCGATCCGCTTCCGTCAGTGCCACTGAAGCGGGCGCGAGCTTCAGGGACTCCAGGCCACGCGACTGGACGCGCCAAGTCGGCCCCTGTCTGTCTGTTCCTCTTTCAACCCGGACACTTCAATGCAATTGTCCTTGGAACGGTCAACACCCCAGGCCGTCTGCTCAATCGGACCAGAAACTAATTGTTTTTGACCATCCTCACCTCTCGATTTCAACGGGCCGACATCGAACGAACCCTCGCCGCCCATAACACCGCCCCAACCCCCGCATCCACCGAGAGGCAGAGGGGCGCACCCATGCGACCACCATCGCCGCCATGAGCCGGAGCTTCTATGACATCGACCCGGCCGGCGAGGTGCTATGCACCTACACCGACGGCGGCGGGAGGGAGGCGCTCAAATCCGTGAGTGTCGACGCCCTGCCTCCACTGGCAGTTCCAGCCCTTGACCACACCATGACCATGACTGTGCCCCCTCCTCCGTCCCGGCCTGCTTGCCTCCCCGTCTTTGCAGACCTCGCCCGCTGACCGACGACCACAACGCGCCCGCCGCTCCCCCCCTCGCTACAGGAGAAAACCGAAGTGCCCCTCGCCAAAGCGGTGCTCTACGCCTTCCTCCCCGCCGGCTACCCGCACACCGTGACCGACGACTACCTCGCGTACCAAACCTACGACTCCCTCCAAGCGTTTGCCTCGTCCATCACGTCCCTGCTCGCCAACCGCGCCGTGCTCGAGGGCCTCGGCGTGGGCGACTCGTCGTCTTCGCCCACGGGCGCGCTCATCCTCAAGATCACGGGCGACACCATCTCGCGCATCGCGACCATCCTCTTCGCCCACCGCATGGGCCAGGCCATCGAGCCCGAGTGCAAGTTCTACCGCTTCCTGGCCGACATCTTCAACGACAGCGCCCAGTTCCTCGACCTGCTCACGCCAGCGCTGCCATACTTCCCCAAGCTGGGCGTCATCGTCTCGGCGGGGGTGCTGCGCTCGCTCTGCGGCGTGGCCGCCAATGCCAGCAAGGCCAGCTTGTCGGCGCACTTCGCGCTGACAGGCAACCTCGCCGAACTCAACGCCAAAGAGGCCTCACAAGAGACGGTGGTCAGCCTGCTGGGGATGTTGGTCGGGTCTCTGGTCGTACGCATGGTGGAGGATAAGCAAGTCGTATGGATCCTCATGATCTTCCTCGCGGGCGTGCACCTGGCCATGAACTACAGGGCGGTCCGGGCTGTGCGGATGCGGTCGCTCAACCGCCAGCGCGCGACCATTGTCTTCCGCGAGTGGCTGGACCACGGCGCGGTGCTGACGCCCGAGCAGGTCGCGCAGCGCGAGAGCATCCTGGGGAATGGGCGGGGCAACCTGCGGAGCAAGAGCGGGGATTACACGGGGTTCTGCGACTTCGGGACCTACGGCGAGCTGATGGCGTGGAATCCGCGGGGGTATCACCGGTATGACTTTGAGACGAGTGCGTATTTCATGGGGATATGGCACCGTGGCGGGTACTTTTACATGCGCGTGGCGCTCAAGGAGGGGATCAAGACCCCACTGTCGGCGTGGTTTGATGCTGTCAACCACGCCTATCACTTTGACTCGGCGCTTAAGGACGGACTGGAGAGCCACTACGAGAACGAGATGCCGCTGGGGTATGTGTCGGAGGAGCAGAAGGAGACGATATTCGCCGCGTTGGTGGCGGCCGGGTGGGACCTTGAGACAAACGCGTTGGAGACGAGGTTGCCCGTCAGGGTACGGGTGGGAGATGCGAGGAAAGGTGAGTCCGGAGCTATGCCTGACCTTTCACAGGCTGTGTTTGATGTTGACGACGCTGCCCTGCAGGAGTTCATCTCTCCGAGAAAGATCCAACACGCCTTGCTGGCCATCCAGAAGCGAAGCATGACTAGACGAGCGGCGTTGCAGCTACACTTCAAGCCGATATGCATACCTGAGGCCTAGGGGAGGCGAGACGCTTGGTTTTTACTGTTCCAAACACCTGAATCCAGCGATCGAGACGCATGACCTGTTGGGTAGGTCGACCAAGGGCACACACACACATGGGACGGATTATTTGTATTTTTTTACTTGAGATACCACGCGGATGATGAAGAGCATCTGCGACCTGTTTTGCGATTCCGAAAGCACCAAGATGAGTTCATTGCTCGTGTAGGCTGATCCTAAATCCTCTACGTGACGCCCCCGTCTGACCAAACGCCCTCTTCGTCCTGTATCCCCAGATCTGAAAGAACGAGCACACACACACACACACTTATCCGTACACAACTCCCTCTTCACTCCTCATCCCTGTTATACAACACCCACCGCCCGCATGGCCCGCATCTTGACGCCCTCCCACGAGTTCAACTTCGGCCTGACATCCAGGTAAAAGTTGAGCTTCCCCTTTCCCCCGGCCGTATCATTCCTCCCCGAATAAAAATCGATGATGTACTCCACCCTCGTCCCACACCGATCAACCACCCAATCATGCCTATCAAACGGCGCCGTATACCCAAGAAGCGTGTTGATCCTCGCCTTGGGGCTCATCGTGCCACTCCCAAGCCCCGCAAAGCTGTGCAGCCGCGGCCCGCCGCACCCCCCCTTCACGACCGGCTCGACGTAGGGCGCCTCCCACTTGAGGATCTCGGCCCAGGCGCGCTCGTTGACGGCGTTGTGGATGGGCACGACCGTCTTCATGTCGGCGGCGGCCGCGTCGTGGCCCTTGCGCTTCATGGCGTCGAAGAACTGCTTCTCGGACGGGTAGACCCAGTGGCCCGTCTTGGACGCGCCCGTTTCTTGCTCGTCGTTGGCGGGGCATGCCGAGGGCCCCGGGTCGGAGGAGCGGGGGATGGTGGAGATGACGCGGGACTCGTCGAGCTGCGACTGGGCGCGGGGCGGCGGGGGAGGGGGTGTCGAGTCGGCTTGGGTCTGGCGGGAGAAGGAGGGGAGGCGGAGCCAGGACGACCAGGAGGAGGAGGACTGTTGCGATGGTGGTGCTGGTGTTGCTGTGCTTGCTGCTTGCGGGGGCTGTGGTGTTGTGGATGCTGCTGCCGCCTGGGCAGCGCGCTCCCTTTGGGCTTGCTGCAGCCACAGCTCGCGAGTCTTGTCGTCGACGGGGCACTTGGCGGCGTCCCCGTCTGCTGATCCCGAGCCGAAGCCCTTCATGCTGGTGGCTGTGCCTGTCGCCGTCCCCGCAGCTGCCGACCCGACCGCCGTATTATTGTTTCCCTGCGCTGTCGCTCCGTTGCGACCTACCAAAACCGTGTCGAGGAGGTCCGTGTGCATGGTGCGCTCGCTTGCGGGCTGGGAAGCGTGGTGGTTGCGCCGGGAGTCGTCGGTGGCATCGCCAAGTGCCGCCTGCTGCCTCCAAAGTTTGTTTTGGCTGTGCAGCTGAAACGGGCCGGCCGGATGGCCCACAACCCGTTGGCCACCTGGCAAGACCCGGCCTGACGAGACATGTCGGTGCTCGAGGAATTACAATGGCAGCATTATCCGTAAACCACAGCACATACGAAAAGGACCAGCCAAAACACGAAACACTCGATTGCCCAAAGGCACTTCTCCCAGCCACAGGGGCATTGTTGTCGTTCTCGCTTTCTGACGGCGGCGGCGGCCAAGATGGCCAGTGTGCCCTGTCATGCTCGATCGAGAGCTGCGGGAAGCTCCAGCCAATCGCAAGCTTCTCGCGGCCTGGCGAGGCAGAGGAAGGGTCTGGGCACCTCGGGAGTGCAGCGTGCAGATGAAGCGCCCTCTCTGTTCCGATATATTGCCGTCTTCCGGTTTGTTCATGATGCTTTCAAGTCTCAGTATCACATGCTTGCGCTGCACCTGAACGCCTCCCCGATCTCTTCCCGCGCTCTGCCTATGAGGGGAGAACACTGACCACCTCGGTTCTGGCACTGGTGTTTCCCCTCGAGCCAAAATGGCGAGATGCTTCGTAGCGAGATTCCTCGTGCCACCTGGATCCCGCGCCAGCACGATCCATCCATCCAACCAACCGAGCCGGTCGTCCTAGCCTTGACTCGGCCGCCGCGGTGTCCTTTGGACGCGCTTGTGTTCCCCACAGCTGTGATCCCCGTCTGGCTCTCCGTCGAGACCCCATCCCAGGAAGCGCGGCCATGACGCAACGTGGTGGATTGGCGAGTCTGCGCGCTTCTGCAGCGCGCGGGCCGACGTCCCTGGCTTCCACGCTCCCCTCTCACCCCGCGCGCCGCGCCCCGCGGCGATGGAATCGCAGGCATGCCACGGACCGCGGATGAAGTCTGCAAGGCTGATCGGGCAGCGGGAGCTAGCGTGCTCGTGTGGGGAAAACGCGAGCTTGAAACGAAACCCCCCGTCGTCGGCGCCCAACTCGTCAGAATCACCTCATGCGCGTCAGGCATTGCACCAATTGTGGTTGCGGGGGAGTGAGGGGGAGGGGGGGGGAAGGCTGCAGTCAACTCGATGACAGCGCGGGGGACTGGGAGCAGATAAGAGTGGGGCCAACGTGGAGAAAAAACGCAGGGGTCCTAGATTTTGGGGAGGAAGCGAGCAAGTCGACAAGTGCATCCGGTCGCCTAAAATCCCATTCAAGCCTGGGCTCCCCTGTCTGGGCCGCACTGCTGCTGGATCGGAATCGCCAGGCCACAACGCTCTGTCTCTGCATTGTTTGCTTGCTGGCCAAATGCCATGATGATGGAGGATGGGGGATGGGTCGATTGGGGCGGTTGCTTGTTGTCTGTACTACGTGTGTCTGCCATGCACAGCTCCCATCCCCCTTCCCCTTCCGACGCACCCGCGGGAGGAAACGGGACGGCTGTCGGGTGGGGGGGAGAGGATGGGCAGGATGGCGTCGTGCTATGGCGTGGTTTTCGTGACTTGGCTGAAGTGGCTGTTTGCCGCGAGCTCCGGCCTTCGGGCCCAGCAGCACCAGGCCCTGCGGGACCCCCGCGGTCTGATTGGCCCGAGGCGCCTGGATCGGGCTCGTGCTGGCTTACCCCGTCCAGCAAGTCGAGCAAATTCGGAGCTTGTGAAAACCCCCTCGGACCTCTTCCTCCATGCCCAAGAGTTCCCGGCTTGCCTTTTTGAACCCAGCATCCTGCTCGCCAGTGCCTTTCACTCTCCTCCCTCGACCTGTCCACCTTCGCCGCTCTTGCCTGTCGCCCTCGAACCCAGCCGTTGTGCCCCAAGACCAAGCGAGGACAGCAATCGACGCGAGGAGATCAAAACTTTTTGGCCTGCTCGGAATAAATCGCGCCTCGCCTCTCAAAGTCTCACCCAACCCGCCGCCCCAACGCCCACGCAACCATCCGGACACTTCCTTCGGACACGACCGACCCCGTCCCAACCCACCGCCGTCAGCGCCAATCCCAATCCATTCCAATTCCAGTTCCCAATACCGATACCATGTTCGCCACCAAGACTCTTCGCCAGGCTGCTGTGCACGCCGAGCGCATCCCTTCCATCCGCTTCCTCGGCAAGCGCTCAATTCCTGGTATGTCCACCATTTCCCTCGGTGGGTGGGGCACTTTGATCCCCTCGGTGCAGCCTCCCTCCACCACCCCAGTCCACCCGCCTCGCGTTCCGGACCCATTAGGCGCTGACTTGAGCCCCCTCTCGCGACAGCTTCCATCGCCCACTCTCCCCAGCCCCCCCCCGCCTCGCCCACCAACTCGCTCCCCGCTTCCTTCACCAACGGCTCCTCCCACCACAGCTTCAGCGCCTACCGTGACCACGCCCAGCAGTTCGGCCCCCTCCGCAAGACCATCAAGTCCGAGGCTGGTGTCGGCGGCGCTGCTGGCGCCCACCTCGGCCCCGTCACCCCGCCCAAAGGCGTTTTCTTCGACCGGAATGACCTCCCCTCCCGCTTCCACCGCCAGCCCCTGACGGCTGCTGAGATTGAGGCCATCGAGACCGGCGGCGCCGCCCTCCACGCATGAGTGCCAGAACCGCCGTGTTTTATCATTACGCGTTGTTCTTTTCTCAACAGGAGGCTCAGTTAGGAGGCTGGGTGCCGTCCCAGCAAGACCTTCCTTCCCCCCCACGATTCAGGGGTTACTCGGTTCTCGGTTCTCGGGGCGGCACCGACATTTACAGCACCGGGGCCGACGCGTCCGCCCCGCCCCCGCAATGTGTACGACAGTGACAGCGTCGCGATGACGCACAAAACCGGACGAGCAGAGACGCCGGACGCGGGCCATCATCGGCACGTCGGAATACGAGTTCGGCGAATACCAGAGATGCGTGGCTTTCCTTCTGTTGGACACGGGCTTGGGTCGCCTCAGGCTTTCAGAGACGGAAGCCTGGGCTTGCATTCTGCATGAGGTACTGGGCGACGAGGATCATATTTTTTTTTGTGTTGGCGTATACCCGGGAGGCTCGGCGCCAAAAATGTCGGGCAGGAGGAAATGGTCCGGTTTTTATAAGTACATCAGAGAGAGAGGGATACCAAATGTCGAAACATACATTCACCCCCACCCATCGTGTTTGCCTCGGCTGGAACGCCCCTCCTCGTATTGCCAGTCTTTGTTGAGCGTTTCCATTTCCATTTCAGCCCCCCGTGCTGCTGATATTCATCCGACGAGGCGCGGCTTGCCCGTAACTCCGTATCTCGCCGCGCAGGAGGCGATCAAATCTCGGGCTATTTTTGACTGCGTGAGTTGGGTTTACGCTGCTCTTATGTTGGGGAGTTGTTCGTATCGCCAACACTGCCCATCTTGCGTAGCCTCATTCCATTCACCCGAACTGTTATAGCCAACAACGTAATTGCGATGGGATCTACGATTCGTCGTATAGGGTTACTCCCTCTCAGTTTCCAACGACAGCTAGGTACGCAGGCGCCACCACGACACATGCAGAAAAAATTCAGTGACTCTGATGCCGTTGCACTGCCAGCTCCTGCTTGAGTCAGATAGGTACGTACACCTAGAGGCTGGTCACTCTGTTTGAAGGCGGTATTATGTTCCTAGATGTAACTTGCTTAGTACCTCGAGGGATGTCTATTCACTAGGACTCGCGTCTAGGCCGGTTTCGCTTTGCCTGCGTTTAGTATATATCCAAACTTAATCCGGGGTTCGACTTACAGTCCCAGGACTACCATTACTGACAACCGACAAACCTGATACCAAGGGAGTTGAATTACTACGTACTAAAGCATCCTCCCGGCTTGATATTAGGTGAGTCTTGTTCGTAAATAATGAGGTAACGTCCTAAGTCGCTACCAGAGCTCTGCGTCCTGCTTCTCAACAACCCTTCATGAGCGGCGGGTCGGATTGTCCAAACTCTCATTTCTCACAACGCAGAGCAATGAGGATATGAGTGGGGATAACTTGAAAAGATGAGGAGGACTACTTGCAGGGATAATGTCCGAAGGATGAGATGGAGAAAGGGTGTGTGAGACATTCGGGAGGCAAAGGCTTGCTCTGGCGGCAATCTAGCATATCATGGTATGACTATGAAAAGGTTGTTCTAGATCTTGTTCTGCTTCCGCTTCATAGCGGCTTCCGTCGCCATAGTTCCCCTGACGGGTTGTTGATTAGGCTAGTTTAAGGGGCCGTCACCTATCAGCGGCAGCCTCAGGAAGAGATGTACCAGGCGCTAAGGGCTGGAAAGCATATGGGTAACCAGCAGCAACAGGCCTTGCTAGCTATTCCCGTGGTCAGCGCCAAGGTTTGAGACAAAAAGAACGTGGCGTGTGGCGGAGTCCGACGAGAAGCATCCTGATGCCGCCTCCGGATATCCGATCAACTTGTTCCCATCATGATACGCTTCCAAACACTCACTTATCCACCCCCATCCAAGGACGAATACTCTCATGCCACTACTCACTGCCCGTTTCTGGCAGATCCCTAGACGCCGGCAGAGATAGACAAAGACAACCCGCACAACTAACCCCCCCCCTCCCGCAGCAGGTCTGTCGACGCAAGTCCCGGGTGTCGCAACAACCCTCAGTAAGCCCACCGGGCCGGCCGCGGCCACTCAGACGCCTGCTAGTCAAAAGCATGTCGTGCAGCTGCCGCCGTTCCGAAATAGCGGGAGCCTACATGGCGGGGTTGCGTCATCCTCTGCGCGGGTGCCTGTTGGCGCGTCGGGGTTGGTGAGTTGGTGAGTGAGGCTTGTCCGAGGCTGGCTGAAAATGGGGAGGATTGGGATGAGAGAAGTTGTGGCTCCTTTTCTCTCTCGAGTTGAATGGGTCCTGGCGTCGTGGTTGTATCAGTTTCCGCTCCAGCAGCTCGAGTTTGAGTGGCCCGTCCACTCCGGGGAGGGTGGTGTGAGTTAGTTAGCCCCGAAGCGAGACAGGCATTCCCGATGCTGTGGACAACCCGCGCCTCTTTCCTTGGCTTGTGCTGCATGCCGTGCATGTGTGGCCCGTTCGAGGTGCAAGAGGGACAGGGGGGAAAGGAGGGTGGGGGGGGAGCAAACCCACGGCCTTCGGTCATCGTAGGCACAGTCGCGTTGGCAGGAATGCTGTGTGCAGCGTCCAGTCTCCGATCTGGTAGTGATTGTTGTAACATCTCGGCGGGTTTGGCAGGAGTTGAATTCCGAAGACCCGAGTTGGGGACGTACGGGCGGACGATCAGCGTCTTCGTGGTGGCAGGGATGATGACTTGCTTGACTTTCCCTTTGGCTTTACATGCATTCTAACCTCCTTCTCATCCTACCATTCCTCCAACCTGCTTGCCCTCCTCCGCCGCTGCGAAATCCAGATTGCGTGCCCATCAGAGGCGTCATTGCCCCCTTTTCTACAAAGCAAGTGAGGAGCAAGGGTTAGACAAGCCCTATGGTCCCCTTACCACCTGTCAACCACTGTCATAAGCATGATATATTTAGTTCCTCACGTCCTCGGCCCCATGCCCTGCAGTGACAAACAATAGCGTGTTTCTTACCTCCAGCTCAGCCAGCCCAGAGGCCGAAGAGAAGGAAACGCGAAACAGACAGAGATGCAGGTAGCCGGCCGGCCCATGCTGCGTGTGCGGAACAAGCCCCTGTTGGACGCCACGTTTTTTATCTGCCAGCAACCATCGGCGGTGTGTGCGCGAAGCGATGCGTGGGAGAATAGGGCATGCTCTGCGGGGGGATGGGGAACTTGAGGGGCGCTGTCTCGGTTGTGGTTCGTGTCTCAACGTGAGGGAACTGAGATGCAGTTGAACAAACCCTGTCTCAGGTCTCGTAGTGTCAGCCTAAGTCAGTGGAACTCCTCATCATACGGGTCCATGAGGGCTTGGCCGCTGATAGTGTTTGTCTTGTGACAAGTTAGAGGAATATATTATGGCTGCTTGAGTACTTGCATTCCACCAAGTCCGCTCCTCCCTCATCCCATCCGTAGATCATTAGGGTACATGTCTATACATATGAGAAAGACAGTTGTGGGACCTGTCACATCGACGTAGGAGTGCAACCGTGGGGTTGAATCGTACCGCATATCCGCAAACCCTGAAGCCCTCACCTGTCGCCCGTTGTGTTTCCGCACAAGGCCAGACGGACGACGATACTTGGCTCCCTGTACCCTATGACACAACAGCAGGACTGCACATACCATGCATCCATCCTCGTTGCTGTGATACCGCCGTTTCCCTGAAACCGTAAACTCAAGAAACGGACTCCGCAGCCAACTCCGTAGCCCGGGTAACCGAAAAGAAAGAACCGAGAGAAAGGAAAAAACCCTTAGGTTTCGAAACCCCCTCCAAAGACGTCCAGATATGCAAACTCCCTATCCGTCTAATCCGAGCGCTCGGCTCACGTCCCAGAGTTTCCGTGGCTGCGTAATGCCTCACGCCAGACAAGACCATCCAAAAACATGCTTTTTGTGTGTTGAATATACATAGCACGGAAAATTGTAGACACTGAAGTGTAAAATAAGCACGAGAAGAGGAAAACCCGCCTCGCCATCGCCATAGGCGCCGGTAGGAAATACGTGGAAGGAACCGCGGGATGTCACGGGGCGCTCATCCAGCAGAAAGAACAGGACGAAAAAGACCAAGTCCGGAACCGATGGGGTATCTTGAATTGAGATGCAGTAGTAGTAAAGGAAAGTAAGAAAATTGGAAAATGGGGAGGAGTGCCTCCCCTGGCTGTCCTGCCCTGATCGTCGATTCGTCGCGGGCATCCATTCATCATTAGACGGGCATCAAACGGCCGTGTTTTGGTGGTGGCGGTGTTGTTGGTGGGTGGTGGTTGTGGTGAGAGCGAGGCCGGTGGAGGCATCCAAAGGGTCTTCTTACTTGCGCAGGCCGACCTTCCCGGCAAGGTTCTTGAACCAGACCGAGGCCGAGTTGCGCCGCTCGTCTTGTCCCTCGCGGATCATGGTGGGGTCGCGCACCATTGGCCCGATGATCTCGACGTCGCCGAGCTCCGGGAACTTGCCGTCGTCGCTGAGCATCCGGGGGATGGAAGGCGACAACTTCTCGTCGGGGGTGCGGCGGAGCTGGGAGACTACCGACGGGTCGTCCTTCCATTGCTGGCCGAGGAGGTCAACGAGGTCGTCCTCGTTGCGCTGCCATTCCAACTCGACCTCGGCCCACTTGGCTTCGGTCAGGGCATACGTGTTGGACGTAGAGCCGTAGTGTTCACCCGTGCGCGCGAGGTGTTTGGCGTAGTTGGTCCGGGCGAGGTTCCAGTCCGAACGGAAGGTCTGCAGGGCGGCAAGGTCGGCCATGGCGAGCACATAGGGCCGCGGCTCGATGGTGAAGTTGGCGTGGCCGAGGCGGTCAGACCACGAGTCCTGGTGGTCGAAGAAGCAAGGCACCGGGGATGGTGCATCGCTGAAGGTGCTGGAGACGGTACCTCGCCGGAGCGAGGAGATGGAGGGCTTGCTGCTGAGGGGAGGCGTGGGATACTGCTTGGCGGCCGACAAGTCCGGGACTGGCGATGGAATCATGGAGGGAGACTGCAGTGGTGAGGCTTGCAGAGAATGAGACTGGCTGGAGATGACGGCTTCGATGAGGAGGGGCGGGAGAAGAGGCGTGGTGGCGGTGGCGCGATCTCGCTCCAGTCGCTTGCCCAGGGTCGCAGGCATGATATCAAGGGTAGACGGGAGGACCACGCTTTCGGTGCTCTCGTAGAAAGAGAGGGCGGGCGTGGCGGGCACTGAATCGTGGGCGCGGTCTGAGGCACCGCGCCGTGACCCGGAGACGGAGGAAGACCGGCTCGAGGCGGCGATGGAGAAGCTGGGGCGCGGGTCGGCCAGCGAAGGGTCCGAGGCGGGAGAGAAGGTGAGGTCGTAACGCCTCGAGGTGGACGAGGATCGCCATCGAGGCAGGCTCGGCAGTCTGGACCCCAGCCTGGTGCTCCAGGTCGAGAACCCAGCATCGGAACCATTGCGTCTCTTCTTCTGCCTCAGGCTCGTGTTGAAGTCGCCGTCGCTCAAGAAGCCGATGTCGTAGTCCAGGTCGGAGGCCATGTAAGGGTACATGGAGGTGCTCTGTAACGAGTCGCCATTGTGGGAGCACGGCGCGTCGCCTATATCACGGAAGCTGGGCGTTAGTGTGGCACGGCGGAGGAGGGGGAAAAAGG
>FTEL01003404.1_pt1 | contig 34866 bp, 22 predicted proteins | sample 1658911 | NCBI WGS metagenome assembly FTEL01 (sample SAMEA3914869, study PRJEB12502) | metagenome | biome: forest; material: soil | place: USA | collected 2012-03-12 | depth 0.1 m
CCCACACACCGCATCCCACCTCGCCCTCGCCCCCGCCCCCCCGCACTGCACCACCGGATCCCGCGACATGACCAGCTCCTGCAGCACCCACGCGCGCGTAAACCACGGCCGTGCAAGCAACGCCCGTACGCCTTCCTCTTCTTCCCCATCGCTGAAAACTTCCTCACCCCCCGCAGCCGCGCGAAGCACCCTCCCCACGACCCCATCACCCGCCCCAGAACCGAGATCGATCACCGTATGGTCCGCCAGCGCGTAGATCTGCCCCATCAACCCCACCTGCGCGTTCCGCTCGGCGATGTTGCGCTGGTCGATGCAGACCGCGTCGGCCCAGACATAGGTCGGTAGCGTCGCGTGGCGGAGGGTGGCCAGCGCGGTCGCGAGGGAGGTTGTTATCCCCAGTGTGCCCTCATTCGTAGTGTCATTGGGATCGGGGGTGTTGGTGAGGAGGATTGTGGCCGCGGGGGTGGGGTCGCCCCAGACGTAGGAGAGGGCGATGTAGCCGGTGTGGAGGTCGGTGGAGCGGTCGTGGATGGTGGTGGGGAGGAGGGAGCCGCGGAGGGGAGTGGTGGGGGATGGGGAGGGGGAGAGTAGGAGGAGGCGGATTGAGGTGGGGTTTGGGAGGGGGAGGTATTGAAAGGGGGCGGCAGTGGTCATGGTTTGGTGAGAGGGTTGGCGAGAGGGTTGATGTGATGTGTTGTGAGTTCGTTGGGATTAAGGCAAGGAGCGGGGAAGTTGAGGTGTGGGGGAAGTTCAAAATAATTATGCCCAATGTGGCTGTGCCAGAGGGGCCAAGGCAAGGAATGTTGGTGACCCGTTGGCGACCTGCATGATTCACTCAACCCCTGAGTGACTTTCATTGGGCAGCGCAGGAAGAAGTAAGGAAATGTTCTTGGGAACAAAACGCCCGAGGTGTCCGCTCGGTTGGCCCGTCAAATTTTACACAGTAATAAGTCAATCGTATACACAGAAAGGGGTGAACGAAGGCATCAATATGGCTGTTGTGAGATAAATCCCGACCCCATCCGTCTGTCCCTCATCCAATTAACCCACGCACTGCCCCCTGGATTTATCCATGGCCTTCCCTCGCCCCAAATTATGGGTCATGGGTCATTACGTCGCTCGAGGTCGAGGGATTGAACGCAGAGGAAGCGGTGAGTGTGCCATCACGGGTCAATTACTGCCATGCTTGTCAGTCAAGTTCCTCGAGTTACCTAACCAAGGGTTAACCTACAGCCGTGGTCTCGGGCTCGCAAGCCTCCTCGGTCGTCGACGAGACGGGAGGGGTGGACTTGGTGGTCGAGGTGACAAAGGTGGTGGTCTCGGGCTCGCACGCCTCCTCGGTGGTCGAGCTGACGGCGGCGGTGGTGCTGGTCGAGCTCGGCGGGGCGACGGTGGTGCTAGTCTCGGGCTCGCAAGCCTCCTCGGTGGTGGACGAGACAGGGGGGGAGCTGGTGGTCGAGCTGGGGGGAGCGACAGTGGTGCTGGTCTCGGGCTCGCAGGCCTCCTCGGTAGTGGAGGAGACAGGGGCGGAGCTGGTGGTCGAGGCGGGGGGCGCGGCAGTGGTGCTCGTCTCGGGCTCGCAGGCCTCCTCGGAGGTCGAGGTGGACGAGACAACGGCCGAGGTGCTGGTCGAGGTCGGGGGAGCAGCCGTGGTGCTGGTCTCGGGCTCACAGGCCTCCTCGGAGGTGGAGCTGGAGGTGGACGAGACGACAGTCGAGCTGCTGGTCGACGAGGTGGACGTCTTGGTGGTACTGGTGACCACTTGGCTGCTGCTGGCCTGGCCGGGCAGGCACTGACTGTACCACTCGTTGGTCACGACGCAGGTGTAGCCCGCAACGCAGCTCTTGGGGCCGGTCCACCCGTTGCCGCCGCACTGGCCGTAGGCGCCGCTCTGGCCACCGGCGGTGCTGGTCGAGGACGAGGGCGCGGAGGAGGTCGAGGTCGACTTGACGGTGGTGGAGGTGGTGCCAGCCGCGTTGCCGGGCAGGCACTGGCTGTACCAGTCGTTCGAGTACACGCACGTGTAGCCGGCCACGCAGGTCTTCGGGCCCGTGTAGCCCTGGCCACCGCACTGGGCCCACGGCCCGCTCTGGGCTGCGGCGCCCGTGGCGAAGACGGCGGCGACGATCGAGGACTTCATGATGCGACTTGTGGCTCGACGGGAGGGGCGGAGCTTGGCTGTGATCGACAGGGCGGAGGGACCAAGAGGGAAGGGGAGGGGGGGGACAGGAAAGCCACCGCAGAGCCAGCCAGGTCCTTTATACATGCATGAACTCGCTATCTGTGGGGAATGGCAAACCCCGGATCAGGACCGAAGTCCCTCCCGGCCTTTCTGATCCAGCATCCTTCGTTCTGGGGAAGCGCCGGTGGAATTGTTCGACAGAGCTTCCGGGGGAACCATTGGAGCCGTTACAACCAGACGAGTGGAGGCGCGACATGGGGGTGATGGGTCCCGCCGAGCCTCCATGGTGACCAAGAGGGTGCGGCAGGGCGCAACCCGGAAGCCGGAACCGTTCTAATCTCGACTGCCCAGGGTGCGGGACGCATGCAAGGGGAGATGAGGCGATTCAGCTACGACGATGGGGCCAGGGACGAGGGCGGAACTCGGAGAGGGACCCGGGGGGGGTCGTGAATTCCGGGTAACTGGCTAACTCGGCGGGCGTACGGGTGGGGAGTGAAGGGTCTGCGGGTGTTGCCGAGGGTTGGCATGCGGTTAGCGGGCGTTGGCGAGCATTGGCGAGCGTTGGCACGGGTGGACACGGTTAGCCGCTGGTCGACACTGGTTGGCGGACCCAAAACAAACCCGGACGGTGATCCCCCGTCCGGCGTCTTTAGGCACCACCGGGACAACCTCCGCCCGCCAAGACGCCATGAGCCTGGTAACGAGGCCCTGAACCCACTGTTGCACCACAGCCCAGCGTAGCACTTAGTGATGGCGACCCCGAACCTCGCCAGGGGCCTCCCTTAATCCCCTTCAACCCGGTGCCAATCACGCTTGCGTTCCTGAATCCCCAACACGTGGTGCCACGATCGATCGACACTGCGCCTGCGGGGATCTTCACGCCCGACCTTTCTAGAACACTGTCAATTGTTTCGTTTCACTGTAGACTGTGGGGGTCGGGAGGGGAGGCCCCGAGCACTGTGGTCTGTTGACATCTAAACACTTCAAGAGGCACAGCATCAGCCACGATGCCGCGGAGCACGTCACCCCATCAAGGTCTGCGGGGGAGACCAGTGCCAACACGCTCGGAAGAAGCAAATGCCCGGCGGGGTTGGGCTTGGTCGTCCTGGCTGTGAGACAACACGGCTCCCCCGACACTGTGGCCCAGGCCAAGCTTCCATCCATTCTATCCATGCTTGCCCAGCCTTGTTTGAAAGTGTGATTAAAGGGGCTGGAGGGGACGCAGCGGTCAGTTCAACGCCGCGGGATGGAGGCGGCGGCAGAGAAATCAGTCGAAATGAGTCCTGTTTCTTTGCGTGCCGCGGTCCGACAACCCCTCTCGAGTCTCATGGGACAAAGTCCTCTCCCACAACCTTCCCAGAGACAGCAGTACTGGGCAAAACGATGCCGGGTTCTTCCCAGGGACTGCTTCTTCCATGAACTTTTCACTGAGCACAGAGACCGATCCGGGCTGACTGTCAACGCCCTGTTTCGTGTTGCACCCCGCTTGTGTTCCCAGCACATCCTGCCGGGGGATGGGTAACAGGAAACGGCCGCGACACACAAAATAGACCAGGACTTCCGGGTTACGGCCTCGGTCTCGGGTACCCCCTGGCCTGTCCCGAAAGATACCAGCGCTCTTATTGCTCGAGGGATTCCAAAACACAATCATCCCGTGCTGACAACCTCTCGCTCATCCCTCGCTATCCATTGCTTCGACTCCCAACCTGCCACCTCCGCATATGCGCCCCTCAGCAGGCCGGCCCCTCAGCAAGTCCCCAGATCCCCCACCCCATCTTGAACGACTCCTCATGTGGAGCCGCGGAACCACTTGCCACGCTGCACTTACCGCGCCACCCGCTGGACCAACTTCCCAGACGGCAATCACATAGATGTCCCTGATACGACCAGTGGGTTTCCTTTCTTGATTACATACTGGAGGTGATACAAACCGTTTCGATATGACTGTCGAAATCCCCCATTCCTGCGGGTCCTTAAGCTCTGCCGCGTAGATACGGCCCCTTGCGGCTACGGCGGTCGGGACCCGTCTCCCGTGGGCATCGCAGAGGCGTATCAGCGCTGGGGGTTCTTTTCCCACTCACCGCCAACGAGAAGAGCTAAGCTCCTGGATGCTGACTCCATTTGCCCTTGAATGACTGCCCTCGCTCCTCTATCTCTTCCTTGTCACCACTCGCACACCTTCGTCTGACACCCACCATGCTGTCCCTACTGGGTGCAGGACGCCATCGCCCTGTTCCTCCGAGCCGTCCACCACCACGGCCAACAACGAAGAACCGCCTCAGAGACTCTGCGTCCCAGCCCACAACGTTGAACATTTGGAAGAATACACAACCTGTGTCTCGTCCAGGACGCCGTCACCTGTAGCATCAGCATCGCCAAAGAATGATCTTCCAACAACATATTCCCGGTCGACACTGCCCGCGCCGTCACTGCCCAGCTCATCCCCGAGTTCACATATCTTCATTCCCAGGGCATGTGTCATAGGGTTAAGCAAATCGGGTCGTCGGACGGCAACGGATACCGACAATCCCTTCGCGATATGCTTCTCGCTGGCGGCTACCGAGTCCGTTTTGTCGACTCGCGCAAGTCGGGTTCCATAAGTAACGGCGACAACGAGGGGTGGCGTGGATACAGACTCGACCAGATCGACTACCGAGCCAGGAGTTCAGCTCAATGGAGGGGAGGCACGTACGGCTCGCGCCCCCTAGCCAATGGGTACTTTAGGATCAATGGGGCTCGGCTGAGTCCTAGCATTCTTTGCAATTCTCTGGATGGGACATGGTTAGAAGCAGAAGGAACCGTATACTGCCATCCAACATCGTTTACTGGGTGTTCTTGGCCTCTCGGATGAGACTTGTAGGCCCGACAGGATGGGGGTTTTGCGTCGAATCTTGGCCAAATTCGTCGGTTTGTTTAGCAACGACGGCGACAGACTGACACAGAGCCGCTGCAAATCCTTCAACACGGGCTGCCGTCCATGCCCACGACGTCCGCGTGTGCACCCACCATGACAGCGGCGACGGTGACGACGACGACGCAGCCAGCAGCTGCTCCAGCAGCAGCTCTCTGCTTCGTGCCCATTCCCGTGAAACGCCCCCATCGATAGACTGACCTCCTGGCCCAGTACTCCTGCAGTAACCTAAACAGCTTTCTTGGCGGCGACTTCTTCCGAATCCCCGCGAAGGCAAGGCTCTCTCTTATTGACTGGAGTATTGACTGGATACAATGCCCCCACAACATGGCACCGTGTTTGGGCGCCCAGGAGCCCGCCTGCGCAAGGCGCTGGTTTCCAGTCCCAAGAGCTTGGCGCCGAGCATGGGGGGCTTGAGGGCATTTGAGCAGGTTTCGCAGGAAGGTGAGATAGTTGGTATCGGGGAACTTCTTCCGCAAAGGAGAAGGCAGCGTCCGTCGCGGTTCCTGCGACCCGATTGCCTGGACGGCCTGGCAAAACTAATTTAACACACCTGCCGGAGAGTGTAGGTAGGTAGCTATCCACGCGCTCTCCCCTTGGCTGGCACACACATCACGACGCCAGACGCCACAACCAACAGCGCCAATGCACACGGTCCGGAAACCTTCTCATATTCGCTCGCGCAGCCGGCGAGACGAGGCGCGTCGACGACGTGCGCAGGGTGTCTCGGGCTGGAGTAAAATATCATGCGAGCCGGCATTGCAGAAGTTGGGGACATGCAACTCTGAACTCCCGGCCATCCACCTCGACTCACTCCCGAGTCTTGTACCACGGCTTCTCCCCTTACGAGCCGCTCTGTGCCGAGTCGTGTCTCCGAGCCCTCTCGTCATACACGCTGGACTGCACCTCCCCGGCCGATCACCACGGCGGCCACAGTCACGGCTCGTCGACGACCCCCGATTGCTATGCCAGCAACACGCCGTTCCTGACCTCGGTCGCCTGGTGCTTCAGCACCAAGTGCGCCGAGCACAGTGTCCCCGTGTCCACGCTTCAGCGCTTTTGGGAGCGATTCGTCACTGCCAGCAACGGCAAGGTTGCCGCGAAATGGTCCTACCCGATCGCACTCGCCAACGTCGGCCCCCAGCCGCCCACCCATCAGCTCGATGGCGCCGACACAGATCTGAACGTCACCTCGATCGTCTCGCCTGACGCATACTTGAAGCAGTGGAACGTCCTGGGCATGGTCGCTCGTGAGGGAGTAGTCGAGTCGAAATACAGGCAAGAGACCAGTTCCCTGGCCCTCCCCCTCCCCTTCTCTCCCGGCTCTTGAGGCCCTAGAAGACTGTCTGGGTACTGACTTGGGGCGCCCGTCCAGTATTGCCATCTTAGTCACAGCGGTTGGCACCCCTCTGTTTCTTACGTGGCTTGGCTACGTGCCATTCGCAGGTACCCTTTTGGACAAAGTTGGTTCCCCTGTTAACCTTATTTTCCCTGCCCCCCCCACGGCCCCAAGCAGCACTGATCTCACACCACACCGCCATGCAGGTCAAGCCGTATGTCGTCTACCCAAGCCTCATTGGCAAGTACCAAGTCCGGCCGCTTCCGTTTCTCCTCGGCAACGCCCCGACCGTCGGCCAAGGTCTCTACATCGCCCTCTTCATTTGTCTGAATGCGGTGCTGGCCGCAGTCGACTACCAGTCAGCGCAGCCGAATGGGTGGTTCGACAGCCAGTGGAGAGAGATTTCGGCCTACGTGCTGTACCGCACCGGCACCTTTGGCTTCATGCTCCTCCCCGTCCTCTTTCTCTTCGCGTTGAGAAACAACATCCTGCTCTGGCTGACCAACTGGTCGCACTCGACCTACCTCTTGCTGCACCGCTGGGTCGCCCGCGTCTTTACGCTCTACGTTGTCATCCACTCCATCATCGGCCTGCAGGCCTACGCTCAACAGGCACAGACAGTGTGGTGGGCCTGGGGCGCCGTGGCCACCATCACGACGGTCCTGCTCGCCGTCGGCAGCGGGCTGTACGTGCGCGCGTCGCAGTATGAGCTCTTCCTCATCTTTCACGTCGTGCTGAGCGTCTTCGTCGTCGTCGGATGCTGGTACCATATCGTCGGGTGGTATGCTAGCATGGCCATCTTCATCCCAGACACCTGGGGCTACGAGATCTGGGTTTACTTCGGCATCGCCGTGTGGTTCTTCGACAGGCTCGTCCGCCTCGGCCGCGTCTTGAAAAACGGCGCGCTGAGGGCGCAGGCCACCGACCTAGGCAACGGCTACGTCCGCATCGACATCCCCGGCGTCCGCTGGGGATCTGTGCCGGGCCAGCACACCTACGTCTACTTCCCCACCCTGCAGCCCCTACGGCCCTGGGAGAACCACCCATTCTCCGTCATCCCCACGCCGAGCCTCCCGCAGCCCGCCAGTTCCGTGCACAAGGACGCAGAGAAGCAAGACGGCGCCGGGCTCGCCAAGACGCCGTCCGACGACCGCCACAGCGTTGGAATCACGCTCTTTGTCAAGCAGGCGGCCGGGATCACGAAACATCTCCGGGCCCACGACGGCCTGCTCACGCTCCTCGACGGGCCGTATTCCAACTGCCGGACGGCACATGTCTTGCGCTGCGATCGGATACTCCTTGTTGCGGGCGGCATCGGCATCACCGGGCTGCTGCCCTGGGCGCACCAACACTGGAACGTGAGGCTGGTTTGGAGCGTGTCCGAGTCAGCGCGATGTTTGACAGACGCCATCGACCTCGGCGGGGGTGCAGATAAGGAGGTCAGGGTGGGAAGCAGGTTTGACGTGGCCGAGCTGATCGAGGCGGAGGCCCGTGCTGGCTGGGAGAGGGTTGGTGTTGTGGTCTCCGGGCCGGGAGGGCTGTGTGACGACGTCAGGGCCGCGGTCGCCGCGGCCGGGAGGCGAAGCAAGACAGTGTTTGAGCTGGAGGTCGACGCGTATTCGTGGTGAAGAGGACGAGCCTGTCGTGGTTGTCTGCCCTGTTGCGCGTGGGCAAGCCGAAGCGATGTTCTGATTCAATGAATCTCACTTCACTCTCCTTGTCGTTGATAATTAAGGTAGCAAATCCAGATCGCTGTAACCGGTGCGGTTTCCCTTGACCTTTCAACAGCTGCACCCTCTTACGGCCCCTGGCTTCGGCGGTAGCAGCCCCCAGTAGTCTCCGTAGAGAACACGCACGGTGGCCCATGGACTCTGTTTCCTGGACGGGCTTGCGTTACATACAATGTAGCCCGCCCCTTCACCGAGAGTCTTTAGCAGTGGCTGTCGACTCGTACCGCTGCCGACGCACGGAGAACGGCAGCAGGTATACAGTCACCAACGCAGGATCTTTGGGCTACCGAGACCGCAAAAAAGAAACCCAGAGATAGTACTGGTGGCCACATGGTAGGGAGACAGCCCGTTAGAAAGGGTTATTTCAGTATCCAGCCCCAGCTAGGTACAATCCGCAATGGAAATACACGATCAAAGCCACCTCCCAATTATTCTGCTTATGCTCGCCCAAGAAGTCTGTGGCGCTGCCGAGTGTCGCCGACGCGGAGCAGTCCTAAGCACTCCCCGCGGCAACATACGTCGGGGAAGTAGTTTCTACGGAGGAGGCTGATATTCAGTCCCATCCAGCGCCGGCTGGCTAACACTCAAGGGTGGGAATAGGTACTCACAGTCAGACTTGGTCAAGTGAACGATGCGGCCCTTGGTGTTGGATGCATGGCTGCCAAAGGCACGCTGGTTAGCCATCTCCTCGCTGGAGAGGTTCTGGGGCGCCGAGGGTGCGACGGCGCCTTGGGTAGGGGGCCAGACAGCCTTCCAGGGCTGCGTGTTAACGGCATCGGGCTGCATTTTGGCTAGGCGGGAGGTGTCTGAAAGAGTTGTTGTCGGTCTTGCTGGAATGCGATGTTGGATGATTCTGTTGCCTTGAGCACTTGACGGGAACGAGCTATCAGCTGGGCTCTTATATACAGCCCTCACAGTTTGCAGTCCCTCTCCCCATCGCCTGTTTCACCCGTTTCTTCGGCTTCGGGTTTCCTTAAGGGGTAGCGGACGCCCTTTCCGGATCCCCTCCCACGCAACCCCCCGTCGATGGCGAGCTCCGTGTTCACACCCTCCCAACCCCCCCCCGCCTTGCCAAGATGTGATGCATATCATCCCCAGCTTCTGTGTGGCCGTGAGTCCTTCTCAAACGCCCTCAAACGCCCTCACGGCTTGGGTCCAGCATGGCAGGACGAGGGGATTGCAGTTGCCGACCCTCCATCTTCTCGTGCTGCATCTTGCATTAGAAATCCTGCGTTGTTGCAATTGGCCTTCGTCGCGACGGAGTCGATGCATTCTGCGACGGGCCAGGACCCGAGGAGGTGCAGGAGGGTAACCACAAGTCTTGGTCGAGGATGCGGGGGTTGCTTGAGATCCTTCTCACGGTGTCTCTCGGATTTCCACGCTGACTGGAATGCCCCGCGACCTCCTCCGTCCTCTTCTACGTCCCATGTCCTTTCCTTTCGAGTCAATGTGAGCGCCACCAACCAGTCTCAAACCTCATACCAGCTCACCCCCTCAGCAATGTCAGACAGCATATCAGCCACCATCCGTTACGTCCAGCGGGACAACAACCGCGACGGTAACGAAAAGCCCTACATCCTCCATTACGCCGCTCCAGATGGCTTCCCGCAGAACAACTTCCTTATCAAGCCGGTCCACGGCATCAAAGTTCACAATCTCCGTACCGCAAGCATCAGCTACGAGGACCACGGCATGAAGATTGCGTCCCTCGAGAATAGCAGCCAGATGCAGCCCAGAAACTTCGACGACGACGACTGGGTTGAGCGTGTCTACCTCCCCGAGCTCCACCAGTGCGTGCGCAAGGCGCTGGGCGCCCGCGACCTTACCGTCTTCGATTGGATGCTCCGCAAGCGCGCCCCGTCCTTCCCCGTCCGCAATATCGGCGAGGAGAACGAGGAGTCACACCAGCCGCCGCTGTCGGCACACATCGACTACACCACGGGCGAACTCTACTCGCGTGTCGACCGGTACTTTGGTGAGAACAAGGACGCCATGCTGAGCCGGCGGTATCAGGTCATCAAGTATGATGCTTTTTCTCTCATATCATCTGAGCAGCAGCGGCATGGCTAATTGATTGGTTGTCCTGCAGCATCTGGAAACCCCTCTCCGGCCCCTGCCGAGACTTTCCCATGGCCTACCTCGACCCCAAGAGCGTTGATGCCGAGAAGGACTTGCTCAAGGTGGACGAGGTCTTCCCCACCGTCGCCAACGAGGTCTTCCAGGTCTTCTACAACCCGAACCACGTGTGGTACTACGTACCCGATCAGCTGGCGTCAGAGGTGGCCATCTTCAACGCCTATGACTCGGATAAGGGCCAGAGCCTCGCGGTCCCGCACTGCTCGTTTGATTTGGGTGACTCGAGTTCGGGGGAGCCGCGGCAGAGCATCGAGGTTCGGGCTTTTGTGTTCTACTAGGGGTAAGTCCACGTTGGAACTCGTAACTAGCAGGTTTGGATGTCATTTTATGCTGGCCTGTGTACTAAACCTGGCAGAGGGCAACTACCTAGGTAACTAACACTGGCATAACCTAGACGATAATTGACATCTTGTCGCATGCACTGTCACACAGCCCAAAATCCGTGCCCGGTGTAGAGATGACTCCCTCTCATAACCCTAGGCGGACCCCTCTCGTTTGACTCTCAACGTCTTAAACACTCAACCTGCTCTGCCATGAGGCTAACGCCATGTCTCATAGAACTTGAATATATGTAGTGGAAACAGGTTAGTGTGCTGTCAGGATATTAGGTAGTATGCCGGGTCAAGGCTCGGACTTTCCCGTCATTTCAGGTCCGAGGCTCCTCGGCCCTTCGTGAGGGATGCTCCCACAGCCAATCACAAATAACTCGGTCTTTGAGAAATGTGCTCAATCTCGATCGTTGTGAGGTGTGCTTACAAACCGGCACAGGGTCCGCTCCTAATCAACCCTACGAGTATTGCTAGTGAGCTAAATACCAAGGCCGCGCGAGGAACACAAATGTATTCCCTGGGTGGTATTGTCGGGCCAGGGCCTCCCTCACCCCCCCCGAGTCCCCTTCCTCTCATGTCCCCCCCGAGTTCCCTTCCTCTCATATACCCCCCGAGTTCCCTTCCTCTCATATACCCCCCCCGAGTTCCCTTCCTCTCATATCCCCCCCGAAAAACCATTTGAACCATGTCGGCACTGTTGGCTGCAACATGTCTCTCAGCGACATTCCGCAATCTCTCCTTGCCCGGGGCTGAAATTGTGTCTCTCTCGGCGACACTCGTCACCAACCACAGCGCCTCGGTTCCAGCGCTGGATCGTTTCACCCAGCCGCCTGTTGAGGTACGGAACGCGACATTTTGCAACATCACCGTGTCCTACACGCATCCGGGACAGAACGATGCTCTCGCGGTCGAGGCCTGGCTTCCCGCCGCCGGTTGGAATGGCCGTCTCCAGGCGGTAGGCGGTGCTGGTTTCGTCGCCGGGCGGTCTGCTCCCGCAGGTAGTGCCATGAGCGGAGCGGTTGCAGATGGCTACGCAACCGTCACGACCGATGCGGGACTCGGCACAGCACCGGATCCGACGACGTGGGCCCTGCTGAGTCCTGGAAACGTCAATCTCTATGCGCTGCAGAACCTCGCGTCTGTGTCGCTGGAGGACGAGGTAAGTACCTCAACAAGCGATTCCCATTCAGCGTCTCGACCTATGTATGTCGTGGATTGAGTTCTGATTACCAGTGATGAGCCAGGCAATCATCGCAAAATCGCTCATCAAGGCGTACTACGGACGACCTCCTGCCTTCTCCTACTGGAACGGTTGCTCGCAAGGTGGTCGCCAGGGCCTCATGCTTGCTCAGCGGTACCCCACGGCCTACGATGGCATCGCAGCTGGAGCTCCCGCGCTGCACTGGAACGATCTCTTTCCCAGCATGCAATGGCCCCAGCAGTTCATGGCCATGTTGGGCGCATATCCCCACGCGTGCGAGCTCGGCGCTATCACGGCCAACGCCATCTCGGCATGCGATGCGCTGGACGGTGTGGTTGACGGCGTGATTAGCGACGTGGACCGGTGCCTGAGGACCTTCGACCCCTTTACGACTGTTGGCCGGGCCTTCCACTGCGCCCAGGAGAACCGAACACTAGAGATCAGCTTGACCGCGGCCTCCGTCGTCAACGCAACCTGGCGGGGAATTCGCGATGCTAAAGGAGTGCAGCTCTGGCCGGGCTTGAACCCCGGCACCGATCTGGCCGCCGGGGCCGCCATGACGGACTGCAGCAGTGGAACTTGCCGTGGCGTTCAGCTGCCGATCAGCGCGCAGTGGCTCTCGCTCTTTGTCGCGTACGATCCCGCCTTCGACCTGTCCAGTCTGAGCCACAGCGAGTTCGACTGGCTGGCGCACCTGGGCAGACAGAAATACAATTCCATCATCGGCACGAACGACGCGGACTTGTCCGCCTTTCGGCGAGCCGGAGGCAAACTCGTCACCTACCACGGCCTGGTAAGTAGTCTGGATGGATTGTTCCCTTGTTTTCATTGAGTGATGCTCCAGGTAACATTGGCAAAGCAAGAGTCTAACAGAGATACAGATCGACCAGCTGGTCCCCTCCAAAGGCATCGAGAAGTACTACAACGACGTCGCCCGGCTTCTCCCAAACATATACGACGTCTACCGCCACTTTGAGCTCCCCGGAATGGGCCACTGTCTCCTGGCCGGTCCCAGCGGGGGACCGCTCCGACTGTTCGACCAGTTGCGGGCGTGGGTCGAAAACGGGACCGCGCCAGGGCAAACACCTGTCCAGGTCACGGACTTGCAGGGGAAGTTGCAAAACCGCATCGCGTGCCCGTACCCGCAGACGGCCGTTTTTGAGAAGAGATGCAAAGCCGTGGCTGAGGCACGATGTTGGTCGTGCAGAGGTTCGCTTCCCTAAGGCTAGGGTGTGCGGCCCCAACATGTGTTTTAGCTCGCAGCCCGATAATCATATACATCTTGACATAGTCAACCAGGTTGGTATCCGTTTCGTGTATATTGGTCTGCACCCATGCCGTACACTGCCAGGGAGGGGCCCCATATGCTCAGAGTCCGGAGTGCCTCCCTTGCCGGAGCTACCCATTGCCGTGTCATGGTGGTGTCCAGATCCATCAACTCGCGATTCGTTCCGTCTTCCCACCGCTCTTCGGAGCCATATTCCACACCGCTGATGGCCCTTGTTCTCGACAAGACTAGGCTAGCTCCTCTACGACGGTTCGTTACGCGGACTCGGGGCAGACGGAGGCAGGATTCGTGGCACACTGCAGCCGGTCCGGCCTACTAAGAGACGATTAAGGATTGGTAATAACGCCAAGATTTCTCTTCCAGCTGTGCGGGCAGAACGGCCCCGTCTTACGGACATTTATCCTGCAGGAGGGTAGCTTTTTGGTCTGCTGACCCGAGCATTGAGCATGTTACCAAGACGGGGACGCTTCGGGTCCCAAATCGCGCGTGTTTAAGCAGGCGGGGTTGTCGTTGCAGGGTTTACGCGAAGGAGCAGAGCATGTTACTGTATTAATGTAGGTATAATGGGGAACCTTGAGATGTACCTGGATCTATAAGGGGGGCTAGATCGCGTCACACAGCCGGGCGTGGTCGCATTCTTTCTTCGCTCGAGGGCCGATTTCACCGTGTTATCAGGTTCCCAGGTCGTACTTTTGCCGACAGCTTATTCAACACTGAGAAAAACGCGCGGCATCTTTGCGGTTGTCGCGGGAGGGCTGTTGCTCTCCCTTGCCCGCTTGGTGGTGGGACAAGTCACGACGGAGCAACAGTTCAATCGACGGCGAACTCTGTCCGTCGGAATCGTCCGTGATTCTTTTTCTGTGAATGAGCTCTCTCAGTCATCATATCCTAACTTCGCCAGGTCATCTACCCCGGTTTCGAGCCCCTGGATGTCTTCGGCCCATTGGAACTCTTGTTCTCGGTAACTCCGTGAAGCCGGTACATTGGTTGGCAACGCACTAACTTGTCATGTAGATGTCCGCAAGCTACAAGATCACGCTCTCCATCGTCGCCAAGGAGACGGGTCCCGTCAGTGCTGCCCTCCCGCCTCACGTCATGGTTCCGGGCCAGCCGCCCCAGGATTTTGGCTACATGCTACAGCCCAAGCTCGTGGCTACGCACAGCTTTAGCGACGCCCCAGCCATCGACGTGCTGCTCGTCCCCGGTGGCATGGGCCCTATGGCCCTCGAGCAGAACAAGGATACTTCCATTGAGGCGTTTCTCCGGAATCGGTTTGACAAGCTCGACTACCTACTCAGCGTCTGTACCGGCAGCGCGATCCTCGCATCCTCCGGTCTCCTCGACGGACACAGGGCGACGACGAACAAGGCTCTTTAGGGATGGGTCACGACGCATGGAAAGAACGTGACCTGGGTCCCAAGTGCTCGGTGGACGCAAGACGGCAAGATCTGGACCAGTTCCGGTGTGGCCGCCGGTAGGGGACTCGCAACCCGCTGCTGTAATTATGCGCAAGGCGACGAGGGCTGACCGGTGCTAGGGATCGACATGATGTATGCATTCTTGAAGCATCTCTATGGTGAGAGCGATCCGGTCCTGGTTGCAACCATGAACGCCATCGAGTACGCCCCGCATACCGATCCAAGCTGGGATCCATTTGCAATTGTCCATAACGTATGTACATATCGCTCTCCGCAGACGGCACATCAGCTAATTAACGACAACAGGTGCCTGGGCATGCCAACGGCAGACTAGCGAGTTGCGTCTCCCCGGTTGGAACTAATCCACGGCATTAATCGGGTGCAGTATGTGTATGTATACAAGTATTCAGACCATCCTTGGGATTAACGCTGTCGCCGCACCTGGCGATATGCGGACAGCTTTGCTCCCACCGATGCCGTGCCATCTGGTGAAGCAGCCGGTGACTGGGGGTAAACATTTCAAGAACATTTGTTGTATGAACGTGGCGATGGTTCCTAGCTCAAGGCGAGAGAACATCCTGTTAAAACAAGATGTTTGTGCTTGATGTCGTGGCTCGGTTTGGAGTCGGCAACTCCTTCGTAAGAGACGGACCTCCCGGCAGCAAGCTCTCGACGCCCGGGTTCGACAGAACAACGCAATAAATGGCTTTGCCTGGATCGCCGAACTCTATCAATTCAAGTCACGTCTATCGTCAGAATCACCCCGTGCAGTGGTTTTAACATCATCACCACCCATAGGCGAACGGTCCATCATACGAGTTCAAAGATCGGAGCATGATGGCGCAGAGCGGATCATGGGGGGAGTAATTAGCCGTATCCGCAAAGAAGAGATTGGATGCCAACTAAGCTGATCATAACCCCGGATTGTGTCAGCTAGGTGGCAGGTAGAGCCTGCATGATGCCTCACTTCTGGTAGCTGATGCCGTATTGATGAGAGGGGGAGCTAGAAGCCTTGCTGGGCGTTGCGGTTGGACGAGGCCGCCGTGCTGCAAACGAAAGTCCTGGAAGGGATGATTCGGGGGGCGGTTTAGACGCAGGAAGGAGAAACCGACACGGAAAGTTCAATGTGTGCTGGTGAGGTGGCGAGCGAATATGAGGGAGTTTCCAAAGAGGTACATTCTTGGCGCTTAGCAAGGGCTCAAAAGTGTTCTCGTGGTCCTGCATAAGAGGGAGGAAGGAATGACGCATTGGCAGCGCTACATGGAAATAGAGGAAAGAGAAGACAGAGATTTCGACAAGGCATGCCGCACCTGGATCCAGATTCCGGGACCAGCCGTTCCGATGCTTCGCCGCAGGATGCCCATCCATGCCTCGAAAATATAGCTCAAACCTGCTCGTCCCCCACGCCGAAGCGGCGGATCATGACGTGGTCATGGCGATGACCTTCATCCAGTCGTTGGCCACGCCTCTTTTCTGGACCTCGTGGCGGCCCCAAAACGTAGGCGAATACGCCGCCTCCTGTTTCTTTCTCGTCACCCTCGCCGCCCTGACGCGTGTTTTGGCCGCAGTCCGACATGCCCCCGCCTCGATACTGGGATTTGGCGAAGCCGTCCACGGTATCATCGCTTTGAAGGGGAGGAGGACCACGACAACGACCAAGACGGCGATCCAAAAAGCCACCTCTCGGGCCTGGAGCGCCCAGTCAGCGGCGGGCGGCTCACTATACTAGCCATTCGAGACCACGGGGCCAACGCAGCCCTCTCGTCGAGGTTGGCTAGGGCTGCGTTTGATACGCTAATTGTTAGTCTTGAATACGTCCTGTAAGCAAAGACGGAGAGTGACGCCGCAGGGGAAGTTGTTTGTGTTCTGCCCCGGAGCCTGACATGGCCAGGCACCCACCTATGTACCTATATGCAGGTGCCTCGGATGGTGTGGCTGGTGCCTTGCCAACGCCAACCAATTGCCCGCGTTGATTTTCTCTTGCTCAAAGGAGTCACAGTTGGGGCATGTGGGGTGAGTTGGCCGGCAATGACGTGTTGTTGCGGTCGACAAGCGGCGCAGGCCTCCCAGTTTATTATTATCCGCCTCGCCCTCGCTTGGGGGAGCTGTTCCGTTGGTTGCCTTGATTCCAGCCCGCCTGAACTTCCCTTCCCAGCGCCGCCTTTCCTGCCACCCGACCGTCTCACCCTCACCTCCGACAACAACAACCCTATCGACGATCAACAATCGTATTCGTCCACAGAAAGGATCGCCATCCTCTGCTGGGATTCTCCCTCACCATGAAGCCTCCAGTTTCAGCAATGCATAGAGCATACGACCCAGACGTCCACTACTATGGCCGCAACCTCACCCGCACATTCGAAAAAGAGCTCAAACCATCAGGTATGGAGCTTAACTTCATTATGTACAACCAGGCGACGGCCGACGCCAACGCCGCCCAAAACAAGCCGCCCCTGACGATTCCCGTCCTTCTCGATGCCGCCACCCCCGTGGCCGACGCCGCCACCCTGCGGGACCTGGTCGACGCCGACGAGGTGCCCGAGACCGTTATCACGGGGGTCGACTGCGGCGGCCAGCCCCTCGGTGAGAAGACGGTCGGCCTCATCACCGGCGAGCAGATGGAGAGGCTGCACCAGCGCAGCGACATGTGGTACATGAGCGAGGAGTACATGGTCTGGGTTGATTATCACGACGCCTCGCGATATGGTGTCAAGGTGATGGCCCTGAAGGAGGGTGTCAGTTTGGAGGAGTTGCGAGTCGCAGCCGCCGAGGACCGCGAGCGGCGAAAGGAGCAGGCAGCCGCTGAAGAACGCGCGCGGATGGTGGAGGAGGCCGCCGCCGCAGAACGCCGGAGGATGGAGGAGGAGGCCGCCGCCGCGGGGGACGCTGCGGGAGACGAGGAGGGAGAGAAGGAGGAGGAGGGCGAGGAGGAAGGAGAGGAGGAGGGCGAGGTGGGGGGAGAGGAGGAGGGAGAGGGAGAGAAGCAGGAGGAACAGGGACAGGAAGAGGCGGGAGAAGAGGAGAAGAAGGTGATGACAGACACATGGGAGAAGTGAGAAAGACCCATGAGAGGAGGTGGCGGGACAGGGAGGGGGGAAGGTGGAAGAAGAGGGAGGGGAGGTGTTGAAGGGGAAGGAAGGAGAGGAGAAAGCTGCCACAGCCGGCCAGTGATGATGGATCCCTCTCGAATCCAACTCGTGTATCAGGCGGGCCTGCGCGACTCGCTCTGAGCGTCTGACTGCAGCAATCCAGCTTGCGTTTCGAGGCATCTTAGCTTGCTTGTTTTAATCCATCGTGCCGTGGTGCATGGAAACAGGAAGGCGCTCGTCAACGACACTCCCGTTCTATGTCTAACGGCTCTTCGTGTCTGATCAGTTCTCCATCGACAACCCAAAAGAGTCAATTCTCAACCTCGACAACCCAAAAGAGTCAATTCTCCAACCTCGTCACACCCCAGTTAACGATCGCCATGCAGAGCGAATCCGCCAAGAGAGCCCAAACTCAACCGAGCCAAAGTTTCCCAAATCCAGCGCCCAGGCTTCACAGCCGTTGCTTGGCACTGGGGAACCGAGATCACCACCTTCGCCATCAGGGGCCCATCACCCCAAAGCCATCGCCACCAGCGTCGCTCAGTAATCCTCCCCGATCTCCTCCTCCCGCCACAAACCCCCCTCATTAGGTCACAGACACAGACCAAACCTCCAACCTTGGGATCCCCTTGCGAGAGAAACTCTGGGCAGAGCTGACCCGAACCCGAGCCTACCGGGTGTCCTTCCGGCCCGGTTCTTTCGCCCCATCGACCTTACCCAGTCCGGCAAGGGCTGCAGAAGGTGGAGGTGAGCACCGTCAAAGCGCAGCGCATTTGGAGCCCGGTACGAGCCCTGAGAGGAGTCTTGGCGGGCGAATCTCCCCCCCCTGGGGCCCCTGGTTTGTGCCCACTGCCAACCGGTCTGCTGGGATGGAACGCCGCGGGGATGGGGGAAAATCCCGTTTTCGGGCTCCCAATCAAATGCGCGTTTGGGGCCGCTGGCCACCCCCCCTGGGATCGTTGAAGCCTGAAATACATCAGCGCCGCGCGGGGAAGGGGACGGGTTCGCGGTATGGACTTTTGTCGTCCAACGACCACTCATGGTCGGAATCCCAAACCACCAAACCACCGAGACTCGACGACGACGACCACGAAGACGACACAAAGGTCATCATGGCGTGGCCAACCCCCGTCGGCAAGGGCGACACCCAGGCGCCGCAGCTGATCGTCTCGGCCACGCTGCTGTGGGTCCTCGCGGCTAGTCTCGTCGCGCTCCGCTGCTACGTGCGCACCAAGATCGTCAGAGCGTTTGGGTCGGAGGACTGGACGCTCTTGGCTGCGCTGGTGAGTCCGGGGAACGCGTGGGGGTTGAATTGGTAGGGCTGGGCTAACAGGTCGCGACAGTTCCTTTCGCTGGGCCACAGTGTTTGTTTGGCGACGTGTTGGTTCCCCTTTTGTTGGTTGGGAGAAAGTCTGGCTGGTGCTGACCTCTCCAATGCAGTGACGGCGTTTGGATATGGCAAGCACACGTGGTGGATCACGGGAGACGAGATGGTGGCCCAGGCAAAGGTCAGCCCGGCTGCCCCCTTTCCATCATCCCCCGCAGATAACCGACAGCCCCCTCTTCCAGATAACCTACGCGATGCAGATCTTCTACATGCTCAGCCTGGCCTGCACCAAGATCTCGATCCTGGTGCTCTACCTGCGCATCCTGACCTACCACTACGCCCGGTGGTTCACCTGGTCCATCCTGGTGCTGACCGTCGTCTATAACATTGTGGGCTTCTGCATCCAGCTCACGAGCTGCATCCCGGTCAGGAAGCTCTGGGAGCCGGCCCTGTACGGAAAATGCCACCCCATCGCCCTCGCCTGGGCGTTCATCGGCTTCCACGTCGGCACGGATTTCCTTGTTTTCGCCCTGCCGATTCCCATTATCGTCACCATGACCATGCCCATCAGGCAGAAGCTGCTGCTCATCGCGCTGTTCAGCCTGGGTTTCTTGTAACCACTCCTGACCCCCTTTTCCTACCCTGCCTGCTGCTAACAACCCTCCTCTCCCCAGTGCCTGCGCCGTCTCGCTCATCCGCACAATCTACCTCCGCGTCGTCTTCGCCGACACGGACGACCCCTCGTGGGCCTCGATCCCCATGACGCACTGGAACGCCGTCGAGGTCAACGTCGCCATCGTGTGCGCCTGCCTGATGACCATGAAGCCGCTCATCGCGAAGTGGTGGCCGCGGCTGCTGGAACCGACGCCCGATAACGATCCGGAGGATTCGATGAGCGGGTCGTCGCCGAGTGGGTCGTCGAGTGGGAGGTTTAAGAGGGATTTGTGAGGGCCAGGGCGTTGGGATATGGGATTTGTAATGTTTATTGGTTTTTGGCTGGGTCTTTTATTGCTACCACCGGTTATTTTTGACGGGTTTCCATACCCGCGCTCTCCCTCGAGTCCTCCGTGTTATCCCAACAACTTGTGGGATAGTTTGTCCATGGGAGCCGACGAAACTCGCGCGCGGAAAGACAGGAATTCTCAAAGGGACGGTAAGGGAGGGTCATCAGCCGATGTTGCTCGTGTTGTTGACACCACGAGTTCGAGGAAGGTCTTATTTGAGGTCCCGTCACACTGCCGTAACCTCTGCCTCGTTTGCCCAGCCTTGACTCCAACGAAACCTCACAGGAAGTAAACCGCCGTGATCTTCGTAAAGCTCTCCAATTCCCAATCTCTCACTCTATCCTAGCTCTGGTGCCTCACGTACCGGTCAATGTGCCCGTACAATCTATCAATCCACACCCGATACCCGTCCAGGTTCAGATGAACGTGATCATCCAGGTACTTGGCCAGATCCTCCTTAAACTCCGCCTCATCCTTGTGCCACTCTCTTTTCTCCAACGCCAGCGGTATTTCCATGTAGTCCGGGATGCCGACCCCATACCTCGACTGATTGGCCTTGGAACAGCTCTTGATCGTCTTGTTGGCCTGCCGCACAAACCGGAGCGGCACGTCCAGCCGCGGAAACAGGTACGAGACGAGCACGTAGCTCGGTCCCCCATCCTTCCGCCTGATGGACAGCAGGGCCCCAATCAGCGTCTGCATCGCGAGGTTGAACTCAAACGGCATCCCCTTCTTCGGCGACAGGTTGTTGGTGCCGACGTTCACCACCCACACCTTGACGGTCCCAATCTCCGCCAGCAACGGCAGCAGCCCGGGGAGGTTCTTCTCCTCGTCGTCGTTCCCCTCAGACCCGACGAGGCGGTAGATGAGATTCTCGATCTTGTCGCCGCCCACGCCGGCGTTGAACGCGCGGTCGAAGCGGTGGGTCGTGCCGTTCGCCTCGGCCAGGGCCGCGTCGTCCATCAGGAACGGCGACGGCCACGGCTCGGGGAAGTTGGGCGAGCCGCCCGTCGTGAGCATGCGCTCGATCATGGAGTCGCCGATGAAGACAACAGATGGGCCCGGGCGGGCGTCGGGGCCGAGGCAGGACTGCAGGAGCGGGACGTGCGTGTTTTTGGATGTTTCGTGCGAGCGCGCTTTGTATTTGGCCAACGGGCGGAGCTCGGTTAGGGCCGCCTCGACCCGGAGGGAACGAGGGAACGACATAATTGGAGCCGCGGGTGTTGTTGAGGTCGACTCGGGGGCGGCGTCGGGGATAGCAGGCGTGTCGGGGACGTCAGTGGTGTCGGGCGTGTCCATTGTGTGGGGGACGCCAGGGGTGTCGGAGACGTCTGCCATGTTAAAGTTTGGACTGCGCAGACTTCTTGATTTTGGATGCCTGAAAAGGTGCAGGTTTTTCGTTGACGATCTTCCGCAAACATCAAGTTGACGTGAAGCGGTTTTAATATCTCGTCAATGGAAGAGAGCCTTGAGGAAGAAAGCGGCTGTGCCTTGCCTTGCTGAGCCGAATTGGGCCACAGTGTGAGGCGCAGGCGGCCGCGGTTGGGCTCGCTGGTGGACTGCGGCGGCCGACCGGGTGAGTCACGGCTGCTCTGACGCTCAGCCAGAATGGAGCCAACAACCGCCTGCCATCACAACCCGAAATGCATTACAGAAAATTGGACTGAAAGCCCTGGCATGACTGAGTTGGGAGACGGTACAGCATAGCGGCTGCTAAAACCACAAGCCGGTTCCTACAGACACATCATCAGTCTGACGGCGAGCGCTCATTCAACAGAAAAGGGGTTGAGAACGTCGAAAAATGTCAGGGGCATCAGGACAAGGGCGTTCGTACCGAATAGGAGGCGAAAAATGGCTGAGCAGAACGACGGTGCTGAAGTACACTGCATCAAACCATGAAAATGACTATACAGGTTCATCCTCACTTTAAAAGCATGTAATCGGCCATAAATCATTGCATCGACTCAAAAACTTGGTCATAACAAACAATCAGTCGGGGGATTAATTGTGTCGGTGACAACACCACTTAGACGACCCACTAGCGAAGTATACTCGGCAGCTTCGTGGCAATTCAAGGAGGTAAAACAAACCATATGCACAAACCCCCGAATCCATTCGCGAATCCTAATGCGACATAAAAGGGAACCATGATTTGTGACAGGAGCTGCAGGTAGTGAGAGATCGATGGTAGTGAGAGAGCGCCTTGGATCGCGGTCTGACCGTATCTCGTTTTCGGTCCGGGACTCGGAGTGCTTGTTAATACTGACAACAGTGGTCTAGATACAGGAGCTGCGAGTCGCTGAAAAGGGGGGAACTATTACTGTGAACGTCGCTCACACACCACTACCCGGCCGCGCCGGACCTTGGCGGCACATCAGCGAACGCCGATTGCCCCCAATTCCAGGAACCGGGACAGCTCTCATCCTCGCCCTGGGCCCATTCCCCTGGGTGGCTGCATTGTGGTTGCCAATCTGGAGGATATTGGTTTCATAAGGGACGGGAGCCTCCCGTCGACCCGGGACGGCGGTCGACCACATGGGATCTGCAAGTAATATTGGGAACATAATTAGGTTGTGCCCGTCTGTAAGTGGGATTGAGGATTGCTATGCATTTGATCTGGCATTAACTGTCACATCATTGAAGAGAAAGGTTGTTGGCACCCCGTTCTCCTCCCTCCCCCCTTCCACCCTTTCGTCCCCGTTCTCGCTCTCCCCAACCATTCACCCTGAGCCCCGTCCGTCCTCGGCCTCTTGGTCTTCCAAGACCAGCGAGGCGCAAGTTCCTGCTCCCATCCACCCATCGAGTGACACAAATAACCTCAAATCTAGCTCCCGAACCTTGACTCGCCCTCAAAGGTCCGGATAAATCGTGCCGTGTCTCGTCAGACGGGTAAACTCCCCGCCCCCCTATCACAACCCTTCATCCCACTGCCTCCCGTGTTCTCGATGCAGGTTCACCTCACTAGCCCCGCGATAGCTTCGTGATCAGCAAGAATCGAGCCCAGACACTCGGTGCCGAAGAGTGTTCTCGCTGCCCTAGCGTCGGCATTGCGCTGGGCAAGCGAGAGGGGTGCGGGGGCGAGGGTTGGGCAGATAGGGCAGACTAGCTGGGCCGGAGTCAGGGCTTTGACAGGCGACAGAGCAAACGCCTTCCCGTTTCGGGCGCTAGGGCTGCGACCTGGGGTTACAGCAGGCCAGTCGATTAATATATTTCCCGTGCCTGCCCACAGGAGACAAGTCGTAAGCGACTCAGCTTGAAACACGACTGGCCGCCCGTGGCATCCGAGCCGGCAGTGACAGCTGCCCCACGACGAGCCTGTCCGTCTGGACGCCGGAGTTGCCCACTCGACGGCAGTGTCGATCACGGCTTGTGGCCCTGGGTGTCCTTCGGGACCTGCAGGGCTGGAGGGCCAGAGGCCAAAAATAGGCCGGGGCAATCTATCCCTATCTTCGGGTCCGTCCCCGGCAGTTGCGATGGATGATACGTTGCGGGCATGAGGAGAGGCTGGATGCTACGAAAGAATCCATGATACAACAACACAGTTGGGGGTAGCGAGAAAAACTTGTACAAAATACACTTTACCGTGTAAGCGGCAGCCCTGACAGCCCTCCCCCACTATCTTCCCACCACACAGCCCTTCCGAGACGTCATATCCCTCACCCCGGCGTCTGGTCCGCCCGTCCCCCGCCCGCCAGGGATCATGGCGCAAGCCAACCCGCATGCTGGCCGCCCAGAGATGCATCACGGTCCCGAGGATGGATCGACACAGCCTGCCGCGCCCGCGCTACCCTGCGCTGCACCCCCCTAGTTCCTGAAATTTCGGTGCAGCGAACGGGTGGTGGCGTCAGCCTCAGGACGTGTCAGCACCGGGTTTCCTCATGCATGGTGGCTCGCTTGTTTCGTGATGCTCATAGGTGGATTCGGGGCGGAAGAGCTGGTTCACGACCGGGGAAGCGCTTGCTGGACGGGCCGGACATCCACCCTCGCCCGCGATGTGAAAGCCAGATTCGACATAGTCACCCTGGGCGGGCGGCCACGACGACATGCCGATGAGTCCGAGGAGGGCGCCGTGGGCTGTCAACCCCTGTCCGAGATTCCGTCCTGCGGCCCCGGGCTGCGATCCTCGGAGCGCGGGAGATGCGTGGTCCTCGTGGAAGGCTGCCTGGCTGCCTACCAGCGTCGAGCCGTGCGAGAAGGGAGACATGGTGTGCTCGGCCTGAGCTGCGAGGACGGCAAGACGCAGTCGTTCGTGGGGTGGACGGGAAGGACGGCGGTTGTGCTACCACGAGGTCTATATAAAGCCTCTTTGATATCGTCCCCCTCGACACCATCAGACCGGAGAAGGCCTCACCCGTCCTACATTGTCTCCCCTCCATTACAACCGTGCCACCGTCTTCACCATGCGCTGGCTCTCGGGCACCACCGCAGCCTGCTGCGCTGTTTTGGCGCTCCTCCAGCCTGGCTTTGCCTCTCCTGTTAAGCCCAACCCGGTCGTCGACCTCCTGCCCCGGCAGACCATCACGCCCGGTGGCAAGCCGTGTGGCCAGAACAATGCCACCAACCGCGGCTGCTGGAAGAACAACTGGAACATCAACACCGACTATGAGACCACCACCCCGCCTGCCTTCAACACTCGGACCGTAAGTCCCCCGACCTGTCCCTGGTTGTTTGATAGCACACTAACATGTCCAGTATGATTTCCACATCACGAATGTCACCAACTGGGTTGGCCCAGACGGCGTTGCTAAGCCGGCCATGCTCATCAACAGTCCGTCACTTTACCCTCCTTACCCTTTGCCCTGCTAACACACAGCAGACCAGTTCCCCGGCCCTACCATCGAGGCCGACTGGGGTGACTACATCGTGGTCAACGTCTACAACGACATGCAAGACAACGGGTGAGCCATCTTCCCCTTGACTATCCCACAACTACATCACTGACTGTCCGCCCAGCACCTCAATCCACTGGCACGGCATCCGCCAGTTCGGCGAGAGCAACCAGGACGGCGCCAACGGCGTCACCGAGTGCCCCATCCCGCCCGGCCACATGAAGACCTACGACTTCCACGTCACCCAGTACGGCACGTCCTGGTACCACAGCCATTACTCTAACCAGTATGGTAACGGCGTCGTCGGCTCGCTCATCGTCCACGGCCCCGCCTCCGCCAACTACGACATCGACCTCGGCGCCTACCCCATCGGCGACTACTACCACGAGACCTCGGACCGCCTGCACCTCAAAGCCGAACTCGTCGCCAACGGCCCCCCTCCCGACAGCGACAACGTCCTCTTCCGCGGCAAGAACATCAACCCCCTCGGCGCGGGCGGCGCCTACGACCGCCTGGTCCTCACGCCCGGCAAGAAACACCTCATCCGCCTGATCAACCCCAGCGTGGACAACTCCTTCACCATCTCCCTCGTCGGCCACACCTTCACCGTCATCACCAACGACCTGGTCCCCATCACCCCCGTCACCCGATCAACCCTCTTCATGGGCGTCGGCCAGCGCTACGACGTCATCGTCGAAGCCAACCAGCCGGTCGCCAACTACTGGCTCAACGCGACCCTCGAAGCCAACAACAACTGCGGCCGCTCGCGCAACCCCTTCCCCGCGGGGATCATCCAGTACCAGGGCGCGTCGAGCACCGCGCTGCCAACCAACAAGGGCACGCCGGTAACCGCCGGCTGCGCGGGCGAGAAGAACTTTGCCCCCATCGTCACGCGCACGCTGTCGCCCTCTCTGTTCCAGCCGTCCACCCTGCCGGTGTCGTTGGCCTTCCCGACCGGCCCGCGCGGGCAGGTGTTTGAGTGGCGCGTGTCGAATACGCCGATTTCAGTGGAGTGGGACCATCCGGTGCTGGAGTACGTCCTGCAGGGGAACCTGTCCTTCCCGGGGGCGATTAACTTGGTGGATGTCCCGCAAGCGGATGTCTGGACGTTCTGGGTGATCCAGAACGGGTTTGTTTTGCCGCATCCGATCCATCTGCACGGGCATGACTTTTTGGTGTTGGGCACGGGTGCCGGGACGTTTGATGCGGCGACGATGATCGGGCAGTTGAATTTTAATAATCCCATTCGCAGGGACGTGGAGCAGATGCCGGGGAGCGGGTGGTTGGTGATGGCGTTCAGGACGGATAACCCCGGGTGTTGGCTGATGCATTGCCATATTGGGTGGCATGTGGCGATGGGGTTGGGGATTCAGTTCTTGGAGAGGAAGGGGGAGATTGCGAGTCTGATGCATCTGGATCAGATGGAGCCGAATTGTAATGCTTGGAGGACGTACGCGGCGACGAGTCCGTATTTGCCGAAGATCGATTCGGGGTTGAGGAAGAGGATGGGTGGCATGGGGGGTGATATGGGCGGGATGGAGGCGGGGGAGCCGGCGGTGAGGAGGATTGGGTGAGTTGATGGATGGGGTGGTGAGGTGGGAGTGCTTGGGGGGTCAATATGGCATGAAATTTGTGTGGGAGTGCGGACGGGATGTGAGCTTGAATCAAAGTGCGTGTACCTAGCTGATGTTCTGAATCGAACTGTGTGTGTGCTCCATGGAAGCTTCCCTGTGTCAAGGACAACTCGAACAGGAAAATGGCTGGGACGACAACAAAGAACCTAGAAATGCTTGTCCCTCGAATCCCGGCCCTGACGCGACGGCATTCTGACGTTGGGCAACTATTATGCGGTCCCCAGCCCACCATATCCACAGGAACAGACCACACCCACGTGGGTTCGATACCTACCCATCCCTAATATATCTTCTGGCCATTAAAATAGGCGTGCTTGATGTAACCCGCGTCGGCCAGACCAGCAAAATCCACGTTCGGCCTGTGGTAGTTGGGGTCAAAGCGGGTCTCGCTCAATGCCCACGCCGTCCTTTAGCACGTTTCTATTCTTCTCTCCTTCGTGGAACGGGTTGGCTCCGTCGCCATAAAGGAAGCTGTCCACCGCCTTGTCTACCCACACCATGCGTCCCATGTCCACATACTCCATCGTGCCCACCGTGACCTTGGGTCGTTCCGCTTCAATACGCCCACGCCACGTAAGCGTCGTGCGCATGCCCTCCAACAAATCATAGTAATTCCCCTCCTGGAAGAGCAGGCAGGTGAGTTCGACGGGTCGCAGCGTTGCTGGCAACGTTCCCAGGAACGACAGCAAGTCATTCTGACGCACGGGAAACTGCGATAGCTCAAAATGGTGGAGACGAGGCCATGTTTCGACGGGAAATATGGTGCGCAGCGGTACAAAGCGATAATCAGGAGGGTTGTTAAGATGTCGATATTCATCTGGGCGGGATTCGGAGCTCCTTAGGCTGATATGCTCCATGCCAGGTGCCTCGGAGAGAGCACGCCTCAGATGGCCGCTCCTAAAAGCGGACCAGCCACGGCACGACTGCTCGCCGGTGAGGAGGGCAAGGTCGAGGCGGCGAAAACCCGGGCGTAGCAGCAGGGCCACGAGGTTGTCGTACTCGGCACACGGCTCCGCAAAGATTGTGCAGTTGATGCCAGAGAGCAGGTGGCAGTTGTCGATGGCGAGCTCGGTGACTCGATGATGCTGGTTATGCGCCAACTCGCGGGCCACGATTCGAAAGCCTCGCCAGCGGTCCTTGTCGGCCTCGCTGAGGTCAGACCAAGGGTGCGCCAACCCCATATCCAGCAGCTCTTGCCTGTTGATGAGCCACGTCCGGGGAAGCGGGTAGTTGAAGCCCCGGGGAAACGCGCGAATCATGGGCGTCTCGTACAGCGGCGAGAACAGCTCCCCGTGGGCGAAAGGGGTGATGGTAACACGCTCGAGGGACGGGAAGCGTTGCAGGCCATGGCGGAATGCGTCACCGTCGGCTTTTGAAGCAAGGACCTCGCGCTGTTGCTGGAGCAACTGCAGGTAGTGCTTCCGGGACGCTTCCGGGCTCATGGCGTCGGCAACGAGCTGATCGCGGGCGAGGTGGTCGGGGCGGTCGACATCTTCACCCCTACGGCACCGGACTTCGTCCAGATTTCGCTCCCATTGTTGTTCAAACCACTTCAGGTGCTCGCCCCGCCACATCAAATGTTCTCGACGCCTGTGGTCGCTGTGGTCGCACCTCTGGCAGCGTTCGCAAAAATGGTCATGGCAGACGGCGCTTGCGCCTCCAGGCTCGTGGCCGCCCTCGTCCATGGGCTCGTCCTGGTGGCGCGGACGGCGGGCTCTGAGGCGGGCATCATCCCAGATAATCTCGGTGATCTGTTAGCGAAAGACGTCGTGGTCGGCGACGGCGCGGAATACCTCGATGTTGAGGGGGTTGGCCGAGAGGAAGACGCGCGTCAGACGCAGAGGGATCGCCGAGTGTAAACCGCGGTACACCAGCCGTAGGCTCTTGATGTCGCGGTTGGGCAGCAGTGAAGACATGGAGCTCAAGAGCTCGACGGGGAGGCCAAGAAGCGGTGGCGGCGGGGGCAGTTCTCGGGGTGTGTGGGCAGCAATGTGGTGATATTGCTGGCTGTGATGTGTGTGGTGGATTCGGTGGATTCGAGCAAGAAAGAGGAGACTTGGTAGAGTGAGGCAAGAAAAGGAGGATTACCCCATCTTGACTGTATTCCGTCTGTGTTAGTGGTTCTCAGACATATTTCCAGTGGCAAATCTATTCGTAAGTCTTTTGTTGTTCAATCTGGCTGAGCTGGCAGACTGGCCACATTCAGGTGTGATCAGGCCCGGTCAGCTTCGGTCAATCCCGGCCACGTGTATGACTTGAACTCCGGCCATTTCTTGAACCCCCGTTGCTGGTCCTCGCGGAAGATGAGCGTCTCAGGAATGGGGGGGGGGGGTGCCGTTCTCGTCTTCCCCTCTACCGGAAAGGGCTAGGAATTAACGGCAGTTCTTATGACAACCAGGGTACCACCTCCGGAGTATCCTTGGGTCATGTGGCTTGGTATGCTTGGCGCCAAAGTTCGTCCTTGCAAACTGATCTGTTCTTAAAATTGCCCCGCCAGATATTAATAGAAGGTGTTGGATCTCTGCTGCATATTCATATTCTAGCAAGAACTGCTCATATATGCCTTGCATATATTAGTGTGCACAAAGACATGGCGTCATATTTGGAAGGCTATTCGCACGAAAAAGTGAACTTCCATTTCCGTTCATATTCATTACATAAACTTTTCTTAAGCTTAGCATAGACTATAGTTGGTCTAGATTATTGCGGCGGATCGCTGTCTAAACATGATGCGAAGATGGACGTATCTTCGGTATACTAAGATGCATGGAGGCTTTGCGGTTTTTGAGAGTTTCCTATGTTATTGAAATGGCTAGACTCTTGTGAATGAGCTAGGGAGAAAAGCCGCAGTGAAGCTGAAAATGGCCTGAAGCTTCCTAGATTCTATTCCTATACTCTGGATACCAACTCTTCTAGGGCTCTTGATCTATATGGGAATACTCCTATAGCTGAGAAAATGCTGCCCTACGAGTTTGGAAAGCATGGATCCAAGCGTGCTTTGGATTCGCGGGCAGTGTGGTATTGATACGAGATGCGGCGTCTTGACAATACAGTAGAGCATACAACGCAGCCTTGACTCTTCTGCTTGCCGTGTATGACACCGGCTCACTACCTATATACCATAGAAAGCAGAAGGATCCGTTACCCAAACAAGGCGCCGTGTGGACCCGGGTCAGATTTCTGCATGTCCCAATACACTGAACTGGATATCGGCCCTTCCAGCGCAACCATAAAGTCGATCCTGGTCATGTCCGCGGGCGAAGGTGCCTCGCCATCTCTGACGACGCGCCGCAGCTTTTCGTTGAGCGCCTCGCTTAGCTTGGTGCACGTCACTGTCCAGTCGCGATCGTCGTGGCTAACCTGGCAGACGATGCCCGTCGCGTTAGCCCTGGCCGGGGATACGCCACCTTGGTCACTCCACCCATTGTCGGAGACAAGATGCAACCGCTGCAGAGACGGCGGCTCGGTGGTCGAGCGCTCACGCATGTAGCGCAAGAGAGATTCGGCGGATGCTGCGGTGACATGTGGAGGTGCCGGGGCGTCGACGTCGCTCCGGGGAACGGCCAAGGCGGTGTTGAATTTGACCGACCGTAGGCGCGGAAAACCAGCTACTATGTCTAGCGTGGGGTACGACCAGTCGTCGCCGTCGGCGGCAAGGTGAATGCGAAGATGTTCGAGCTGTGGGAGTCCGTCTCGGAGTTCCGTGAGGGCTTGAATGCCGGCTATGCCCTCGGTCCATCGAGATTCAGGCGGCCCAGGGCAGTGAGGCACGGGACAGACAAGTTCTAGACTGCGCAGACGGGATCCGTGTCTAATGATGGGGGTAGTGCTGAGAGACGCAAAGTTGGGCACCGTGATGGAGTCGAGCATGGAGGGGATGGTCTCCAAGAAGTGTATCATGGCTCGTTCGTCGTGCTTGTAGATAGTCGGGAACTCGTGAGCCGAGCAAAGGTCAACTTCATGCAGCGCCGTCAGCTGCTGCGCGATCCGGTGTGCTAGCGAGCCCTTAGGTTCAACCAGTCGGCGTAGATGGGACCAGTCACAATGGCTGGCCCAGTAGTCTTGCTCGACTTCATCTTGCTTGCCGGGATACCCTTTGACACCCCATGGGAAGCCAGAACTCTCATCGCGGCCCCAGGGGTATTCGAGGAGAACGAGTTCCTCGAATGGAGGCAACCGCTCATCGCCCACCAGACCAAGGCCGCAGTACTCGACGCAAGGTTCATACCGTAGGCAGCCCTCGCGCTGCCTGTAAATGTCGAGGGAGAGCTTGCGCAGGTTGGGACATGATAACAAAAGTTGTTTCAATGGCCGAGTCGTCTGTATGCATTGCTTGGCGGGGATGTACTGGATGTCGGCCCGAAGTGAATAAAGATTCGGGCTGCCCGTCAGATTGGTGAATTCGCGGGCTACAATGGCTGCGGTCTGCTCATTGAAGGTCGTGACAGAAGAATGAAGTCGGACCCGAGTACGCCGTTTCAGATTCTCGAGTAGTGATGCGGGGATGGGGTAGCAGAACGCGTCCAAGTGGATATCAAGGAGGCCAGTCATCTGGTCGATCAGGCCGTACAGAGGCGTCGGAAACTGGTAGCCCTTCTGCTCGGTGTCGGCGAGCTCGACAAACCGAAGGGAGCGGATGGCGGGCAACAAGCCGTTGGAGGAGAGGTATTTCAGGAAGGCAATCTCATTCTTGGCCTTGCTCAACTTGAGACTGATGGCGACGTGCCGGTGTTGGACGTAGCGGGCCTTGGTGTAGACGAGCGAGCTCGCCGAAGCCAGGACGACGACGGTTCCGGGGCTGATATCTTGCACGTGTTGGATGATCAACATGATGATCTCATCAGGTAGGTCGCACAACGACCGTCGTCCCGGGTCTGCCGGCTTGGGCTTGCGCGCGGTGATGGTCGAGGCAGAGCGCCAGGGCCGGCCGGCACCAATGCCGAGGACTTTGAAAAGCGAGCGTCCCGGAGCCATGGTTGTCCGTCTTCACAATTAGTGGTTGTTTTGGATCTCTCTGCAGCAGGACTGGGATGGGGTGGAAATGAGCAGCGGCAAGTCCTGCGGGCATGGCGGGATTATGAGGGGGCCTGGAAAGTTAGGTTTGTTAGTCTGGTTCTTCAGACAGGGGTCCTGGTCATTTTACGTACCAGCCCTCGGGATGCCTGTTTTTCCGTTCCTTTTGCTGTGGGTGTTGTGGGTTCCCCACATCGTTGGCGATGCCCACTGTCGACATCGTCTCGGTGCTGTTGATACCATCTTGTCTTGTTGTTGCTGCCTGCGCCCCCCCCTCCTGGACTCGAATATGGCCCTCCCTATGGCTGTTGGCGATATGGCTGGCCTTGCTGCTGTCCTGGTTGCCATAACCCCCGCCTTGCCGCAAAAACCTCGACATGTTGGCTCTCCCACCTCTCGAGAGCGACGTTGATGACAATAACGACCCCTCTCCTCCCTTTCCAACGTTATCGCCCTCGCCCTCGCTCTCGCCTACGGTAGCCGAGGGTAGCGAAGTCCCCCGAAACCTGCCGATATTGCCGTCAGCAATAGCAACCAACACTACCAACAAGCGCTCTGCCCCGCCCCTGACCAACAACCGACTAACGAAAAGAGACAAGAACACAAGGGGGGAAATGGCGAAAAAAGTCACCTTCAGCCCCGCGATGACCGCGCAAATCATGGTCTGGATGCGTGACTGCAAGGACGAGGCCCTCTTCAACAGTTCCAAGTGGCGGGACTATGGCCCTGCCTGGGATGTGATCCTGGGGCATTGTCAGCGGGCATGGCCCCACCTCCTATGGACGAAGAAGACTGTTGCTGCTAAATACGATACCGAGAAGCGACGATACCAGGCATTCAAGATGTTGTTGGAGGGGTTCTCTGGTGTCACGTACAATTACGAGACTGGTTTTCCAGAGGCAGCGGAGACAACGTGGGAGGCATTCCTCAGGAAGAACAACACGAAGCATCGTGACTTTGGCTGGTTGCGTAGGGTCCCATTGAGTGACCGCGAGGTATATGATGTGGTGTTTTGGCGGGAGCGTGCAACCGGGTTCGATATCGCGGAGGCAGGCGACCTAGCCATGGTGGCAACAACCCCACGCCCTGACGATGATGACAATTCTGGCCGTGATAACGCGGAACTGTCGGATACCGACGATGATGATATTGCGGGTGATATCTTCGAGGCTGCTTCAGCTACTGAAAGCTCATCAACAGTATCGTCACTATTCGTTATACCAACCCCCCCGCTACGGTTAACAGGTGCCTAACGTTATCGACTTGAGATTGACCCTGGCCAAATACCTCTACGTCATAATACCCCGCCTGTTGTGGTAGTATATTTCTTGGTGACTCGTTGCATGAGGCGGCTGCAATTCTGGCAGTACCAAAGCTCCCTGGTGTAGGTGACCTCGAGTTAGCAATGGAGGATATCCAGCAGGTATTTGCGGGGGAGCTTACAGACCTGGAGATGTTGAATTTGTTGTGAATATCTTCAGAGCAACCCGATACGGGCAGCTGGGTGGAAGAAGTTAGGTATTATGGTAAAGAGGCTGTATATAGAGAGGTGGAAGCTAGGCACATAGTTGCAGGCAGTTGTAGTATTAGTAAGGAAGGTGGTTTTTCGACCTGCAACTCCTTGGCAGGTTTTTACCTATAATAACCACGACAGCTAATATCAACAAATACTACTCGAATATATCTTCCACATCAATGCTGCCGTTGTATGGCGAATATCATCTGACTGATTCAAACCGACCACCATGCTTGCACCCTCTCTTGCCCGTTGCAAGGTATCCTCCTCATCCTGTACGTGTACCTCCCCCTCTCCAGACTGTTGTGCTTCCTTTCTTGTTATGGAGATGAAGTTATGGAGGCCCGTTACCGCATAGCCGATTTGAACCTGCTTCCGAATGGAACACTCGATGGGTGCAACCCTCACGATTTTCCATCGCCGCTTGAGGTGCCCAAAGGCCTGCTGAAAAACAACCCTGATTCGCGCATGGCGTAAGTTGTACAGCTCCTTTGCGTTCTCTGGTCGCTTGTCTGTATCCCTCCAATCCTGAAGATGGTATTTGACACCTGGGAAAGGAACCATAACTCCCTGGCGAGTACCAAAGCCCGAGTCCGCCATATAATCATATCGCCCTTCTGGGACCCGAAACGACCTCCCAAACGCCTGCGCATATAACGTGGCATCATTCATCGACCCCTCCGCGCTAGCAAGAACGTAACTGAACGTATAGTCGGACCGAACAGCAGCAAAGACATTCTGGGTGGCCTTGCCCTTACGGTCACGCCAACGCAGTTGCTTCTTCGTGGGGATATCGGCAGCAATATGTGTGCCATCAATTGCACCGATACAACCGTTGAACGCGTTGAGCTTGGGATCCAGTTCGACAGCCGGGTCAACCCAATCGTCATCGGGCAGGCATACAAACGCCTTGTGAAGAGACACAAACATTGGCAGGAGAGTGGCAACCGTTCTCGACACCGAGCTCTGGGTGACTTGGAAACGATGCGCGGTGTTCCTCTGGCTTTCTCCATGGGCGAATATCCAGAGGAGCATCATGACCTTCTGCTCCATGGATTGGTATCGTGAGCCATGAAGCCCAGTGTTGGCTTGGAGCCAGGAAACGAGTCCTCGAAAGATTTGCTTGTCGATACGGAAAAGCTCGATTTGAATTGTTGTTCCGAGCCACCAAGGATCTTCTCTGTCAACTCTGTTGCGCCCCCAGGCCCCCCAGGGTGGTGGATAATACGGTGACGACGTTGCTGGCCGAGGATACAATGGATAGCCGCAACAGCAGCCGAAGCGAAAGCTGCAGTCGAGACTGCTTGGTACGAAGGAACCGCTGCTTGTGGGTCGTTATTCGAAGCCATCGTTGCAACGATATCAACAACAACAACAAACTTGCAACAACAACAACATCATCGATCATCATCATCGTTACTGCTCACAACAACCCCACCACCAGCAGCAGACCCCACACCCCTCTCGCCTCGAATTCGCCAGCGACCCGCTTCCTACCGGCCAGACAACCGGCCAGCTCTCGCCAGTAGAACGCTCGCCAGTAGCAGGGTATTCAACCACCAAAACGCGACGATCATTGCCATCATGGGAAAGGCGTGGTGGCGCCACTAGCCGGTACATCGAGGGCCGGGGGGGCTCAGGGTTTCACCGGTATGTTAGCTCGGTCTTTACCATCCGCCACAGTTGGCAATAATTATTCCTCCCGAACGCAAATGCCGGAATGTTACGGAGTAGATTTGGCTTTTATCCATGACCTCCAGATACAATGAATTGGTCGCCTATCTATCTCTACTTGATAGGTATATTTTACAGGCCATTGGTCTCGCCCGTTCTTCACGCCCAAGTCCCGTCCGCTCAAACGCAAACGCAAACATCAAACCCGTTCGAATCGCTTGCCGGCTGGCATGCCATGGTCTGACC
>FTEL01002209.1_pt1 | contig 34755 bp, 35 predicted proteins | sample 1658911 | NCBI WGS metagenome assembly FTEL01 (sample SAMEA3914869, study PRJEB12502) | metagenome | biome: forest; material: soil | place: USA | collected 2012-03-12 | depth 0.1 m
GGTGACGGCCAACATCAAGCGGGTAACGAACGGAGCTATGTCAACCCCCGACGAGATGTTCCAAGCAGCACTAGACGATGCCGAAGCTATGACTACTGAGGAGCTTCGCCTGATTACGACCCTGTTTAAAGCTAACTTACCGGGGATAATATCTACGAATCGTCGGGGAGTTTACGTTGGGGCGGGAAGCTGGGCAGGCCTGGTGCCCTAGCCTTAAACGCTCTCGTGCCTGATCGTATGCGAGACGCTATCCGCGCCGCGGGCCGGGTCAACGTTTACGATATGAACTCGCCGCGTTTCAAGGCCTGGCAGGCGAAATCCCTTGCCGAGAACCCGCCTTTAAAGACACCGGAGGATCATGTTGCTCACTTTCAAAGGCAAAGCCGGAATCAGGAGTTAGCAGCGGAGAAGGCCCGCCGCTGGGAAGAGTATGATGTGAAGTTGTTTGCGGAGGCGGCCGAGTCTATGCTTAAGCTGGCGGCCGAGCTCGAGGGAGAGGTATGCGATTGCGAACTCTGTGCCGCCTTATACGGCGACCTACAGGTAGTGAGTGCCAGCGACCTACCTACCTAGTTAGTGCCAGCGACCTAGCCTACACTAGCCAGGCAACCAACTCATGATTCCCTCCCATTATATGAACTACGGGCGTATTATTTGGGGTTAGGGGCCGGCTGTTGCGACTACCCCGTCTCCAATTACTCACATCCTGCCAAACCAACAAAAAAAGGGGCTGCGAAGGTGCGGAGTGAAAGGGCCAGGAAGGGGGCGTCCCTCGTCTGCAGGCTCGGGCTGGCACGGAATAGGCAGGAGGGTATCCTTTTTAGGAGACGCTGTGCGCAGATTGGTTCAACGTTGGTTCAGTCAAACATTCATGACCAAAGTGAAGAAAAAAGCGCGACGCACGGCAGCTTGAGCTGCGCCACGAACCATCCAACCAACGCCGGCTCATATCACCTCGCCTGGTTCATCACCTGCCGCCACGGCAAAGGCAATAATAGCGAGCGCTAACCCAACCGGCAACCTCGCGGCCTGCCCATGTGCCCCGATATCGCCGCGCCGCCATGCGTTGTTCTCTGCGCCCCTGCGCCCATCAGTTCTGCCGCCGCCTTGCATCTCCAGTTCAGCCGGCTCTCGCTTCGTCGCCGCCTCTTCCTTGGGGTGACAGAATTCATTGCCCAGCGACCACGGCCACTCCCACACTGCAGAAGCCAACGGCTGCTCCCTCCCTCCCGCCTACGCCACAGAGATCGCTCGCAGGGCCATCTCTAGCACCGCGCAGAGCATGTCGCTCCACAACAAGCCCGAGCACGACGCCAAGGAGTACCATAATGAGCTTGAGGACAGCGATGAGTTCGAGTTTGACGACGACCCTGACCCCGAAAAGTATGCCTCCACCAAGGCCGGCCGCGAGCTTCCCCCGGACCTGGGCGACGAACAAGCCCGGCTCAGCATCGTGTACGGCATCCGCCACCACCTCGGCTTTGCCCAGTGGGCCGAAGTCGCGGCCCTCGCGGAGCTCCCGGGCAATGAGATGTTTGCACGCTGTCACAACGCGCGCTTGATCATGAGCAACGAGAACCCTGCGGCCATGATCGACGAGACGACCCCCTACTGCATCCACTACCCCGACGTGGCGAGCGAGGAAACGTACCGGGCCCTCGCCCGGCGCTATCCCAACATGCGCTACCAGGTTGGCCGCGCCTGTGCCGTCGCAGGCTTCGCCGATCTGTACCGGGAACTGGACCTTCTCCCGGATGTTTCCATTGCCGAAGAGGCGAGGGAAAACCGCGACAGCGCGGGGGCGCAGGACATCTTCGCGCAGATCATGGCCGCCCCCATGAGGTACCGCGTCATGGATGACTATACGCGTACCGTCAACGTCGACAACCCTGAAGCCCCAGCCCGCCTGAACGCAGAAACGGTAGTCCTGGCCACCCCCGAGAACCGTCTTCACCTGCTGCGATGCTATCTCGAGGCCGGCAATGGTTTCGACACCACCGAGGACGGCTGCATGGGCCTCAACCACCCAGAGCTCAACGCCGGCCCACCGATCCTGGCCCCCCACGAGATCGCACTCCTCCACAGCCCCCTCCCCTTCGACCTGCCAACCATGCACAAGACCGCCCTCACGCTCTGGGCAGCCTACAACGGAGACATTGACCGCTGGGACCGCCTCCGCGGCCGCCGGCCATGGGCTCTGCGGCTCGAGGCCACCTGTCTCGCGCGCGGCTGCCAGTTCAACACCGCCATGGCCGTCTGGCTCTCCCAGTCCCCCCACATCCTCGACTCGCTCGGCATCACCGACTACTGGGACCGCGGCCCGATCCAGCGCGCCATCCACGCGCGCTTCCTCATGGACGACAGCATCCAGCCCCTGCTCGACCCGGCCGCCGTCCCGGACGACGAGCTGCCCTACTGGATCTGGCACCCGGACCTGCCCCACCCGCGGCTGATCGAACAGCTCGCGCGGGCCCGCCCCGCCATGCTCCCACAGTGCGTCCGCGTTTGCATCGCGGCCAACTGGCAGGCGCTGTACGATACAATCACGGGCCTGGGCCCCGCCGACGTGCCGTGGCTGGACGAGGCCGTCATGGGCGAGGCCAAGCGCAGCCCGAACCCGCACTACCTGCGCGACCTAGAGCAGCGCGTGCGGGAACGCGGCGGCACGGCCGTCAGGAGCTGCGTGGGGCCCGATGAGTGGAAGAACTGCGCGCCCGCCAGGCAGGCCAACTGCCGCAACATGGACGACGACCGTGGCACGCAGGAGCTGCACGACAGGCTGTTTGACTCGTGGATTCAGCTGGATCCGGGGCTGGGGATGGAGTATCCTTCTTCCTGCTGGTTCTGGGAGGGCGTGGGGTGCGTCTCGCGGCAGGTCGATCGGTATTTGACCGCGACGGAGGAGGAGAGAGAGGAGGTGAGGCGGTGATGGAAGGCGAGATGGGGCTCGGATAGCTGGTTGGCAATGCGGATGGAGCCTTTGAAGGGCGGCGTGACTATCTGGATGTGTCGGGACGCCATTGTGAGAACTCGCCGTGGATGATGAGGTGTTGGGCGATACAGGCAACCCTGGGGGGTTGGAAGAGGTCAAAGCAAATTAGAGGGACTTGAGATAAATACTCCAAGACAAAGAATGGATCGAAGATATCTAACAAGTAAACGCTGTAGAAAAGTTCAGGTACCTACTTGTCGACACTAATGAATGAACTTGAACCCCCCCCCCCAAAAAAAGACCTCAAGGCAATGCCTTCTTCCGAGCTTCGGCAACTTGCGCCTCCAGATCTTCAGCTTCCCTCAACCGTCCTTGCTTCTTGTACGTCGCTGCCAGGTGCTCCATACTCGAAAGAGAATGGTGATGTTGCATGCCCAGCACCCGAATCCGGATCGCGAGCACCTGCAACCCAAGCTCCTCGGCCTTACCCAGCTGCCCATCCTCAAGGTAGATTGATGCTAGGTTGGTCATGCTGGTCAGGGTATGATGATGTTCTGGGCCGAGGACCTTCTTTCGTAGCTCCGTCACCTGTAACCCGAGCCCTTCTGCCTCGGCCAATCGACCCTGGCTTTGGTATGTCGAAGACAAATGAGCCATGCTTGTCAGGGTTGAGAAGTGCTCCGTGCCCAACAGCACCTTGCGAGCCGCTACCACTTCCGCCTGAAGTCCTTCAGCCTCGTCCCATCGACCTTGGTTGTGGTAGCTAACGGCGAGGTTACTCATGCCGCTCAGTGTGTGCGGATGATCTTTTCCCAACACCCGGATGCGAACTTTCACCACCTGCGCTAGCAACTCTTCGGCATCTTGATAACGGCCCTGATTGTTGTAGGTGTGTGCCAGGTTGCCAATGCTTAGGAGTGTGTCGAGATGCTCAAGGCCGAGCACTTTTTTGCGGGCGGCGATGGTCTGTTTGCCCAGCTCCTCGGCTTCTTTCCACCACCCCTGACAGTTATACAGGTACACCAGGTTGCTCATGCCAACGAGGGTGTCTGGATGTTCGCTGCCGAGAACACACTTCAGAAGTTCCATGGCTCGGAGTTCGAGCTCCTTTGATTCCTTCCATTGAGACAGATCGCTGCACGTCATGGCCAGATTGCTCATCGTAGACAGCGTCTCCGGGTCTTCTTCGCCGAGGACTCCTTTCTGGGCCTCCAAGGCCCTTAACCCGAGTAACTCCTGGAAGCGGCTTTGCGCGTGGTACGTCAAAGCGAGTTTCGCCACGCTCTTGAGCGTATCCGGATGGTCTGGTCCAAGTACCTGTGTGCGATATTCCATCACCTCCCGAATGAATGTCTCCGCTTCGCCAAACCGACCGTCGCTGTAATAGCACACTGCAACCTTCCATTCCAGGTTGATTCGGCTGGCATCGTCTCTAGCAAGAAGATCTGACTCCAACACACGACGTGCATGAGGAAGATACATTTTCCACAAGGTCCGATTCCCATGTTCGGGGTCCGGAAACACCTCCTCCAAGCGCACGACTGCTCTGCGCGTCCAGTCGGCAAGCACGCCTTCTTTCCGGAGCCAGTTACGAATCGCAAGGTGCACAAGTCGATGCAAGTCAAATGCAGCGTCTTCTGAGCGTCCTGTGACGAAGGAGTAGGCATTCAGTGTCCCAAGCGAATCCATCTCCTTCTTTCTCGACGGCCCTGGCGGAAGGAGAAGTTGGGGGATGTCTTTATGGTCGAGACAAGCCATGAAAGCCATGTAATCTGCTGCTAGGGGATCGCGTTGCTGGATCTTCTGAAAGGAGATCAGCCAGGTCGTGGCCACAGGGTTCTTCATGTCGGAGTATCTCGCATCATCCTCGAACTCCTCAGTGAGGAGCTCGATGATTTCCTGCTCTTGGCAATCCACGAGTGTCAGGTAGTCCGCCAAAGTAATCCCATTCTCGTTGATGTACGCAGCTGCCTGAGCAATCGCCAGCGGGAGGTGAGTGAGCCACGCAAGCATCGTTTTTGCATCACCTGGCCTAGAATCGACGAGCTCCTTGTGGATGAGAAGATTCCGTAACATTCGTGTGGCCGTATCTTCGGTCAATTGGCGCAGCTCGATCACATTCTGATGGGCAAGCTTCACTAACCTTCCTGTCTCTTGTCGTGAAGATGACCCGCCCGTTTTTGTTCCGGGGAATGTAGTCGATCAATCGAGTGGAGGCTTGCTGGCTTCCTGGTTCCGGTTTGTCGATCCACATGTTGACGTCGTCAGTGTTGTCGAAGACCAGGACCCAATGGCCTGCGCTGTCATCGCTCAGGAAGCTCTGCACAAGTTTTTTGGTGTTCGCATCTTCCCCCCCGGAACCTCGAATTCCAAGCCGCTGGGCAACAGTGTGGTATCCTTGATCCAAACTTTCCAGAGTCGTGGCTTGTATCCAAATGGCCGAGAACTGCTCGTTCTTCTCCCTTAGTCGGTAGAGAAGTTCGAGCACAAGCTGAGTCTTCCCTACTCCCCCAAGCCCAGAGACGGCAACTTTTGCGAACTGCTTGTTGGAGAAGAGCGTGTTTTCAAGGTGGCCGAGCTCAGAGTTGCGATCGGTGAAATGGGCATTCCTCTCAAAAGGCACAATCCATTGACTGGAGGGGGACTGGAAATCAGAGCGATTGTCGGGATTGGCATCTCTCGCATGCATCTCGATCTCGGATTGAAGGCGACGCAGCGCAGAGATGGAGATCCCCGTGATTTCGGAAAGCAAAGGTTCCTTTCTTGGAGAAGAATTCGACAACCGGAGGAGCCAGCAGCTCACTGTCTCTGTTCTGTGGCGTGATTCGACTCACGTGAACGTGGAATTAATCAGGCTCAGCTGATCGGGCAGCCAGACAGCACCTCCCAACCACACCGCTCAAGTCAACATTGACCCCCGCCCATCGCCCACTTCAGCTGCCCGTCTTCCTAGAGTTTGAGTTTCATCAAACATATCCGTTGCTCCTCGACAGGCTCGCCAGTAACAACCGGATGTTGCGAGGTGCTATCAGTTTGCCTGTTCAGTCAATATTAAGACTTCTCTTTTCACACCCGAGCGTGGCTCAGCAAAGAAGCCTGAAGAGCAGCAAAAAGCAGAATAAGACTGACAGACAGAATAAAAAATACAACACCGAGGCTTCGCTGGTCATCACCGACCCAACGTCAGCAGTCCAACTCTCTCATGTGTTTACAGCTATAACTGTATGTGGAGTTTCAACGGTGAGGTGTAGTTGAAATGTTTAGGTACCTAAGCCTGAAATTGACGAGACCAAGCAATTATAGTGTTCCTCTATCATATACCCACGTCCGAATGTACCTATTCTGTCCAGAAGGCTGCGCTGGGCTCACTCCCGCCATCCTCGCGGACCCGCGGACCCGCAAGTCTAACTTAGAGTGCGCCCAAGTGTTGCCAAGCTCTCGGAACCTCAGCAACCACCATCATCCGCCTCGTGTGAATGCGCCAGCCCCTGTCCATAACCCCGAGATCTGCTGCGACGCCAGCTCATGAGCCGGGCCCCAGTTCCGGGACGTAACCCGCATGCGATACGGGGGCGGCGGCCGGGTCGGAGGGGATGAAGACGACAGGCGGTGAATTAGGACCGTCCACCTTGTACGGTTCGTTTTGGGCTGCGTGTGCTGGCGGCGATGCCGGCGTCGCAGCCCGTCGGCGGCGAAGGATCAGGACGGTGAGCAGGATGGTACACGCGATCAACACCACGGACCCGACGCCAACGCCGACACCGATGCCAATCTTGGCGTCATGGCTGAGGTCCGAGCCCGAATCTCCCCCGGCCGCTGTTGTGCTGGGCAGGTTTGTGCTTGTTGTGGCCGTTCCTGACGTTGGCGTTGACGTTGGCGTTGTCGTTGATGTTGACGATGATGATGAGGAAGGGGGGGAAGAGGAGGAAGAGGAAGAAGGGGAGGACGGGGAGGGGGGCATCTTGATCACAAAAGCCCTGCTGGACAACACGCCGTTGACGAAGTTGTTGCCTGCCCGTTTTGGGTTGCCTGGGTCTAAGATGCCCAAGAAGAAGTTCGAACTGACTGCGATGGCACTGCTGTCGATGTTGTCGTGCTGGCCGACCGTCCAGGTAAAGACGCCCGCATTCAGAGCGTCCGCTGTGGCACCATCTTGTCAGTATGCCCTGGGGCAAGGCTCCCAGTGGAACGGACAGGCGCGACGGCGGCAACCGGGCAGACTCACACAACAATACACCTACGATATCGCCGTGCCAGTGCGAGACGGCGAGCGTGATGTAGTCCAACGAGCAGTTCCACGCAATCTGAACAGTCCCCCCGACCGTGTAGGAGAAAGAGAGGTCAGTCACCGAGTTTGAGGGGTTGGTGAAGATGTCCGCATGGGCGAGCCGGAGCCGGAGCAGAAGCGTCGCCCAGAAGACGACCTGTCGTGCAACAGAGCCAAGCATGCTGGATTCTGGCTGGGGCTTGGAAGCCCAGTGTCGAGTCCTTGTAGAAACAGTGGAAGATGAAGAGATGATGGCAAGAACCTGGGAGAGCCTCAGTCGCAGGAGCCTGGATGGTGGGAGACGGTCAATCGGGGGGCCATCACCTCATAAATTACCTACCTACCTTGATCAGCCGCATCCGCGCAAGGAAGCAAGAAGCCTCGCCGGTTTAGCGTGTGCGCCTTGGGCCGGGGACCACCCCGGGCCTCCAACGTGCATCCCGGCTCTGCGCAGCTGAGTTGGACACTCGGCCCGGCATCATGATTGCATTTTGGGCTTTTCGGCACAGGGGCGCGTATATTGTGGGTTCCTTGAACCTGACTTTACCGACAACACCAAGATCGATACCATCAATACGCTACAAACGAGTGGGGATAGAGAGGTTGCCTGCCTCTTCTTATGTGTTCCACGGACGGATCATGTTGGGGCGGCGGGAAAGCCGTTAATCAATGTTATTAGCCATCTCCAAAGATAGGCCATCAGGCTTCAGCTGAACTGCAGAGACTCGGTCTAGGTACGGATACAGCAAGAAGGCGTCCAAAAGTCTGGCCACCCCCCACATCAACGAAACACGTGTCGGGACACGACATGGACTATCTTCCATTCCCAACCAACAAAAGTCCCAACCTACCCTGGCCATCCCGAGATTGGCTTCGGCGCCAACGGCGGCCGGTGTGGACTTGCCCGGCGCCAACGTCGAATTCTCAGCTCGAGGGCAATAACTAGGTAGGTACCCGATTGGCCGTTATGTAACACTAGGCTTGAACAGTTCTGCGGCACAACCAGGCTCTCGGTTTTCGTACCACGAACATGCCTAGCCGCAGGAGGCGTCAAGCCACCGCCGGGTGGCGTTTATGTGCGCTGCTCTGGCAAGAGGACAAGGCGAGCAGAGGTCGGAGGTCAAGGCAGAGAGAGGCTCGGTAAAAATCCCAGGGTAGGGGCTTGGAGCACTTGGAGAGGAGCAAAGAGGTCGAAGGAGTTACGGAGGCTAAAGTAAGGGCATGAAAAGCAAACCAAAAGCTATGGGGTGTTGGCTCTTGTCCTGGTTGGGCTCTACTCCATCCCTCGACAGCCTCGCAGGTCCTCCATAAAGACGCATGAGTCCTAATAGTCCTGCATGAAGTGCAGCGTCCAAGGCATCTCTTCCGGCGGCCCATCAAGACGAAGCCGCTCATATCGGTCGTCTCCCAGGATGAGCCGCCCGGCCCGTTCGTTCAGCACGTCTTCCTTGGACTTGAACCACATCCGCACATCCTCATATTCAACCAGCTCCCGATGCCCGTCATACACCGGGCGAACCCATTTCCACGGCCACGCAAAATCCGCGTAGAACCGGGCGAAGCCGTCCTCGCCACTACCAAGCCTGGCCAACGGTTTGAGGATGCGGTCGTAGCTTGCGAGCACCTGGTCCCCCTGCGCCTGTGTGACGTTTCTGCGCTCGTCGGGGTGCTGCGGTGATAACAAGAGCGAGCCCGCCATGGTTAACCGCAGCGTGAGACCGCGAGTGTTGAGCTTGTCCTTGGCCCAGTCGATCGTCGCGACCCAGTCCTGCAGGGCCGGATGGTCGTCGTCGTGCGGCCAGCACGCGTGGTTGTACGGGGGAAAGGCGATTTCAATAAAGCGGAGGTAGCTGAGGCAGCCGGCGGGGACGACCTCGCGGAGAAACTGGCTTGCTGCAAAACGGTCGGCTGGGTAGGACCTTGGGGGTTGGGCGTGGATATACTCGGGTGAGTCCCAGTAGTGGCGGCGTGTAGGCATCTTTACGACCTTCCAAAGATCGAATGCGCAATAAGGTAGGGATGATGCGAGAGAATCGTTGATAACGAACCGATTAAGCGAGAAGAAGGCGAATTTTGCGTCCTCTGAGAGAGCATGGCAGACGAGGAACAAGGGCGTGGGCGGCGCCCAGCATCGACAGGAGGACGAGAAGGCGGCGTGGTAGACGCGGCAAAAGCAGCCGATGGCGTCGGAATATACCAAGATGCCGTCCTTTACACGATTCTGTTGATAGCATCTCGAAAATTGGCATCCGTGATGGAGAGCGGCCTGGCATGGTGGGCGAGGCCATGCGCAACCTGTTGCTCCGGGATATAGGTACCCACGCTCTACTCTGGACCATGCAACCTGCATCCAAGGGGTTACAAGGTCGGTGTATTCGAGAATGCGAAGACGCAGCTCCCGGGGAAGGCTGAGCAAGTGACGGCTCGACGACGAGTGTGGTAAGGAGGGTTCCGGTCTGGAGCAAGCTTGCAGCGCCGCCCGCTGTGCGATTTGGCCGAGGTGAGCATTTGGAGCTCTGCAGAGTCGAATATGGCAGCCTTTCAGCTCTGGCAATAACGAAAGCGGCGTGGTGATTTTCGTTGCCATGCCGGCGGGCTCTTGCTCGTCAAGGTCGCAGACCAGGGAGAGCTGGAGGGCTCTAGGGCTGATGCCCAAGGACAAAAGCTCTGCTGTTTGGAGCCATTCGTCCAGCAGCGGTCCAGCCGCCGAGTGGCCGCTTTGTAGGGGCAGATCGTGGCGGCCTACGTGCTGTGCCTTGCAATAAGTTTCCTCGCAGCATGAGCCCAGCCTGTCGGCATATCTCCAGTGATGACACGAGGTTTGGTTGAGCACAATGTTGAGCCTGGTCAAGGCCGCGAGCGACGATGCGGTGAGGTTTCGCAGCGGTTGAAGCGACTGTTGGGCGTCGTGGCTGTAGTGGACAACGAATCTGTTGGCGGAATACAGCAGTGCTGATGCCTCGCCGTAGATGGTACGGCAAGAAAGCAACAAGCTTTGAAAGGCGGGCTTGGATATGTTACGATCGGCGGGCCCAGCCAGGTCGAACAGCATCGGGACGCCAATCCCAGCGTGCGAGACCAAGGTGTAGGTAGATGCGGCGTCGAACCGAAGGGGGGAGGCTGAGAAGAAGAGGACGGGACGGGTGGTGAGACGGCGGCGCCATTCTAAAACTGTGTGCCTGGTGAAACATTGATCGGCGCGATGGAATGTTGCGATCTTGATGTTAAGATGTTGGTGTTGCGGTGTTGATGTTACGGGAACAACCCACGAGAGTCGACCCATGGATGATGGCAGTCGGGTGGGCTTGGGTTTGGATCGGGCGGGGTTAGGGTTACTCATCTGCAAGATCGATGCACTCCGGAACTATCATGGATTGTCGAATAGGTACTAGAATTAATGTGTCGGGAGGAGGTCTCTAGGGTGGAGTCGAGGATCTGCCTGTCAATAGATTGTACGGCTTGTTTAAGGACCTACGTTCTATTGCGTGGTGTTCATCCGGATAGGCAGGACCACGTACCTTACTTTCGCATGGATATAATTAGGTAGGTAGTCGCATGTAGCACTCGAGTGTTGAGGTTGAGTTTAAATAAGGGTGGAACTACCTTATGTAGGACGATGCCTCATCAAACAGAATCAACACCAAAGGTCCCCAAGTCGTCACTGCCCTGAGTCCTGGCTTGTAAAAGCTCATGCCTCTGAAGACGAGATCCTTTTTTCTGCCCGGATCCCGCTCGCGTTGCCTATTCCCTTGAGTCTTCCACTGGAATACATCTGCTCAACACGTCCTGGGCTTCTCTCCCGAGCTCGCTCTGCTGCTCAATCTGGCTTGCAAAATAGCGAGCTCTCTGCCAGTCTCCGTCCTCCACGGCCCACTGCGCCAACAGCAGTTGAGCTTTGGTTATCATCGCCATGTCCAGACGCCCGCTTTGATCCGCCGCTACCTCGCCTTCAGGAACCTCGTCTAGACACATTTCGAGATATGCCGTGGCCTCCTGGCGATTCTGCACCTCGTCATACAAGCTGCCCAACCGAAAGAGCAGCTCCACACGTGTCTGTTTCGCAAGCACCCCATCCTGAAAAGCGCTACACGCAAGGGCCCTTTTCAGGACTTTGATCGCCTCCTCAAGCCGAGACATAGCCGCCAGGCCGGTGGCCGCCGCTTGCAGCAGGTCGGTGTCGTTGGGCCGTATCGTGCTGGCCCGGAGATAGTAGTGCAACGACAGCTCCGGCTTCCCAAGCGCATCGTACGCTTGGCCGAGTCCGAAAAGGGCTCGATAATCATGACGGGCATGGCTGACGGCGTGCCGGTACGATTCAATGGCGGCATGAGTATTCTGCGCCTTCAGGTACTCGTGACCGAGAAGAGTCCAGGCAGCGGAACAGCTACGGTCGAGGGCCAAAGCTTGTCTGAGGGATGTGATCGCAGCTTCGGGCCGCGACAACAGAGAGTAGTAGTTGCCGATGACAAGGCATGTTTCAGGTCGGTGGCGGTCGACGGACGAGGCAAGTTGGGCTACAAACGCGAGTCGGTCGTGGGAGCCGAGGTTGTACAAGACGTTCGAGTAGTGATCGAGAAAGTCAAGATATCGCGGGTCCAAGGCAAGGACCTTTGAGAAGAGCAAGTTCGCCTCGTACAGATCTGTGGCTCGGTTAGCATAGATTATTACCTCGGTAGGTTAATAGAAAGTCGGGCTTCAAGACAAGACTAAAGGCAAGAGGGCGAGTACCTTTCATGCGGTAGAAGGCGAGGGCCCGCTGACTTTCGAGAAACAGACTACGAGGGAATATACTTTGCAACTGAGAAATGTCAGATACAAGAGTCGGGTTGGCCTGGTGCATCTCCAGACGGCAATGCACCGAGAATATGAAGGCCAGAATGCTCGGCTTCAACTGCGATTGCACCCAGTTGAGCTGCATATATAGTTCGATCAGCTACTCCTATTCTCAACACAAGTGTAGATAGAGGGGTTGTGAAGGTCAGAAGCTTACATGCTGTGCGCTACGCACAAGACTGCTGAGTTGCTGCCAGGCGCCCCAATTCCATGGATAAAGAGAGACACTCCTCAGAAGCCATATTATCGCGAGGTCCTCATTTCTGTCCTTGGCCAGAACCTGTCCGTATCTGTTGCAATCATCAGTTACTGAAACCAGGGGCGCTCTTGGGTTTGGGAGTCTGGCAGGAGACTGAACAGAAAGCGCCTTTACAGGTATTCGAGCCAGCCGTGACTAGAATCATTCTCAACGGCCACATCATGTGTCTGATCCAAGGACGCTTGCAAGATGCGTCGAATATCTGGCAGCTGCTGATTCACAGTGCCCCCGTTGTCGGCGGTCCCGAGGACTTGGGCCTTCTGCTCCCTCTTGTGCTTTTCACCGGCCATCAAGAGTGCGTAGAGGGCGAGACAGAGAGCCTTCCGGCTGATTCTGTCATAAACGGCGCCTTTCCGACTGCTCGAGAGGTTTCTGATGGACTGCCGGGGTAGGAAGACGGCGGCACATCGCTCAAACTCGCGACAGTCGAACAACGACTTAGCGAGAAGATACTTGGGAAACTCGGTGTGCTCCAAGTGCAGCTGGGTCGGATTGGTGGGCGGGTTTAAAACGTGCCTAACAGAGATGGCATCTTCCCCGATGTCGTCTTCTGGGAGCGCGCTGAGCAGTGCCGCAATCCTGTTTGTGATAACGAGTTGATCAGTCAGAGACAGCTCGAGTCGCTTGGGATTAAAGACGAGCGGCACCTCACCATTTGGAAGATTGGTATAAGCATCGCTCGGAGCAGCTCACCACTGCTTGCTGGAGCGAAAGTCGAAGCTCGAGAATTTGCGTCTTTGAAAGAGTCATGGCGAGGAAGTTGTTGAGGAGGATTGAGTGGTTTGGGGGGCCTGGAATGAATGGACGGAGGCCCTGGACCCTGGCCCTTGCTGGCACTTCTGATTCGTTCGTGGAACATGGCACCGCGACCTTGCAGAATACGGTCGAGTTGTCTCAAAAGACCCTTTCCTCGCATGTTGTTGTCGCCAAGACGTGAAATTCCAACACTTGCCGAGTAGCAAGTGCTCTGACCCCGAAGACGCAGCATTGCATTCAAGTTTGACTTGCTTCTATCGTTAACATACACTACAAAAGCAATTTGATGTGATGTGATGGATCAATCACCCGAATATCTGTACCTATTGGCGCTAACCAAACATTTCGAACACCATCGGTTCTTTTTCCCATCCATGTTCTCTCCCACTTCCAGCTCCTCTCTCTCAGGTTCACTTTCCGCATTTTCACTTCTTTTTGGGCGTACTCTATATCAGCCTCGGCTGTTTCTTCAAGCTCTTCAGGCCAAAGCTCAAGCTTCCCCTTGGCTAAGGTACGGTGCCCAACATGACCTGCTATTTCCTCTGACGGTCTGCCCCCCCGAGCCCGTTCTCCTACTTTTTGAAGCCTGCGAGTCAGCTCAAGACGCCTTGACGATCACAGCAACATGCCGCCACCTGCACAACGTGGGACGAGGCTACACCGTCTCTTGTATTTCGTCATCTGCCTTCCGCGAGATTCTTTGCTTCGACGACGCATTGACGGCGGTGTGTATTTACAAAGTATTTCCCCTTCAGGTACACTCACACGCCTGACCCCTCCACTAGGCCCGAGTAACCCAAGTGGTTGTTGATGCCGAGCGCTAGGGCGAGCTGCCTCCCCTTGGCCTGAGTCCTGCGGTGCAAATCTAACGGATGTTGAGTTTCACGATGGCACCGAGATCTTGCTGAGGGACGGCTAAAACGAGGCGCTGGATCCAAGTCAACCTTGAGGTACGTGAAGGGGCGCTTGAGTGACATTGGAGCCTTAGGGTATTCCTGCTTGATGATAGTCCACGCTGGCACAAGATCATGCAGCCCGCTCCAATGAACTGCCAGACCTCCTCCCAGCACCTCAGCGACACGGTCCACGTTGCGCAGCCTGGTCTAGGCTTATATGAAGCCGTCTGGAGCCTTCCCATCCGCCGCTGGTGGCGTTCAACTATCGGACGTGGCAGGGTCCAGCCGTCGGACGTGGCAGGTTCCAGGCGCCACACAAGGCTGTCATCATGAATCAGATTCTGCAACAGTCAAAAGGCTCTGCTTAGGTACCCAATCTCCGTCTCGTCGGATATGTGTCTCAGCAACCTCCAGCTTTCCTCCCGACATAATCATCAGTTCAAATGCGTCCTTGGGCATTCGTCCTGCTCTGGAACTCCCTTCCCCGGGCCGTCGCCAATGTCCAACGTAGGTCCCTCCCTCGGAAATCCACCAGAGGTTGTTCCGCAGCAGCATGAAGCTAATTTGAACTTGCGTATGCTGTAGGAGCGCCCTTGGCAACGACTCCGGCGTGTCCGGGATGGGGGTGTTCCTTTGATTGGAGCGGTGGGGGCTATGCGATCATATATGCCTGGGCAACCCAGTCTCCAAGGTTTCATACTCTTGACTTTGTTTCCACCACCTTGACATTGACATCAACGATTGTTACCATCATCGACACCGTCGCGGGAACTAAGACCACGTCAACCAAGTTCCCGTCAGAGTATGGCGTCGTCCCTACGAATCATGATGGCACACAGGTTCAGACGATATCGTACACTCGTCAAGGACACACCATGGTGACAACCATGTAAGAGAGACTTACCTCAAAGCCAAAGAGTACGGGATATTTAAGGTTCAGGCGGTGCCTAACAACTTTGTGAAGAGCATTTCCCACCATATTCGTGGCCTGGCCCGATAACTATGCCTGGGCTGGTACCCTCCCCATTACTGGGAGCAACGGCGATACTCGCACCACGTGCCTTACTCACGTCACTTACAGCACGACCCGGTACACAGATTATCCACAGCCAACCGCTGGCGCAGCCCGCAGCCTCGCAGAGGCGCAAGCCAGGTTTCAGTTCGACCCGTCCGATCCTGGTGGTTTGTCGTTCTCGCCTATCTATGATGGCGCCAATGCCTGGGCATTCTGGGGGCTAGCGACCCTGTTTCCTGGCCTTCCGGCCATGACGAGCTGCACGTTAGGTGACCCAGGTCCCAACTGGGCCGGGTTCACTGAGACGACGTGGATGGACCCTGTCACCACCACGATATTTATTGGGGAAGAGGGCCAAGGTCCCAAATCCTCCCTGTCAAATACGATGCTCGGTCGTACGTCAACTCCTGCTGCGCCTACGCCAACGGATGGGGCTGCGAGCCCAACATCAGCAGCACCCGCAGGACCCGCATCGACGAATCAAGCGGCATCAGTCGTGCAGTCCTCCTCGTCTCATAGACAGGTGCAGTACACCGAAACCACTGTGACCATCACCTCGGCAACGGCCATACTCTCGCCAACGACCACCCTCCCGGCAACGGCCATCCTCTCAGCAACCATCATCCTCTCGCCAACGACCATCGAAGTGGGACTTCCCAATGGAGGAGCTGGTCGTAGCGACGGTGATGGGGCCAGAACTACGTCAAAGACGAGCCAGTCGGCTGGACAGGCGATGGGTGCTGGGTTGTTTCTTTCTTTGGGAGCCTGGGTAGGAATCTGGTTTTGGTTTGCGTATTGCGCCAGTTGTGGTTGAGTAAATCGAGAGCTCCGGTCGTCTAGGACTTTCTTGACGAGAGAGGCGCCGATGGTTTAGCATGACTTACACGGAAAGCCATTTTATCTTCTTTTAGTTATTCTAGATTTGTCCATTCTGGGTTAAGCAACTCACTCAGCCACAAAACACAAAGCCACCTGAGGAGGCGAATGCATAAGTTAGGTACATTGAGTCAGCTCAGCCATCTCAAGCTCAGCCGCAGGTCTCTCGCGGCTGCAAACCCCGCGTTTTCACACACGTAAGTCAAGGGCTGCGTGAGCTGGGGGCGTTTCCTTTAATCAATCTCTTGGCTCTTCACTGCCAGACTCGGATAAAACGCAACCCAGGGCTTTCGTTTGGAACACCGACCGGATGGAACCCTTATCCATAACCACGGCGTGCCTCGCACTACTTGGTGCCGTGGCAAAAGCGTCACTCGACGTCGCGACATTTATTCGCGGCTGTCGCGAAGCACGTTCTGACCTAACATCCATTTCTGGCGAGCTCACCCAGCTGCAGCTAGTCCTCGACCTGCTCAAAGACGATGCTTCTGTCAGCAACAGCCAGGTCATCCCCGAATCCCTCCAGGCCCAAATCCTGTCTATCATCAAGAACTGCTCCGCAGTTATTGACAGTCTCAATATCGTGCTCCAGAACCACTCCGGCAAGACCGGCGTGGTAAGATGGGTTGCCGCCGGCAAGGGCGAGGTCGCTGGCCTACGCATGTCATTAGAAGCTCATCGAGGCTCACTAAGTCTAGTCCTCGAACTGGTCTCGGTTTCTATGTCCAAAGCCATCATGGAAGGCATGGATGTTGTTCGGAGCGACGTCCACGACATCAAACAAGACACTCGCCACGTCCCAGAGATCATGGCCGAGTTGACGAGACTACGCGCTATCGTCAGTACCGGGGCCATACCAACGGCCACGAGCGGCCAAAATCATATTCTGGAACGCTACTTGGACAGCCTTACCTCGTATGCCGAGACTGTGTGCAATGACGTTGTGTGGGACTCGGATGGCAGTCGGCATACACTCTCCCAGCAGCGTAGCCGCGAGAGTGTCAGCGGCGCAGGGTATCAAAATCAGGCTCACTCGGGAGGGGGCGCTGCCGAGTTACCAACTGAGCTCAGTGGCAACAACCTGCCCGACATCTCTTCACAGTCTCCAACGGCGGTTGGCTCCTCACTGGGATCTCGTCGAGCGGTTGCTCCCAAAGCTTCCTACCAGGTGCCTGAAGTGGCCACCGAGCAACACAAAGAAGAGCTTTGGGTTACCAAAAGACCCGAGCTCCACGCGAACAACCGGGTTGCGCCAGATTTTGCTATCTCACCAGTTGAGGACCCCAAGCTTTCGGATATCGACTGCGCTCCGTCGACATCCGGGAATGAGGTGGCGTTTACGAAGAAACTCTTGATCGTCGGCGACGAGGATGTTGCAATGTTTATAATTTACAAGTAAGGGTCTATTTCGACCGGCGCTGATGCAGTCTTTACGTACCTATGATAAGGCTGACCTATTCTGCTTCAACAGCGCCTTTCTTCCGCGCTCATATGAGCCATATCCTGAGGTAAAGGAGACACCTGCCACCTCGGCACGAGACAATCAACCCCTTCTGACTTCATTACTTGCCTAGAATTGCAACCCCCCGCACAATTTTGTCGCGAACCTAAAACTTGGCGAGGAGCTCGTCAAATTCACTTTGTGTGACTTCTACTTCCTGGAGGCATACCATCCACGCACAGCACCGGAGAATCAAAAACCCGATGCTGCGTTGATATGTTATGCAATCGACTCGCCTGATACGCTTAGCAATGTGGAAAAGGTCGGTGGAACTTGGGCTACTGCCGTTTAACGCTTTGCCGCTCACAAACTTAGCAGTGGTCCATTAAAGTCCGCCAGTATAGCGCGCCACCAATCATCCTCGTTGGTCTGAAAAAAGACAGTCGAAAGAACTCGCGGGTTATTGCGGAACTCGCAAGAACCGGCAAGCGCGCGGTTACATATCAGGAGGCAAGGCTACCTACCTACCTACCTGCCAACCTACCCATATCTTCACATAAGCCTGCTAAACGTGACTAACAATTCGACAGGGAGAGTTGTTTGCGCGGAAAATCGGAGCTTTGAAGTACTTGGAATGCTCTTCCAACTCTGCACGACATGTCGGTGGAGATGCTATGAAACTGGCGCTCGGCATGCTGCCCAAGTTCGACAAGTTCTGGCCGGTTGAGACCGAGATTTTGGCTCCTGGGATCGAGATCGAGCTGCCCGAGCCGAGGAAGACGAGGAAAGGTCGTCTGGGCGACTTTTTGAGGAAGATTGTCGAGACGAAATGAACCCCTCGATCGCGCAGAAGCCGATGCTTGTTGAGGTTAGTTGGGTGAGTGCTGGAGCTTGGTTCGCTACTAGGTGATGGATGCTCAGGGGTTAGGGGCAGCATTTTCACCAAGGGTTGGGGTTCGCCCACAGTCACTCAGACAAGAGCAAGACGGAAACACATATAGAACTTCAATGTACGTCTGTCGGGCCGAGGTGTATATGTGGGCTCGGAGGGCGTGCTCACGGACGACCGTTGAGTGTCGATTGTTAGTGTCACCCTTGACTGAAGTTGTGTTATCGGTCGGTTGTTATTGGTTGGTTGCCAACGAGGGACTTGGCTTGACGTTACTTTGAGCAGCAAGCTCAAAAAGGCTGGATGTCTAAGAGTCTCAGTATCACCCGAACTTTCTTGTGACTTGATATATAGCACGTGCTCTTCGGGCATGCCGCAACTTTTCCTTGCGTGTATCGATAGAGGAGAGACTTGATGCGGTTGCGGACTCCGGCGTTGTCCGGGTCCCGAGGGGCGAGCGGCAAATCCCTATCAGCGGAGCCCGGATCCGGGCGTTGACTCGCGCGTTCGACAAGATAACAATCTGATAATAGGTACCTAGGTACCTAGCAAGACAACCCCAGTGAGTGATATAAACCGCCCAGGATCCCCCCGAAGACATCACCTTGCCTCAGCATCATCTCTGCATTTTCATTGAAACGTAAACCCCCCACACGCCATCACCAGCACAAACAGCTTCTCCAATCCATCACGCCCACAATGTCTTCAGCCACCGGTCCTGTTATTCAGCCCCTGGCTCAGCGCGAAGGCTCCGAGCTCAGCATTGGCGCGACAGTGACAGGCATCGACGTCGAGAAGCTCTCCGGTGAGTGCATCATGTCATAGGTGAAGACCAAAGTGTCTCTGAAAGACACCATGGTACGATCCAAAAATGGGAGACCACCCGTCAAATCGGTAACCTCCTCGGTAAGGCCATCCATCCCCAAGTTACTCGGACGACACCACTGACCTCAGGCCTAGACACCGACTTTGCGCTCCTCCGCGCTGCGCTCTTCACGCATCAAGTCCTAGTCATCAAGAACCAGTCCCACGCCTCCCCGGCGGCCCAGTTCGCCCTCACCCACCGCTTCGACCCGGCCGCGCCCTCCGCCTACGGCCACGGCAAGACGGTCGACTCCAAGCGCAGCATCCTCCACCCAGACCTCAAGACCATCCCCCACCAGCCTCAGGTCCAGGTCATCGGCAACGGCTTCGTCCCCTCCTACGAAGGCCTCGAAAACATCCGCCTGCGCCACCCGCACCACCGCACCTTCCACGCCACCGCTATCCCGGACGCCGACGACCTCACCCACACCCGCTTCTACCGCTGGCACATCGACGCGGCCCTCTACGGCGCGGCCCTGGCCCCGCCGGTCGTCACCACCCTGCTAGCCGTGCGCGTGCCCAGCGGCCGCCGGCAGACGTGCGTGTACGAGGACGACGGCGCCGCCGGCGACTCGCTCGACGTGCCCCTCGGCACCACGGCCTTCGCCTCGGGCGAGACCATGTACGACCTGCTCTCGGAGGAGGACAAAGCCTTTGCGCGGACGACCCGCGTCGAGTATGCGCCGCATCCGTACGTGTGGATGTCCCCCGCGCGGTCGCGCGCCGACGGGCTGGGGATGGTCAGCGAGGGCAAGGAGGTGCCGCTGGCGCAGCTGCCGCCGTTTGAGCAGGCTGAGGTGCAGATCTTGCCCATGTGCTGGCGGAACGAGGCTACGGGGAAGCTGGCGCTGCAGGTGCACCCCTCGGCGGTGCGGAAGTTGCACCTTGGGGACGGGAGCGTGGTGGAGGATCTGGAGGAGGTGAGGCGGATTGTGCACCGGCTGCAGAGGCCTGGCATTGCGCCCTCGCGGGTGTATGCGCATGACTGGGAGGAGGGGGACTTTGTCATCTTCCATAATAGGGGCGTGTTGCACTCGGTTGTGGGTGCGTTCCGCGAGGACGAGGTCCGGTTGTTTCGGCAGTGTAACGTGGCTGCGAGCGCGTTTCCGAAGGGACCGGAGGGGGTTTCTATCTAGGTATCCCTTGGTTCTTTTGATACGGGATTTCAGTTAGTGAAGTTATTACACAAAAGCAATGTTGCACCCGAGTTCTGAGTTGAAGCATGGCGATGAGGCCGAAGAAGTGCTGTGCCCTCCCTCGCCAGACAAAGCACTCGACGTGATCACGAATCGCAAACTAAGGATCGCGGGTGTCCAGATGCTAATCTGCGATGCGGTTTAGCTAGGGAGGGAGACATAACGAATAGTCAACGTACCTACAACCTATGTTTCTGGAAAGTTACCCAGGTAGGTGCCTAGGTAATTATTGGTGAACCAGCGATTGGAGTCTGAATCTAGGTAGACAGCGGCATACAGCAGACTAAGGTAAGGTTTAAGTGTGAGCACGATCCTTGAACTGTGTCATCTAACAGCATGCTGGAGGTTAGTTCCTCAGACTCAGCTAATAGCTGCCAAAGTCTGCAGCATCAGTGTCGGCGTCAAGAGTTGTTGGCTATGGGGTTGCGTTGACTGGGTGGGATTACAGAGGGGAGCTTGATAGCACGTGTGGAGAAAATATAGTACATTGGTTCTGGTAAAGAGAAAGGGGAAACGGGTGGCTATATATATACAAAAGAGACCCTCCTACGCTCTCCTAATCTCTCGCAAGCAGTTCTGAGTTCCTAGAGTACAGCAATTACTACTGGCTATCTCTTATGGCTGCGACAAGTTGCGAGTTGACTCCTGGAGGACTCATGGGTCTTCGGCCGGGGTTTGACGTGCAAGCTTGAGTATTCGATCATTATCAGTTTGACCTTGTACTCACCTCTCTGCCGTCTTCTGGCCAAGTATCGCTTTCAACGGCTCGCGGATTGCAGGCCAGTCCGCTGGATCTCCCTGACTGAGCTGAGCGTCAGCCACCTCATCGATGATTCGTGGTGCCAAGAAAGGCATCCTGTGTGGCTGAGTGCGCTCGCCGTCCTCAGCGCATGAACAACTTCCCGGTCTTCCCCGCCCTATCGGCACACTTCCTCAGGCCAGCAAACACACCACCCTTGCTCGAGCTTCCAGTTGTCAACAATACTCATCTTCTTCTCCAGATTCCTTTGATATGGCTGAGGTTGCCGGCCTGGTTCTCGGTGTGGCTGGCTTGGCTGGCCTGATTGGAGCCTTCAAGGATGTGGTCGATCTTTACTCCCTCTTCATCGACTCGAAGCATCTCGGTAGAGACTACGAAGTGCTTGACACCAAGCTGGACATTGAGAAGACCTTGCTCTTGCGCTGGGCAGACCGCGTCGGCCTTCTCCGGACCGATCACGATCCGCGTCTAGATGCGCCAGACACCAGGGACACCATCTTCCCGGTTTTGGCCTGCATCCGCTCGCTCCTCAGCGATGCCTCTCAGCTAAAGACGAGATATGGCGTCCAGACTTTCAGCTTGCAGGACTCGGAATTAGCCAGCCCGGAACCTATGACCATCGATGCGACTGAGAACACCTGCCGGATGATTAGCAATCGTGCTATGGAGCGCCTGGTTCGGGAATTTGGCAACATGCGCCTCCGAATGCAGATCCCTCAACAGACTCGCCTGAAAAGATTCCGGTGGGCTATTCGCGACAAGCAACAGTTCGAGAGTCTGCTTCGGGACCTCTCCCACTTCACTACAAAGCTCGACAGCCTCATCCCGGCCGCCGTTCCTACTTCCCTGACGTCAAACGACTTACAATGCATTCAGGATCTTCGGGGGCTCAAGATAGTGCTCGAAGCCTCCCTTGGCTTGGGCCGGTCCGCCATCGCCGAGGCCGCTCAGCAATCCATCGATAAGAAGCGCCAGGAGAAAGTCCTGGATATGTTGTGGTTCCGGACCATGACAGCGAGAGAGGAGGAAATCAAGCCCGCTCATTCCGAAACCATGGATTGGGCTCTCGAGCCTCCACGACACGGCGACAACTGGGACGATCTTTCAGAGTGGTTCCGATCAGGCGAGGGAATCTACTGGGTGTCGGGCAAGGCCGGTAGCGGCAAGTCAACGCTGATGAAACGCCTAGTCCGACACTCGCGCACAGAAAACTTGCTGCGCGAATGGGCACGTGGTGGACCGCACAATATTGCCAGTTTCTTCTTTTGTTACCACGGAACACCCGAACAGCAGTCTCAAGAAGGGCTCTCAAGGTCGCTCCTCCACCAAATCCTTTTACGACACCCCTCGATCATCCGTGACGCGCTCCCGGGTATGTGGAAAGAGCTGGAACGTAACCAAGACGAGCAAGTCAGCTTGCCCTCTCGGACAGAGATAAAACAGGCGTTCCGAACAGTCACTTCCATGTTCACAGAGCTAGGAAGATTCTGTCTCTTTATCGATGGCGTGGACGAGTTCAATGGCGACCATCGGGACGCCATAACGTTCATCAAGGAGCTCACCGTCAATCTTGGTGTTAAAGCCGTGGTTTCCAGCCGGCCTATTCCTGAATGTGTTGCTGGCTTTCAAGACTGCCCCAGACTACGATTGCAGGACCTCACCAGGCGCGATATCGCCAAGTATGTTGACGGCATAATCGGCGGACACCCTTACATGCAGAAACTACTCAACCGGCACCCGGACCAAGCTCGGAGGCTCAAGGACGAGATTATGCACAAGTCCTCGGGTGTCTTTCTATGGGTGGTACTTGCATGCCGTTCGCTGCGTTCTGGGTTTGCCGACTGCGATCAGGTTGCAGACCTCCAACGTCGCGTGGAAGAGCTGCCACCTGAGCTGGAGGAAATGTTTAAGCTCATGCTCTCAAAAATCAACAAACGACATAGACAAGAGGGTGCGCTTGTGATGCGGCTTCGCTTTGAACTGCATTCGCCACGATTCACTGACGTCTCACGACTCCTGATGGATGAGGGCCTAAAGACTTTCGGACTTGCACTCCTCATGCGCTCGGGCGATGGACAGCACGCCGATATCCATCGGCAGCTTTCGGCTGTGGAAAAGCGTGAGCTATGTGAAGAGTTTAGGGGATGGTTGAGGAGTCGATGTGGGGGGTTGTTGGAGTTACAGCCACGCCACGCTTCCGCCTGTGACGAGGATGACTACGACCCCGTTGTTAACAGTTGCATCGGGTGGATGCACAGGTCTGTCTTTGAATTTCTGCAGGACGAAAAGGTGTGGGAGTTCGAATCGCTTCAGCTGGACAAATCGAAGCCCGGCGTTTCAACAGCGCTCTCCCTTTATGGCTTGTACTTGGGGATACAAACACCCATCAACGAGGACGTCCACGCTTGGTGTCGCCTTCTAGCTTTGTCTTGTCTGATGGGCGCCCGAGCTGACGTCGAGGATCCGGCCGGTTGCGAGAACAGTTTTTGGAAAATGGGTCCAGCGCTCCAGAGATTACATCTGAATTCGGGGGAGGATTTGGACACAGACGCTGATCCCAGCCTTTTGAGCATCATCAAAACGCTCCTCGATACGCGCCACGAAAACAGCGAAGGCGTTTCCCACGCGACTCTCCTTCTCGCCGCCGAGTTTGGCGCCGTCAACTACCTGAAGGCCCACCTCGAAAGCCTCCAACAAGCGCTCCGGAATGAACTCGAGGTCTCCTGTGACCATCCTCGGATGCTGGAGTACTCAGTCTGTCGGCCGCTGCTATCCTCTATGGGTCACGGGTTGTATCGCAACCTGTCGTTACCCTCAAAATCCGTCATCTCGCTGTTGCTCTCTTCCGGTGCTGATCCCAAACTGACACGGCCTCCCAACAAAGGAACGACCCGGTTCTACTGGCTAGATTACGTGGTATCCGGAGCATGGAGAAGGTCATGTGGTGAGCACGACGTCGTCGACATCACAGTCATGTTTCTCGCGGCCGGAGCCGACCCGGATTCGGCTATGGTTGGCTCTTGGATTCCACGGTTTCTCTCGAATGAAACCAACTGGGGCGAGTTGACAGTTCCACGGAATGATCTTCTTCGAGCAATCGAGATACTTCAACAACGAGGAAGACACGTGATATCACACCCAAGCTCCGGTACCAGCTCCGCGGCTTCGAACGCACAGCCCACAAAAACGGAAGATGGGAATCGCGCCGGTGACGGACACGGAACAGAGACAGACCGGCACAGTGAGGAAAATCATGTCTATGCGGGCGCTCTAATGCCTACTCAAGAGCTCAACCCGGTCCGAGCGCGAAAAAGGGGCAGGCCGATCTCGCTGGATGAAGAGGGGGTCGGTGGACGGGGGAAACGCATCAACACCCAGCCGTTAGATTGACGGTATGTTAGGCCTACCAGGTGCTTGACTGTAAATTGGCGTCCGGTTTGGGGGACTTTATCAGGAGTTGTGCGGCTACGGGCTGACTTGTTTTGGATTGGGGTGTCTCGGTTTTGGTTGGACACAAAGGAAATGATGGTGTTTGGTTCTCGGTCTGGTCGTTTCTGTTGCTTTCCTAGTATTCTAGCTACGACAAGAGGTTCAAAGGCTCGGGGGTGCTGGGTAGCAGGCATATTTATATGAAGTGGTGGGAAGATGTCGGGGTCGTCGCTCCGGAGCTTCACCAGCTCTGAGGTCTGTGGTAGGCCCGGCGTGTTCATCGCGCTCTTGGCGAGATATTTAAAGTACCTCTCGAGGGAGATTTTCCTTCTAATAACTATCGTTGTGGGCTTAAAACAATGGCTCTCACCATGGGAGTACCAGTCACGGGCCAAGGGTGGGTGACCGACCCCTTTTGCAGCCCCTTTGTTTAGAACTGCTTAGGTAGAGAGGGTAGGTATCTACCAGGTAATCCAAGGATTTTACCTCGCGCAGCGCTCCGAAGGTGCAGCTCCCACGTCGTTGGACAAGAGAACTGTGTGAATTGCCTGATATGGGCGGCCAACACAACGGAATTCGTCATCAAAAGCCAAGACACGCAGTTCTCAGGGACGGGCGAGGCCAGCTCTATTGTATTGTTGTCTTGTCTCATGCATCAGACCTCTGGGCCCAAGAGCCATCTCCAACTACCCAAAACCCAAGATCTCTAGATGCGGAGAGGCCAGCTCTTCCGTACTTTTCATCCCGTCTCACATGTCCTACTCTTAACTCCAATAGCCGTCCGGCTTGCGCGTGAGTCCGAATGCCGGCGTACCGCTATCCACAAGATCACTCCTGGTGGATGACGTGCTCGAGGGCGTAGAGTGGGAGGACTATCGTTGCGAGTTTGGCTTCGCCATCACGGATCCTGGGCCGTTGGTGGTGCGACGAAGGCTTGTAGCATGGGTTCCTGTTGGCTGAGTTGGAAGTGCCAGAAGGTTTCCGGATGCCTTTTGGGCGGACGCGGTGGTGGTGGATGGCTCCGGGCCGCCGGTGGCACGATGGTTTGTAGCAAGAGCATTTCTGTTTTGAGCTGGAGGTGCCAGAAAGTTTCCCTTCGTGCTCATTATGCTGGGGTAATCTCTAACACGGCAGGTGGGCGGGAAAAGGCCGACGACGCACGTTTGCTTGATGACTCGTATGTTTAGATGGCTGTGCTATCCCGGAGACGGCTCGGAGAGGTGATTGTTGATGGAGAGACGCGATTGCTGAGGGAGTCGAGAAGAGGAGAGATGGGGGGGTTCAAGTACAAGGCGAGTTTGATAAGTCATTGAGCCAGTCGTGCTCAAACTCGGCCTGGTCTTCCAAAGTTCCAAAAATTCCCAGTCGACGCGGCGAAGGCCGACTTCTAGGGCTGGCTCCGTTTCAGACGAAGGCTCAACAGAAGCCAGCCAAGGTTGAGATTCTGAAAATAACGTCTGGTTTGTGGGTCTGGTCGTGATTCAAGGTCGAACCTGGGCAGGCGGCTGCAATCCTGCGGGACTCGTGTGACACACGGCTCTTCTGTTGGCCTCGCCCCATCCGCTCTCTTCTTGTTGGTTGTCTCAACCCGGCTCTTGCCCAACGGCACAGGCGGCAAGTCACAGAGAAGCACTTGCAGAATATCAAGCCTTGGTTTAACACCCTCTTCTTATTCCTTAACTGCTCACTCTGGATGGCCAAGACAGCGCTGTCGCACGAACGTTGAGAGAGGATTGGACACGTCGAAATAAGGGCTTATGAAGGGGAACCTAACGTGGCCAGGGATAGGGGCTTTGAACGTTGGCAGCAGTCGGAGCCTCTTCTTCAGACAAATCTCCGATTGGCTGGTCGATTCAAGTTCCCGGCAACGACGAGGTAGCCGGATTTATCTCGTGGCACTCGGAAGTCGGGAAGGCTGATTGAGGCTGTGTTCAGCTCTCCCCGCACTTTGACAACAACAAAACCAGACTCACATCTCCCGGAAGGCTCACAATCCGCAAATCACTGTAACTAACTGTTTGGGGGCTTTGTTGCCACAAACATGGCTTCACAAACCGCGCATCCCGACACGCCAGGGGGCCAAGCACAACAAGCCCTCGATCCAGAGACGTTGCGCTTTGGAGCCAACTTCGCGTCCCAGCTGGCAGCAATCTCCGTGTCCACCATTACCTGCGACTTGCACGAGCACTGCGATGGAAGCTGCAGCGGCAACGACCCCATCAAATTCCAGCCGCTTCAGGTCGGCCCCATGCCGTATCAAGCCTCTGTCCAAGACCCTCCTCCCTTCAACCTGCCCCTCGTGCAAGACCACCCGACCGAGGTCCCTGCGGAGGACTTCCAGTATGCGCCCATCAACTCCGCGTCAGGCGAGATTCGTGTCCTGCGGCTTCACCAGGCCGTGTTCAGATCCGACATTATCGTCGTCGACCTAGTCACCATCAACATCTATGAGGAGCCCCATCCCCGCTTTGGCGCTCTTTCGTATCATTGGGGGGCGCCGGTTTTTGACCAGGCCATTGTGTGCGATGGCAAGAAACTCCTTATCAACGCTTCCCTCCAGGCATCTCTCAAGCGTCACAGGAGCGACTGGGTGGAGATGCCTGAGTTCCTCTGGGTCGACGCCATCTGCATCAACCAGAAGGACAAGGACGAGCTGAACAAGCAACTCTTGCTTATGGGCGAGATCTATTCGGGTGCAGCTACCGTCTTTGTCGATTTTGGAGACGTGCAGCAGGAGTGGTACTCCGGTTACGACCTCATGCACCGGGTTCGGGGGATCCGGAAGATGCTCAATGACAGGGTGGAAGACTTGGCCGACGAGGGATTGCAGACAAGAGTCGGCTTGCCTCCGTTCAACCACGTCTCCTGGCACAACTTCGGGGTCATTTTCACGTCTCCCTGGCTGAAGAGGACATGGACGATTCAGGAAGTCGTTCTCGCAGAGAACATTCGCTGCCGCTACGGGCGGTTTGGCTTTGAGTGGGACGCCCTGTTCGAGATGACGCACCTGATGGCACTCCAGGGTCGGCGTACCTTGACGGGGATGGTTTACGAGCAGATGGTGGGGACTCTCAATTTCGACCGCATCATGCGTATTCGGTTCGAGTTTCGGGCCGGGAGGCTGGCTCCGATGAGTCTTATGTGGCGGACGCGTGATTGCCAGGTCTCGAATCCAAGGGACAAGGTGGTTGGTCTGCTGGGCATGTTGGTGCCGACGTTGACCAGGGGAAAGTTCGAGCCAGATTACAGTTGGCCGGTCGAGACGCTCTTCTACCACTTCGCCAGGTACATCCTCCGGAACTGCGGGTTTTCCGATCGCGCCGCGCTGCTTTCCTTCGCGGGGCTTGCCCGCAGACGGACGGCAACCCAGGAAGCACCGGAAGCTTTGGCGCCGTTACCGTCGTGGGTGCCGGACTGGTTGGCGCATGACACTTTGAGCCCTGCAGTATTCTCTATCCTTCGCGAGAAACCCTTCGATGCCGCAAAGGGCACGATGCCCGTCATGTATCCGCTTGGGGAGTATGGGGTGGTTGAGTGCTTTCTCACGCAGGTCGGTTACAGCTTGGGCAAGATCCTGAGTCTCAGCGGCGACCAGACGGAGGGGGAAACCGAGCCCGACGCAGGAGCAACGGTTGAGCCGCCAACAGCTCGTGACGCAAACGCCAGGGCAATGAGGCAAGAAGATCTCCGTTGGCTGGGGTGGCAGAAACTTGCGGCCCAGGTGTTGGAGGCTGCCAGGCTTGCGGGGCAACTGACCCGATACAAGGACCTCGAGGCTGCCTTCGCGCTGACACTCCTCGCGGGCGACGACTACAAGGGAGGCAACGCAACCGTCACGAGTGTTCCCATTGAGAACCCCCCTCAAACTCTCAACGCGGTGCTAGAGAGTATCTCCACCGGTCATACACCCCCAGATAGCCATCAAGCGAGGCTTGTGGGCTTGTTCAAGACGCAGGTGACAATGGCTTGTCGGGCTCGGCGCTTTGCAGTCACGGAGCATGGATACATGGGGCTCGTGCCCACCTGCACCCAAGTGGGAGACGAAGTATTCCTTCTGGGTGGTGTTACTGTTCCATTCGTGTTGCGGCACAGACAAGAGGAGAGGAAGTATGTGCTGGTTGGGGATTCGTATATCCACGGTGTTATGGAGGGAGAAGTGGCCGAGACAATGTCGATGGATGAATGGGACCCGGTATTCCTTTTCTAGGGGGATCAAGTCAAGCGAGGGAGTGGCAGCGATGATGGGAGGCAATGGAGTGGGGATTAATACTGAGTTTCTATGACAGAAGAGCCAGCGAGAGGAATCTTCGGTGTACCTACCTACCTTAGGTACCTAGGTATATTGACAAACAAGACCTCCGAGAGCATTGTGACCACTTACAGCCACTTCCTGTCGCTGGGATATTATTCGAGGTGACAACCTTGTTGGGCCACAAAGACGGCACAGCCGAACTCCCCCACCAACGGGCCCAAAGCTCGATTCAACTCCATGCTTCTGCGCTGCAGCGCTCACCGCTCACTGCTCACCACCACAACCATGACCACAACTTCGAACAAGGACCACAACTTCAACAATAACCACAAACCCGATAACTGCGAACATGCAACTCACCGTCGCGCCCGAGAGCTCGGCTGCGCTGACAAAAGACGGGACGATACGATGTGTCCTCGACATGCGGTACCCGCTCCCGTCCCGGCAGTCCTCAGCGGCGATCGCTTTCGCTTCTCAATGGGTCGAGGAGTTTTCCCGCGCCATCCCTGCCCACCTTGAGCTCCCACTAGGGTCTCCGCCTGCCACATCAACCGACAGCGTGACCAAACGTACCGCCGATGCGCAGACCCACGGCGTCCTGCTCCACCGTAACCGTATTTGGGTCTGCTTCGACCTGTTTCTCAACGACTGTAAACCCGAGGTCCGCCAACGGGTGGACAAGAGCCTGGCGCAGCCGATCCACGTCATCATTCTCCATGAATCGGGGAATGGATACCGAATAAGGAGAAGCCCGATGCTAGACACGCGTGTTGCCGAGACATACAAGGGAATTCGGGAGAGCGACAGAGGCCCGCGGCCGTACTTTACCGACAGCCAAAACCCTCCCATTTATATCGACGGAATCCGCTTTGACGGCAGCTTAGAGGAGTTTGAGGCTGGCGCTTATGAAGCTCCGGCGTATGTTTGCGAGGAGGGGGAGGACTGGGAGCTGCAGGAGGTTTGTGGCAAGAGGACGGCGGACGACGGCGTTCTGGAACTGCTTGTGAAGTGGAAGAGCGGCAGGGAGACATGGGAGATGTACAGTGACGTGGCCAACGTGGAGAGGGAGGCGGTTGACGAGTTTGAGCAGAGGTCTGGACATTGAGGCTTATGAAAGGGAACATTTAACCACCATTGCCAAAAGTCCGTCTCCGCTGCTAGATCCTACTTTTGGCACTGACAATCGTCGTGGAGAGACGTCTGTTCAAATCGAAGCCACCTATCATCCAGCTTTTAAGTAAGGTACTTTGCCACTTTCTACAAACGCAGGCGGTCAAGCTCCAGGCGGAACAAGGAGAAGACTCTGACTCAAAACTGTTGACGACGCTTTCGCTGGTTCTTGGGGTGGCAGCCGCCCGTCCGTGAAGGGGTTCGGGACGACGCCGTGGAGGTGGCCCCCCACGTCGTCGACGACGATGCGTCGGCGGTGGAGGAAAGATCCTGCGACGGGCTTGACTGCGGCGCGCCGTCACTTTGGCTCGCGCTGCTTGCCGACGCAGCGTTCGAGTCCGTTGCCGATTCGTCCGAGGGATCCCCTGAGCTGGAAGGCGCGGAGGTCGAAGGATCGGCTGAACTGGAAGGCGGTGTGCTAGAGGCAGCCCCTGAGCTGGCAGACGGGAGGCTTGAGGGGTCGGCTGAGCTGGAAGGCGGCATGCTCGAGGAAGTCTCCGAGGTGGCAGACGGGAGGCTCGAGGGGTCGGCTGAGCTGGAAGGCAGTGTGCTCGAGGAAGTCTCTGAGGTAGCAGACGGGAGACTTGAGGGGTCGGTTGAGCTGGAAGACGAAGTGCCGACGTCGCAGTAGGGGATGATAGCTTCCAATGCGCTCAATAGGTTAACCAGATCCATCATGAAGGCGGTCTGGGAGGAATCCTGAAGGCTCGTGCAAACCTGCTGGAGGGTCGAGACCGCGGAGGCGATAGTCGAGTCTGTGATAGACCCAACGTCGTACGATTCTATGTCGTTGCAGGCGCTGTCGGTCGCCGCAATGGAGCTGGAGTCAACAGGAAAGCTGGCCACGAACTCCGCGCATGGGTTGGAGAGGCCGTCTCGGCGGGCGAGTGCGCGGACCGCGTCGACATCGAGCTCGAATTCTGGGGAGACGGAGCGCTTCGGCGGTGGCGCGGGACAACTAAGATTGGCCACAATGTCGGCGATGCCGCCTCCGATGGTGAGGCCGACTCCGGTCTTTGCGACGACGTCGCACGCCGTCTTGTACACCAGCGGCAACGCAACGGCAAGCGGAACCTCCACCTCGGCTCCGGCAATGATAGCCGCCCCCAGCGCAAAAGATTGTATGGTACTGATGACGGCGGAGGCGGCGTTGAACTTGGTTCCAAGGACGCCGTCGCTCGGCTGTTTGATGGCGGCAACGACGGCCTCGGCGCTCTGCAGCAGCGAGACGACGAGAGAGCTCAGGTCCGTGGTCGCACACAGCGAGCTGGCCCAGGTGTTCAGGAGACTCAGGGCAGACGCGGCGGTGGCAACCGCCCGAGCCGCCCTGCAGGCCAACGATGGGCCCTTGCAGACGTAGTCATGGATGCTGGAGTCGAACTGGAGCTGCTCATCCGGCTGCGAGCACCCGACGCAGCGGTCTGAAGAGAGTTTTTGCCTGTCGGGACAGGCAGAAGCGACGGGCTTGAAGCCGGCGGGACAGTCGCAGCAGCTGTAGGTGTAGGTGCCGTAATACCACCTGCAACCCGTGATCGGGATGTAGCAGAGGCCGAGACCTGCATCCACCGCTTCTTCGTGAGTGAGAGTGAAAACCTGGTTGCTGGAGCAGCTCATGGGGGTGACCGGGTCGAGGCACTCATCAAAGAAGTTTCGGCACATCCCGGACTGGTTCCAGACGGTAGTCCCGTCGAGGCAGTCCCCGCTGCAACAGACCGTGGATTCGCCTCGGACCGTTTTCGTTGTGCAAGCGGCAGTCGGATACCGGTACCGAGCTTCGGCGGCAGAGCGCCCGGCAAAGAGACATAGGAAGGCGACAAGCGCTGCCAGCTTGGGAGCCGTTTGCCGCAACCATTGCTTTGCCATTATATTCCGTGGAGAGCCAGGAAACTCTGGTAAGTTCAAGTATTTCCTCGGTATGGTCTGGCATGGAAAGCACTGAACCCACAACACCCGTGTATATATACACATAATTACGGATACAGAATCGACATTCGGTTTTATCCGTGTCTTTTGAGCCTTTGTTGGCCAAGGCCGTCTTTTGCGCTTGCATTCAGCTCTTGTGCTGTGGCGTTCGATAGCGTTGGCGGCTCTTGTTGCACCGTTGCAGTGGCTGTTCGCCTCCATCAAGAACAGCCCATTTTTTGTCAACCGCACCCGTTAGGGGTTAAGCAGGGCGAAAAGCCTCCCCCACCCGGTCAGCCACTGTCTCAAGCTGTCCATATTATTTGTAAAGGTGGATATTAGACCCTGCCGGCTCTCCGCAGCCCCTATATGTCTGTTAGCTAATTATTTATCATCAACCTCCCAAAGAGGCTCACCCCCGGGCCCTAGCTCATCCAGCCTGGTCTGATGGGGCACCTGAGCCTTGCGCGGCTGCTGAAAAAGCGTGCTGTTAATGGTTGGTAACTAAGGTACGTTTCAACGCAAGGGTTACTCTTTGGGACTCTCGTACGGCTCTAGTTGAGGAATTGGCGAGAGAAGAACGACGTGGACGACGCTTGCTTTAGAGCGAGAAAAACTGGAATTGTATCACCACCAGAAGTCAACGATGCCCAAGCAATATGATCACCCCTCCTTGACCTTCATGACAATGTTCTTGGACGATGTAGACAAGTGGCAAATCTCCGGAGAGAGCGACCTCCAGGGGCTGCTCACGCGGCCTGGGGCACAGCGTACAGATGCTTCATATTTCCCGTCCTATCAGTGGCGCCGAACTTCCTGCTTTCGGGGCTCGCCCACCAGAGCACGTTCCGCACCAGGATCTTGACGGGGGCCGGAGCCGGTGGCCAGTTCTGCCATCTGCCGTTCTCGTACTGGGTGTCGATGTTGCTGAAGGCTTGGAGCAGACCCAACAGGCCGATATCTTTCTGTTTCGTGTCAGCTCGACCGTGCCAACGCAGAGTTGCACAGGCTTCTTGCAGCAAACAAAGCTTACCATGGTCTTTTCTGCCTCTTCTTGAAACAACTTAGGCAGCTCCGCTAGTTTGTCGTCGTACTGGCGGAGACCCACGATGGTCGGGATCTCGTCGCCGAGGTGCTTGACCAGAGCAGGGCCAAACCCGTCGATGATCTCAATCACCCGGCTACCCTCGTATTTCTCGCCGGCAGCCACAGCATCAACATAGACCTTAAAGGCATCCAGGCCATCGTGGAACGTCTTGTGTTGCTCGATGTTGGCACACATGAGACCCTCGACCCCGGTCAGCCGGTGAACAGCCGGGAAGAACATGTCCTCTTCGCCATCGTGGTGAGTATGGACCAGGGTGTGCCAGTTCACCATGTACCTGCCGAATGACTTTTCGTCGGCCGGTTTGATGTGTGGGGCTTGGAGGTAGATTGAGTTGAGCCCGCGGATGATCATGTTGTGCACAAGGGCCATCTCTGAGGCCAGTTCGTCGTACACATCTGGGGTGGCTTGCGAGTCCTGGAGGCGGGAAATGGGGGTGGGAACCAGGGAAAAGGGGTGGTCTGCGTAAATTGGCGCCATGATAATTGGAGACGAGATGTCTAGGCAAACGCTTTGAGTGTTGCTGCTGAAAGGCTCAAAGGGAAGTTCAACCAAGTTGGGAACACTCAGTGCGTGAGAAGCCCGAAACTGGTGAATCAACCAGCCACTTGCTCGTGTCAAGATATGGCGGAACTGCGTGATGTAAGACAATCACAGCAACAAAGTGATGGTGTTGCTGCGGATGTCTCGTTAAAAGGAGAAGAAGATTGTGGGGGGCCGGTTGCAAGACAGATATAGGGGTTGGTCGTACAAAGGGCACACACGGGACAAAGCCCACCCGAAACCAGATGTCATTTTAAACATTTTAAGGCCCAGTCGATGAGAGACATCAGAAAACGGCACGTCTCGTTCAGGAACGCCACTCGAGCACCTTTGGACAGCGGCAACGAATGGCTGAGCGTCGGTACACAGCCGCAAGGAGCTCGACCCTGGCTTGGTCAGCGGCACAGGCAAGGTCTCTGCTGTTAATGCCCTCGAGATGTTAGGCTGACAAGCGGTATTCACCACGCCCGTCAGCGCTAGAATTGGCTGCTGAGTAAAGCCAGCGGGCCAGCGGCGCCCCGTGATAAGAGTCATCCAGTGATTGGCACAATTTCCTGGGGCTCAGTCAGGCTCCAAAAAGATCAGACAGAACCAGGGGTTTGCAGGGCACTCCAGGGGGGCGGTCCTTGCCTCAAACGGCAGGAAGCTTGTGAAGAGCAGGGGGAAACAAATACAACACCAGGGATTCGCTTGTCGCCGCCTAATCGATACCTGGTTCGGGTGGTGGATCTGGTGGACCAAGAAGCCAAAAAAACAACAACATACAACACAGGGGATTCCCCAGTCGTCACCGACCTGAGTACTGATCCTGCGGTCACCAGCTTATTTAAGGGAGAGCGGACGGGATCCCAAGCTCTCTGGTGCCTGTGGTCGTATGTGGAGGGTCGGTGTTGAGTTAGAGCTCAAATAGGGGCGGAGGAAGCAGAAGAAGAATGGCGATAACCATACGGCATCAAGGATTCATGCCTTTTCGTCTCCGTTAGTCCTGTGTTCTAACGTTTTAAGGGAACGGAATCAGCGGGTAAGAATCGGCACCGGACCGGCGAACCGCCATCACGCCTCACAATTACCAAGCCATACCATACACCACACAACTAATTGACTGGGTGTCTATCAGCAGCAACCCGCCGTTCATTGGTTTGTATTTGAACACTTTGCAATCCACAGTAATTTCTCGGTCAGCACTGTTTCTTCGGGGGACTACCATCATTCATCATATGTCAGGGATATGGGAGCAAAAGGGGCATGGGCGTGGCAAAGGACGGGAGCAAGCAGCGTCTGAGTAAAGGTGTGAGCAAAAGTGACGTCGAGGGAAGCCAAATTCAGCACGTATAAGTGGGCACCGGAGAGGACACGAATGAGCAAGTATA
>FTEL01002921.1_pt1 | contig 34143 bp, 26 predicted proteins | sample 1658911 | NCBI WGS metagenome assembly FTEL01 (sample SAMEA3914869, study PRJEB12502) | metagenome | biome: forest; material: soil | place: USA | collected 2012-03-12 | depth 0.1 m
CCCCACCATACCTCTCGAATCCTCCCAGCCTCTAGCATCTGTCCCGCGATACCTCTCACCCTCCCAGACACCCGCTGACCAGCCATGTCCCGCAGGTCCGAGGCCGAGCTGGCCATCAACATCAAAAAGGCCACGAGCCCCGAAGAGTCGGCCCCGAAGCGCAAGCATGTCCGCAGCTGCATCGTCTACACCTGGGACCACAAGTCCTCCCAGTCCTTCTGGGCTGGGCTCAAGGTCCAGCCCGTCATGGCCGACGAGGTCCAGACCTTCAAGGCCCTCATCACCGTCCACAAGGTCCTCCAGGAGGGGCACCCCATTACCTTGAAGGAGGCCATGGCCAATCGCGGCTGGATCGACAGCCTGAACCGCGGCATGGCCGGCGAAGGCATGCGCGGCTACGGCCCCCTGATTAAGGAATACGTCTACTACCTGCTCGCCAAGCTCTCCTTCCACAAGCAGCACCCCGAGTTCAACGGCACCTTCGAGTACGAGGAGTACATCAGCCTCAAGGCCATCAACGACCCCAATGAGGGCTACGAGACCATTACCGACCTCATGACCCTCCAGGACAAGATCGACCAGTTCCAGAAACTCATCTTCTCCCACTTCCGTAACGTCGGCAACAACGAATGCCGCATCTCGGCTCTCGTACCTCTGGTTACGGAGAGCTACGGCATCTATAAGTTCATCACCAGCATGCTGAGGGCCATGCACTCATGTGGGTTTCCTTTCGGTGGAGGGTGGGTGGCTCATGTTTTGATGGCTAACCGGAGATGTTCATTGCACAGCTACTGGTGACGACGACGCCTTGGAACCGCTCCGCCAGCGGTACGACGCTCAGCACTACCGCCTCGTCAAGTTCTATTACGAATGCTCCAACCTCCGCTACCTGACCAGCCTCATCACCATCCCTAAGCTGCCCCAGGATCCTCCCAACCTGCTGGCCGAAGATGAGAACGCCCCAGCACTTCCCGCCCGCCCCAAGCAAGAGATCGAGAAGCGGCCAACCCCGCCGCCGGTGCCCAAGGACGAGCCCGATGAGATCTCCGAGTTCTGGAAGAGCGAGATTGATCGTCAGAACCAGGAGTATGCCGAGCAGCAGCGGGTGCTGGAGGCCCAGCAACAGGCATCGCTTCTCGCCCAGCAACAAGCCCAGCTCCAGGCACAGCGCGACTTTGAGGAGCAGCAGCGCCGGTTGCTTGAGCAACAACAGCGGGAGCAGGAGGCCTTGAGGAACCAGCAGGCGCAGTGGCAAACCCAAGGCCGGCTGGCCGAGCTCGAGCAGGAGAACTTGAACGCGCGCGCGCAGTACGAACGGGACCAGCTGATGCTTCAGCAATACGACCAGCGTGTCAAAGCCCTCGAGGGTGAGCTGCACCAGCTCCAAAACAACCTCGGGCAGCAGGTTGCGAGCAAGGATGACCAGATCCGCGCCCTCCAGGAGCAGGTCAACACGTGGAGGACCAAGTACGAAGCCCTGGCCAAGCTGTACTCGCAGCTGCGTCACGAACACCTCGACCTGCTCCAGAAGTTCAAGTCGGTACAGCTCAAGGCTGCCTCCGCCCAGGAGGCCATCGACCGGCGGGAGAAGCTGGAGCGCGAGATCAAGACGAAGAATCTCGAGCTCGCCGACATGATTCGGGAGCGCGACCGGGCCATGCACGACAAGGACAGGCTCCAGGGCTCCAACAAGGACGAAGTCGAGAAGCTCAGGCGAGAGCTGCGCATGGCCTTGGACCGCGCAGACAACCTGGAGCGCAGCAAGGGCAACGAGCTCTCCACCATGCTCTCCAAGTACAACCGCGAGATGGCCGACCTCGAGGAGGCGCTGCGGAACAAGTCCCGCGCCCTGGAGGAAGCCCATGCCAAGGTCAGGGACGGCAGCTCCGACCTCGAGGCCCTTCTCCGCGAGAAGGAGGAGGAGCTTGAGGTTTACAAGGCCGGTATGGACCAAACCTTGATCGAGCTCAACGAGTTGAAGAACAACCAGGGCACCAACGACCAGGTGCTCGACGGTCAGATCGATGCCTTAGTCCTCGTTCAGCTAGAGAAGATCAACGAGATCATTGACTCGGTCCTCCAGGCGGGCGTCCAGCGTGTCGACGACGCCATGTACGAGCTCGACTCCCCCATGCAGGCCGGCAACCAGAACGCGTCGCCGTCCCACGTGCTGTCGCAGATCGAGAAGGCGTCGGCCAGCGCTACTGAGTTCGCCACGTCGTTCAACAACTTCATTGCCGACGGGCCCAACAGCACACACGCGGATCTGATCAAGAATGTGAACGTGTTCTCTGGCGCCATCGCCGACGTCTGCGGCAACGCCAAGGGTCTCACACGGCTCGCCACGGACGACAGGAAGAGCGACTCGCTGATCAACGGCGCCCGCTCGTCTGCCCACGCGACCGTCATGTTCTTCCGCAGCCTTCTTAGCTTCCGGCTGGAGGGCATGGATCCGCTGCAGAAGACGGACGTTGTGATCAACAGCAACAACGACGTCCAGATGAACCTCCAGAGGCTCAACAAGGTGGTCGAGGCCTTCGCGCCGGGCTTCGGCAAGCTTGCCGGCAAGGGAGACCTGGGCGACATTGTGGACCAAGAACTCAGCAGGGCGGCCGACGCCATCCAAGCAGCGGTCGATCGCTTGAAGAAGCTCAAGAGCAAGCCCCGCGATGGTTACTCGACGTACGAGCTGCGGGTTCACGACTCCATCCTGGACGCCGCCATGGCCATCACCACTGCCATTGCGCAGCTCATCAAGGCGGCCACGGCGACGCAGCAGGAAATCGTCCAGGCCGGGCGTGGGTCGTCGTCGCGCACGGCCTTCTACAAGAAGAACAACAGGTGGACCGAGGGTCTCATCTCGGCCGCCAAGGCGGTCGCGACGTCGACGAACCGGCTCATCGAGACGGCAGACGGGGTCCTCTCCAACCGCAACAGCCCGGAGCAGCTCATCGTGGCATCCAACGACGTGGCGGCTTCGACGGCCCAGCTCGTGGCGGCCAGCCGCGTCAAGGCCGGCTTCATGAGCAAGAGCCAGGAGGGCCTGGAGCAGGCCAGCAAGGCAGTCGGCGCGGCGTGCCGTGCGCTCGTCCGCCAGGTGCAGGCCATGATCAAGGATCGCACCGCCGAGGAGGACCAAGTCGATTACTCCAAGCTGGGCGCGCACGAGTTCAAGGTGCGCGAGATGGAGCAGCAGGTATGTGTCAAGTCCCGTTCAAGTTGCCTTGGTGCCATGTTTCGAATCCTCGAGGCTGCCATCCCAGACCATCCCAAACCAGCCCCTCTCATCTCTTGCTAACCACCATCCCCCGCCGCGTAGGTCGAGATCCTTCAACTGGAGAACGCGCTATCGGCAGCGCGTCATCGGCTCGGCGAGATGCGCAAGATCTCGTACCAGGAGGAGTAAGGTGGCCAGGCGTCGAGGGTCCGTGGGGATCGGGTGTTGTCGGAGGGGGACAGGTAGGCCGGGTGGCAGCGGGTTTGATTCCTAACCGACTCTATTTCGCCGTATTTAGTTTGAGCAAAATCCTGAAGACCCTTTCTTGGTTCGCATCGCGGTTGTCGTCGGTCCACTGTCGCCTGGTCGAGTCGGAATCCTGTTCAACTCGGGCTCCCTTGCAGCGAGAAGGGCAAACATGCCCAAGATATACCTCGTCGCCGGGCCCTGGCCGCGAGGGAGGATGCCCTGGTCTTTTCACTGGCTGGGCATGCATCCTGCAGTGTCTCCATCACACTGCATGCTTGTGGCACCCGAAATCGATGCCTCCATGCGATCTCCCGTTGGCGTTCGTCCAAAACCCTCGCGGCGACCCAGTCCGGAAACCATCCCGAGCTCCCCGGCTTGTCACCACATCTGAGAGGGCAGCAGCATGCAGTGCAGCAGCCATGGCTCCTTGCAGCAGCTTGTGGAACGCTAAATCGACTCGCCTATGCGATTACCCGTTGGCGTTGCCCAAATCCCCCTGCCTCTCCCTCCGTCTCCTCGCTGTCGCTCGCATCCGGGAACCTGCCCGGCTTCCGCGTACCTGTCGGAACAGCGCCGAGTGTGCATGCGTGATGCACGACATAGGTGCATCGTTTTGTGGAACGCCAAATCTCCCCTCGCCATGCGATCACCCGTTGGCATTGCCAAACCTCGGGCCCCCTCCTCTCTCGTCCGCAGTTCCGAGGGTGTACCGCTGCGGTGCAGCAAACATAGTGATGCAAGGACATGACTGCAGCACGTTGTGGGACACACACCACATCGGCGAGTCCATGCGATCACCCGTTGCCAGCGACGGAAAGTCCGTCTCTTCTGTCCTTGCTGGCTGCTCGAATTCGGACGCTGCCCGAGCTCCGCGGGCCTCGCGCAGCAACCCTAGACGACAAGGCAGCAAACCAAGCTAATGCCCGTCATACTTGCAGTCTCCCCGGCGCGGTCGTCCAAAAACCCCAGTCTCTCTCACCCCGTCCGCGCAACCGGAACCATCTTCCGGGCTCCCCGGTGGTCGCTTCATGCGCGTCATACTTGCAGCTGGCACCATCGAGCACCGGGATCCCGCCCGAGCTCCCCGGACCTCTCAGCGGCGCCGGCAGGGTGCACTGCAGCCGCCCGATGACTTGCATTGTTTGTGTGACGCGAAATCGGATCGATGCCCCAGCGGCGACGGCGAGTCCAAATCCCCCTTCTCTGTTCCGCTTGTCTGTTCTCCTCTCACTGAGTGAGCAGGGGGCTCGGGATGTGTTCTCGGGACATGAAAACGCCCAAGAAACTCACCCAACCCACCCGCGCCGTCAGCGCGCGCGTCGGGTCGCTGCATCCACCCCCCCTCGCGCATGGTTACACAAAATCCCCTGTCGGGTTACACAGCGTTATGGTGCAACTCGGGATCGCTGCGATCACCCGGTGGCGATTCTCGAGAAATCCCTGTCTTTCCCCCCTCTCTCGAGGTCAGCGGCGCAGAGGAGGCGCTCGTTCGACCTGTCGGGGCGCGCCCCGTGAGGGACGCACTGTAGCAGCGTGGGGGTTGTCACCAGACGAAGCGCAACAACTTGTGTAACGCGAGATCGGGGCGCGATCATTCGATCACCCGGTAGCAGTCGGCGCGAAACCCCTGTCGTTTTCTCTCTCTGGGTGCGTCGCCTCCCTCGAACACTGGGCCGAGATACACACAGACGCCCAACTTACCGAACCCATCTCTGATCCTCAAGGTGCATAACTATCAAGTCGTCACAGCACAAGCACAACAAACGTAGAGTGTGGTCTCACGGCATGCTTGAACCGACACGATCACCAAGTGGAAGTCGCTGTACCCTTTCCTCCCCTCCTCGCTCCAAGTGGAGGAGGCACCCTGCGACCTGTCGGCGCGGGGCCTGCTCGATGGCACACAGCAGCACGAGTGATGCAGTGTCCCGAACTGGTGGGACCCCAGATCGGACACGATCATGCGATCACCCGGTGGCGGTTGTCGAAAAACCCTGGCCTTCTCCCACCTCTGAGGGGAGGGGCGAGTCCCAGATCGAGAACACACACAACTTACTGAACCCATCTCTCACAGGGAGGGTGCACCGTGTCGGGTTCTCTCGGAGGGGCTCAACACCAAGCACACTCGTACTCCTTCCATGCTGGCATCGACGGGATGACCTGGTGAAAGTCGAGAATCTCCCTCATTCCGCCCCCCTCCCTCCCTTTCGCTCAGGACAGAGGAGTCGGCACCCCGCTCCCGTCACTCACTGCCATGCCTGCTCGACGGCAGCGGGAAACTACAGCACAACCAACGCAGCGCCCCGGCAAGGTGCATGGCACACAAGATAGAACGACCCCGATCATGCAAGTACCCGGTGCAAGTGGGCGAAAAGCCCTGGTCTTCTCTCGAGCGACGAGCTGTGCCAACTCACCCAACCCATCTCCCACACGCACCCAAGGAGCACACCAGCGGGTGCCCCTAGGGAAACATAACACAGGGGCTGGGCCGCACTGCATGATGGGATCGATGCGATCACCCGGTGGCGGTAGGCGAGAAATCCCTGTCTTTTTCTCTGCCTCTCTGCCCACTTGGTCCCTCCCTGCTTCTCTCGTCCCCCTGCTGGACGGGGACGAGGACGGTTGAGCCGTGCGAGAAGCCCCAACTTGCCTAACCCATCTCTCCCAAAGCAGGGTGCAGCCGTGTCTGGCTGTTGGGATGGGAGTTTCAAGATGTGTGAGCTGTGGGAGGAAGGGTTGAGGCGATCGCTCGCCGATGAGGCAGCCGTCTGCTTCACTCCCCCACGTCTCGCTCTGCTCCGCCGTCCATGGCGGGCTCACTTGCTCGACGATCTTACATATGGAGCGAGACGGCGATGCAAACCGCGGTCTTCCTCCTCATCTGATCTTACACGGCAAGATTGAGCTCAAGTCGCGGTCCAGCGCCTTCGCTCTCTCCCTCTCAAGATGACATGCCTGTGTGCGCATCACCAGCACGAGGAGAAGCCGACTTTTCGCCCATCGCCACCGGGTGATTGCATGATCGTGTCAGATCTCACGTTCCACGAGTCTGCACTTTCGGCAGTGACACCGCAATGTCACGACACACTCCCTCACATTCAGAACCGGCGACATGACTCGAGGCCACCGGGGAGAAGCCGGTGGGTAGCTGCAGTGTTTGTGCTGCAGGTCGAGGAAGGACAGGTCGGACGAGAGGAGGGAGAGGAGAGGGGAGATGCCCAACCCAGCACTTTGGACTCCATCACATCACAAGGCTGCACGACAAACGACGTGCTTCGAGAGCCGGTGGCATGACTCGAGGGCCACCGGGGAGAAGCCGGTGGGTGCCTGCATTGTTTGTGCTGCAGGTCGAGGATGGACAGCGAGGGGAGGGAGAGGAGGGGAGAGGAGAGGAGCCCGACCCAGCACTTTGGTTTCGGCACGACAAACGCCCTGCGTCGAGACCCGATGACATGACTCGAAGCAAATCGGGGAGAAGCCGGTGGGTGGTTGCAGTGTTCGTCCTGCAAGTCGAGGCTGGACAGCCCAGCACGTTGGTGAGAGACGAGGGAGCTGCACGACGACGAGCTGTGTGTGGCGGGGGCGGCCGGTGCCATGACGCGAAATCACCGGGGAGAAGCCGGCGGCTGGTTGCAGTGTTTCCCCTGCGCGTCGAGGATGGAACAGTGGAGGGGGGACGCCGCCAGGCCACTCGGATCTTGCGTCCAGAGCCGGTCGGTGACATGGCTCGAAACAAATCGGAGAGAAGCCGGTGGGTGGTTGCAGTGTTTGTCCTGCAAGTCGAGGATGGAACAGAAGAGGGAGACATCGCCAGGCTACTCGGATGTGCTGTTCGATGGGATGCCGCATCGCGAGTACTGGACGATGCCCTGTCTGCGTCGAGAGCCGGTGACATAGCTCGGGATCACCGCCGGGGAGAAGCCGGTGGGTGGTTGCAGTGTTTGTCCTGCAAGTCGAGGCTGGACAGGCGACGGGAGACATCGCCAGGCCACTCGGATCCGGAATTGAATGGGATGCTGCATCGCGAGCGCTGGATGACGGGCTGTCAACGCAGACAGCCGGCGACATGACTCGAGATCACCGCCGGGGAGACGCCGGCGTGTGGTTGCAGTGTTTGTCCTGCGAGTCGAGGCCGGAGAGCAGAGGTGGTCACTCGGATGTGACGCCCGATCACGACGCCCTGGTCGGGCCGAGAGCAGCCGACGCCATGGCTCCGGGGAGAATCCGGTGGATGGCTGCATTGTTTGCCCTGCGAGTCGAGGTCGGAGAGCAGAGAGACACTTGGTCGGGGCGCCCTGACCGGGCCGAGAGCCGACGCCATGCCTCGAGGCCGAGGCCGGTGGACGGGTGCATTGTTTGCCCTGCAAGTCGGGACATGCTGGCCCAAGCCATTGCGCCGGTATAGTGACTTAACGCCCTTAGGGACATTGGGCTGGTAGAGGGGCTTGAGGCCCTCGAGTTGAGGGCCCCGGGGAGACGCCGGTGGGAGGCGGCATTGTTTGCTCTGCAGGTCGAGAGATCGGGCTGGTACAGTGACTTGAGATTCGGCTGGTAGAGTGACTCGAGGCCTGACTGGGAGAGGGACTTGAGGTCTGGCTGGTAGAGTGACTCGAGGCCCTTGAGCTGAGTCCCCCAGGGAGAAGCCGGTGGGTAGTTGCATTGTTTGTGCTGCACGTCGAGGCTGTCGAGGGGCGATCGAGCCTCGAGACTCCTCCTTGGGACGTATCTCTGTCCACATCGGGAAGCAAGGAAGCAAACATTGCCTCGCCGGTTTCACGACATGGTCTGTGTGACGCCAGACCGAGTCCCATGGCTGGGCAGCAACAGCCCAACCTCCTCTCCTCCCCTCCTCCCTCCTCATCCCCTCGACATAGCCTCGACTTGCAGCGCAAACAATGCACCTACCCACCGGCATCTCCCCGGGGCCCAACGAGGGCCGGCCACCGCACCGCGGAGGCGTCCAGCAAACATGCCCGCAGCCGTCGACGTCGGGCTCCAGTGCGTCGTCGCCCGCGGACCCAACCACGAACCGGTCACGACAGCCACGCCGGTCTCCTCAAGCAGGCCAGCGGTCGCATCGTCGATCCGGCGTCAATCCTCGCTCCGGGTGCGCAGCGAGCATGCCGACGACCGTGGACTCGGCCCGGACGCACGCAGCCCTCACCCCCGGACTGGCTGGCCACAACAGCCACGCCGGCTTCATCATGCACGCCAACTCGATCCGGCCACATTCCGTGCTCCCCGCGGGATCCAACCGGGTGCCTGCCTCGAGTGACAGCCAGCGACTTCGACGGGGCACTTGGACGGAGTCTCCTCCGCACCCAACCGGAGCAGGCCACGACAGCAAATGCAAGCGCAGGCAAACAAAACGCGGCCGCCGCCCGACAAGGCCCCTCCGCGTCTCCCCGACCTCCAGCCGGGAGCGAGGCCGCAGTGCCCCGGAAAGTGACAGAGTACGTCGCTACCTAGACTGTACCACTCCCTCCCGAGTCTCCCTCTCAGTCCGCTCATGTCCCTCGCGAGTACTCTCGCACTCGACCAGAGCGCACGGGGAGACTCGGAGCGGGGACGGATTTGTTTGCCCCCGCCCGCATGTCGCATGCATGATGTTTGCCCGCCGCGCGCTCGCGGCCACCGTGCTAAAAGCAAACACGACCCAATCCATCTGTCCATGCATGAACCCGGTGTCCGCCCAAAACGGGGGCAGGCAAAGGCCGAGGGACGCAAAGGGAGGGACAGGCACTGTAAACCCTAACCCTATTTCCCATTTGCCATTCTGCAAGTTGAAATCGCCCCGGAAATTCCGCGGTGGTTAATCCTCGAAAGGCGAATCCGTTGCCGTCGTCAAATATCATGGGAGTGGCATATTTGGGCGTCTCGAGGCGGTTTTCTTCAGCGGGTTTTGCTGGGGGGATTTGGCGCTGACGGGCTGGGCAGAGAAGAGCGGGGTAATCGAGCCCCCCTGCCCTGATCTCCCTCCCAGCGTCCCCACCAGCGCTCTTGCCTGCGCCCCACCTTTTGCCCAAACCAGACGGTCAGGAGAAGCACGCGCCACCACCACCAACCACCGCACCAAACCGAGAACGGTCGGACGAACCGAAAGCGGGCTCACGATGGATCTGACAGGTGCTTGGGTGGGGGCTAAGAAATGGAAGGGTCCATCCCCCAAATTCCAATCCACCGTTCAGGCGGGACGTGCGTTAGCGCGTGTGGACCCCTCGCTGCTTAAATCGACGACAGGTCGCAATCGAGCTGTCGTTTGCCCTGCACTCGCCCGCTCCCTTGCAGAAATGTTTGCGCAGAATGGGACGTGTCGAGTTTGCGCGGGGTTGGGATTTGCATACTGTGCCGCCCCGCCCGATGTGATGGGAAATGATGTGAACTGTGTGGTTTGGACCGTTGGGGAATCATAGTCTAACTACCGACCGAGTCTACCTAGATACAGACAGAGGGAAATGGAACGGGAAAGGGGCGAATATTAGAACAGGAAATGTGGGAAGTGATGGGTCAAAGGGAAGACGTGTGTCGAGGGAAGGGATGGGAAGGGGGGCTGGCCGTTTGTCGTTCTTTGATGCTCCTCCGATGGCCACGTCCAGCCAGCCCCCCTCTCATTTCCCCCTCCTTTGTCCCGTGTCTTTCTTGTGTCGCGAGGGATGTGCTTGGGCGATGGGAAAACTTGAGCCTTGGAAGAAACGAGAAAGGAAACGGCGTGGCGAGAAGAGCGTTGAGGAACGGGGAGCCGCACAGCCGTCGTCATCCCCTTGCATGCATGCCCTCAGCGGCAGCTGACTGGGGAGACAGGGTGCAGGGCTGGCCCAATCCATGGTCGGAAGAGGAAACCGCAAGGGTTGGCGAAGCAGTTTGCCGCCAGACCAACGAATGGCACGCGAGTGTCGTTCCCGTGGCGTGCCGCCCCTCGTGGCAATCAGGGAACAGGGCTGTCGGCTGACCCGATGGCGCCTTGTTCTGCAAACATGTATGCCGAATTTGGTCGGGGCTGGCTGAGCCCGGCGGTTGCCTTGGGTGTGACGGCCATTGAGCGCGTCCGCTCGATCGAGAGGAGCGAGGAGGGCACACGGCCAGCCTGCCGCAGATCGAGAGTGATTCAATTGAGGCCCGATCCAGTGCATCAATTGAAGCCTGTGATGAGAATGAATTAGCATGGAAGATCATCCGACTACGGAGTGCTTGAAGTGCAGAGTGCCGTTAAATATATAGAAATAGAGATTCTTACCCTGTGCGCCGTTCCCAATGAAGAACTGGTTTTCAAGGCCCGGCTGCCCGACCAAGTTGCCGCCACTCTCGCGCAAGATCTTGTCCAACATCGCATCGAGCTCCGGGTCGTCTCCCGGCACCATGTACAGCGGATCGGTCGGCGGCGGAATCGCGTTCATGTCGGGCATCTGATGGACCGCGACGCCCTGGGTGATGAGCGGGTGCGCCGTGGGGACCTGGAAGAGCGCCGACACGGCGAGCTGCGGGTTGGTCTTTGCGAATTGCCGGAAGCTGTCCATGGTGTTGGTCGTCATCTTGCCCGCCGCCTCGCCGAGCTGCGTGTTGACACAAATCACGTCGTTAGCGAGACCCGAGAGCTTTGCGATGACGGGCAGCGGGTTAGCGACCGGCAGGCCGTGGTTCAGGCAGTTCATGAACAGCCCGAGGGCGTTCATGGGCTGCAGGTAGCTCTGCACCACCCGCGTCGCGCTGCGCTCCACCCGGTGCGTGCCGTCCTCGAGCTCGACCAGCTCCCACCCAAGCGCCGCCAGGTAGCTCTCGCGCACCACCACGCCGAGGTGCTTGATGGCGAAATGGATCCAGTCCTGCAGCGAGATGTTTTCGGCCGACAGAAACTCGCGGATCGCCGAGTACACGGCGCACATAAAGTCCCACTCTTTGTGGAACGGGTCCTGCTGCCACAGCATCGTCATGATCGGCGACTTCTCCTTCTGCGTGAGTTGCGAGAAGAGCGATGAGTAGTACGCTGAGCAGCATTAGCGCAATGTACAAAATCAGAGGCCGTCAAGTTAACTCACCACGATACCCCATGAATCCGTTGACCTTCTTTTTGGGAGACTGCCGCTCAGTATCAACGCGCATCATGGTCGAAAGCGCTTTCATCGTCGTCTCGCGGTCGCCGTCGCCGAGACCTTCGAAGGTTTGGAGGATGTGGTTGATACCCGACATCTTCAAATCAATCGTAGGCGTAATATCTTTCGGGGTGGTGTGAAGTGATTTTTTGGGTGTTTGCATTGATCATTTGCGAGGGGAGGGTTTCTGGCGAAGGGAGAAGAGTAGGCCTGGCCAGCATGAGAGGGGTAAGGCAGCTGCTGCCATTCGCCAAGTCAATCAAAGGTCGACCAAGCCGCCCGCTTACCTAAGACAGCGAAACACGTTTCGTTGTCCACAGCCCACGGCTCAGGTTTGAAAACAACATGCTTGATCACATATGCGCATCATTTTATGTTTGAGAAATTGATTTGTCTCCTCAGCGCGAAATCTACCCTTGAGCAACGCATCCCAAACCCCTAGCACCCTGCGATCTGAACCCTGGCGCCTCCAAGCCACAGCCTCAGCTGGAGACTCTCAGAAATTCCAGTGGCCATCAAACTCGAGGCAATATCTTCTGGGCTCCCCCATCAGAATCATTGGAACACGGGGCACATCCGCTCCCAACAGAGCAATTCCAGCAAGCTCTGGAGTATTCAACTCCGCATTCAACGCCTCGAATCTTGACAGACCGAACAGGTCATATTCCGGGCAAGGAATCTGCGCACTCGGTGTAAGAATGGTGCCGAACACTCGATCTTGTAAGACGGTGTGACGTACCTCGCTCATGTCTTCAAGGTGCAAATACTCCGCTTCGTCAAACCTCTTCCAGCCCCTGAACATGTGAGAGAGGCGACGCTGAATCCTCCTGGTCATGGCCTGTTTTGCGTCAGCATCGGGCACCAAGGTCCTATTGAGTGTGGTACTAACATGTCTGATGTTCTCAGGGAGTCGTGGGCGGGGCACCCGGCCGAACTGGTGAAAGGTGTTAGCTTGGATTCTGGGGCAGAGACTGATTAATTCCTACCTGCTCAAACATGTGGCGATACTTGTCATACTCCGCCATCAACTCGTCCTTGAGCCAGGAGATGGTTTCCGGGAAGATGACCTTGAAGAAGGGCTGAGCCTTTCTCTCCCTAAACAATGCCGGGCGCATGATCGGGCCTGGCTTGATGTTTCCGAAGAATTTATGCCAAGCTGTGCCAGGGACATGCCTCAATGGATGGAGAATCCCCTCGGTGTGCCAATACCGCATCAGCTTTCCCATGTCTTCTTCGTCGTCATTCGGGTCGGGGACGTCGCTCGGGTCGGCATCGCGATTCTTGTGCAGGATGAAGTTGCCAAAGACAGTGACATCCTCGTCGTAAACAAGACCGGAGGCCTTGCCTGGGTAGCTTTCAGCTTTCTTGTAAAGGATGAGAGTGTTGAGAAGCGCGCCGACCAATGCCTGAGCATCCTTGACTTGCTTCTCGAGGGACCGATCTCCTCCTCCAGCAAGCCCAGTCTTGGTCCGTTGAAAATCCAGAAATTCAAGGATGGTGTTCGACGACGCAAGGAAATGGCAGACGGTCTTGACAACAGCGGCCTGATCGACGACCACCAAGGAGGGGGAATCCGAAACCCTCTCTGTCGACACAAGGAAGACGCTGGTGGTTTCCAGGATTTCCTGGAAGTACTTCTCAAACTCTGCGATTTCCTCCGCGAGCGAGGCGCGAATGAACCGGGCCTGCAGGCGCAGGACAACCTGAAACCCAAGGGAAATATGTTAGCAAAAGTCGTCAACATTGAGCACGACTCTTACCTGGCCAAGCGAGTTGCGATCCATCTTGGGTTTCGTGAAGAATGGTGGATGAGTTCTTCCTGGCTCGGCTGCCATGATCGCTTTTTGACCTTCCTGAGAAGTTCGTTCTGGGGTTCAAAAAAAATGGTGCCTGAGGTGATGCACAGGATTTGATAGTTTATTTACCCTTGCACAGCTATGCACCCTTAGTATTGTGGCCGGGGACCCTTAGTATTGTGCGCGGCTTAGTATTGTACGGGTTCATGAGCTATTGTTGTGCCAACCCCCTTCCTATTGTTCTCTGGACAATGGTACCTGCACTTCTCCGCCTTCCTTCCATTCCCAGTCCGCCCCAAATTCAAAAACCGACCTGGGAACAGTGAACTTAATTTTTTTCTCGCACACAACTCCAAAACTCAAACGGCACACACCATTCCAACAACCCATCTTCGTCAACTCGTTTTTTAGACATCTTCTTCCTCCCTCAATTGACAACTTAGTCTGAAGCAACACAGGCATTCCGAACTCCAGCACCCACTTCTCGGCCCATCTTCGTCTTCTTTTTCAACCCACAAAACTGACCAACCAGATGGCTTCACCTGCCTCCAACAACATGGCCACCCGCTCTCCGTTGGCGTTGATCTTCTGCGGCAATGAGTTGATCGTCCAGTGCACTGCGAACGTTGACGATGAGGCCGCTGCAGTCAACATCCTGAAGCCGGCCATGGAGAATTATCAGTTAGTCGCAGTCGCTTGTGTTTCCTCCTGATTTAACTCCGCTAATCAATTGCAGGACCTTCAATGACGGCAAACACGCCGCCATCGTCCGCTGCATTGGGTCCACTCGCTTCTGGGTCACCAGTGCCGTGTATGCTCAGACCCTGAGCAAAGAGGTCTTCACCATCCTCCAGCAGACCACTGGTAAGTCAAATCCAGAGCGCCAGATGCTCAGCAACGAGGACCTAACCGACGCATACAGAGCCTGCCGTCAAGGCGCCCATGGTCCAGGGACCGATCCAGAGCATCCAGAAGGTTTCCAAAGTCCACATCCGCCGTCCTCGGAACCAGTTCATCATCTACCGACAGTGGATGTCGGCCAAGATCCATGCCAGCAACCCCGGCATCACTGCTGGCTGCATCTGTACGTTCTCCCAGGAAATCTTTTCTGAGCCTCACTGACACCGATTAGCGCAAATCGTGGCCCAGATGTGGCGCGTTGAGACTGACGAAGTCAAGGCCCGTTTCAAGGCTATGGCAGATGAGGAAGACCGAGTTCACAAGCTCAAGTACCCGGGCTATCGCTACGAGGCAGCCCGCCGCAACCCTCAGCTGCCCCTTTCCAAGCGCAATCTTCCTCGCAACCCGATGCGCATTGCTGAGCGGCTGATTGCCTTCGGATTCTAATCCGACGCACCTCTCCGCAACATCAGCACGAGGAGTCGTGACACCTTGGTCACCTCCCGCCATCAGCATGATTATCAGAAGCGACACCAAGCACGAGAAAACCATCGACAAAACAGTTGAAAACACAAAATCCGCCAAAAAAACAAGGTTAGTGACTCGCCTCATTCGCTGGCCTCACCACGCCACAACCCCGATCCCATCCACCGCGAACCGCGAAGCGATCAGACACTGACATTTGCCTTCTCCACAGCCAGATTGCCGTCAACCACACCAAGCCCTTCGCGCTCGTCTCCCGCTCAGTTCGCAACTTTGCGCGTCTTGAGCAGTTGCTCATCTGGGAACCAGCAGCAAGGAGCCGACAAGTTTTCCTTGGAGTCATCACGTTCTGGGTTGTTTTTTCTTTCCTCCCCCGCTGTCTCTCGCATGAACCACCTTGTCACCATGGCACGAACGACTGCCTCATAATGTTGGTGCTGAGCGGGTGCCACACACCGCATTCGCTCGGCATCCCTGATGGTCGGTCAATCACGCTGAGGTTTTTCCCCGCTTGTGGGATTGAGATCTTTTGGGATCTCTGGAGGATTTGAGAGATGGGAGAGTCAGGTTCTGATGGATGATGGATTCCGCTCTGGGATTACGGTCTTGGAGAGCATGGACTTCTTAGGATTCGGAGTCTTTGGAAGGATTAAAGGGAAGAAGTCGGACACAAGATGGACTCGATTTGAGGGGGTGGATCTCGTTTTCTTTTGTTTTCATGGACGGTCTGGGCATCGCATTTGGGAGGGCCTCTCTTCTGCCTGATAGAGTCGGGCCGCAGGGCCTTCGTAGATAGATCACCACAGAAAAACTCGCTTGATTATTTTTAATTTTATGATACCTTGGCGTTTTGTGCGTGATGTGAGTGTTGTGGGCGGTGTGAATGATGCGGGCAACTGAGGGTTCCTGCCCTGCTCCAGGCCGCGTCGTGATGGCTTCAACACACAGCATGGCGGCGGCACCAGCGGTAGATGAGCCGCCGTTTACTTTGCCGTTCCGATCAACAAGGATTCCTCAATTGAGGACAATGATCTTGACGACTCAAAGAACGAATGCCGATGTCACCGTGTCGAAGCACTCGGGGCAATCCCTTCAGCACGGTCGTTGGCAGCCGCTGAGGCAGCGAGACGCCAACACAAAGGATCACGCAGAGGAAGAAACCGGGACGGAGGACAGAGTACGTCAAATCCATTGCTAACTATCAAGGGTTGAGCAGCAAACACCCGAGGAGCCCGCCTTAAAGCGCCAGACCCGAAGCCCGATCGTCCTCCGCCAGGAATTCCACCAGCACCAACGCCGCCCACGCCCCCGAAGAGACAACCAGCAGCTCCATCTCGCCAGCAACCAAACCGGCCGGCCGAATGGCTGACCGAGCAAGCGAGCAGACCACGCAAGCTCATGCAATGCCAAAAGAAGCAACGACAACGAAAGCACACCCTGGGTATCATCACTGCTTCCCGTTCCAGTCACTGCTCCAAATAAACGTCCCGCACCGGAACTCGGTGCCCTTTTCTTTTTCGCCCGTCGGGCCCAGGGGGCGGGCACACATGAAGAAGGATCGGCCTGTTGGTTGGGTGGGGTTAGTGATACATGTACAACAGGAGAGGGAGGGAGGGATGGGTAGAGGGTGAGTAGGTAAGACGACAGAGGGAATGATAAGGCGAGTCCGGAGACGAATGGAACGCGGGGGGTATCACGAACGTAGAGACGCAAGACACGAGGGCTGAGAAGGGGTGGTGAAGGGGAGAGAGAGCGAGGGGAGCACCAAACAACAAGAGGGACAGAAACACATACCACAATTGATCCCCGCCTTCTTGGTCACCAGCGTCTGGCAGTCCTCACCGTGCTCGCACCTGGGCACGACCCTCTTTCCGAGAAGCTTCGACCAGGACTCTTTGGCCACGATGGGGTCAAACACCTTCTCGCCCGGTGGGCTCTCTGGCCTTGGGGTTTTCTCGGTGGTGCCCTGGGTGGCGGGGTCTGCGACGGGCGTGGTCTTTGCGGGGGAATTGGCGTTTGCCTTTGTCGGGGTGAGCTTCGTGTTGCTGGTGGCATTTGATCCGTTGGCGGGATCGGTGTCGGGTGTTGGAGTCTTGGGCTTGAAGAAGCCTTTGAGGGTGCTCTGCGAGAAGCCGGGACCGGACTTTGTGGATGCCTCTCTGCTGAGGGCTACTTTGCCCTTTTTGAGGGGTCGGGGTTGAGGCGTGGAGGGCTCGGCTGGCCGCTTTGCGGTCGGTGGCTTCCCTGGGGATGCCGAGGCACTGCTGCTCGAGGTGTTGTTGCTGGTTTGCGTCGGTGTTGTTGCTTGGCTGGACTGGTGCGGGATGGGCAGTGTGCTGTCGAGTATGGGCTTGTCTTTGTCCATTGTGGTCGCGGCATCAAGGGGATTGGGGTTGACTTGGTTGCCAGCCAAAGACGGTGCAGGGTCTGCTTTCTTGGACGGGACGACTTTCTTGAAGAACATGTCCCGGATGCTCTGTCGGCGGTCGAACTCGGGAATGAGCTTAGCAGAAGTTGGGAGGAGATCCTTGGCAGACCACTCTTGCAGTCTTTTGCCATCCTTGAACATGCCTAGCGGGTTCATGACATCCTCGATGTTGACCTTAGCGCCGTCGACGCTCACCGTGTCACTGATTGTAGCGTACACGGGGCAGTGATCGGACCCCAGCAAGCCTTCTTGAATGTTGGAGTCGATGAACCAGTCCTTGATTGCAGAGCTGCACAGAACATAATCTATCCGACTCCCAAAGTTGCCGGGCCGTGCGTTCTTCCTAGTTTCCCAGCAGGTATACATACCCGCCCGAGTGGGATGGAACTCTCTGCAGATGTCCCAGAGAACGGGCTCATCGCGTCCCACATCTCGCTCCCCATGAATGCGGCCTCCAAACACGAGGTGGTTGAGGAAACGCCGGGATGGAAGCGACAGGAAGTCGTGGAGCGTCATGCCTTCTTTCCGCAGGCGTTCTGCCAAACCGGCCGTGTCCATCTCGGAGCGGACGATGTTGAGGTCGCCACAGAGAAAGACTTGCTTTCCCATGGCAACCAGGTTGCGGACCCTGACATCGATTGCGTCCTGGTATGCCTCGCGGAACTCTGTCCTTGTCTCGTCACGGGTGGCTGGGCTGTACAGTCCTATGAGGACGAAAGCCGGGAACTCCAAGATCACGCATCGACCTTCGGAGTCGAGAGTCGGTTCGTCAATAGCGTCAGGTAGTTGTCCCGGGGTTGGGTATCCGCCGATTTGCTGGTCCGCGGGGAGATCACGGAACTTGGTGGAGGAGTTGGGGGGGCAGAGAACGCCGGTGATGCCTTCTTCGGCACGGATCGGGCAGCACTTGGACGATCGAGTGTAAATGGCGACACCAGAGTACCCTGGACAGCGGATTAACAAATGATGATGAGCGGATAGAGCGACGAGTGAGCCGGTGTCCTCGAACCTTTCTTGTGCTTGGGCAGACTGAAGAAGACGTCCCAGCCCGGGACCAAGACCATGTCATCCCTGAGATCCTTGCGCTGGATCTTTGTTTCTTGCATGACGACGATGTCCGCCTCGAGGATGTCAAACATGGCCTGCGGCTGGTCAGTGTTGTCCTGCCTAAATGTGGCCGAAACCGAAACCAGAGTGCGATGGAATACCTGGAACGTGCGGTTCTCCCTCCATGGCTGGTATCCAAACGGATTCCTTATGCCGTTGACTGCAGATGTGTCAGAAATAAGACGGACGCGGCACTTGGCACACAAGGAAAGCCGCCTCACCGTTCCATGTCGTGATTCGAAGCGGCATCTTGGCTTGTGTTCACCGTCGCCGCCCCGATCAGTGAATGAGGCGGGCTCTCGTATTTTCTGGGCAGCCTTCGCCACGGCGACATCAAAAAGCTGGCGGAACCACGGTGCGTTTAAAGGAAAGGTGCGTGCGGAGGGCCAGGCAGACCATCGGAAAGTGGAAAGTCGGAGTGGGAGTGTGAGGGGGAGGGGAAGTGCCGAGTGGCAAGGCGAGACTCGAGAGCGGGAGGGTATTCGGAGCGGAAGAGGGCTTCTTCAACAGCAGGCGCGGAATCACTCGATGCAGACGGATTCAATCCAATCTTCAAGCATCACACACGACAATGCGGCAAAGGAACAGGAACAGGAACAGGATCCGTGTCCCCCCCTCCAATCTGGGAGCTTGCCGCGTCCACTGACGAACAGGGCAGGTGTGAGGTCCGCCTGTTGAGCGCGAGATCACCTGACTTGGATCTTGGCCCAAAAAGGGACCATTATGTCATCGTCCCTTGGGCAAGTTGGTGGCACGTGAGTGGTCCAAGCTCCCCACCAACCCACCCGAGGCCCTCGCTGCAGCGGCCGGGAAAAGTGAGCTGATTCGGGTCTGACCTCACACCAGGCGCCGCCTTGAGCTTGGCCAGAAAAGCGGGGCCCGTGCTTCATCTCTTCCAGACAGCTCCTGCTCCCGATTGACACACCCGCCCCGTCCGCCACCAACCGACGACGACCCGACTCCGAGCTCGCCGTCGAAACACCACTCTCCACTCACCACCATGTTCGCCCAGCGCCCGATCGCCCGCGCGGCCTCGCGCTTCACCGCCCAGGTTCGCGCCCAGGCCCAGCGCCGCTTCGCCAGCACCGAGAACGACTTCGTCCGCGAGCGCCGCCACGTCCAGGAGCACGCCCGCGCCACCACCGGTTAGCCGTCACCCCTTCCCCCCCTCCCCGCTGCCCAATTGATAGCCCATATGCTAACCAGACCACAGAGCTGTGGCGCAAGATCTCTCTCTAGTATGCCCTCCCCGATTCCCCCCATCCCTCCCTTGCCCGACCCATGCGTGGTTTTCCATGACCTCATCCTGCCCGACCCCACGGCCTACCCGCCCCGCGATACGATGGAAAAGAGGAGGACGCCCAATGCAGAGGTCGACGAGTGGGCCGAGACAGCGGGAACCAGACATCGACGCGACATGTCACCACCACACCCACAACCACACCGTCAAACCACAGCCGAGGCTAACCACACCCCGCCAGCACCGTCCCCCCCGCTCTCATCCTCTCCGGCTTGAACGCCTACAACCTCTGGAACGAGCATTGGGAGCACTGGTCGCACATGCCCCCGCTTGAGGAGCGCGTCGAGTACCCCTACCAGAACATCCGCACCCGCAACTTCCCGTTCGGTGACGGTGACAAGGTGTGTTGAACTCCCTCCCCTCCCCTGGCCCCTCCTCTCAAAACTCACTAGCTAACCACTCTCACCAGACCTGCTTGTAAGCATCTCCTCATCTCATCCAGCAGAACTCCCTGTCCCTCTCCCACCCCCTCTTTCTCTCAACAATTTATCACCGCCCGTGACACTAACCACATCCCACCCAGCTGGAACCCCGACGTCAACTACCACAACAAGGACAAGACCACCTAAAGTGGCATATGTGGTAGTAGACCTCTCGCCGGGCTCATCCCTCGGAAGGAGGGGGAGACTGGGCACGCCCAGAGGTGTACGTGTACACAAACCAGGAACGAACGAGACGAGAGATAGAGAGACACAGCTTTACAAAGCCAGACGCGGACTGTACATGCACACAGACAAGTTTTCATAGAGTCGAAGAAGAAAACATCTCAGGCTTCGTTTGAGAGAGAGCGAATTCCCCGCCTTCGTGGTTGTCAGTTCATCCCTCCATAGGCCTGTCAGTTTGTCAGTCTGTTGGCCAATGCGTCGGCTTTCCATCCCTCGACATCATCTTCCATCCCCAACACCCCCCCCCCCACTCGCTTGCACGGTTTCACCCTCCTCAAAAGGGGGAACAAACATCACAGCTGTCCGAGCAACGGACAGTATGCCCTTTGCCAACTCCCCTTCATCATGGTGAGTTCACCTCGAGACAGGTGCAAAGGCATTTCCATTCCCCTTCCCATCAACTCCATAGCATCAGCTGTCTAAGTCTACCAACATGGCCTCACAGCCATCTCAGAGACGGTGCCATCGCGCCCCCGACCCATTTCCAAAACATCTACTCACACCACTCACTCCTCATCAGCCCCGAAACACAGCCAGCCAGGCCATTCCATCACCCCACAACTCAACCATCGCCTACCCCCTCCTCCCCACCTCCTCCTCCCACAACCCCAAATACCGATCCGCGCACCCCTCCATCCCCGCCCAATCCCCCTCCGCCCTAAAAATCGCAGCCTTCTTCGCCAAAACCTCACACTTCTTATCCACATCCTCCACCGCCGAGAAGCACCTCAGCGCCTCGTCCAGCCCCCCCCGCCCCCCCCCCGCCGCCCCCCCCTTCTCTCCCCCCACACCCGCCCCTTTCTTCCCCTGCAATCCCCCCAGCACCCCCATCCTCGCGTCCGCAAGCAGACTATACAGCGTCCCAGCCGTGTACGCCACGTCCGTCTCAAGACACCGCGGCAGCACCGCCACCAGCAACCTCTCCGCGGCATCAAACTCCCCCAGCGCATTCAGGATATTCGCGATGGCCCCCACAGCCTGCCACAGCAGCGCGAGCAGGCGCGCGCGCCAAGCCATGCCCGCCGCGCGCATCGCGATGGTGAAACCCTTCTCCGGGCGGCCGACGGCGTCGAACAGCTGGGCCTTGACGAGCAGGAGGCGGATGCGCAGGGACGAATCGCGGTTGCCGTCGCGGAGGGCGGCGATGAGGCGGTCGATTTTTGTGAAGGCGTCGTCGTAGGCGTGGCGGCGCGTGAGGTACTCGATGTGGAGGGAGTCGATGATGTAGACCATGTCCGCTTCGATGTCGGCGGGGGTGTTTTGGAGGAGCTGGGAGAGGAGGGACTCGGCGGACTCGAGGTTGTTGTGGTGGAGGTCGCGGCGGAGTTTGAGGAGACCGCGGTAGATGCGCCAGTACTGGTCTGACTTGGCTGAGCGGAGGGGGTTGGCGTCGATGCTTTGGAGCTTGGAAAAGGCTTCTTCGTATTGACCCTTGCTGGCGAGCATGCCTGCCATTCGGCAGGTGAGCTTCAGTTCGTCGTCAAAGACAGAGCTGTGCGCGTGGCAGCGGAGGAACACCTCGCACGACATGGCCGACAGGGCGGCCATGCCAACGCGATCCCAGAAGGCGATGCTCAGGGAGAGCTGGGGTCCGATCATAGTCTTGACGTTCTTCTCCACGATGATCCGGGAACTCCTTGCCATGGATTCCAGGGCGGCCGAGATGCTGTCACCGTTTGCCAGCCCGAGCTTGGCCTCGCTCAACAACGCCGAGCTCCATAATATCCACATGCCCGTCTCCTTTGCTTTGGCGCGGAGGAATGCCAGCAGCTCCTTTCCACTTCCCAGCATGCTGCCGTCTTCTAGTTCCTTGACGAGGTCCGGGTGTGCTCTTCCAAAATGGAAAAACCAGTTCAAGGCAAAGTTGAGGCACGTCGTGTCCCTGTTCTCTTTCGCGGTGGAGATGGCTTCCAACATGGTTGCCACGGCCTCCTGGTGACAGCCAAAGTCAGACTGCACGATTCCTAGGTTCAGCAGGGCGTATTGGTAAAACAGCCGGTCTCGGTTCTGCATGGTGTAGTCGAAATATCGTTTGAGGTTGTCAAAGGCCGCCGGGAACTCGCCAGCGCGCCATGCGTCGGAAAAGCTGTGCAGGCGTGTCAGTTGATCTTATTCCTTTCGCCGGCGAAAACAGGGAGACGGACTTGAGGTAATGTGACAAGCTTGGGACGACTGGACTGCTCTCCATGAGTTTCCGGAACTGACCCCTGATATTCGACGGTACTCTGGTCCCGTACTCTGCCCAAGTCAGTCTGACATCCGCCGTAAACATCAAGGAGGGTGATCAACCCACTTTGGACCTGCGCGATCTGAAATTCCAGCAGGCTGTCGATGTCATCGCTGCTAACCGGCAGCGTGGGGTCCTGGTCGTCAACGAGCAGCATGCTCCCGTAGGCCGCCACCGCGATCTCGTCCGTCTGGTCCCCCCATTCAAGCTGCCCTTCCAGGAGCACCGAGTCAAAGCTGAGGCGGCTGTAGTGCGGGTTCCGCCGCCGCCAGTACCCAGCCGTCGGCTGGCGGTACTTGACAAACATCCTCCACAGCGAAGCGACGTGGTCGAACTGCAGCTTCGAGAACTCGAGGTGGCACTTCCGGACAAAGGCCCCGAACGGCGAGTTGCGTGACAGAAGCACGCCGGACGGGGGCTTCTCGCCCCGCTCGGTGATCTCCCGCAGCTCGGCCTTGGTCCGCACCAGCAGGTTCGGGAGCTTCTCAAAGAATTCGTGCAGGGTGTGCAGCGAGTCGATGCCCCATATCTTCTCGAGGAACCTGTCCCACAGATTGCGCCCGGGAAGGCCGTCAGCTGCCGCGAAAGGGGCGAGCAGCTCCTCGAAGCGTTGGGCCGACAGGATGAGCCTGATGGTGTCCTCCGCCTTCTTCCATTGATCGGTGGGGACGGGCGACGGCGCTGATAAGTCGTAGTCGAGCAGGTAAGACGTGATAAAGTTGATGACCGGAAGTATGGCGTTGTTGGGGACTGCTCCTTCGATGTACAGCTGGATCAGGGCCAGCAGCCCGACTTTGGATGGAGCCAGGTATTCCGACATGGCCACATCTGGCCCCCACAAGGCGGGGCCTACCTGTTTGTAATGGCAAGAGAGATGTGCTCGGAATGTAAGAGCTCAAAAGAATGGCAAGGTTTTGTCGGGTGTTGGGCGCGCCGGTTCGGCAGCTTGTCTGCGCGAGAGGCGATGGCGGTTGTAGAGAACGCGGGGGCAGGACTTGATGGAGCCGGCGATGCACCTGTCGAGCTGGCGTTTCAAGGACCTGGGGATGGAAGGAACGTGGGCACTACTTCTATCTTCCAAACCCACCACTCATGGGTTGATATGGGGACAAATGCCGCAAATTTGGGAACTAAGGCGAAGTTCTGGTGTGGAAGCCGCGATGAACGCGTCGAGATCGATGGTGTGGGGTGATTGGCTCAGCGACCCGTCGTGGCCTCAACACTACCACAATGCCAACACATTGTACACACAAAACACCACCATCTAACTAACTTGGCTGGGGAAAAAAATTAGGAAGAAAAAGATGAACTTATGATTGGACGAACTGACGGGAGATTGGCCACCTTTGTCCAATGCAGCATCTATTTTCCGTGCTCTGCAGCGGACGAGAATAAGTTGGGAATGGCCTCATTGATGAAACCCCTCGAACGAACAGTGATTTGGCCTCATATTAATTGGATGGGTATTATGGTGTGACGGTGATGTTGCCGAAGTCCATTCCTTATCCATTACCTCTCACTCGTCTAACCCCACACAAAGCCATCCTCCCTCCCCTGGAAGGGCCGATGTAAGTCGACCCCCGCCAACCAGACATGATAGGAAACAGGTATCATAATATGCATTCAAAAAACGAGTGTCGTGACCAATCCACTTCTTCATCCACCCCCCCTTGCCTTAGTAATGCCCGAAGCGCCGATATCCCCACTGAAATGCAACAAAATAAACAAAGCCTCCCTGACGCCCATTCGTTCCCGGCCATGTCTTGTCCAGCGAACCCCAACCGAGCCCACAGGAGTTCCTTGGTCAACTGCCGCTGCTTTCACCCGAAGTCTCCCCGGTTGTCGAAAGGGACGTGTTCTGCCCAAAACGGCCCGTCAGGGCACTAAACCAGACGTCGTGTCGGTTTGCCTGAAAGTCCGCTCGCGATGACTGGGACCAGGCAGGCCCGCGCTCAATATCGTCGAGCTGGCTTGCCGTGGCGAGCCTGTCCTGAAAAGAGTCTTCTTCGTCGTTGCTCTCGTAGCTGTCCTCGTGGAATGGTTCGTATTGGGGGCCCGACCCGCTCCCTCGGGCCAACGATCGGACAACGTCGCTCTTGCAGATCGGACACGTTCGTCGTCGGGTGGTGAGCCACGGCGTTCTGCACGCGATTATTAGCATACGCTCCAAAGCCTGCATCCGGTGTGTGATGGGAGGGAACTTACATGCACTCCACGTGGAACTCATGACCGCAGGGGAGGCTCATCACCTTGCTCACTCCGTCCACGTACTCCTCCAGACAGACCACACACTCCACTTGCCTGCCCATGTACTTCTTCCACTGGCTTGGGCCCCTCGACTTCTTCTCTGGCCGTGGTGCCGTCGTCCGCAAGGCGTCTACCGCGCTCAACAACTCTCCCGGCTCCGGCGTGGTGTGAGACCGAGGCCGAGACCGTGGAGAACCTTGCAACAGCGGTGTTGTGGGGGACGAGCTCGTGGGCGAAGGCGTCCTAGGTGACTGGGTTGGCGAGGGCGCGACCGTGTGGTACGTCCGGACCGGCAGCCGTTCCACAACCGACTTGGGCGCTCGCCACCTCCGCATCCGGATCTTCACCCGCAAGATAAGGAGGGCATAGACGACCGTCAGGGTAATCAAGGGACTGATAATCAGGACCAAAATGGTGTCGAAGAAGGGATTGCCGCCGCTGGCCGGCGTAATGGTGACCCATAGACCGTGGTGAACATCTTTGCCTCCCGGGGCTGGGGGAATGGGGGCCGAGACGGTGGATGAGGAATGCCCGTCTGACGCGTGCACGGATTCGTGGCCCGATTCGTCCTCCTCATCGGTATCTCCACCGAAAATTTTGGAGAGGAGGCCACGCTCCGGATCAGACGAGGATCCCGCGGCCGAAGAAGACGCGGAATCGCCTGCGGCACCCGGAACATATTCTCCACTCCCCGGAGTGATGCTGCCGCCCTTGAGTCCATTGCCAGCCTCTTTACCAGATGCCCCGGACCGGCCAGACTGGGCCGTGTCATCTGGAGAGCCATGTGAGGTCGAACCAGCGAGATCGGGATCACGCCAGTCTTGCACCCCGATCTGGAAGTCATCTTCGGGGCCGTCGACAGATCCCTTGGTGTTGTCTTTCGCTGCCTTCCCGGGCCCACTGTTGATCAACCTCTCCTTGTTGTCCCTGCCGTCCACCGAGGTCCAGTCAAGCCGGCCACTGCTGGGCGGGCGGCTCCGCTCGGCGGACTCATCGCGGGCCCCTCCCGAATGGAAGAGCCGGGCGAGCCAGCTTCGTTTCGCCACGGTGCGGGTGTTGCTCTCAAGCTCGGCCTTGCCTTGGACGGGAGATCGCGCAGCTGGCCCTTCAGAAGCGTGCCTGGCAGACACCCCTCCAGCCTTCACTCCCTGTGCGTTTCTGAACTTGGCCGAGTGTTGTAAATTAAGGGCAGCATCGCCATTCTTGCCGAGCACGTCTTCGATGAAACTTCCAGGTTGCATAAGGGACGAGAGGAGGTGGGCAGTTGTGCGGGAGGTGAATACTGAGGGAATTGTGACGTTACTGACGTCGCCTCGCGCGAACATCTGAATCAGTGGGCCGCCTTTTTGGTTATCCCCGACGATGAGAGCGATGGCACCCCGGCGCTGGGCCCATTTAACCTTTTCAAGAAAACCACACCCGCCCCGGCTTAGCAGAGCGATCTTGCCCGTGATTTCGGCCGTCTCCTGCATCGACTGGATATCGGAATGGCTTGGCTCCGAGCTTGTCGGTTTCCCGTTGAATGGGCTTCGCGTCTGCTGGAAGCCTTGATGGAGGTAGTCGTCGGTCCCATCCATGGCAGCCTTGGGCTGTGCATGGCGCCTCTCCTTGGGTACGGGATCCCGATCAGTGGGCGCATCCTTCTCCAGGTCGCTGGTCTTGAGGCGCTTTGCCTCAACGGCGACGGGGCCCGGCTTGCTCCCCGCGGGCGCGTGTTTAGCGGCCTTGATCGACAACCTCAGCCTGGCACCCTCCCAGCCGGGGATATCGCTGCAACCCAACTCGCCCTCCCCTTCGCTATCCTGCAGGGTGTCCTCGGTGAAGCCGCTCCCTATCCACAACTGTCCACTCAATCCACTGGCGGCCAGCGGGGGCCCGAACGCGGCCGGGCGGGCCGCGAAGAAGGTGCTGTTATCATCGGTGAGGCTGATGGTAGCGCTCGGCGGGAAGAGCGAGAAGGGCTTGGTCGAGAACAGCGAGCGGAACTGTCCCTTCTCGGGCGGCCGTGACGACGACGATGACGACGACGTTGCCGAGGGATGCGAGCGGCCGATCGAGCCGATGGAGCGGAACACAAGAAAGAGGGACGCTGAGCAGAAGAGCACGAGAATAGCGATCCGAGGAGGCCGCATCGTGAGAGGGAGGTGCCGTCACGCGGCGGCCGGTGATTCGTGAACCGTGTCTGCGGCAGGCTGAGTGCCCAGATCTCGCAGGTGATCGCCGATATCTAGCAGATGGAGGGAGGTCGGCGTCGGAAACGGTCGTGGAGGCGCCGCTCGCAGAGTCAGGCCGCGTCGCGTGTAGTCATTCGCGTAAAGACTGAGGGGCAAAAAGAGGCAGTAGCGAGAATCAGGATGGTGTTTTGGTAGGGCGCGGATGTCGACCAACAAAATGTCGAAGCACCAAAAGGGATGACGAGAGGTACGGGGTAGGTCTGCCCAGGACATCCAGTGATAGCACCTGGTGGGGCTGGGCGTCACGGGCGCCTTCCTGCGTCACCCAGTGCCTCAACTGCAGCGTCTTATCGGGGCGAGACAGGAGCGAGCATGTACTTGGCGCTAAAAGTACAGAGGGTCTGCTGGAAAATACAGGGGTTTGGCAGTAGCTGTACGGCGACGCGCCAAGATGCTAGAGAGCGCCGGTGGCCAGGTTGGGCGGTGGAACGGTTCCCCGCATTCTTCGACTAATACAGTATGAGGGGCTGCAGGAATACTGTAGCTGGCCCAAAGAAGACGATTTGAACAAGCAGCAGGAGAGCAGCTCAAAAGCAACCAGGATGCGGGCCAAGCAAAAAGGATCAGGGGCAAACAAAACTGACAGAATATCGTTCTTCTCTTTTAAGAACGTAGGGACGACGGACACCACTTTGTACTTGGGTAGGCCCCGTGGTCGTTTCCTGATCCCTTGTCCGGTCTCGTGTCCGGCTACCTGCTGCTCAATGCTGCAAGAGACCTCTTATTGAAGCATGGCCCCGCAGTCGAGAGCCGAACCCTAACCCAATCGTGGTCCTCTCTGCCCGCTTCTGAGGATGAGCTGTCAAGCAACCCAACTCGGGCCACAGTCAGGACTTCAAGCAGCGCTGCCCGAAACTCCCAGGATTGTTTTGAAACTGGCCGGCAATTGGGTTGCAACGGAAGCTTGTTCCCTGCCCTGACAGCTGCCGGGAGCATGGATGATGGATGGGGGATGGAGGGAGCACCTCGTGGGGCCTGATTCCCCGACAATTTGGGTGGAGCCCTGTGCCTCGATGAGTCCCGTCGTTTTGACTCATGCACTGACCCCTCCTTGCCCGCAGAGGAAATTCCTGCAAAGCTGGATAGCCCCTCTTAAGAGTCACCTCCATCCGCCCCCCGCCCCTCCTTGGTCCATTGGCCCCTCCAACAGACCTGGATGCTCAACTCGTTGCGGCGACTGGCTAGCGTGAGACGGGAACCACTGTCCAGACTCCCCTCGACCCTCATCCTGCCCTCGCCTCGACACTACTCCGTGCGACGACCAGCAACCATGGCTCCCGACGCGCCAGCTGCGGCTCCTGCTTCGGCTCCTGCCCCCGCGGATGCGCCCGTCGTCGACCCGGCCACGGCCAAGAAGAACGGTGAGCAGCGCCCCGACTTCTGTTTAGTTCCTCCCCACCCGCTCCCTCGCCATGTCGACGACGACGCTAAACCATGCTGCGACCTCCAGAGCAAAAGGAAAAGGCCAAAGCTGATAAGGCGGCCAAGTTCGCGGCCAAGCAGGCCAAGAAGCAGCAGCAGCCCCAGCAGAAGGCTGCCACGCCGGCTGCCCCCAAGGCTCCTAAGGCCCAGGCCCCGACCCTCCCTCCCTACCAAGACGACACTCCCGCCGGCGAGAAGAAGATCATCCAGTCCTTCGAGCACCCCCATTTCCAGGCGTACAACCCTAAAGCTGTCGAGTCTTCGTGGTACCAGTGGTGGGAGAAGAGCGGCTTCTTCCAGCCCCGCCCGGCGCGGACGCCCGAGCTGGGCAAGTTCGTCATCCCTCTGCCGCCTCCGAACGTGACGGGTGCCCTCCACTGTGGCCATGCCTTGGCCAATTCGCTCCAGGACACCCTGATTCGGTGGTATCGGATGAAGTGAGTCGCTCCCTGGTCCCCTATGGTCTGGCTGTCCCCTAACTTGTTTGTGCCAGGGGCTACGCTACGCTCTGGGTTCCTGGATGCGATCATGCCGGCATTTCTACCCAGTCGGTCGTCGAGAAGATGCTGTGGAAGCAGCAGAGGAAGACACGCATCGAGCTCGGCCGTGAGGAGTTTACAAAGCTTGTCTGGGAATGGAAGGGGGAATACCACCAGCGCATCAACAACGCCCAGAGGCTGATGGGTGGTTCGATGGACTGGTCTCGCGAAGCTTTCACCATGGACGAGAATCTCAGCGCCGCGACCATGGAGACCTTCTGCCGCCTTCACGACGAGGGGTACATCTACCGGTCGAGCCGCCTGGTCAACTGGTGCACGCACCTGAGGACCGCCCTCAGCTCGTTGGAGGTGGAGAACAAGGACATCAGCGGCCGCACCATGCTGGACGTGCCGGGCTACGACCGGAAGGTCGAGTTTGGCGTCCTCACATACTTCAAGTACCCCATCGACGGCACCGACCAGACCATTGAGGTTGCGACAACGCGCCCCGAGACCATGCTTGGCGACAGCGGTATTGCTGTCAGCCCTGGTGATGCCCGCTACACCCATCTCGTTGGCAAGTTTGCGCGCCATCCGTTCACGGACCGGTCAGTTGAACCCCCAGCAACCCAAGCCGGCATCTGCTGACACTCTCCAGTCTCCTCCCCATCGTCGAAGACAGCTACGTTGACCCGGCTTTCGGTACCGGTGCTGTTAAGCTGACGCCCGCTCACGACTACAACGATTACAAGCTCGGTGAGCGCCATAAGCTCGAGTTCATCAACATCTTGAACGAGGATGGTACTCTCAATGAGAATGCCGGCCCCCTGTTCCAAGGCCAGAAGAGGTTCAATGCCCGGTACACCGTCGTCGACGAGCTCACCAAGCGTGGTCTCTTCGTCAAGAAGGAGCCCAACGCCATGACTATTCCCCTGTGTGAGAAGACCAAGGATGTCATCGAGCCGTATATGACGCCGCAATGGTGGGTCCGCATGAGGGAGATGGCCGATGCCGGCCTGAAGGTCGTCGAGGAAGGGAAGATCAAGATCAGCCCCGACAGCGCGCGGAAGATGTACGACAACTGGTTGACCAACCTCAACGACTGGTGTATTTCTCGCCAGCTCTGGTACGTGCTTTGATCTCCTCCCATTCGTTTGCCCCATCACTGACAAACCCTCTCAGGTGGGGTCACCGGATCCCGGCGTACCGCGTGATCTTCGAAGGGGAGGAAGACCTCCCCGAGAGCGGCAAGTCCGAGTGGGTTGTTGGCAGGTCTCCGGAGGAAGCCAAGGAGAAGGCGGCGAAGAAGTACGCCGGGAAGAAGTACCGCCTGGAGCAGGACCCTGACTGCCTGGACACCTGGTTCAGCTCAGGGTTGTGGCCCATGTCTATTCTGGGCTGGCCCAACGCCGAGAGCCCAGACTTCAAGAGCTTCTTCCCCACCAGCATGCTGGAGACGGGCTGGGACATTCTGACCTTCTGGGTCAGCCGGATGATCATGCTGAGTCTGAAGTTGACAGGCGAGGTCCCCTTCACCGAGGTCTACTGCCACAGTCTCATCCGTGACTCGGAGGGCAGGAAGATGAGCAAGTCCTTGGGTAACGTCATTGACCCCCTGGACATCATCAACGGGATTCAGCTCGAGGGGCTGCACGCGAAGCTCCTCGTCGGAAACCTGAAGGAGGATGAGGTTGAGCGCGCGACCAAGTACCAGAAGACGGCATTCCCCGACGGAATCCCGGAGTGCGGCGCCGACGCCCTCCGGTTCACCCTGCTGTCCTACACCACGGGCGGCGGCGACATCAACTTTGACATCAAGGTGATGCACGCCTATCGCCGTTTCTGCAACAAGGTCTGGCAGGCGAGCAAGTATGTGCTTGGCAAGCTGCCTCAGGACTTTGTTCCTGTTTCGGAGATCAACACCGAGGCTCTCTCGGTCCCTGAGCGCTGGATCCTGTATCGGATGAACTCTGCCGTGAAGGGTGTCAACGAGGCGCTTGCGGCGCGTCAGTTCTCCACCGCCACAAAACTCACGTACCAGTTCTTTTATGACGAGCTTTGCGACGTCTTCATCGAGAACAGCAAGGGCATCCTGAGCGACGGCACACCGGAGGAGCAACAAAGTGTCCAGCAGACCTTGTACCGGACGTTGGATGTCGCGCTGCGCCTCCTGCACCCCTTCCTGCCCTACATCACCGAGGAGCTGTGGCAGCGTCTGCCCCGCGGCAAGGAGGAGGCGGCAGCCACCATCATGCTCGCGCCGTATCCCGAGGCTGACAGCAAGTTGGAGTTCGCGTCCGACGCCGAGGACTACGAAATTGGCCTCCAGTGCGCAGGCGGCATCCGCTCACTCGCTGCCGATTACAACATCCGCGCCGACGGGCGGGCGTTCATCAAGACGTCCACTGCCGGCAGCCTGGAGAAGGTCAGCGCACAGCTCCAAAACATCAAGACGCTGTCCGGCAAGGGCATCGCCGATGTCAGTGTCCTTGGCCCTGACGCGGACGAGGCATCGTCGCCCAAGGGCTGCGCTGTCTATGTCGTGTCTGCCGAGGTGGCGGTTCTGCTACAGGTCAGCTCGCAGATCAAGGACATTGATGCCGAGATCAAGAAGATCAACACCAAGCTGCAAAAGACCAAGATCGCCATCACGAAGCAGAAGGAGCTGATGGGCCGCGAGGGCTTCGAGAAGGTCAGCGACGTCGTTCTCACGGCCGAGAAGAAGAAGCTCGCCGATGCGCAATCAGCCCAGGAGAACTTTGAGCGGACATTGGCCGAGTTCAGCAAGCTGAAGCTCGCTGCGTAGGTTTCTGAAGACGCAAGGGCTGGTGGTTTCTGTTCCAGGCAAGCGGATCTGGGTCTCGATGTTTTGGTAGCTTGTTAGTGTGTAAGAGACGTCTCGCAAAGTTCTTTGGCAGTTGAACCACAGTTCCGTGTGACGCGAAATATCCGCTTTGTGTGTATCCATTCCCACAGCCTCCGACTCCAAACCCGTTTTCCCTTTCCCGAGGACAGCGAGAACGTAGTCTGCTCTGCGCACTTGCACCAGGACGGGGCTCGGTCGGAAATTGTGGAGCTGGGCCGGGGATTGTGGACCCACTCAACCCCACTTGGATTGCCACAGCCTTGAGCCACAGTTTTGCGGCGCAAATGTGGCTGAAATCTCTCGCAGCCCTAACCAAGGAAATCGCTTGGCCACACATTCCCAAAATTTCGCGACCCTTGACCCGCGAGAACCTGCAACACCACAACGATCCGCCTGTCGACGACGACGCAGGTAAGCCCAATTGCCGGACCCATCTCGATTGTTTCTTACGATCCTAACTATTTCTTTTACAGAGCCACCGCCAAAATGAGTACGTTGTTCCCACCCTGTTGCGACCACGAGCCTCGATTCGTTGCCGATGTCGTCGACTTCCCCTCCCGATTTCCCCCTTGCCCCGACGACATTCCCAGCAATCCCTCAACAATTTTGCTGCTTCCCGCCCGCTGTCGTTTTGCTTGGATACATTTTCACGGAGGGCTGCAAATTTGGGAGTTGGAACAGCAGCGCTGACACTCGACTACAGCGAAGGGTACCTCCAGCTTCGGCAAGCGGTATGTCTAATCCCTTTGCGACACGCTGGTTCATCATGTGTTCTAACGGTTGTTTTCAGCCACAACAAGACCCACGGTCTCTGCAGACGCTGCGGGTAAGTCGACGCGAACCCCGATCCGACGGATGACGAGACTCGACCGCGTGCGAGGAGGATGAAGGATGGAGGACGGGACGATATCCACGAAGCAGACATTGACGACGATGGTTTCCAACAGTCGCCGCTCTCTCCACAATCAGAAGAAGACCTGCGCCTCGTGCGGCTACCCGGCTGCTAAGATCCGCAAGTGTATGTTCGAAACGCCCGCCGGCTTTGGCATCCCCCGCGAAGATGGACCCGAGGACGATCCGCTGACGGGAGCACACAGACAACTGGTCCGAGAAGGCGAAGCGCAGAAAGGTTACCGGTACCGGCCGCATGAGGTACCTCAGCACAGTGTCGAGGAAGTTCAAGAACGGCTTCCAGACCGGCACCCCCAAGGGCGCTCAGGGCCCCGCGGTTTCTGCTTCTTCATAATCGGTTGTCATGACGGGCTGGGGCTGGGGCGTGGACGATGGGACGGATCGTTTTCGGCGAGCGGTGTAACAGGGGCTGGACACTTTTCGGACGGGCCAACTCGCTTTTCGCTGCTTCATAAATGGCATGATTTCGCGCGGCACTCGGTTCAAGGGTCTAAACATCGAGCAAAGGTCATGAAAAATGGCGTCACGTTTGGGACCAATCACACAGATTCTTTTTTGGGAAAGTTCCGTGTGAAGGGCAGCAACGGCAGCAAGCAGCGAGAGGAGGTCGTCGATGGTGCGAAGCAAGCACGGCCGACACGAGCTGGTTCAGGCCTACCCGAGTCTCCAGCGAGCTGGCTGGCTTGGGTGGCCAACATTGGGACTCCGGATTAGGAGGAGGGTATCGTCTATACTACTGGCCTCGTTCGAATACTCTAACCCCACCGTCGCCTCCCACATGGTACAGATACTCGTGGTCGTTTGCGCGGTCCCCGTGGTGCGTGATCCTGATGACGCCGCTCACGTCCCTTGCGGCGCCCGTGTCGAGCAGTCGTAGGCTGAGCAGGGTGTCGGCCTCGTGCGCCAGGCTGAGCGCGAACCACGCGTGCTGCTTCTCCAGCGTCGTCTCCTGCTCCTTGATGAGCGGGTCGTCAGCCGCGACGGTGACGATGGCGGCGTGTGTGTTCTGTCAAATTGGTGTCAGTCCAGCTGCAGTAGAACTGTGAATGGAAGATGGGTGTGGCCGTCCTACCTCCCGCCACTCGGCCAACATGTCCTTGATTTCCACCGCCTCACCCCCCGCCACCGCAAGGAGGTAATCCAGCCCGTCCACCACCAGCACGACCTTCCTCCCTCCCTCCTCACCCTCTTCCTGTCCCGTTCCTATCCTCCCACCCCTCCCCGGCACAACCCCAACACCACCACTCCCTCCTCCTGCGCCACCACCACGTTTCAACTCCCCCACCTTCTCCAACACCATCCGCCTAATATCCTTCACACTCCCACCCCCCAACCCCAGGCACGACAACCCGTCGACAAAGGCAAAGTGCTTGCGGGCGGCGGCAAGGTCGAGATCAACGCCCCCGCCGAGACGGGCGAGGGAGTCCCGCCAGAAGGGGAGGTCGCGGAGGAGGCTGAGGAAGAGGACTGAGGCTTCTGGTTTGCTAGCAGCAGGGGAGGGGGAAAGCGAGGGGGGTGGGCCGCGGG
>FTEL01002284.1_pt1 | contig 33681 bp, 40 predicted proteins | sample 1658911 | NCBI WGS metagenome assembly FTEL01 (sample SAMEA3914869, study PRJEB12502) | metagenome | biome: forest; material: soil | place: USA | collected 2012-03-12 | depth 0.1 m
GCGAGAAGCCGCCCCTGCCGCCCCGGGGCGCGCCGCCGCGGCCACCTCCGAAACCTCCGCCGCCTCTTGACCCGCCAAACCCTCCCCGGCCACCGCCGCCCCGGCCGCCGCGCGAGAAACCACCCCCGGGGCCACCACGTCCACCACGGCCGCCCGCGCCACTGCGGCTGGGCTTCTTGACTTTGCTGACGGTTCCCGGAGGGGGCTTCGGCTTGGGGAGGAACCTCTCGAGAGGTAGGAGCTTCTCGCCGGCGATGAAGAACTTGTCGCCGTACTTGAACGAGGTCGCCTGGATGCCTTCGGAGGGCTTGATGGTGAAGTAGACCTGGTTGATCGGGCCGAGGACCTCGTCGACTTTACCCACTGCTGTCTGCGGTCTGTGTCAGTGATTGCTCAAAATGGGGAGGTGGGACGAAGGGAGGAGAGGGAAAGACAGATTGGGGAAGCGGCGTACCTTGTTCTCGAGGTAAATCGGGGCGTTGAAGTGAGGGACCTTGGGGTTCGTGGACTCGACGACCATCTCGCCCTCGCAGGCGTGGATGAACTTGCCCATCTCGAGGACGGTGGCCGGAGGGCCCATGTCGCGTTGCTGGAACCCGCCACGTCCTGGATCATGCGCCGTCAGCTCCCGAGTCCCTGCAAGTCTCGTGGTTGTGTCTTCTTACCTCCACCGAAGCCACCACCACCACGCCCACCAAAACCACCACCGCCGCCGCGGCCTCGGGGCGCTCCTCTAAACGACATTGCGATTGACTTCCACCGTGGGAGCTGTGTTGACGGCGGGGTGTTGAGGAATTGGCAGCGTCGCTCGTGCCGTCAACTGGGGGGGCCGTATGGAGTATTGTTGTCTGCGGTGCGACTCGCGATCCGATAATATTTTTTCGGCCCAGTTGCAAGGCGGTCAAAAGTTTTGCCATTCGCTTGCATGCCTCTGCTCGACGGCCCCACCCACATGGCTGGCTTCCACCCCGGCCCTTCCCTTTTCGGGCTGGCGCCCCGCGTGTCGATGCGGCTGGTGTCTGTACTGTGATACACACTGTGAGGGGCCCCACTAGCGGGTGTCTTAGCTTCGAGACCAGGCACCCGAGAGTGTTGCCAAAAACAGCAGTGGCCACATTGCGCTGCTGAAAGCCGTCAGAGGACAAACAGCGTCAGAGGACAAGTGTGTCGCCCACTCCCTCCAGCCCATATCCCTTCGGCCACTTGAACCGTGTTCAAAGGCATTGCGCTCACGACCACAACATTTGGTTTGGAGAGTCTGGATCTACCGTCCACCTTGGGACTGTCTGCGCTCCCTGTTCGCCACCGGAGCACTTGTTGCGCCAGCCGATACATCACCATCCCCCAAGCGACCACCTACCTCCACTTCCGCTGTTGGCTTTCCCGCTCGAGTACGCGCTCGAACGACTCCGCCAACATGTTGGTCCGTCTGTCGACTCTGGCTTTCGCCGCCAGCATCCTGTCAGCTCCTTCGCTGGTCGCATGCCTGTCAGCGTCCGACATCCCCTCCGACACCCCCGTCTCCAGGCTCCTGGCCTCCGCCCAGAGCCACCTCTCCAAAGGCGAGACCGGCGATGCCCTCGTTTACTACGATGCCGCTATCGCCAAAGATCCCACCAACTACTTGACGTTCTTCAAGCGGGCGACTACTTATCTCTCGCTGGGGCGGACATCACAAGCCACCGAGGACTTCCAAAAGGTGCTGTCCCTCAAGCCCGGCTTTGAGGGCGCACATGTCCAGCTGGGCAGGCTGAAGGCCCGTGTCGGCGACTGGGACGCAGCGAAGGAACATTACAAGGACGCGAAAAAGACGGAGGAGATCGCGGGGCTCGAGGAGGCAAAGGGGGCGGCAACGCTTGCCGAGGCGGCAGCCAAGGAGGAGAACTGGGAGGAATGCGTCAAGCAGGCCGACGATGCCATCCTGGTGGCCAACCGCGCATTGCCGCTCCGCGAGTTGCGCTCCAGATGCGCGTTCGAGCGGGGCGCAATGGAGCGAGGCATCGGCGACCTTCAGCACATCCTCCAGATGAAGCCCGGCGATACATCACCCCACGTCAAGATTTCGGCTATTCAATTTTACGCGCTGGGCGAGCTGCAAGAGGGCATGGCATCCATACGAAAGTGCTTGCACTCGGATCCCGAGTCTAAGGAATGCAAGCGGTTGTTGAAGGTTGAGAAGCAGGTCGACAAGGTGGTGCAGAAGGTCACCAAGGCCCTCGAGAAGAACCAACACATGACGGCGGTGCGGCAGCTTGTTCCTTCAGGGGATGGCGAGGGTCTCATCAAGGAGGTCAAGGACCAGGTGCACGTGTTGAGGGAAGACGGTACGATCCCCAAAGCGGCAGGGAATGTGTTGATTGCAAGGCTAGTGTCGATGGCCTGCCAGGCGTACTACGAGGTAAGCTCCCTTGTTCCTGGGATCTCTACATTGAGCGCCGTGACTAACAAGTGTAACAGTCAAACAGCAAAAAAGCCAAGGATTACTGCGAAGAGTCTCTCGAGCAAGACGAGAACTCCTTCTACGGCCTGCTCTACCGCGCCAAGCACCTCTCCGAGTCGGAGGAATTCGAAGCCAGCATCAACACGCTCCGCAAAGCCGCCGAGGCCCACCCCGGCAAGGACGACATCGTCAACCCGCTCCTTCAAAAAGCACAGGTCGCCCTCAAGCGCAGCAAGACAAAGGACTACTACAAGGTCCTCGGCGTGGCGCACGACTCGGACGAGCGCCAGATCAAGGCGGCGTACCGCAAGCTGTCCAAGCTGCACCACCCGGACAAGGCGGCCAAGCAGGGCCTCACCAAGGAGGAGGCCGAGAAGAAGATGGCGTCCATCAACGAGGCGTACGAGGTGCTCAGCGACCCGGAGCTGCGCGCGCGCTTCGACCGCGGCGACGACCCCAACTCGCACGAGCAGCAGCAGCAGTACGGCGGGAACCCCTTCGGCGGCCACGGCCACCCCTTCATGTTCCATCAGGGCGGCGGCGGCGGGCAGCAGTTCAACTTCAAGTTTGGCGGGGGCGGGTCGGGATTCCCGTTCGGGCAATAATGACCTGCTTCTCGTTGTTTTGTTTCTCTTTTGCATCGAGGGGAGGGAGTTTAGGTGTTTACTGCGGAAAGGGAAGCCCGCCTGTTCGGGGGCTCCGAGTCATAAAACATTGGTCTATGGGTATTCTCCGTTAAGTTGGGCGGAGGGAGTGATTGAGTTCTTTGGTGGGGGCGAAGCGAGTGAGCGAGCGAGTGTGTGTGTATAGAAGCAGACAGACCAAGAGTTCTCGATTTGTACAGAACTTATTATCTCCCAAGATGAACAATGTCTTGTCTTGTCCCATCTACATAGAGTCAATGTCTTGGATGCAAACCCCGACCCAACGGTCCAGACCCCTTCCAGCCGCGGCTAATTGCTTGCTTGAAAACACGGACATGTGTCCTTCGCCTGCCTGCGCCGACCGCGGACTAATATCTCCATGTCCGAGTCAACTCTCGTCCCGCCCTCTCCCCCACCCAATGTAACGGCAGACACACCCTTTCGGCCCAACACGGGTCGGACCCGAATTGGATCCGAGTGCTTGACAGCGTGCAAGCCACCTCGCACACGCGGGGCACTGAACGTTGTGGACAGCGGCGCGGAAATACGGAAGTAGAGGACCCATCCACCAGGGGAAACGCTGCTCACGAAACTTGCAGGCATGCCGCTGCGGGCAGCCCAACTCATGGTCTCCATATTGGTTCAACGCCCCCCCTCAAAACTCTAAAAACCAGTTGGCGCAAGACGACAAGAGATTATGTACACGGTGCTGAGCTGCAGCACAGGACCGCCCGGCATATTGTAATTTGCTGCCCGGGCGAGGGAGGGGCCGGAGGTAGCCTTGCATCCTTCTCCGGTTCCCCTCGAAGTGACGACGATTTTGTTTGTGTCCTCTTGTAGATGGACCAACCACTATTGGTTGAAAATCGCTGGGCGAGGGTCAGCTCTAACCTCGGAGCACGGCCAGAGAGCTGACGTGTGGGCGGGCACACACATTCGTTGAAATTCAAAACATCACGGCTCTAGGGGCTCGGTCATGATGCCGACTTGGTGTTGTGGTGGATAAAGTAGGCCCTGCAAACGCGCAAACTGTTAGTGCCTGCTCCAGGTCCTGCTCACCAACTCATCGGAACTACTCACTTTGACGCTTCATAGGCCGACCAGCAGATGGCGGTGCTGGGCATGGTGGTCAAGACTCTCGGCCGCACCCCCTTGAAGAAACCGCGGGCGCCCTCCCTCTGGTACAATAACCGGCAGCCGGCCATGAACCCATTGACTGTCCTCAGCTCGGCATCCGCTGCGCTACCGCGTGTCTGCAGCATCGTCTTGATCACATCCATGGGGGTCGTGAGGGCCGCGGCAAACCCGCCCGCCACCGCGCCAGCCAGGCAGTGCGTCAAGGGATCGTACTTCTTGGTCGGGTTCATCGAGGTCGACATCGACTCGTAGGCCAGGAACTGGAGGGCGGTGAAGGGGACTGTCATGGACAGGGTCGTCGGGTAGGAGACGTAGAATGCGGCGAGGCCCTCTTTCCGGTACACGTACTTGGCGCAGTCAAACATGGACCGGTAAATCTTGGCCGAGTTTTGGATCTGCATCCTCTGCTTGATGACTGTACAGGGGGGCATTAGCGATGTGTTCCGGGGCCAGAGGTGGAAGTCGAGGTCGTGGCGGGGTCGTTGTAGTTTTGTTTGCCATCACCAACATACCGTCAAAGGGGTTCATCAGCGCATCGCTGGCGATCGTGGCACATGCGCCGCTGGTCGCGGCAGCCAGGGGATGGTGTACGCCGGCCTGGTTCCCGCCCATGACGTGCTTGACCGCCTCATAGGTCGCGAAGTAGACGGCGTGCGCAGGGCCTGAAGCATTCCATTGTCAGCTCAGAAAGTCCCCCTCCTGCCGTCACAGACGACCAAAAAGACCAGGGCGCAAGCACTCACCCGCCCCCACGATCACGCTAGACATTCCACGCCATAAACTCAAAATCCCCTCCGTGCTTGCCATCCGGTATGTGGCCTGGATGACCCCGGTGCCGACGTTCGAGGAGGCAGGGTTGAGGAGCTGCATTCGTGTCTGCGGGTCAAGTAAGCCAGTCAGCCCGCGCCGCTCAGTCATATCGCTCAGGGAACCGTCTCGGCGGAAAGGACGCAGTAACTGCTCACCTTAATGGCGTCGATAGGGTACACTGCGGGCGGTCAGCACCTAGTCATGGCCGGACATGATCGTTGATGTCGGATGGGCCTGAGGTGGGGGTGGGGGGTTGAGGGCGGACTTACTTGCGCAGTGCTCGGCGATGCCAGCGAAGGCACCGGCGGCCATGTTCTGCATCAACGAGAAGTTGGGCGGGAGCGATTCATAACTGCAATCAATCGCGTCAGCTCCCCATCGTCCCCTGGTGCACACTGTATCCCTTGGTTGACCACCAAGTGGGCGGGTCGGCGACGTACTCGTAGTCCTCCTCGGGCTCGGCATTTGGCTGAGCCATTGGGGAAGCCACGGCTCCCGGCGCGCCTACGTCGAGAGCCAGGGTGAAGACTGAGGGGGTTGTTGGGGGGGCGGGTGGGCGGACGGTCCGTTGGAGGGAAGCTTCTGCACCGCGATCGCAGCAGCGTCGACGCAATGCAGGAGGGGGGAACTGGCTGAAGTTTGCTCGGGTTCCTATCACCGCAACCCGCCAAACAACACCTCGCCCACAAGTGCTAACCGCAAGCGTCCGGGCGGTCAGGAAGCTCCCAGTGGCACTGTCCTCGCACGCGGGTTCGATGATGGTGTCCTGCCGTCGCTCGCGTTGGAGAGGGGGAAGGGGGTGGGCAAGATCGGGCGGTCCTCCTGGGTTGCTTGGTGATGGTGGTCAAGACGAGCGTGGTGATAATGGGCAAACCAAGGCGTCTCGGAATTTTTCGACCACCGTTGTCGGCTTTGTCCAAGGCTGCCCAGAAAAAAAATGGGACCAGTTCGGTCGCTGTCGCAGAGGCCCGGAGGTCGGGGAATTGACGCCTCCCACTCACCCCTCCCAGGCCTGGCAACCCCCCCCCTCGCACCCCTCCCAGTCACCACAGGCCAGCCGACGGACACGAACAGGGGTTAGGCGCGGGCGGCAGCAGGCATTGGACACCCCGCAGCACACGACTCTAGCGGCCTCTAGTGGCTCTACTTTGGTGAGAAAATTAAGCTGGGCCGCAGCCCGGAGATCCATCGACATGCAGCCAAGTTCCCTCGGTAAAATATCCTTGCAGCTTTTCTTATCAGATCCGCGGCGGGTCTCCGCCGGGCCCGAACTGGCTGTCGTGCGCTTTCTCCGAGGCATGGGGCACGAGGGGCGAATGGACCATGACGAGGGAATAAAATGTACGGCACGGCATCCGGGGTTATCTGATCGATCCCAGTGACACATTCCTTGTTTTAACGCGGTGGATAACCAGCGCTCTCAGATGTCTTGCCCTGAGCGACGACACTTGCTCGGAATTACCTGCCTCCCAATCTCACCCGGAGAAGACCAACGACCTCCACACTCTCACACTCATTCTCTTCTCGCCAAGTGGTTGGCGGGACTGAGGCTGTGACTCTGGGCGTTTTGCGTTGCCCGCCAAGCACCAACACCATCACCGAAAGCCCGCGCATGCGTGCTAAGACGTAAGAAGGAGAGAGAGGTGGGAATGACATCGTTTCCTGAATAAATATCCCGTTCCTAAACCTAACCCATATCTCTCCGCCTTGGTCGCCTGGGACTGCGACATGCCCCGGTGAAAACAAAACTCCTTGAAACCCATCTCCCAACGCCAACCAACCCGCTGACCAGTTTCTGCATGCAAAACCATGTAACTACCCGTGCTTGATACAGACAGTGCCCCAGTGAACCCGTTACCTCACCCCACCGGGTCGGCGGTTCAGGTGCGCCTGGTTGAACTGGTAAATCATGTGAACAACCCCAGCATCCGGTGGTCCATGTCCCTCTGCCCTGCTGCTTTCCCTCGACATGGTCCTCGCCGGCGATGTTTGCCACGCCGACTCGTCGAGCGCACCTCCGCTCTCGTACGCCTCCTCGTCGAGCCGCCGCCCAACCTCGCTCACCTCGCTGTCGTCTTCCATCCCCTCCTCGATGACCCCCTGGTAACCGCCGCGTTGCTGGCGCTGCGGGTGCGATGTCCTGCTCGGGAGGGCGAGGCTGGATGGGTGGTGGTGGGGATCGAGCAGCATGGACGCCATGGGCGATGGTTGGGGGATGGTAGGGCCGTGGCGAGGCGTCTTCGCTCTCTCTCGCGCCATCCGCGAGGACTGCAAGTCGCCGGCAGGGTGCCCCGGGTTCATGGTTGGCCAAACCGGCGGGGGGTGAAATTGGTTCCGGGCGCCTGGCGGGAGGTAGGATGCTGCGCCTGTCTTGGGGTTGAGCGCAAAGTTCCCGTAGTTGCCCATGAACCCGTAGTAGGATGCCTCCATCTTGCCGTGCTTCGCCGAATAGTAATCGTCTCGAACGTCCCCATCATTGCCTCCAGTGTTGCCAACGCCGTTCTTAAAGTCGAATTCGGCAAACGAGCAGACGTAGCCGAGTCCGTCGACGTGGATGGTGAATTCGCGAAAGAAGTCGATGATCTGGTCGCTCGACTTGGGTAGACTGGAGAACAAGACCAAGGGGGTGGTCAAAATGCTCAGGATCTCCTCCACGAAGATGACCACCTTGACCTTGTACAGCTCCGAAAACTCCTGCTTCACGTCGAAGCTGTGGAGCCGCTCCTTCCAGTGGTCCGGTTCGAAGCGCGTGTACTGAATCACGTTGCGCATTGCGTACTCCGGGTCGAAAACCGAGTTCTCTGCCGATATGCTGCCCCGGGCGAAGGCCCAAACACTTCCGAAAACGGCCGTGTAGAACAGGACCGTCCGGTCGGGGGTGATTTCGAAGGCCAGGAAGAGCTCGGGGTCGACCACCGTCGCTACGGCTAGGACGGTGGCGAGAGCGCCAGAAATGAAGGCTACAGTTCGGGCAAACATCTCCGTCTTGGCCTTCGGGAACTGGTCGATGTAGTGGCTCGCGAATGGGTGAGACATGTCGAGCCGTTTTCGAAAGAGATGAGGAAGTTCATTGAACTCTCTGAACTTCCACTCTGCAAGAGGGGTATACGTCCGCGAGGACAAAACGGAGGGGTTCTTTTGGATTTCCTGTAGTGTACCGTCAGACGCTGCTTGGGGAGGGGACTCGGGGGGGAGGCGGATCCACGTACATGGAAGTACATGAGGAAATAGACAATAACCAGGTAGCCGGCCACGAAGGGCGAGAGGATGAGAATCATGACGCCGGCAAAGATGAACCTGCCGCGGAGCTTGAGACTCAGCTCGCCCCGGCGCTCTGATCGCAGAAATTCTTGGTTGACTTGACCCCTTTCGTCAAACACAAAGTCGAGGATGCTGAAGGTCAACATCCACTCCATGGTGCGGGAGAAGAGCTGCTGGTTCTGCAAAAAGGGCAGCGGGATCGTCAAGTTCAGCAAGTCCTTGTTGAATAGCGCAATCAGGTAGTTCTCGCGCCTCATGAGGCGGTTGGCAATGTCGGATGCGTCGAGCCTCTCCTTAGACTGGCTGCCGAGCCAGCGGCGTTGTGCCGGAGTCAGCGTCGTTGCCGTCTTGGGGTTCTGATCTCTCAGGGCCATGACGCGTGCGACGACCTCCTGCCATGTGATTGTTTGCATGTCCTGGTCGGGGATGTTGAGGAGGTAGAGGTAGAAGTCGCGGACGTTGAGCAGGCGCCTGACATCCAGGAGGTACTGGATCGACTTCCAAATGAAGTAGAAGGCAAACATCCAGAGGCCAACGTTCCACAGCCCCGACATGTTTTTTGTACATTGCGGGATGACGATCTGAGAGAGCTTCTGGCTGCCGCGGAGTTTGCTGTAGTCGACGCATTGGGAGAGAAATGTCAAAAGGAAGGCGACGAAGGCAACGTTGCTGCGTCCGAGTTGGTTAGCATTACATCTTGCTGCGTAGGAAGGGTCTCGTGGTTGCCGCTTACACGAGATGTAGACCCCTTTCCACCATGATGCACCACATGCCGTTTCCGAGATAGTAGTCGTAGACGTCCTTGATGAAGTTGTCGAGATTCGAGACATTAGCCCATCTCCATTCGGCCTTCTTCTTGGCGCTGCCCGCCACCACGCCGGTGAAAAGCGAGTGAGGTAGACCGTTGCCGGGCCTGGATGGTGCGAAATCTTCGTCGTTGTGCAGCCTCTGCTGCGCCTGAGCCGTCTCCCACTGCGCGCGAGCCGTCGAGGATCCCGGAATCGCAGCTTGCTTCCCTCTCTTGCCCCTGCTAGACGGCCCCGGTGTAATCCCCATATCCCCATCGTGGCGCTCTACCAGCAGCGAGGCGGGGACATCGTTATCCCCGTCATCATCGTGCTGCACCCATGCAGGCTGGATATTCCTCTGCGGTCGGCGTCCCCCAGGACGCCCGCGGCCTTTCGAAGGCGGGCTGGCGCCACCGCTCAGCGTGGCACGGCTGTCTTCGACCCCGAGGCCTTCGGCATGGTCCAAATCGTAATCGTGGAAGTTCTGGTTCAGGTTCTCTTCGTCGAGCAAACCGGCCCGGTCCTCGGCATCCTCGTCTCGCCGCCTGAGGTCTTCGTAAAACGAGCGGCCCTGGGCTGTTGGGCCAAGCTTCGAAAATGGATTGGCCGCCATGTCGAACTCGCCTCAAGGTATGGCTCCGTTCGAGGTGTCCGGTTGCATTGAAGATACCGGAAGGATGTCGAGAATCGAGTTTGGGAATGGTTGTGTTTTGGTCGGCCGCCGGGGCGGGCTTCGGATGGATGGGGTTGAAGCACGGATGCGGGATGGAATTATTGGAGGGGGACAGGGCGTTATGCCGGAAGCTGGCTCAGTGGGGTCATGCGACTGTTGTGGTGACGATGTTGACGGCTGTGATCAGGAGGTGCTGCCATTTGGCAAGCCGCTCGGTGGGAACAAAGTGCATCCCCAGATGCTGGCAGGCAGTGTCGGTTGCCTTGAAGCACGCGCAGTGCCTGGTCCAGGTGACAGTGCTGGGATGACGAGGGGGCCTGAGCTTCAGCACGACGAGCTAGCACTGCTTTCGGTAGGCGGTGTGTGCCAGTGGGACCTGCCAAGACCGTTATCTGTTATCGTCTCCAGCACCTGATCCTTGTCCCGCTGCTGGGATTGTTTGCCAAGACGAACGGCGTACGGTAACGCCAGGTATTAATCCCCCTAACCCAAACACCATCCAAGCCCTCGCCCCGCCATCAAGGCTTGGGAGCAAGAAGCAACGTTCCAACATAGGGACAGCTTCGACAAGCTATGGACATCATAATACCGCAGAACTGATGCCTTGTGTCCGTTTACAATAACCCACAATGGCTTCTACCACGCCGAGCGCCGCAGCATCGGCGGCCCCATCGACCAGGAATGCCAACCCCCTTTCCTCCAAGGTCACCACGGTGCTCTCGTCGTCTTACGCAGACACGGAATTCCGGGAAGCTCTTGCGCTTCTAGATGAGCGGAGCGTCTCAAACACCGCCGAGACGCGGCGGCAGCTGCGGCTGGATGTGCAGAAAGAGGTCATCGACAGCAATGGCGAGATCATCGATGAGTTTGCCAGGGTTGCCGAGGTATGTAGGACAGATCCGCTGCGTTGGCCGATGTTGGAACTGACATGTACCCAGCAATTGCGGCGTATTGGAACTACAATCGGCCGGCTGAACGAGACCTTCAATGAAATCAAGACTCAGATCGGAGCGGCGCACACGGCGACTTCATCAGCACTGACGGAGGCTTCTCAACTGATGACTCAACGGCGCCAGGTCGAGCAAAAGCAAGCCCTGCTCGGTGCATTCAACGCAAACTTCGTGCTCTCCGAGGATGAGACCGCGGCCCTGACCTTGACTTCGGAACCCGTGGACGACCTCTTCTTTACCACGCTCGCAAAGGCGAGGAGGATCAGCAACGACTGCGAGATCCTGCTTGGATTCGAGAACCAGATGTTGGGTTTGGAGATCATGGACCAGACATCGAACAATCTGAACCTGGGCTTCCAGAAGCTCTACAAGTGGGTTCAGAGGGAATTCAAAACCCTGAATCTGGAGAATCCCCAGATCGGCTCATCCATCCGCCGCGCGCTCCGCGTGCTGGCTGAGCGGCCCAGTCTGTTCCAAAATTGCCTCGATTTCTTTGCTGAGGCGCGGGAGCAGGTCTTGTCCAACTCCTTTTACACGGCACTCACAGGAAGCTCGCCCTCTGGTGTGGAGGACCCGTCGGCTAAGCCCATCGAGCTCACGGCGCACGATACGCTGAGATACGTGGGAGATATGCTTGCCTGGGTACACTCTGCTGCTGTCGGTGAGCGGGAGGCGCTGGAAGGCCTGTTCATCGGCGAGGGCGACGAGATTGCCAAGGGGATCCAGGCGGGCCGGGAGAACGAGCTCTGGCGGCTTGTTGCAGAAGACGGCGAGGAGTCGAGCGACTTTGACGCTGTGAAGACGCTGAACGAACTGGTCGACCGCGACATGTCTGGTGCGGCACGCATCCTGCGCCAACGCGTCGAGCAAGTCATCCAGACCAACGAGGAGACAATCCTGGCATACAAACTGGCAAACCTGCTCAACTTTTACAAGAGCACCTTTTCGAGGCTGCTAAGCCCAGAGGCTTCTCTGGTTGAGACGATGGGGTTGCTTGAGGCCGAGGCACTGCGGCAGTTCCGCTCACTGGCTCGGGACCACGTCGCCGCGATCCAAGGCGACTTCCAACACACACCCGCCGACCTGCGCCCTCCCGAGTTCCTCCTCGACGCCCTCGAGCAGTTGGCGGCCATCATGAAGACATACGAGACGTCGTTCACCGCGGCAGGCGACGCCGAGGAAGACTTTGAGCCCGTGCTCGCCGAGGCGTTTGAGCCCTTTTTATCTGGGTCCGTCAACATGGCCAAGTCGCTGCGCTCTCCATCCAACTCTATATTCCTCATCAACTGCCTGGCGACCTCTGGGAGAAGCCTCGCGCTGTTTGAGTTCACGCAGCGGCGCGTGGCCCGGCTTCAGGATCAGATAGCGGAAGAGAGAACCCGTTTGATCGAGGCTCAGTATCGGCTCTTCCGAACCGAGTCTGGCTTGGACGTTCTGTTCTCATCTCTGGAGCCGCTGGGGCAGAGCGAGGAAGACGTGGGGAAGGTGTCGTCACTGGAGGCGGTTCAGCCCCCCGCGCTGACCCAGGCGAGCCAGATGCTGGACGACTTCCTGCCCTCGGCGTTGATGGATGCGGTCGAGAAGTTGAAGAACCTGCAGGACTCGAGGCTGGCACAAGATATAACGGAGGAGGCGGCAGAGAAATTCTGCGTCGATTTCGAGCACGTCGAGGAGATGCTCATGTTGGCGGATGAAATGGCTGAACAAGAGCAGGGGGAGGAGGACGAGTTCCAGAGCCTGCGGGCTCTGTTCCCGAGAACGTCGGGCGAGATCCGTGTCCTGCTTTCTTGAGGACTCTAGATCACAGGTCCTCCGTACTACCTGCATATATATATTCCAGATTCCATACCTAGTCTGCCATGTGCGTGTGTGTTTCAAGGTTGCCGGTGTTGGTTCTGTTTGCAGGCTGGACCTGCAGCAGTTGGCTGCCCCTTTTCAGTGGGACTGCGGGGCAGCTTTGGGCTGAATGGCAGGCATCTGCTTGCACTCAGCGACGTCACAGCCCCGCATTGACTTTCTTCCCCCAACACTCGTTCGTTACCTCGTCCCACTCTGCCGTCGATACAGGCGCTGGAATTACGCCTTGTACCGCGTACATACAGGGAAGGCTGGAGCCCGTCGACGCCCCCGGGCGGACCCAACTGCCCCCCCGGCGCCGTGAACAACATCCGACCCAGGCGACTTGGCTCTCGTGCTCCGCGATCGTACCAGCCAGCTTGTACATTAGTCTTGAATACAGCTCGATTTATCCACCCCGACCCCCTCGAATGTTGGTTTCGCCGGCGCGGCTGGCCGGCAATCAATCCGAACCGCATCGACGGCATGTCCACGAGCATCAGGCAGCGCCATGTTCGGTAACAGGACCGCGACCGCCGTCTCTGTGTTGCAGAAGACATACGACGAGAGCTACTTGACCTGTTCCACCGCCGTCTACTATGAGAGCCAGGTACGCTCACCACCGGGCCTGGGTCGCCCGCCGCGCTGTCAACAGATCGAGAAGCTGACTGGTGGGACTCGCAGGGGAACGAAGGCGAGGCTATGCGATGCTGGAAGCAGGCACTCGAGCATATCTACGACCACAACGCCAACCGAGTCCTACCCAACTTTACGCCCCGTTCCGAGACAGAAAAGGCCCTGGTCGAGAGCCTCCACCAACTAGAGCTGCAGTGCAAAGAACGTATCGACCTCTTGGAAGCCCTCCGCCTCTCGCGCAACGAAGTGCCCAACGATGGCACGTCCGCGGTTGAAAACACAGCGCGCTCGCTGCCGTCCGAATCTCGAGATGCCGGGGTGGGCAAACAACACGAACAGGGCTGGATAGGGAATGGGACGATTCCGGCTGTAACATACACAGACCTGGCGAGGCCAGACTTGCTCAGACGGAGGTCGGCCCATTCCAGGACGCCGTCAGTGCCTAAGCTCGTTGTGGGAGAGACGAGGCCACCGACCGATGAGGCGGCATCGCCTTCGCCGGCTCGGAAGCCCCTCGGTTCCGCACCGATGCACCTCACCCCCGAGAAGAACAACTCCAGACAGTCCAGCCCGGAGAGACATACGATGCGCACCACGCTGAGACCCAGCCGGCTAGGTGAGAAGCCTACGAAGGCGACTCTGCGGCGGCCCAGTCAGAAACCAGCAGAACCCCCTGGTGCCAGCAAGGCGGCGATATTGGCATGGGGATTGCTGGGCGGCCGAGAGCCCGCCGATCAGAGCTCGGCGGACGGTCAAGAGTTGTCACGCCAGCTTTCAAACCCGTCTGTATCTGCTGAACAACCGCGTAAAAGCACCGAATCGGTGTACAAGACATGGGACAGCAACTCCAGGAGGCTCACCACACCTCGTCCTCACAGCCCTGCGACACTTCCCGACAGGAGGGTGAGTGTTGATCTCCCCGATACACGGCAACCCGACAACCAATCTTACAACCGGCCTTCTCCCATCTCTGTGAGCGCAGCATCGAGTGCTCTAAACTCGCTCGCGCTGAGAGACAACCCTGAACGCCATTCGCCGGTCCGAGAGCCCCCCCCTCGTCTCAGGACTGCGCCTCCACAGACGCCGCAAACGAGGAGATTGAAGGAACCCTCGGATGGTGACACTGGCTTGTTGGACGTGGCAAAAAGTCGCCCTTCGGGTAGAAAGACGTCGTCAGACTCCGCCATGGCTCCGCGAAGGGGTGTGTCCTCAGCGATTTCTGCGAGCAAGCCCAGGCCCACCCGCACTCCGCCAACCAAACCCACGGGTACGACGCAGCCGGGAAGCAGGAGGAGAGAAGCCCTGTCAGGGGTGGCATCCTCTCCCCCAACCTCTGACCTATCTTCCTCCTCGTTCGACACTCCCGCCCGAAAGGCTCGGCGCAAACCAAGTGCGAGGCGCGAGAGAGAACCCTCGATAATTGCCGACTCCCTCGCCGATCTCTCTGACAGCTCTACTGAAGAAGATGAGCAGACCAAAGCAGCAAAGTCATGGAAGCGGCGAAAGGCGGCTGTCCTCAAGCAACTTCCTCCAGGGGTCGATCCACACGCAGCGAAGCAGATCCTGAACGAGATCATCGTCCAAGGCGACGAGGTTCACTGGGCCGACATTGCAGGGCTCGATGTGGCAAAGAACGCCTTGCGGGAGACAGTCGTCTACCCCTTCCTCCGCCCGGACCTCTTCATGGGGTTGCGCGAGCCCGCGCGGGGCATGCTGCTCTTCGGGCCACCAGGCACGGGCAAGACGATGCTGGCACGGGCGGTCGCGACGGAATCCAAGTCAACCTTTTTCTCCATCTCAGCCAGCAGCCTCACCAGCAAGTACCTGGGCGAGTCCGAGAAGCTCGTCCGCGCGCTCTTCTCGCTCGCCAAGGTGTTCGCCCCGAGCATCATCTTCGTCGACGAGATCGACTCGCTGCTGTCCCAGCGGTCCGGCTCGGGCGAGCACGAGGCCACGCGCAGGATCAAGACCGAGTTCCTGATCCAGTGGAGCGACCTGCAGCGCGCGGCGGCGGGGCGGGAGGTCGGAGAGAAGGACAGGGAGCGCGGCGACGCGAATAGGGTGCTCGTCCTCGCCGCGACGAACCTGCCGTGGGCGATCGACGAGGCCGCGAGGAGGAGGTTCGTGCGGCGCCAGTACATACCGCTTCCCGAGGCCGAGACGCGAGGGGTGCAGCTGCGGACGCTGCTCAAGCAGCAGAAGCACAGCCTGAGCGACGCTGACATTGACACCCTTGTCGGCATGACTGATGGTGAGTACCTCTTCTATGCTTGTTTTATGTGGGAAGGTTCGACTGACCGACGATTTCAGGCTTCTCGGGGTCAGATATCACGGCGTTGGCCAAGGACGCAGCCATGGGGCCGCTTCGCTCGCTGGGCGAGGCGTTGCTGCAGATGGCCATGGATGAAATACGCCCCATTGAACTTGGAGACTTTGTAGCTAGTCTGGCCACCATCAGGCCCAGCGTTAACCAGGCTGGTCTCAAGCAGTATGAGGATTGGGCAAAGGAATTTGGTGAACGAGGTGGATAGTTAGGGGGCGAAGAGGGAAGTCCGGACGGGGTGGGAATGCTCTTACGGTTTAGCCGGGATATGCTTATGTAGACAGGAGGCGAGAGCCACATCACAATAGCAGAGAGCAGATGAAACATACACAGGGCTTTGGATTTGGGCTGGACACCTCAAGGGAGAAGATTTAGGGAATGGTGCTAGATCCATAGCACTGCTCACCCCGATTCACACATCCGACAGTCAGATCCAATCCATGAGATTTCCTCTCTAAACGCCCAGCAGTGCTCTCTTGCTCGCCCCATGCGGGCTTGGTGATACAATACACGGGTTCCTTTGCCCCCGAATTCATACACGGCGTACCTCGAGCCCTCGAGGATAACCCCTACCCACCCCCCATCCCCCAACTTTCCCCCGCCCAGCCAAAAACCCCCACTCATTGTTGCGTCTCCTCCTTAGCCTCCCCATCCTCGGCCTTCGTCTCCGCCATCATCGCGCGGAGCTTCGCATTCTTCGTCGCCTGCCGGATGATCTGCTCGCTCATGCTCAGGCTCCCCTCGATCGTGTTGGCCAGGTCCCTCGCGGCGCGCCTCGCCTTCTTGGCGGCGTACTTGGCGTCGCGCGCCGCGCACCGCTCCTCCTCGGTCGGCACCGGCGGGCGGTCCTCTATCGGTACGCCGGACCCGGGCGCGATGATGTACTTGACGACGTGGCGCTTGTGCTGGGACGAGCGCCAGCCGGGGGTGATGGCCACCACGTCGCCTAGGCGGAGGGAGTTGGCCGGGTCGTGGACGAGGTGGGTTCGGGGGTCGTTGAAGTACTATTCCGGGAGGTGTTAGTTGGGGTTGGGAGAGCTTCGAGGTTGAGGGTTGGCGGTGGGGGGAGGGGAGGTGTGCGAACCTTCTTGACAACCTTGTTCCACTTTTGCCCGCCCACCCGCACCTTAACCGTCCTGTCCGCGAGGCCTGCAGACAAAACCACGCCGTGGAGCTCCCTGAATCCCGTGCCTGCCTTGGCGGCGGCCTTGGTTACCGACATGGTGGTGTACAATGCTCGAGGTGAAGCAGGGACGAGGCGAGGGGCGGGGCGGGGGCTATGGGAGAATTCGGGACGTCGCGCGGTCAGTCGACAGGCGAATCGATGGAAGGGTCCCTGGTCAAGGTGCGTTGCCTTCCAATGGCTTCGAGGGGATCGGGTTCGCGGGGAAGAATAGGCGTGGAGGTGGTGGTCGTCGGTTGGCGGAGTTCGCGATTCTCGATGCTCAACCCAGCGACCCTCCCAAAAATTTGGCGGCGTCGAGCTGCCGGGGTCGCTCTTGCTGAATGGCCCAGTGCGTGGGTGGCAGCCCCACCTTGGGGAGTCGACGCCAAGACCCGAGCCGAGCCTTTGCTGGTGATGCGGGCAGGCAACTCTGCCACAAGCATCATCAGAGCATTTGACGGAGCTGGACATCAGATCAGGCTGGCGAGACCGAGTCAACAAGGACACGGAAAAAACAACGAAAAATGAAGATCCACTAGAAATTACTATGAGTGTGTTTACAATACCACTTCCTTACCCCAGCACAACGAAACGCCTTGCCATGCCTCAGATGCCAAATCCCCCGAGCCGAGTCCCCTGAGCCTGGTATCCCTTGCCATATCCCATGCAGTCCGTCATCGTCCCTTGAGCAGTTCAGTGCCCTGTTTGTTGCCCATTTGGCCAACGCCCACTGCCGAGCTGTATCCCAAATCTGCCTCCATATTTCCCTTCCATCTTGACGCCGTCTATGCGATCCTACCCCACACTCTCACGAGCTGTCACAACAATCTCATCCAATGTCCGGTTGGCGGGAGGCGGAAAGGGACGAAGTGGGTGTCGATCGTTTCAGTTGCAGGCGTTCCCGCTATCAGGACACAGGCGCTGTCGGTCCCGCGGCCGGGAGCGACTCGCTCACTGCCCGTGTATTGTCCCTTACCGCGGCCAAACCCTTTGCTTGCCTTCGAGGTGGCGGGAGCTTTGGTGGCAGCTTTTTCTGCGCGCCTCCGTTGATGTGCAGCTTGGTCACCGCGGGATGTGCCAGCGGGGCCCCGTGGTGATGCTTGGGCACTTCTGGCAGGGACATCTTCGATCTCAACATCCTCGGTGGTGGCCTAGGCGGGCTCCCTCCTTTGGGCGCTGGCGCGGTCGTCGATTCCTGCGCCGTCCCCAACCTCCGGCTTGGTGTCTTGACACCGGGTTTCTCGGATAAATTTGCGATCACGCTCACAGAACTGCCCGTCTGCGAGTGTGTCAAGCTCCCGACGGGGCTCGTGTCTGGCGACTCCGTTTCAGTCTCGGCCAGCCAAGGTATTTTTGCGACTCGTTCGACCAGGCGCAGAGTAGTCGGATCGGGGGGGAGGAAATGGACGCTGCCGCCCCCACGCAAGATCTCGAGGAGGCTGATGATTTGGTCCTGTTTGTAGTGAGGCGGCTGGCTCAGCTGAGTATGCGAGAGTAATGGCGCTAGCACCCTCAAGTATGTGTGTCGCAACCCGTTCATGTCGGATGGGAGGTCAAGCAGGTTCCGTATGATGACGTCCAGCAAGACCCTGAGATCGTTGGTGTAAAAGTACTCGTATGTGGCCGCAGTGGTAAACAGGAGGTACAAGAGTTTGAGAATGTGGAGTTGTTGCGATGTCTCCGTCTCCCGGTTCAACAGGAGGATGATGTTCTCGCCAAACGTCCGGAAGGACGCTCCCTGGACGCTGAGGACTTTCACCACCCGATTGGTGATTTGGACTGAGGGAGAGCTTGGGTCCACTGCGGCAGAGGTAGATGCAACCATGTACTGCTCGTTGAGAACCAACTGTTCGAGCTGTTAGCCAGAGCTAGGGGCGGGAACCGGTCGATGGCAGACAAACCAAGACTCGAATGACCGGGTAGTGATATGGGTCAGAAGCATCATCAGATAGAGCCTCGATGAGCCGGAACAGATACATGACAAAGCCGTCGTCAACCTGCAGCAAGTCTTCGGGCCGCAAGCGCTCGATCCGACACATCTCATACAGCAACTGCAGCAGCAGCCGGTGTAGGCGCGGGTCTCTATCCCCGCAGCTCTTGATGAGCTCGAGCAATCGGCCAAAGCATCCCTCGTCTATCATGATGCGGAAGGTCTCCTCTGCGGCCCGGCCGTCGAGGAGCAGAAAGTTGGCGTAGACGTGAAGTTTTGCGAACTCGTCCTCCTGCTCCTGCAGGAGGCTGTAGATAAGCTGTGTCCGCACATAGTTGCAGTTGCCGCAGAATATCTGGCTTTCGAGGAGGAGTTGAGAACAGCGGGCGATATCGTCTTCGCTCTCGAGGTGCTCGGCGCGGGCCGCCGAGGTCAAGTCGAGCCACTCTCGTAGGGCTTCGTCGAGCTGGACGGGGGTTGCGCACGACGAGGACAATGTTCCAACCAACGCTGCGGGAGACAATCAATCGTCAGCACGGACAAAGGGAGCGAGCGGGGTTGGGCCGGAATCCAACAATCCGCCGGGGCGCGCGAGAGGCTCACCATCCCAGAAATGTTGCTCGCTCTCGGCGGACCAAGCACCAACAACAGGTTCGGCCATGGTCTCAGACGAACCGCACCGGCGCAGAATGCGGGATCCTCTCACTCATCACGGTCGTGGACGGCGCAATCCAACATTAAGTGCCGATCGGTTCTTTGGGGTTGAAATGCCTGGTGACTGGGCCATCCGGTGGGAATCGCAGTTTCGGGGGCAGCGCATGTGCTGTGCTCAGTCAGTCCGTCAATCTGCCTTGCGCCCTTGTTTGTTGGAGGGGTCGGTTTATGGGCGGGCGATAACTGGCACGGAGAGCGCACCCAATCTTTTGACCCTTGCCGCCGCCGGCATCCTGGTGAGACGCTTGCCCCTTTTGGTTGATTTTCGTATGCACGGGCCAGCTTCCCCACAGACACGACATGACGTCGAGAATCATTGGCCCTGGTCATGCTTCCCCAAATCTTCAAGATTCCTCTTCGGGTCATCCCGTGCATGTTTTTTTGGTTTTTCTCATGGTCGATTGTCTTGATTTCTTTTTCATAATTCCTGTTCTTGCCACCCTTTGTCTCGTCCTTTATCGCCTTGTTTTCGCTTTCATCTCAATGGCACGCGGGCAAGCCGAGCCGGACAAGGCTACCCTGATCCGACGTCGATCACACGGATCAGCCAGGGTGCTGTGGCGGACTCCGCGAGCTTCTGCACCAAAAGATGTGTGAGAAATCCGTTGATAAATACACCGGGTATCAATTAGGTAGTAGGTGTTGTTGTAGGGTGTCATGAGCCTGGACGAAGATTGTCCAACAAGCCGGCCGCCTTTCCAAGTCTAATCCTCGTACGCCCAACCGAGTTCTATCAAAAAGAGAGCCAACCCCTGGGTGCCACCATGAGCAGCATCATCCATCCTCCCAGCCTCCCCTCTACTCCTCGTACACCTTCGCCCTGTCCGCGTACTCGCGGATATTGCTGACAATGTGATCCTTGATGGTATCACCCCTGCCGGCCGCAATCTGGAGGATGAACTCGTTGAGGTTCTGCCTGCCCAGGATGTCGACATGGTCCGCCGTGTTGGGCCCGCCCCGCGGGTTGAAGCGGTCCGGCTCGTGCGGCATCTCCACGACCGTTATCTTGACCCCGGCGGGGTTGTACCGCTTCAACTTCCAGCCCTTGTTGCACATGTAGCCCATGCTCAGGAGGTTGACCGTCCCGTCGCCCTCGCCCATAATGACGCCGTGGTCGACCGTCCCCTGTGTCAGGCCGGTATCGATGGTCATGCTGAGGTTGGTGAGAGCACCGGACTCGGGCGCGCGGTAGTAGTACCCTCGCTCCGTCGGCTTTCCCACGCCGTAGAAGCAGTAAATCTTCAGGTTGGGCGCGAGGGGGAGCCGCGTCTCCAGCGGGTTGACCCATTTTATCGGATCATGCTCGTTGGCCTCGACTTCCGCCGTCGTTTTGGCGACGCCCCACGAGTAGCTCCGTTTCACCTGGGCCTTGTACCAATCCTCAGACGTCTCAAGCAGATAACCCATGGCATCGTCCACTGTGAAGTTCTCCTTGGGGGCCGTCCAGTTGAGGCCTGATCGGAAATTGAGGAATGAGCCGTATGTGTGCTCTTGGCCAGGCAGATCATCCGGCGCCCCGTCGAGGTCCCCCCAGATGGCGTTTCCTCCCATCGGCAGCATCGAGGACATTCCTGGCATGGCGCGGAAAATCTCGACTCTTTCAGCCTTGCTCAGGAATTTCTCGAGACCATAGACGGCGAAGGCGTTCAGCTGAGCAGTGTCGCGCATCTCGCCCGAGAGGAGAGCCGAGACATCCTTGACCGCACCCAACATGCATCCGCTGACGTTGATCCAGGACTCGATGTGGTTCTCCACCCAATCGTGGCCTCCTCTCCCGCCGTGTTTCGAGGTGACCCAATGGAAGAAGTAAAACACGACCTGACTGCCCATGCTGTGCGACGTGAGGACGATCTTTTTATTCTGGAGAAGAACCGCCATTTCGATATGCGCCTTGAGCTTGGTGAAGTACCGGTCTCGCGTCTCGAGGCTCTGGTACGCCAACCGCCAGTCGTATGCCGCCGTGTACGAGTTTACCGGGTCGTAGCCCAGCGATGCCAGGTTCTCGATAATTTTGTTCCAAATCCAGTACCCCGTGATGAAGAAGTCGGTGGCGTCGAAGCCTTGCGCCGCGCGCAGTTTGATCCCCGGCGGGTCCAGCCCGGTCGTCTTGTCCAGCATGACGTGCGCTTTCCAAGTATCCTTGTCGAGGACCAAAGCCCTCATCATGCTCCAGCTGCCCCATAACCGTTTCCGGAAGTAGGGGAGCGAGAGGTTCGATGTCCCCCAAGACTCTAGACCGGTGGATATGACGCCTGGGACCATGACCATGGGGTGGTTCGCCTGGAAGCCCTCGGAACTCATCTTCTGGCCCACCGAGAACGCGTCGTAGCTTTCGAGGAAGTCGCGCTCGCCGATCTGGGAGAAAGAAACGCCGGGTTAGCCGGTGAGTCCGTGGCCGCTCATTCTGCCGAGACTTACAATAAGTTCTCTCATGTCCTTGACCAACCCGGCGGGGAGCACATCGAAGATGCTATCCATGCTCAACTCCCCAATCTCGGGGAAGTCTATCAAGTCATTGCTCTTGGCAAAGAAGCCCGCCGCTATGATGCCGCAAAGACTGCCCAGCAGGAAAATGGCCGTGGTTTTGCGCTTGCGTGTCTTAGGTCGGTGGTGGTGGATAATCTGTATCGAGTCGCTAGGATTCTCGGGCCGCTCGGGAGTCTTGGGGTTCTCGTCGCGAGGCGTCGGTGATTCGGAAGGCGTGTCGGTGTCGACCACTCGGCGGCGTAGTGTGCTTGCCATCTTGAATATTGGGAGACGGTATGCTGCTTCGCGCGGGGCTGCGGCGATGGCCGGCTGGTGAGGAACAGAGGGCCAGGTTTTGCGCGGCTAGAGTCGCCCACGATGACTTGAGCAAGCTGCCGGCATGTGTTGTCCCGTGTACTCGTACGCGCGGCGAGTAGGGGAATGGTGTTGCGACGGACTGGCGAGCTCGGAGAGCATGCGCGCCCCGAGTGTGCGCGGTCAGCCGGCGTGGCCGGGTTGTTGGTTTTTGGCTGGGCCCCTTGCTGTCGGCTAGCCCTGGACCGCCGCCTGTGACGTCTACGGCCCCACAACCCCACCAAGTCGCTGGGAAGAAGCCAGGCTCTTGGGACCTTCTCCTTCGAGCAAAAGGTCCCGACACGTGGGGAACTGCGGTCCCAGCGATGGCTTCCTCGGACGCAGCCTGTCGGTCAATAGATTAACTCTGGAAATCTTAAACGCACATCACAAAGCGGGATACGACAGGGACATGGCCTCATCCCTTGAAGCTCGAGGACCTCTGGTCCGGAGGGATCCACCTCGCCCACTTCACCCGCCAATCGTAATGTCGATCAGCTTTTGCATGTGAAAGCTCGATGACGAGCATCCCTGGAACCCGTCATCCGATCTCTGGGACCCGCATGTCAACCTCCACTCCCGTCGTCGACCCTGGCCTTGTGTTGTCCCATCCTCGCTCACTCGGTACGAAGCACGAACCACAGTTGGCGACAGTTACTATCGACGTCGGTTCCCCTTGTGCACCCCCCAGCTCACTGTTCACTGCTTTCTCTGGGACGACGCCCAACAGCTCACACAACCTTAAGCCGGTTCCGAAAATTCAGCATGGCAGCCGTCGACAAGCCGATAGCGCACGGCGCGGACCCATCCCCGGTCACCGAGCTTCCCGGCAAGCTCGATTACATCCAATACGAACACAGCCTCGAAGCGCAATACTTGCCGGCCATACGCGCTCTGATATCCAAAGACCTGAGCGAGCCATACAGCATCTATGTCTACCGCTACTTCCTCTATCAGTGGGGCCACCTTTGCTTCATGGTATGTCTTGCCGCCAGACGCGCCAACCTCTCCAACGTGTCCTGACGCGGCTCCTCTCCACTTAGGCCCTGAACCCCACCGACTCCTCCCTCATCGGCGTGGTAATATGCAAGCTCGAAAGACACGCCTCCCACTCCCCACCCACCCTGCGCGGATACATCGCCATGCTCGCTGTCGCCGCTGCATACCGAGGCCACGGCGTGGCCACCGCACTGGTCAAGATGGCGATCGATGCCATGGCCGAGCGCAACGCCGACGAGATTGTGCTCGAAACCGAGGAGACAAACACACCAGCCATGCGGCTCTACGAGAGGCTTGGGTTCTTGCGGTCCAAGAAGCTGCATAGGTATTATCTAAACGGCAACAGCGCATATCGCTTGGTGCTACTTCTCAAACCGGTTGACGCGGATTCGGCCGCAGATCTCGGGCCAGATGAATGCCTCCCCGTTCTGAGGTGATTTTGGATTCTCACGAAATCTTGCGTCGATACTCGTCGGCCGCGGCGCTGGTGGTCGCGGTTGCCGAACCTGGGGCGAGATTTGGTCACTTCACGATCACGGTTTGGGGGCCGGAATTGCTGAGACGCTTCCGGTGAGCCCGTCATTGGGGGTTGGCGTGGCATCGTGTCCTGGGATATCCGGACTTGGTGCTACAGGCCTGAGCCATCAGCCTCCCATGGTCAGCACGGCGAGTTGTAGTGCGGGAGGATAGCGGAGGAGATGCCTTCTCTCGTGTACATCAGCAGCTGCTGGGGTGGTGGATCGAGATCTCGTGGCCGATGTCATAACCCGTTTTCTTCGAGGGGACGGCGTGGGGGTATGATCGACATCCACAAACCCCGTTTGCCAAAATCCGCGATCTGCTGTACTGGTATCTGCATCTCATCATTAAAAAAGCAGGCGAATACATTCCAACAAGACGCTGGGCCGATCACGCCCCCCGGGTCCTCTTCAGATATCCGAATATCTCGTTGGAGGAGTACTGGTGTTGTCAGCGCCAACATCTAAAGATCCGGATGTCCGTGACAAGCAAGTCCTCACCTCTGATGCCTTGATTTTCCACTCGTTCCCTCCATAAATCCCAAGCTCTGTCCACGCATCTGGAGCACAGGGTAAGCATCATTTCCAAGAGAAAATGGCCAGACAAAGTCGAACGGTGACCAACCTGACTTGTAGTAGATCTGCCTCCCACTAGGCCTCACCAACTCCAGCTCCCTCATCCGATCCAGCACCCTCCCCACGTCCTCCTTGTCCCTGAAGTCTCTCGTATACACGCAAATCAGCCTCGCCTTCTCCGACGCGACCCTCGGCTCGACCTTAGCCGCGATCCCCAGCGTGTTGTCCGCAGTGGCGGTTGCAACCCTCGCCCATACATCGTTCACGTCCCCGGGCTCGGGGAAAAGCATCCACTTGCCGCAGACGACACTGCACGCGGCCGCGAGCGCCTTGAGGTCCTTAACGGCCTTGCCCCGCTCCCTGGATATGTCCGCCCGCACCTGTGTGGGCGACCGACCCACCACGCTCGCCATCTGCTCGAAACTGGCGAAGAGTGCGAGGCGTTCCGCGCCGCCCTCGAGGAGGCGGGTGTGGTCGGAGTCGGAGCTGGGGGGAGGGAGGTGCGGGTTTGAGATCCGGATCCAGTCAAGGCCCGGGCGCCAGTCGGTTGTGGCGGGCGGGAGGCGGGCGAGGAAATCTGGGACGGACTCGGAGAGCTGTCGGGCGCCGGGGACGTTGAGGTAGGGGTTATGGGGTGTGTTGGTGGGTGGTACTTGAGCAGCGGGCTTGGGGGCGGGTTGCCAGTGGTAGGAACGGCGATCCCACCAAGTGACAACGTCGAAGTTGGCCACACGGGCTTTGAGGGCCGAGGCGGTTTCCTCGTCTCCTGGGATTCGTGAGTTTTGAGTCGGATTTAAAGGGTTTTGGAAAGGGGAAAGGGGGGTTACCGTAGAAATCGGAGTCGGAATCCATTGGGCGTTTGCGCTGTATGGCCCCTACCCTTCGGTGGAAGGAAAAGGTTGTGGCAACTGGGCGCTCTTGAATATGAAATGAAGTCAAAGGGATCGTGTTGCTTGTTGGGGCCCGTCTGGCAGCCCGTTTGGGCTGGGCCAGAATAAGACGGGTCTAAGTTTCATAGAAACCATGAGCCCGCTCTCCACCCGTGAGACTTGCTTGCTCTGACCCTCGAGACGTCCTTTTTTTTGCCGCCGAAAGGGCCTCTTTAAATCGGAGCTTCTAAGCAGAGGGGGTCTTGGTGAAGGTGGTCTGGGGGATTTGGAAACTTAGTTTTGACCAATCCGGAAACTGAGAAAGAATTGTTAAGACCCAAAAAAGCAGGGGCGTTGCCCAGCTTTTCTTGATCCACAACCTCACTCAAACAATAACCCTCTCAAAATTTCCTTGAGCTTTCTGGCGGACCCCTTTACGGCCGACAATGGCAGAAGGGGAAGGAAAACTGATCCGGTCTCTCAGATCCCAGACTCTGGATCTTCCGCCCAGTTGTGTGGAGTTTTGCCCCGCATTCCCTTCTTACTTCCTGGTTGGCACATACTCCCTCCAGCCAGACCAGGCGACATCGACTGAAAATGCGAGTTCTGGCCCTACCCCTGATACGGACTCGGATACAGAGGGTGATGGGGAACCGACACAGCCGAAACAGCCCCAGAGCCGGAATGGCAGCATAATTGCCTTCAAACTCTCAGATGGGATCGTGTGAGTGCCTGAGTGCTTGGCCTATCCAGCCCAAAAGCTCGCCCAGTACAATACTAATTCTATACTAATTCTATAATCCCAGGACACATATCCAAACAGTACCACAGCCCTCGGCCCTGCTGGACCTTCGGTTTTGTCCCCATGAAGGGAGCCGTGATGTTTGCGCTGTCGTCTCCAGCACGGCGACACTCGCCTTGTTTAGGTTGTCCCCTGACAAGGAGCAACCCCTGGAGCACCTCAACACGATGGATATTGCGGCCATGTCCCAGGGCGAGATCACGCCTGCCGATGGGGAAGAAATATTGTTCCTCTCATTCGGCTGGCACCCGGCGCGACCCGACATGATGGCGATTACGACCTCGACCGGGCACGTGTATCTTGTGCGGTTGCCGACATTTGAGGGGGGGTGGGAGCTCGATCCGGAACCTGTCATCACACACACGCTTGAGACTTGGTGTGTCGCCATCTCCCCCGTCCTGCCTGCTCCAGAGCAGTCGACGGGGGCAAGCGAGACGGGCGAGATGTCTTTCCGAGTGTATTCCGGAGGCGACGACTCAAAGTTGCGCTTCAGAACATGCAACTGGAACCAGGTGGTGCTTGAAGAATCTCTGCCAGCACTTGAGGCAAGGGGCCACGATGCTGGAGTGACGGCGATCCTGCCTCTATTCGAGCCAGAGCATGACCATGAGCTCGTGGTCACTGGAAGTTATGACGAACACATCAGGCTGTTCTTGGTTCCCCCCTTTGGCAAACCAAAGATCTTGGCTGAGAGCGGGCTTGGGGGAGGGGTTTGGCGGCTCAAGTTGGTCGAGCTGGACACGACGCCACACCCCGAGTACAGCTGGCGGGCGAGGATCTTGGCCTCATGTATGCATGCCGGTGCCAGGGTTGTTGAACTCGTACACTCGGCGGATGGCGATTATCGATTCCGTGTCGTGGGCCGTTTCGAGGAGCACCAGAGCATGAACTATGGCAGCGATTTCTGGCCAGGGTGGAAGGACACGATGCCGGTCGTGTCGACCAGTTTCTACGACAAGCTGCTGTGTCTCTGGGAATTGGATAGTTGGAGATAGGGTGGGGGAATCCGACAGGTTCCTCATAGCCACCTCAGACTCCGAGTGTTGTCAAAATATGGGAACAAATGGACTGCCTGCGAGCTCGAGGTTGATATCTTGAAAAACCGTTGCAGATGTGGCGGATCCCGGCAGGCAGAGATGCACCGAACCCCGAACGACGCAGCCGCCTGCAAGACCCCTGACCGAGGTGTGACGCAACCCCCTTTCACCGCCTGAACCCCTGCCTCCTCAGCAGCTTGCCCCGCGCTAAGCTCGATCGGCCGCCGCTGCAGTTCGCGCCTGAGCGCGCCTGACAGGCAGGTTCCTTGGTGGGTCCCGACTCTAATCGACAAAGGGCCCGCGATTGATCGAATCCCAGACAGGCAGCATGAGGACAGGCCAGGGCGCCGAAACATTCTCAAATAATCCCCCCGTTGCCAGAACACACAAAAGAGTTCCTCACCACCTAACAGTCCCGGCAGACCTTCCCCAGCCCGACCTCCTTTCAACACGCCCTCGCCCGACTATATTTCCTGCGTCGCAGCTGTTCCACACGCTGTCCCACTCGCGCTCTCGTGCTGATCCAGGCATTCATTCGCCTGCGCTTCTTGCGCCTCCATCAGTCCCACCACCACCGTGCGCTCGCCTTTCCGCATCCCACTGCCGTATGATTCACATCTGAGACTTTCTGCTACTGCACCTCGGCGGTCGCCCTTTCGTGCCGTCGGCCTGGTCTTTTGGCGACTCTAGCAACCCAAGTCGCTCGCGATCCTCGCCATGGCGACACTGCCGGCGAACGGAGCGGCTAGGCCCGTCGCCAGCGCCAGCGATGGCGGTGAGGCCATCCTCTCCAAGATTCACGAGGCACTCAACGTCGTCCACAGTCCCTACTCGCCGAACGAGTCCCGCCGAGAAGCCCAGGCCTTCCTTGAAGAAGTCAAGAGCCTCGCTGAAGCTCCGTCGCACGGATTCACCCTGGCATTCAACAAGCCCCAAGAGCCCATCGTCCGACACTACGGCCTGTCGCTCCTCGAGCACGCAGTGAAGCACAAGTGGGAGGACTACAGCCCGGAACACCGAGAATACCTTCGGACATGGGTTCTCCAGTTGGCCGAGACCGTTTCCCCCGACGATCCGCCCTACCTGAGGAACAAGATTGCACAACTCTGGGTTGAGGTGGCCAAGCGTGCCTGGGTCGCCAGCTGGATGGACATGGATCTCCTTCTCGTCCGTCTCTGGCGCGGTTCAGACTCGCCTGTCCGCAAGCAGTTTGTTCTGCAGATCCTCGAGACTCTCTCGGACGAGATCTTCAATGGAGATGACGCCGTCGTCGCCCTCCGCGAGGGAGCGTTGAGCAAGGCGTGCGTCGAGATTTTCACACCCGCGGCGATTCTGGCCGAGTCTTTTCCCAACCGTCAGGCCGGACCGGACGTGCGCTGTGAAGACGACGGGTGGCTTAGTAGAGTAACACAGCTCATCGACGAGTGCCTCAGAACCGGCCTCGGGAGCGAAGAGGTCAAGGCCTGCGCCGTCAAGGCGCTCAACGTCCTCAACTCGGTTGTTCCATGGGCAATCCCAAAGGCCCTGGCCGCAGTTGGCTGCCGCGACGTCATGTGCAACTCTCTTGCTGCTGCAAGCGTTCCTGTCCAAAAGGTTTGCTCTCTTTCCATCGCCGTCCTCTGGCGTGCGGGTGTATTAACCTTTTAAAGGCCGCCCTCGAGTCCATGCATTCTCTATACAGCCGCTCGAGCTTCACCGAGCAGGAGTTTGTCGATTTGGTGGTGCCCATGTACAGCCCGGTCATGGTTGACCTCTTCGGCCGGCTCTTCGAGTGGTCAGTCGTGGACGCGGAGGATATCGACGATGACAAGTACCAGTTTGCCAAGAAGTTCTCCGAGGTGAGCCGCGCCTCTCGGCATCTCCCCCTCTCCCCCTGAGCCACTCGTTGCTGATGACCGCAGATGCTCTGCTCACTGGGCAACTATTTGGACAGGCGGTTCGGCGCAATCCCACCCCAGACCAACATCCAAGGGTTTCTGGAGCTGTTGATGCGGATCGCGCAGAGCCAGAGCCTGGTGGTCTCGATTCCCATCCTTCTTACCTGGACGCGCCTCTTGTCTCACAGGGCACTCGGCCCAGCGGCGGCCGAGATGCCCTTCATCGTCAACCTCCTTGAGCTCTGCAGCACTCGTCTGATCCGATATGAAAGCTTCCCAGAGGATACAACGGACCCGGTTTACGTTCTCCTCGTTGAAGACACGGACACCATCCCGGAGCGGCACGCCTTCCTCGGCAACTACCGCCGGTATTGCTGCACGGTCATCGAGAGCATCGTTCACCTCAAGACATCCGATGCATTCTCTCATATTCTGGGCAGAGCCGAACTTGCTCTGAATTCCCTCTACGACGGGCAACCACCCCTCAATCGTATGTCCAAAGTTGGACTCCAAGGGTGGGGCGTGATATGCTGACATGCACTGATAGCTGCCAACTACTCCAAGGTCTCGTTGCCCGTGTTGACAGTGGATGCCCACGCAACCGTCATCGAGGCTGCTCTCAAAGGCTACGATAAATGGAGAACCTCGCGCAACCGGACTCCTGAAGAGGTAAGCGCACACAGGAAGGATATGTTTGAACACTTCTGACAATGGTACAGAAACAGCAAGCAGCAGTCGTCGAAAAATACTTCGAGAAGTGGTGCGGCCAGCTCTTGGAGATGAAGTTCGAAGTAGGCTCCCCTCTGCTCCTCGCCCTATGTCACACTGCTAATTGTGGCTTAGGATCCCTTGATTCGCAAACGGATACTGCAGCTCCTTGTGACCTTTTCAACCCGGGCACTAGACTCGAACCCCGCCATCATGCTCAGGGTGCTCGAGCACATCCTCATGACATGGCCGGCGCTCCAGCCGGAGCACAGGCTCTTCAACGATGCGATCAGGGATCTCCAGACCGAGAGCATGGTTGAGTTGCAGCGCCTTGCTTCGAAGATGCCCGATCCTCTCCTCGTATGTTGCATGCCCATCTCGCTGAAACCCCCAAAACTTACCCCTCCATACAGGACGTCTACGACCAATTGGAAGCCAAGGTTCAGGAGATGATCGCGTCAGGAAACCTCGACGAGAAGCGGCAAGTCGCGTACCAGAGCTTCCTGTTCATCATCGTGTAAGTCTCTACCCCCGGCATATGCGCCATCCGATGTTAGTGTGCCTTTTGCTGAGCGACACAGCCACCGGGCGACTCGAATCGACGCCGCCACGCGTCTAACAAAACTCACTGGTTTCATTGAGCCCGTCAAGAACCAGTGGAAAAACGAACCCCTCAAACAAGCACTGGGCTCCTACAACGGCTTTTGCGAGCTGCTCGGCCTCGATAAGGTCCAGAAGTATCTCACCCAGCGTCGGGTCCACGAGATCGCCGATTGGGGCTCGACCGATCTTGATGCCGAAGGGCTCGCTTTGCAGGCAGAGCTGGAACAGAGGCAGTCGGTATGCTTGCTGGCCCTGTTGACACTGTATCGCTTGCCAACTAACACAACATAGGCCCTCCCTCTTCGGGTGACGAAGTCTTTCTTGACCTATTCGGTTGAGCGGATAGAGAAGAACTCGGCCCCTTACCAAGCATCCTGTACGCTCTGGCAGGATGGTTTCCAGCTCATTCTTCCCGAGCTGCTCAAGTTCTTGAGGTTAGTGGTCAGAGATTGGGATTTGTTGACATTCATGAATACTAACTCGAACCCAGCTACGCCCATGCATCCCATAACCCGGCCAACTGGAGCTTCCTCCCGGTAGAAATGCAGTCGGTGGTGGGCCGCCTTCTGTCAGATCGATTCTGGCAAGCAGGCATTTCAGAAGGAAGCAAAGACGACTTCTATGCCCGAGTGCTCGGCAAGAAGAATACCTTGGAGGGCCTTGCGTCCACCATTCGCGGGACGGTCCGGTTCGTCCGTGAGACATGCTACGCCATCATCTATTGCATGACCCGGCTTGACATGCAGTTTTACGGCTTCCTGGAGCTCCCAGGGCCCTTGGCAAACGCGCTGTTTGCCGACTCAGTCTACCTCTCGTCTCACCAAGTCATCAACCTCCTCACACTGGTGAGGTTCTTGGTTGACAACTGCCCGGTGGAGCTGCGCAACCATTTTGTGCCTCCCATTCTGGCTACTTGTTTCGAGCAGATGGACAACAAGATCAGCTCCGAGTGGGAGAAGCTCGGGCAACGGGAGGCGGTGCAGGCCGCAGCGGATGAACTGACGGAGGAGATGAAGGCTGAGAGTATCCTCAGGCAGCTCACTTATTCGGCGGTTCTCATGGTCGCCGATGTCCTTGACCCTGCCAGAGTTGGTGAGTGTTCCCGACCGCCCGTTCTCCATGACCAAACACAAACTAATTGCCAAGTAGCATCCCCGACGGGCTCAGACAAGCCAGACGATGCCGCCGCCAGCACAAAATACCCTCCGCTGCGCAAGTTTTGCTTGATGAACCCGGCCATCGCTGTCCCACTCCTTGTCTTTTGCAGTCACGCCATTAGGATGCACGACGGCAGGTGCTGCGGCGTGGTTCTGCGCGTCTTCCGGTCCATCGTCCCAGAATTCAGCCCCTCGGATCTCTCCAAGGCGATCAAGGATCCGGGCCACACCGCCCCCCTCGAGGATTTCCCCATTCCAGAGGACACGGCCAGGGAAATCCGGGAGTTCATCTCGACTGATGTGCTCAAGGCGGCTATTTCTTCGCTGCACGACCCCTATTTCGTCGATTCTCAGCGAGACTTGGGGGCGCTGATTGCTTACATCCTCGCGTACTACTCGGCTCTGACTCCCACGCCGAGAAATATTCTGATCTCACTGCCGAACATCAAGGCAGAGGATGTCGACAAGACGATACAGCACGTCTCCCAGCCTGGGATGCACTCACGACAACAGCGGGCCCTCGTCCTCGAGCTCCTCGAAGACCTGAAGGGCGTCAGCATCTCGGAGATGGGCAAGCTAACCAAGGGCCTCGGCGCTGCGCCAGGGTCCTCGCGCGGCAACAAAAAATCTACTCGGAGCAAGATGGCCCAGGAGTTTATGACTCCCAATGCGGGGCCGGGAGCGGATGGGGTGGCAGGAGTGGGTGGTTCGACAGGTCGGAACAAGACTCCTGACCTGGAGGGTGTCGCTGGGATGTTTAACGAAGGCAACTAGGAGGTGCCTCGGACACGCCGGGAGTCCTCATATGCAGGCGGGAAATGGCCTCGTGTTGTACATGTCGTCCAACAGCACCAGCCCACAGTTCAGCTCGATTCTGAGAGCGAGATGGATCTCTGACCAGGGGGGGTAATCGCATGCATCTTAGCGGTGCGTTTTGTCATTGGGGTGGGGAGAGGGGACCAGGGGGGCGTTAACGATACCTCACACTAGGCTCGGGCTAGACAGATGAACACTATCGAGGAGAGCAAGACGCAATTCTAGACTGCAGTCCGTGGGATTAGTGCTTCATGGCGTGTTTCAGCCGTTTATGCTTCCGCCAGGCTCTCTGGTTGGGGCTGTTTCTTGAGTTGAAACTAGACGAGTTCTGTTTCCATTTTCGTCTCATTGCCTCGGAACCCGCTCGTTGTTCGATTGTTGCGCACCACTGCCGAGGCCTGTCATGGTGGCGGCGCCCCTCGCTTGCTTGGCCCTCGTTCCCCAACACCACCCTAGCTGCAAGAGGGTGGTGCCAAGAAGTCTGGGGTAGCGCGAGCGGGGAGCTGCTCTTGGCCCAGACCACGACTCCAAGTCCACCTTGGCGACTTGTCAAGGGAAAAGGAGAAAGGGTCTTCCCGCTACTCGAGACATCGAGGTCTGCCATATCATCGCACACAGCGAGTTACTACTCTTCACGGACCAGCCGGAAAGTGAAACCGGACAGCCGACAGAGACGAATAAGTCACACCACCAACACACACTGTGTGTCTCTCTTCCCCTCTCTCACCAGGTCTTACACCGAGGCAGCCGCACAGCCCTGCGTCCCGGCCGGCACCTTCGACCTCGGCTTCCATCGCTTTCGACCTCAGAACGGGTGCCAGGCACCACGGCGCGACAAGCCTTCCGCCAAGTGCCAGACGAGTTTCATGCCGGCAGATGCACTCCGGGGCAGACGATTGGTGCAAGGATCCCGCAGGAATGTCATCGAAGCTGTACATGACCCTCCTTTAACCTGCAGATCTGAAAGACTCAGAGAGTGTATATCTGACCGGGTAGCTGGGCTGATCTGAGCTGGACTGAGCCTGCCTCAACCTCGCTTTCTCACACCCTCCCGTCCTACGTACCTACCAACCAGGCCGCGGTATCTCTTACACGCAGCCATGGTGTACTGCGGGAAGCCCTCCAAGGGCTGCCAGATGTGCCGGACCCGGCGTATCAAGGTAGGTAGTCACGTCACCGGCCAACCAGCGAGCGTCAAAACGCATTTACAAGCCTACCCACGTGCTAACAAGAGTATCCGCAGTGCGACGAGACCAAGCCCACATGCAATCAATGCGCCAAAGCGCGTCGGCAGTGCCCGGGCTACAAGGACGAGTTTGACCTCGTCCTCCGCAACGAGAACCTCGCGGCCAAGCGTAGGGCCTTGAAGCTCAGCACCCCGCGGCGCAACAGTGGTGCCAGCGGCAGCAAGAAACCAGCCAAGGCCTCTCCTGTCTCGGCCTCGAGTGCTTCATCGTCGTCGTTGCCGTCCTCATCATCATCCTCCCTCCAGTTATCCACCTCTTCCTCATCATCCTCCTCCTCCTCTTCCTCCTCCTCCGCCTCCTTCACCGCCTCCCCAACCCCCCCAACCCCCATCCCCCCCCCCCCCC
>FTEL01002709.1_pt1 | contig 33295 bp, 55 predicted proteins | sample 1658911 | NCBI WGS metagenome assembly FTEL01 (sample SAMEA3914869, study PRJEB12502) | metagenome | biome: forest; material: soil | place: USA | collected 2012-03-12 | depth 0.1 m
GCGCTACCTCCTCCAACATGTCTGCCTCCTCCAACATGTCTGCCTCCTCCAACATGTCTGCCTCCTCCAACATGTCTGCCTCCTCTAACATGTCTACAATGGCAAAATGCCCCTCTTTCCTAGCAAGTGTAATTGCAAAAGCGAACCCTGTCCCATTTCTCACGTTTCCCTTCGCCCCTACGTTCAGAAGCAGCAGGACGATGTCCGAGCGACCGTGCTCAGCAGCTCCCTCGAATGAGTAGTCGATGGCAGTCTGCTATACGAATTATCATAGTGTCATAATTACGCAGGGCAGACTGGCATCATCTTGCCATCAGCTCTAGTGTTGGGTAGGTGACGCAAGCTCGCAAATAGCTTACATGCTCACCAGTCGCCTCTCTGGCATTTGGCTTTCTTGTCTCTCTCTCCAAACCCTCCCTCTGTTGCTCAGGCATGGATTTTTTCAGTTACTCCCTTCTATAAATATGGTCATCATCGACAACAACGACTTGGCGTTGCCCAAGGGTTCGCTAATCCTCGTAACTGGCGCATCCGGGTTCATTGCAAGCAATTTCATTGTGGAAGCCCTGCAAGCGGGTTACAAGATCCGCGGAACGGCTCGGTCGGAAGCAAAAGCACAAAGGACCAAAGATGTCTACAAGTCACCGGATTACGACGCCGTTATCGTTCCGGAGATGGAGCTGGAAGGAGCTTTTGAGGAAGCAGTCAGAGGCGTCGATGCCATTGTGCACATGTCTTCGCCATTGACATTCAGTCCCAACCCCAAGGAAGTCGTTCCCCCCGCGGTCAAGGGTACAACATCCATTTTACGGTCGGCACTCAGGGAACCCAAGATCCGAAGATTCGTCTTTACGAGCTCGAGCACGGCAACTTCGTTACCCACTCCACGCAAGCAGTTCAAGATCGACAAGAACTCGTGGAACACTGAAGTCGACGACTTCGTTGATTTCCCGCCGCCTTACAAGCCGGAGAACGCATTCAAGGTCTACGCAGCGAGCAAGACGAAGGCCGAACTGGCAGTATGGGATTTCATGAAGACGTATAAGCCCAACTTTGTGGTCAACTTTGTAAGTGCATGGATTTGAGTTGCTAAAGGCCCCCGTATAAGCAGAGCACTAATAAAGGCTTCTAGATCCTTCCCAGTATGTGCATGGGTCGGGTGGTTGACTCTCCTGGTGAAACCGGCGGTTTGGTTATCGCTGCTTTCAATGGAGACGTCAGATAGGATTTCCTGCCGCAATACATGGTAGATGTTGTGGACTGTACCCGACTGCATCTAATCGCATTGATTGATGGGTCGCTTCAAAACGAACGAGTTCTCGCATTCAATGTTCCGTTCAACTGGAATGTCATACTGGAGAACTTCAGAGAGCTGTTTCCAACCAGGACCTTCCCGGGCAATCGGCCGCAGGAGTCCGATTTGAGCGAGGTGGACAATGGACTCGGCGCCAAACTGCTCGAGAAGTGGTATGGCCAGAAGGGTTACACTGAGCTGAAGGAAAGTGTGCGACAAAACGTCGAGGGATTGCTATAGCTCGTTGCGATCCTGTGATTAGCTGTATCTTCAGAATCAGATGTTCTGATAATAAGTCCGAGAGCCTGACAATGATGTCGAGCTACGGTGTGTCGCTGGAGCCAGTACTACTACATGTATTAAGAGGGCATCGAGACGAGCTTAGGACACCGGCACGACTAGTACCGCTCGCTCATATGTAACATGATATACTAACCATACTAATTAGAAATATCTTTAAGCTCTAGGAGCTTGCTGACTATATGGCAGCAAAGTTGTTAAAGCTGCCAGCCGCCCTTGTATACAGCGCTTGAGGGCCGGCCTGACTTACCGAGCGCTCCTAGAAAGGAAGGATTAGGGGGCCGGGTATCGTCGGCCCATGGTTGGCATGGGTGGAGACAGCGCCCTTCAAGAGACAAGCAAAGTTTATTCTCGTCATTATTAACATCGACAAGTAGCCGGCCACTCCGAGAATCCGGCCCAATGTAGACGCACCTTTTACGCCAGCCAACGTTGCGACCCAATCTATCTAATTCTATTGACATGATGCGAGTCGGATTTCTGGGCCTGGGCGTGATGGGCACTCCCATGGCCCTTAACATTTCCCGGAACTTCCCTCTCACGGTGTGGAATCGGAGCGCGTCCAAGTATCCGCCATTGGTGCAGATGGGTGCAAAGACCAGCGCAACCCCATTGCAGGTCGTGCGACAATCCGACATCATCATCATGATGCTTTTCGACGAACAAGCCATCCGAACCATCCTCACCGACGATCTGAGACGTGCGTTCCAGAACAAGACGCTCGTCAACAGCAGCTCCGTGTCGGTCGAGTTCAGCCGTTACCTCAGCAAGGAGATCCACAATGCAGGTGGTGACTTCATCGAGATGCCCGTCAGTGGCAGCAAAGTCCCGGCTGAGCAAGGCCGGCTCGTCGGCATGATGGCTGGCGACCCGGCAGTCGCAGGCCGCATCAGGCCCTACATCGAGCCCATGACCAGCGCCGCCGTCTACTGCGGGCCCATCGGCTCCGGCCTCAAGACGAAATATGCCGTCAACAACTTCCTTATCACCATGACAGCCGGCCTCGCCGAAGCCATGAACCTGGCTCGGGCGCAGGGACTTGACCTCGACGCTTTCGGGCAGGTGCTTGAGGCCGGACCTATGGCCTCTGCTTATTCCAAGCTCAAGGTTGGGAAGATGCTCAATCAGGACTGGTCGGCGCAGGCAGGAATCAAGGACTGCTACAATAGCACCCAGCTTATCCAGGCTGCTGCTGAAGCGGCAAACACTCGGGTGCCCCTCGTCCAGCTCTGCGCCTCACTCTACAAGCAGGCGATTGAGTCCGGTCTTGGCGACGAAGACATGATATCGGTGATCAAGTGTCTGGCTGGATCGCCCAAAACCCAAGGATGAAGTGTCATGGCTGATGCCACGCTGCTGAGTTGCTGCGTATCACAGACTGTGCCACAGACCGGGCGCTTTGTACGTTCTGAGCTACCTTTGAGTCCTCAATGCGAGCAAAAGGTTAGGGCGACGGAGTAGGAAATATAATAATAATATATTAGTTACACAAGAAACCGCCATGTTTCGGTCCTCTCAGCCCTTCCTAGACATATCATCTTCCCCCGGTTTCGGACTCCATCTTGTAAGAGTTTGGTCACCCCTCCCCGGCTGAGAGTCTATTCTCCCCTCCCAAGCTTCTATGTATTCAGCGGTGGCGGTTTGCCCTGCCTCTTATCAACGGGCCTTGTTATCAGCTGGCAAACACAACTGGCTTTCGCCGCACGACAGTCCCCCCCCTCCAAACAACTTCCTCCTATAGCGGTGTACCATCTTGCGCGGGAGTCATCTCCTACCTACGACCGCGGTCGGTGTACCGGATCCCCCGCTCTTGTAGGCTGTCCTTGTCGGGCCTTGGGTGTGACGTCTAGCAAGGTCGATCTAAATAAAGCCATCCCATCAGCGGTAAAGCGAAAGCAGCTATGGCGATGTCGGAAATATGCGCGTTGTCCCGTGCTAAAGCCAAAACGCTGCAAGATAGGAGGAGGGCGTGGATGGGAGGTAAACACCCCGTCAAGCATACTACCTGTACCGGACCAGTAACAGTCAAAATCAAGTGTACCACCCACGGAATAGCGCTCTCCTGTGATACCTCCCCCTTGAGAGCAATCGTTATAGTAATGTAGGTGACTCCTGGGCAGCCCAGGAAGAACAGTCTCTCAAATAGATCGTGGGAGAGTGCCTGCTTGCGGCGAGGTATACGTCGCTCAGGTCTCTAAGGGCTGAGCCTGGCGAAGAGTACGGCGTGCAGGAGCAGAGCGGAGTTTCGCCCGCCGAATAGCCTGGGGTACCAGGAGACCCCGTCTGCTAAGCCGGTAATCTGACTCTAGATGTCGGAGTCGGTAATCGAGCGAGCCTTAATCCCTACGGCAAGAGCAACGCGGTATGTGGTGCTGTTATGTTGGTCCTGGAGAGTTTCGGATCTGTCAGTCTGATGTTCTATTCAAGCGCCGGGAGAAATCACTCAGAGGGACTGCTCCTGTAGAACTAAGAAAATGATGCTTCCTGCCTTGTAGCTCCTGCACGCTTGATATAGAGAAAGCTGGTAGCTCTTTCGCGCGAAGTTGTTGGACTCGGCGGTCGCCACCCAGGTAGCTACGGCCATAATGATGGCCAGGATAAAACCGAGTATCGTGACTATCGTCGATACGAGGCCGAGCTTGTCGAAGAACCTGCCCAGTCTTGATTTGGTCCTGGGCTGGCTAAGGGGGGGTCCCTTAACGGCCTGTCCGTCAGGCTCGGGGGTAGGGTCGAGCGTCACCTCAGCAGCCGTTACGGGCAGGGGGTGATCGTCAGTGGAGGGGGAGGCAAGCGTAGCAGTAGAGGCGGTCCCAAGGTCGATTTCCGCGACCTGTCCCGCCGGCTCAGGCTCATGTTCCGTCTCATCAGGCGCCAGCGGAGGAGGCTACCCGCCAGTGAGGTGAAGAGCGCGTCGAAACTCTCGGAGGCGGATCATGATTCTGTGGGTGTGGCGAGGACGCTGTGTTGGAGGAAGAGTGTTGTCAAAGAGGCGGGTTGGTGTTTCTATCCATGTTGTTTCTTCCCCCTCAGGAGCGTTAGGTGCGTGGAAAACGCCTTGCTAGGTACCTAATCGGTCAGTCCGGGGGCCGCTGATGGCACAGCCGCAGCCACACGTTTCATCGCCTCATACCACTCACCCAATCGCTCCCCCCGACAGCTCAAGAGCCGCCGCTCGAGCCCGTTCCAATCAGCTGCTCCGACCAGAGGTCCCGCTTCTCTAGCGCTGCCTCCACCGCGCAAGGTCCTGCAAGGTGGACTCAAGACAGCCGCCAAGTCCCACAACACGACCAGGGAAGCGTTCAGGGGCGGCCCCCTAAGATGGAATCGGGAACTCTGATTCTTCAAACGGCATCTCCCTCTACACAAACATCCACTATACACTAGCCCTGAAACCTTGATGCCCACACTTTTGGAAGTCGGCCAGAGCGTGCGGCACTCTGCAGACTCGAAACAGACCACCACTGCCGTTCCCTCTCTTACCACAACACGCAACGCCACGCAATCCGTCACACATCACATCGCCACCATGTCGCCCTTCATTTGTTCCAAGGAAACTGTGTCTTGACAACAGCCAAAGAGCCGCCCAACTTTAAAACCTTGACATCATGCCGAACACCCACCGTTCGTGCTCTTCACCTGCCAGAACCCCCTCGAAATCCTCCCGCCGCCCCCAAAGAGTAAACCAAAACACAAGCAAAACACAACAGAAACCCAACCCCCCTTCCCCCATCTACTCCATATCCCCCCAAAATAATCCCCGCCGCCCCAAACCTTAACACACACACGAGATCCTCTCCAGGCGTCCAACCAACCTTGCCAAACCCCCAAAAGACACCCCTCAACCTCCCCGCCAAACAACCCCCTCCGATCCCAACCCTCTGCCACGATAGTTCTGTTCATCCCAATCGAGTTCGAGTTTGCTATTGCTAACTGTATGACGCAGGCATGTTTCTCTATGCTCGAATAATCCTGGACAACGCCGAAACGTGCAACGGGTTTGAGGAAATCGAGCGGGAACTCAGAGTCCTCCCCGTCGACTTGAATGACGCGTGAGTCTAATTCGTGGCGGAATCGCCTGTCACCACGAAGACTAACGTTTTAGCTATCACCGAATCCTTGCTCGAATCGGCCAATCCTCTCCAAGTTTGCGACGAAAAGCGAACATGATCCTCGGCTGGATTGGGTCGTCTCCTCTTCCCATGACGCGGTACGAGATGGAACAAGCCTTGTTGGTCGACTCAAGCTCAAATGCAGCTCCCGCCGTTATCGCCAATGTGAATTTTGTCCGCATTTGCGGCCCCATCGTGGAAGTTGTCGAGGAGAGCCTACAGTTCGTGCATTTCACTGTCAAGGAGTAAGCGACTCGAACCTCGGCCACGGCGATGTTTGACATGCTGACGAGGCGACAGGTACATTTTCAGTCAAGAAGTCAGCGGCTTCATCGACCAGGCCGAAGCAAATTACAGCCTTGCAAAGACTTTGCTAGCCTATCTGTGCTCTGGGGCATTTGACAAGGACCTTCCAGACCAAGAGCTTCAAGGGAACGTCATGGCCGGAATATACCGCCTCCATTGGTTTGCCATAAGCCAATGGATCACCCTCGTCAGGCGATGTGTGGAAAAGTCCAAGGACCTATCTGCCTACCCGGACTTGCTTGAGCTCCTAATACGTCTAGTGTTCGAGCTGAGGAATCATTCCTTCAGCGGCCAAGAGGTGGACCTCAACGACGGTGATTTTCGGACCATGACACAAAACTGGCCTGAGATTTCCCAGTTTATCCGCGGAATCTTGCAGTTTCGACAAGACGACAAGCAGTCGGATTGGAATTACACAAACAGTATGTTACGCAAACCGCAACCCCTCAACTTGAAGGTCAGAGAAGTCAAAGAGCTAACTGGACCGCCATCTCATAGGTGACACGTGGGTTGATCTAGACCCCTCCATCATGTCCTTCACGTCAACGCGCATCTACGAACGTCTCGAAGGGTTGCTGTGCAAAGAAAGAAGGCACAGAACACCACCCAACTGCCCCTGCACGACCCTGTGCCGTCACTACGGAGCCAGCCTCTTCAAGTGCTCGTACCCCAGCTGCAGTCTCGGCTGCTCCGGCTTCGCCACGCGCGCCGCCCGCAGGGCCCACGTCGACAGCCACGCCCGGCCCTGGAAATGCCCTGACTCCTTGTGCTTCTACGCCACTGTTGGCTTTTCTTCACGACGAGACCAGACAAAGCACTGGGAGGAGCTGCACCAAAGCGCCTCCCAGCCGGCTGAGCTAGTGAACCTGACGCAGGATTGCTTCTCGCGGCACGATCTCCGGATTCTGCTGTTCGAGCTGACCAAGGCCGGCGATGTCGACGGACTGCGGCGCATCGCCCCCCACTTGGAGTGGCACGGCTGGCAGGTGAGGCCTGCGCTGTTGCTCGCGACAAGGATGGGGTCGCTGCCATTGGTGGAGGTCCTGGGCAAATTGGCCCACATCTCATTTGATTGGGATTCCTCGGAGGGTGTGTTCAGCGCGCTGGTCAAGAGCGAGAGCCCGGCCGTTCTCCGCTGGTGGCTGGACACGCTTTGCGAATCTTACGGAACCCAAACGGACTCGGATGGGGTCCCGCGTTACAGCTCATTGGCCGCCAAGGCGTTTTCCACCAGCTCGCCTGAGCTGTTCGACGAGTGGGAGGCCTTTTTGCTGGATCCCGCGCGGCAACTCAAGCCGGCCCGTGCCCTGCGCTTGGGTTCTCGTGAGATGCTTGAGCGGGATCCCGCGACGTTCGACGAGGTCCAGGCGCTGATCCCGCATTTTGGGAAGCTCTCAGCGGTCTTCTCCAAGGCCGTCTTTGGGGCGGTCAGGAAGGACGCTGTGCTCGAGGCCCGGCTCATCCGGACGTGGCACCGCCTGATCGATGCCGTGGGGCCTCTTGACCCCCGGTTTCTGGGCTGGTCGCTGAATATGTTGGCGCGGTCGGTTAACCACTCGATCACGCTAGCGGCGGAGCTGCTGCGGCGGGGCGCGCCCATCGACTTCCCGCGCGGACGGGCGGGCGTCATTGGGGAGGTTCGGTTCAGTCTTGACGAGTTAAAGTTCCGTTGGAGGTTCGACAGCAACGGTAAAAAGGTTCCTCAAAAGACTGCGGAGCGGTTCCGGGGTAGGACGGCGCTGCATCACTCCTCGCGGGCGACGTCGGAGCAGGCGGCGCGGTTCTCGCGCTTCCTGCTCGAGGAGGGCGCCGATCCTAAGTATGGGTGGAGTGGCGTGAAGCCTGCGGAAGAGAAGGGGGCAGAGTTGATGCAGAAGTGGCTGGGCGAGTCGTGGGAGGAGGTGGTAGCGAGGACTAAGGAGGCGAGGCAAGCGAGGAAGAGGGAGAGTGGAGAATTGGGGGACAGCCTGAGTGAGGATGAAGACGAGGAACTGCCCAAGCCAAAGCGGCGTCGGAAAGCGAGAAAGCGGTGAGTATAACAGTGACGGAGAAGAAGAAGGCGAGGATGACGAGATATTTCCAGTAGAGCAGGCAGGTTAACTAACTGTCACAAAGCCTGGGAGGCACGTACATGCGCGTGGCGCCTGTCAGGGTCAGTGAGAGGTGCACAGCGCCTGTGGACGGCTTCCCCGGGTGTCAGAGATGTGGGGACACCAGCATGTATTTAGCCCGCACTTGAGGGACCATTTTTCCTTTGTTCAGACTTCAGACTTCTCTTCAAGCTTGCACATAGAAGCGCCTTTCCAACAAGCCTCATTCGCTTCAAATCCCCCTCCGCAAGTGCTCGTTGTGACACTGACTATTATTACATTATTACAGGGCCAAATGCAACAAGGGAAGTCCACTAGTGTTTGAGAAATTCAAAGAGTTTCTGTAAGATAAACGGTTAGTTAGTGTGAACTCATCAATGCCTCGGCCTCCATAAACTCACCTTCCAGCGCTCCTCAACAAGACTTTCTTCCGCCTCCTTCCTGTGGCTCTGTCTCTCAGCCGATGAGAGGGATTCGCTAATCATCCTCACTTTTCTAGCCTGGGTCCATTGGATATACTGAAATGCGGGTTAGTGCACGCACTCGTGGAAAAACATTGGAAATTAACTTGCCTCCTCGATACTCCCATTCACACAATATCTTGTAATGTTCACGCCTCTAGCCTGACCAATTCGATGCACACGGTCCACTGCCTGTGCCTCAGCCATGGGATTCCAGTGGGGTTCGACGATGTGCACCTCGGATGCGACGCTAAGATCGATTCTGACGTGTTCGAGAGGAGAGGTTAGTTTTCAAAGATGCCAGCAGTTGAATGTGAAAACAGGGGATAATGGATGAAGATAAAAAGACATACCCCTCACCCACTGCTCCGATAGTAGCTAGAATCACCACGCAGTCCTTGTCGGAATTGAACCGCTCTAGAGTGTTTCGACGATTCTGGAGCGAGGACTGACCATCGATGCGCGCCGAGGAGAGGCCAAGCGACACGAGGTGCGGATCCAAGGCTTGAGATATCAAGTTGAGCATGGTAGTCCATTGGGAGAAGATGACGCTACACATTGTTAGTGATCGACAATTACATGAGATCAACGGGAAAAGGAGACAAACCTCTTGACACGGGCCGCATCACCGCCGACCGCGTCTGTGCCCCTGAGCGTGGCAAGGATGTTGCGCAGCAGGGCCGAAACCTTGGACGATGGACGATAAGCCGAGCTAACGCCACACGGCATCATCGATACAGTCGAAACCTCTCCTGCAGCCGGACACTTCGGGCATGCCAGTACCGCATCATCTGTAGCCGGTGTTGCGCATGTTTCGCACACGGCGTGTTTCCCGCACGGAAACTCGACCGTCACCTCCACCTCGCGCCCCTCCCCGTCCTCGCCATTTTCAACCCCTTTGCCACAGACGCAACAGGTCCGCCCCGCCTCGGCCGCTTTCTCGAGCATATCTCAGCTCAAAACGCCCGCGTCGCGGTTCCGCCATACCTCGAGGGCAGCTTGCGGGAGGAGCGCCTCGCCGTGGTCGCAGATCCGGCGCAGGACCGAGAGCAGAACGACGATGTTTCCCGCGTTCTTGCGCCGCAGTTTTCCGGGAACGTTCTGCTTCTTATTCCTCGGCCGTTTTGGGACCGCCTCTTTCGAACCACCTTTGGGGCCCGCCGCCGAGAGCTGCTCACCACGAGCATCATATGTAGCAGCAGCAAGCAGATAAAACTGTCGCTTAAAAAACTCATACATCTCGCTCTCCGCCTCCCCCAACTCAACCCTCTCCACCCTCTCGTTTTTGGCAGGCAGCCTCAGCGTCGACGCCAGGCGTGGGTGCGCCTTCGTCCGGCGCAGACACGTCGCGCGCACAAGCCGGCGCAGCATCAGCAGGCTGTGCTCACGGTGGCCGAGGACGGGCGCCGAAATCCAGAACCGGAACTGGGTCTGCGTCGTGAACGGCGGGATGCCAATGAAGGCAAGCAGGGAGCCATAGTCGCTGAGACGGTTCTGGATTGGTGTGCCTGTCAGGCACCACCGGTTGCGCACGGGGGCTTCGCAGGCGGCGCGGAAGATTTGGGAAGCCGGATTGCGGATTTTGTGGGCTGGGGGGACTGGGTTAGTGTTGTCCAAGTGGGATAACAAGGCGAGAATGGTGATAGGGAATAGAGCGGCTGTTCATGCAAGGGCGGTTGACTTGCCTTCATCGAGTATAATCCGGGCCCAAGTGCGGCTGTATAGAGGGCCAGACGCAGCCCAGTCTGAACGAAGTGTGTCATATGTTGTGAGGACGACGTCAAAGTTGTGTAGTTCGTTGGCCATGTCGTTCCGCTTCGAGCCGTGGTATACGGCTGAGCGAAGTCCTTCGGGCCTGATGTGTCGGTGAATCTGTTGCTGCCATCCATAGATGGCTTCACACAAGTCAAGTCAGCACACATACCACATTAACATGGGCCTTGTATTGACTCTGATACACACTTGACTGCGGTGTCACTATCAGTGTTGCTTTGGACAAGTTGGCAGGTTGAGGTGAGAGGAGCTCGCCCAGGGTGTCGAGATGGTAGCAGACCAGCGCTAGGGTAGATAGCGTTTCCCCAAGCCCATTTCCTAGTTATTGTTAAATAGATTAGGTGTATCAGACGAGATTTGTGACGTACATCGGCTAAGATGCCGCCTCGTAGGTTTGGCAGCGGTGTGCTTTGAAGCGCTCTGGTAACAATGTGTCGATATCTGTAGTAAGCGGTAGTCGGTCGTTGAGGGGCTGAGCTTAGAGAGGCATGTGAGTGTACGTAATAGTTAGATGCATGCTTACGCAATTTCCCCGTTCTCAATCGATGACTCCCATAGCGACGGGAATCGCGCTTTGCCGTCGAGGGTGCCGTGCTCTCTTTCAATCATCATGGCGACAGCCTCGAGTTGGTGACTAGAATGCTGTTGAGTTATTTACGCTTCAACGCTATGCGCCGTGAATAGGTGATTCTCACGTACTCTTTGAGTGTCGAAATGATCCTGGTGCTCTGCTTGAACAACATCGAGCTCTTGGCTGGGCCGAATGGCTCATCGAATATCCTTAGCATCCGGCTTCTTTCCACTTCCCCGAGCTCTTCTGGATCAACAGAATCGTCTCCGTTTTTCGGGCCTCCGGCGGTCGAAGGGTTCAGGATCCTCGGCATGTCTTTCCCCGGGGGAAGGAGATACATGGGGTTGAGATACTTGACCCTTCTGTCGTACTCAGATTCCTCTGGGTATTGAAGAAACAAACCACCCTCATCAGGCAGGTCTGCAACGTCGTTCTTTTCCGATAGGAGCCCGTAGATGATGATTCTGAGTGGACGCGCCCGCATCGATCCATGCGCAGATTGTGGTATCCTGAGCGGGTTGGAACCTCGCGCGTTGTACGTACCGACGGACGCAGCTAGAGTTACCGAGCACTCTTTCATAAGCCGTGCCAGGGGTTCAGAGACCAACATTCCCGCTGATTTCCTGGTGTCTTCGTACCAGAGGCTCAGCACGTTGTTGAGACAGCTGATCTGCACCGGGAGAGATTCTGGGGCCGGTTCCGATCGCGTGGATGTATAGGTTGCCTCCATCAAGAGCTAAGGGATGTAGATTAGCGGGAGCCCCGAGAGAATGGTACATAAATGATCCATACCAATCCAAAGCAAACTTCATACGGCAGGCCCGCAGAATTCTCAGTAGAGATAGCTGTGCACGTCAGTCTCCGGGCCTTGAGTGCAACCTTTGACAACAACAGTTGTGATATATGATCGTACCTGTAGCATTGAGATTCTGTCCCCCTCCCCCAGCGCGGCTCGAACCGTGAGTCTGCGAGGTCTCCGCATGGCAGGACACTGTCAAAGTTGGGGACGCCGTCGATGACGGAATGTCAATCGCCCCATTAGCGTCCTGATCCTGCAGCCTCGTCGTTCGCTCAGCCCGTCTCGGTCTCTTCACCGGCAAGATCGCATCGTTGGGGGTGGGCCGTTATTTCCCCATCTTGAATATGTCGTTGTAACGCCGATGTCGATGTTCAGATCAAACAACTCAAATGATGTTTAGTTAAGTCAAAAGAGGGCAAGGGCCATCCATCCCTTTTGGCTCCCTCGCAGGGAGCTGCTGTCGCCCCGCCGACCTTCTCGGCAGCGCCACAATCAGGAAGGCCTCGGCGGCAGCTGAAACCCGCCCTGCCACACTGCCAGATACCTCATGCGTGCCAGCATTAATCTCCTGGGTCCCAACATTATTGAAGACAGGACAGAACCCCACGCGCACCCCCAATTCTAGGTGAGCGCAAGCCATGTGCGCGCAGGTGCAATATCTCCCACCATCATCATCCAATTATCCGTTGCTGCAGACGCCTTGCACTCTACATAGAATCCTTTTGGTGGGCACCCTGGCACGGAAAGTGTGGTTAGGCCCCCCAGCTGGCGGTTGCATCTGACCGGCCAGGAGTGGTCGACAGTGGCGATGCAGCGGCGCGCCGGGAGCGGTTGGTTGGGCGGGGAGAGTGCCTGGCTCACCCTGCTCGCCCTGCTCGCGCGACCAACGGAGGAGCAGAGCCACCTTGGCTCACCCTGGCCGCTTGAAGCGGCCGGAGCACGCCCGGAGCCAATCCCGCAAGAGTGGCTTTCGGGAATAGGGAGATAAGCCCCAATCAAGCCGAATTCAACACTGCCCGAATCTGACTGTATCCATAATGCAATGAGCGTCTGCAAACATCCATCTCCAGCAGGGCCTGGAACTTGACACTGATCTCGATGGCAACTAACAAAACATGGAACCACCCCCAACCAACTCGACCCCTGAACCACACCTCACTGAACCACAAACCGCTGGTCATGCGCCTTGTACAGCGTCGAGCTGTCCAGCACCGCACCCGTCTCGCTGCGAATAAAGTCCACACGTAAGTGCTGCGCATCAACAAAGCTAACAGTAGCATAGCTGAAATCATCAGCATACGCAAACCTGTTAGACGACACGTTGGCGCCCACCGCACTCAGCCCCTCGATATTCCCCGCGCCCCCTGCAACAATATACATCGGCGCCTTCGGGTTATTCAACCCCGCCGGGTCCGCCGTCCCGTTCACCACGGGCGCAAACCGCTGGCTGTTGTGCACATGCCCAAACACCCCCAAGTCCACCCCGTACTTGTACAGCAGCGGCTCAAACGCCGCCTGGCACGGCCCACACCCGCTGCCGCCCGTCGAGTACCACGGCCTGTGGCCGGCAACCACCACCCACGGGGTAACAGTCCGATCGACAGATGCGAGGTCGGCCGCGAGAAAATCCAGCTGCTGGCTCGCGTACCCCCCGAACGGTCCCGCGCCGAGCCCGGCCGAGCCACCGGGCTGGTCGGGCGCGTCGGCAAAGTCGGTCTCGGTGTCGATCATGGTGATGTGCGCCATGCCGTACTCGAAGGAGTACCAGAAGGGGGGGTTGGCGAGGGCTTTCGCCTTGTTGGCGGCGACCATGGCGGCGGTGTTGGAGGAGGTGGAGGAGAAGGCCGTGGGCATGGTGCGGCCGAAGCGGTTGATGAAGTCGGTAAAGTTTTTCTGGCCGGCGGGGCAGATCAGCTGGGCGAGGGCGACTTCTTCGCAGACGGCCTCGTGGTTGCCGGGGCTGGCCATGTAGGGCTTCCGGCCTGCGATGGGGGCGAGCTGGTTGTAGAAGTTTTCGAGGATGGCTTGGTAGGCGTCTTTACCCGCGAGCCAGTTCTTGGCCTTGAGCGCCCAGTCGTCGGCGTAGGCGAGGTCGCCCGGGTGGATGATGAACTCGTAGTCGTTCACGGTTTGCGCGAGGCGGCCGATGGTGGTGTGGTTGAGGGACGGGTCGATGGTGGGGATGGTGTCGCGCTTGGAGGCGTCGCCTTTGATGGTGAAGCCGTCGACGCCGTAGACGCCCATGTCGATGACCGCGTTCATGGTGAAGGGGGTCTTGTCGCCGGCGACACGGGGGCTGAGGAAGTGGTCCGTCGTCGAGTTGGTGGAGACGATCTTGTAGTAGTAGGTAGTGGCGGGGGTGAGGCCCGAGATGGTCACCGCGTTGGCCCAGGTGCGGGAGGTGGCGTAGGTGATGGACGACGTCGAGCACGCCTGGGAGCTGAGGGCGCCCGGGGACGTTCCATACTGGACGCACGGGTTGCTCAACTGCTTGAACGTGTTCCAGCCGACAGTGACGGCTGCGGCGATGTCAGCAAGGGGAGAAGTACAGTGGTGGACTTTCTGTCAGAGCGCTGGCATACAAGTCGGGCCGTTGATGGCGAGCCGCTGCTGCACCGGAGTGGTCAGGTCAGAGGGAATGGCGGGATAACTTGCCGAGGCCGCGACGGCCACGGCCAAAACGGGAAGCCCCTTGACGACAGTTAGAAGAGTATCCATAATGATATCAGTTGAAGTTGTCAAGGAGAACGGACTTGGCATTTACCCCTATTTAGGAGGAAACACCACTTGTATTTATCACATGTCTTGGCGGCCTCGAACGCTCAGTCCGCCTCGTGATTCGCCGTTCGCCGGCCACAGCAACCGAATCAGGGTCCAGAGGGCGATGCTACGGACGGCATTGGTGGGGGGCTGACCAGGGGGTTGCCCCCTCCCGTGCCGCTGCTGAGCATGGCCTCGTGGCTTGACGACTGGGCGGCGGCAAAGTCAGGTACCAGGAGGGTCGCAGCCTTTAATGGCCAGGGCTTTGCCGACGCTCCGCACTTCGCCAATGTATGCGGCCCGATCGAGCACATGGCACGGTTTCGGTCAGCCGATCTAGACATCACGCCCGAAGATCGTTGCAGTTCTCCAAAATCCCAACCTTCTACATTGCGTCACTCACCTTACTGGGACCCGCTTGAAGACGATGAACTCTGCATGGGCTTGCCTGGGTCTAAGCGCAATAAAGAAGGCCGACGTTTCCTGGGCCACGTTCAACCTCCCACATAAGCCCAAGTACCTCGGTTGACGCTTTGATCCCCGCCCTTCCGTTCCTGGAAGTTACCTAGCCATTTCCCCGCTCCATGTGGGGGCGCAGCCCACCCATGATGGCCGTGAAGGGCAGGAGGTGTTATTGAGCAGGGATCTTACTCTCAGACTTCTCCGGAACGAGCTGCATTGACAAGTGTTCCTGTATTTAATTACCGGGCACCAACTAACTCCGTCATGAGCCAGCCCATCATCATCCAGCACACGGGACTTCGACAAATTCACATGCAGATGACAGCTTCAGATGAGCCGGGCTGCACGGCGTCAGAAAACCAAGAGACAAGCCATGACCTACCGACTGATTGGGATTCTAAACGTCAAATGCCCTCCATACGACCAAGGCGACTAAGCCTCTACAACAGGACTGCAGGACATCATTGTCGGCGCCGAAGAGATCCTTACTCTACGCTGGACTGTCCTCAACGGCTACTGCGGTTCAGAGCCACACCGGGCTTGTGACGAGATCGTGGGCAGTTCGAAATGTGCGAGGAGGGTTCCACCAGACTCCACACGAGAACTGGTCAACCCAGCTTTCAAAGTTACCAGTAATTGGGCGGGCGTAGGCCGGGTCCCAGGTTGACAGCTGGTGTCGAGCCTATCTACGTGCTTATATGCTGAAACCTAGCATATGCCACGAGATGATCAACCGCAAACCGGACAATTCAGGGGTCACCCCGCAGACGACACAAGCGCCAGCTTCTACAAGGAGCGCAATGGTAAAACGAGACATCGTAATAATCATCAAGGACTCGTAAACATATTTACATCGAACAGCTCCAAAACATCCTGGCCCATACGGACACGGCCCCAACCACCTCATAGCAGCGGTCACCTGCTCGCTCACCCCCTTTTCGCACCGGCCTCCACCATCATCATCGCGGAATTCTGTAACAGTGTGTCAGCCACGGCGTCTCCATATTGTCATCCAGCCACATGCACTCACTACTTAGTTTGGGCATAAATGTCCGACGAGCCGCTGCTCTGGTACCCCTCAGTCGCCACAATCTGATAATAATGGCTTCCCAAGTTCATGCCCTTGGACGCCCAGGCATTGAAGTGGTTCTGCATCGTCACGGCACCGCCAACGCGCTTGGACGTGCGGACCGACCAGTACTGCTGGAACGTCTGGGTGCCGTCGATCGACGGCTGGTTGTACCGCGTCGACTGGTAGATGTTGTACGTGCCGCCGTCGGTGTTGACGGTGCCCTTGTACGTGCCGCCGCTGCCCGGGTTGTACGTGCCGTACGACTCGACCACGTAGTACTCGACCAGCGGGTTGCGCGTCCAGCCGTAGATGGCGAGGTAGCCGTTGCCGCTGGGGTTGAAGGCGCCGCCGTAGTTGATGGTGCTGGAGTGGGGGGTTAGTTGGGTGTTGAGGGGATGAGGAGGGGATGAGGGGGTGGTGCTTACCGGCCGTTGCCGGGGTTCCAGCCCTTGCCACCGACAAAGTTGCCCGTGTTCTTCCAGGTGACGCTGTAGCGGCTGCCGGCGCCCATGGTGTAGGTGGCGTCGCCGCCGCCGTCAGACCACCACGAGTAGAAGTAGCCGTTGTGGGTGCCGACCGAGTTGGCCGTCACGCCACGGCCCTCGAGGACCGAGGTGGAGTTGGCATCGTCGAGGAAGTCGAAGGGACGGGCGAGGGCCGAAACGGCCGCCGTGGCGGTGAGGAGGAGAGACTTGAAAGAGACCATGATGGCGAGAATGGGTTTGAGATGGCAGTGCCTGGTGATGTGGTGAGGGGTGGTGGATGGGGATAGAGTGGCTGTTGGTGAATCTTCACTCATCCTTATATACCTTTTCCAAACTCCAACTCGGACAAAGTCATGATGCTCTTCACAGGCCGATGGCGCCTGCGCCAGATGCGCGCCTCTCAGCGTCGAGCATGACTTCTGGCTAAACACAAAAACTGGGGATGTCTTCAAGTGTAGCCACCCCGAGGACTCCAAGCATGACCTGACGCGTCTGTAGTGGCTCTGGTGGTGAGCCTCTCCGTCTTGTTGCCCGAATCTGGCTAGCCGGCGCGACCTCTCCTCCGTGCTGTGTGGTATTGCCAACCGCCAGAGCGCTTGGCAGGCAACCCAAACGCCGCGAAATGAGCAAGGGAGGCGGATAATTGGTGGACGGGCGGCTTCTTCGCGGGGACAGAGAACAACCGAGAAGCTTGGTGGCACAGGAGCCCTCATCCGAGGGGGCGTAGAAGGGCCTGGGCCGGTCAGCGCGAGGGAGACCAAGGCCAGGGTTCTCGTGGTGGCAGGATGACGGTCCCTTCGCACATCATCGATGTGAAGAGTTCTCTGGACATCCACGCAGGGATCGGATTCAGCATCAGAACCGTTGAACATTCTATGAATAGGCCAGAGGCTAGCAACAGTCCCCTGGCGACGACCTCTGTCGATCCCCGAACCCGCACTTGTCCAGAATCCCATCAACCCGGATTCCGCGTTTCCCGTCTGATTGTGGTCCGTAATTAAGAGCCGCACTTCTTTGCCCACCTACCGAGTTGTCTGAAACAAAACCCGGGTTCTTGGGTTCCCACAGGACCCGCATGTGCCTTCGAGGTTAAATGCCCTGGCCGCCTGCACCCCGTGTCTCTTCCCCGGATTGGAGAGCATGCGTGGAGGTTCAGTCCCCGGATTCCCCGCATAACCGCCTCGCCGGGTCTCGGATCTCGGGACACGGTAGACATTTAGGCAGAGCTCGTGATGGGGACCCCAGGCTCGCATTGCAGTTGTCGGCTAAAGTCTTTGTTCTTGGCGTTGGGCTGACTCCAAATACTACCCAAAGGCGTTGCGGCTCGCAACGGACTGATCGTCGGCATGCCGCTTAGTTCGATCTCGATGTTGGCTTCCTGGTACTGTTGGCTTGCTCATCAGGGTAGGGCAGGACGTGGTTTACCGTGGCGTCGCCCCCCTGCCTTCGACGCAACCTAGGCGCAAGGAATGCCATTTTTGGGTACTTCGTCAAGGTACTGCTTAGGGAAAGTCTCCCCAGCGGAGAAAACTGTCAAGAAGTCCACGTGATTGTCGTGACGGCAGTTCATCGCGGTTAGTGAGTACGAAGTTGTCATCCGGGGTATCCGTTGGGTCTGGTTAGTGACCCTTGCACACGAGACGGGGACAGCGAAGGTGTGCTCCATGGCACATGAGGACGGCACAAGCGCCCGTTGCATCAATAGGGGGTGAAGGATCTAAGCTGATTATTAACACCCCCTCGCCGGTCCGCCTCTCCCAGCCGCTTTCAGAAAACAAAAGAAAAACAAAGAAGAGAAAGAAGTCTACCTAAAAACAACCCAAAAATACCCTCCCCCCTGTCCCAACCCCTCTCCCCCCACACCCTCGCCTTACTGACCGTCCTCTTCCTCATCGCCGCCATAATCTGCATCTCCATCTTCTCAATCTCGCCGTCCACATCCGAATCCTCCCGCTCATAACGCGCCATCTGCCTCCTGTTCCACCACCGCCACAGCACAACCAGCAACACCGTCAGCGGGCCCGTGATGGCAAAGTAGATCCACAGTTGCGGCGAGACGGACGCTGACAATGGGGAACTACTGCTGGCGCCGCTACTACTGCTACTGTCGCTGGGAGTGAAATCGAAAAAGGACATGCTGAAGACGGAGGCGATGTAGGTGGCGGGCAGGAAGATGGCGCCAAAGAGGGAGATCATGGAGGTGTTCTCCCGGCCGGCGGCTTGCGCGAGGCGGCGCTGTTCGCCGGCCATTTGGAGGCTGAGCTTGGAGTCTTTTTGGGCCATGATGTTGAGGAGCTGGGGGAGGGGGAGGGATTAGGTTTTGGAGAAAGGTGGCCCGGTAAAGGGGTTGGATGTAAGGGGGGACATACTGCGGCTCGCTGAATCATCAACCGCTCCAACGTGACGTGCGCGTAATTCTCCATGCCCTTGAGCCTGCTGTTGTAGAACTCCAGCCGGGCCAGGATACTCTGGTGAAGCTTGCCCACCTCGCCTCCTGAGCCGCCATACGCGGGGTCCTCCCCTGCCAGGCACCAAAAGCGGTTCATGGCACTCCGCATTCCCTCGATGACCTCCCTGTATGCCTGGGGTCGCTTCCAGAGCACCCGCGCGTAGCACTCGGCAAGGTCGCGGTTGATTTCATCTATGTCGACGACATAATCCCGCACGTACTTGCTCTGCTCATCGGACAATGCAGTACGCATGCTGATGGCGTGCTCGAGGCTGCGTAGCCAGTCGCGGGCCTCCCGCTGTTTCTGGTCCGTCTCGCTGGAGAGGCTGCCGCTGAGGATGATGAGTGGGAGGAGGAGGGGGTGGCGGATCTGGTGGGCGCAGGCGCAGAGGTCCTTGAGGTGCTGCTTCATGTCGGAGGAGGGGGTGCTTTTGGCGTAGCCTAGAGTGATGCCGGTACGGAAGGAGTGGGAGAACATGAGCTCCCAGCCACGGGTGAGCCCTCCCTTTCGGGTATCCGACTTGCGGAAGATGATTTCTAGGGATGGTCAGTACGGCATCGGGGAGGACAGGGGAGGACATACGCAGGTGTGGGTCGGTCTCCTCTCGGTCGATGGTCGCCCAAAACAACGGGCCGACAGCGCTTGTGCCCTCGATGGCATTCAAGGGCAGATGCATCTCCCGCACCATATCCTCGTATTCTTTGTGGGATAACGAGATGCACCTGTGTGTAAAGGTTTCGGGATGCGTTGAGTTGAGTTGGAGACTGGGCTGCTGCTTAGGACCATGATTTCGTGCAGGACAGAGATATCGCTTACACCAACCGCATACCGCCAACCAACTTGACGCTATCAGGGATGTTGGGGTGAGGAACGAATACGCCCTAGCGAGCTGTCAGTCGACTCAGTTCTATACATTGGAACTCGCGGTCTTCGGGATATTCCCTACTTCTCGATCCAAAAAGTTGTTGAACTCGTCGCGTGCCAAAGGGTGCTCTTCGATGGTATTGTACAAGGGATTCTGCGCAAGAGCATCCGGATTAACGCCCAAAGTTACACTCGCTAGGCAACGCACGCACCGAATAGTTGAGAATTTCGAGATAGCTGGTCGGTTCCTTGACGCACTTGCACACGGTCAAGGAGGCCTGAAAGATTGTCTCATCCATCCTGCCGTTTCAAAACGGTTTGGTACACTGTTGTGGATTGCTGGTGCCGATGCGATCGAGAGTGAGGCTTCTTCTGATATGCCGAGCGGGGGCTGTTGCCGCCTTTCAACTTGGGTTTGGGGCAGGCTCGGGCGGCTGAGGTTGGGGGGCTGACCACTAGCCTGCCCCAGGACGAAAACGCCTCCGAATACTTGCATCGTCGAGGTAGGGCGGTTATGGACATCGATTGGTCGAGGGGATATCCCCCAGTCTGCCCACAACACTGCCCCTCCCTGGGTCACGATGGATAAGGACAAGGCTGCGGTTTCCCTTCCGTCGAAGATAAGGGGTGAGGCTTTGGTGACTTTGAGGCCCAGAATCGACATGTCGATTCCAAAGGAGACACCCATGAGGATATGTGGCCCCGAGCGCCAAGTCAAGCCCAAGACATGACTTGGATGTTGGGGGACAGCCTGCTCCGTCTCGCTGTTGAGCACGAAGCGGTTGCCCAACCCTAATGGACCGGAACCTCACGATTCCCAGTTCTTTCCGCGAGGCAGCGACCAGGTTCCCGTGCCTGACAAGAATAAGGTCAAGGGTTTGGAATCAGGGGTGACGTCATTTTCCTGACCACCCCGTTAAATGCGGGTTAGGGTTAGGGGCAGGGTTGGTGATCATCGCATAAACTCACCTAAAGCAGCTAACACAGCCTCCTTCGCGACTCCGAGCCAGCCACAAGCCGACACGTCAGCTGGCCTGGGTTCTGTGCCATCACCGCCACAGCCGCCTTGGACACCGCCAAACAGAGAGAGAAGGAAGCAGGATCAAACGAATCCCCCTCCTCCACCACACGTCATTTCTGTTGTTGTCCCTCTGCTCCTTAAACCCCCGACCATCGCGCCAACGCGACACAAGACAACGCCAATCGTTAACCGCCTTCAAATCCCCCCGACGCGCTTCAACCAAACCCACTCGCCCAATCCTCGCTCACCATGGAGGCCTCCACCCTGCAGAACCCGCAGCAGCCGCCCGCCAGCCAAGCGAAGCTCCAAACCACCCAGCCGCCCGCCCCGCAGGCAATGAGTATGCACCCCTTTTTCTTCAGCGCGGCTACCCAAACGGGGTTTATTTTGGGATGTCGGAGGGACCGGCCACTGACGTGATGGCGGCGACAGATCCCCGGCAGCCGCATCAGGAGACGAACTCGGAGTTTTTCCTGCGTGGTGGCCGCAGTGAGATGTGTCCGGGCCGGTTCTGTTTCATTGTGCCGTGCCCGTTGCCTTGTGATTGCTGTATTATTTAGGGGGTGGATATTGTTGTTTTGTGGAGGCGGAGGTGAGGTTCGGGTGGGCTGGTGTGGTTTGGTTCAGAGCGTTGGCTTCAAGTTGACTTTGGGAAATTGATGATGGCGAGCCTGAGAGGAAGTCTGTATCGTGAATGTTTTCCGAGCCGCCGTTGACAACTGGAGAGTCCTGAAATTCAAGATAGCATCATATGGTTCTGATGTTCATTCTTACTTCTGCGACGAGTTCAGGTTGGGGATGTATCAAGGTGCATCTCCTTTGTTTGTTGACATACTTGTCCGGTAACTCCCAGGCCCCCTCGATCGAGACACTCGTCACCAAACCCTTTCCTATTCCAACATCCCAACTGCCAGCGCACCGCCAACTCCAACTCCAGCAAGCGCCCAACTCACCCTCAAGCGAGCCCCGCTTCCAACCACGACTCCCGTCGCGGAAGCTTTCGGCCCGCTCGGCTTCTCCGTACCACTCGGGATCTCTGGCCCTCCCGGTATCTCACTCGTGCTCAGCGTCTCACTCGCGCCCGGTATCTCTGGAGCGGTGCTACGCGTAGCCGGCGGCGGCACCACCACGGACGTAGTCGATGTCGTCAACACCGGCTGGCTACCAGCAAGCGCCGAGCAAACTGCAGACGGTCAGCCTCCTAACCACTCCTCAGCAGCTTGGCATCCACATACACTGCGCCAACTCCTTAATCGCCGCCTGATTCCTCGCGATCAACTCGGGCAGCGGGCAGAACGAGCCGAGACAGTTCTGCTCGATAATCAACGGCGCTTGCTGCTGGAAGCACTGCGAAACAATGTCGACGCCCTGGCCGCCTGGGGCGCTTGCTGTGCCGCTAACCAGGCAAAGTCCGAAGGTTGCATGGTCGCAGACTGGGGCGGGGGCTAGGGAGAGGGCGGTTGTCGCGAAGAGCGCCGCGGACAGGGGAAGGTGGGAGAATTTCATGGTTGGGGCGAGCCCGGGGGGTTGGGTTGGGGAGGAGGTGTTGTTGGTTGGGGGGGAAGGGTGTCGACTGGTGTGGGAATGGGAGACTTTTGGGAGATGGTTGCTCGTACCCGCTACGAGGGTGTCCCTGGATCTTGAGGCTCTCACCGCCTCAAGTGAACTAGCTCCTAGCCGAGAGCTAGAGGAGATCACGATCCCCAAGGGGTGTTTGTGGAGGCCTGATACGGGGTGTCCGGAAACCGTATTCCCAGGATGATGGTACTTCAGAAGATGTCATGGATCCAGCTGGCCTCACTCACGGTTGGGAGGAATACGATGGCTTTGCTGAGATGTTCGAAGTCCCCACCAGGTATCTCCAGGAAGCGGCCCGATTCAGGATAGGGGTGATTCATGTGGCGTTATAGTAAATTCATGGCTCTGCCTCTTTATGCTATCTCTCAATTTCTGGATTATCCAAACCTCTCCTCCTTCTCCCCCAACATCAGTCCTTTCTTCCTCCAGATGCGCTGCTCACACTCCCATCTGACGAGTCCACCTTCTCAACAGGCCCTCCCCCACCATTAAACTCCCTAGTCAACTCTGGGAGCGCCATCATCTTCCTCTCCTTGACCTCCGGTTTCAGCGGTTTCCTCGTGTACCTCCACCAGCCAAAGATAGTGATGGCGGTGAGAACGAACGAGATAATGAGGTAGATCCAAAAGTAAAACGACAACACAGGCTTGTTGCTGTCTCCGTTTCCGTGGCCAGAGTCTGAGTTGGTACCAGTCTGGCCGAAGCGTATGTCACGCCAGTCGTTGGCGAAATCGAAGACCGGCATGGCAAAGATTGTCTGATTAGAGAAGTTAGATTCTGGGTGCCGAGAAGCTGGGGCGGGGCACTCACGGCAACAGTGGTGATGGGGAGGTAGAGCATGGCGACGAAGGCGATGACGGTGCTAGCTTTGGCTTGGTGGCGTGCTGCTTCTGCGTCGTGGCTGAGAAGCTCGGTGGTGTACTGAAACGGTTAGTGACTAGATATTCAGCGAGTCGTTTGTACGTACCAGCTCCTCAGAGAACGTCATGTCGTCAAACGTCATGCGACACTGCGCCATCAAAGCATCGAGCTCCATCTTGATCTCCTCAAACCTGCGCTTGAACCGGGCGATGCTGGTGGCGAACTTGTCATCCATCATATCTGCCGCGTGTCCTCCCATGGAGACTCTGTGACCACGGGTCGCCAGTTCATCCATCTGCTCCATCATCTTGCCCAGCTGGCTTTTGGTCGACCGTACCTCCTCCTCAGCCTTCTTAGTCTTGATCCTACAGTTCCGCAGCTCCCGGCTCAGCAGCAGAGACCGCCGAACATGGGGCTTTGGTGTGTCATCAAACATGCCCAACTTAGCGCTGGCGATGTCACAGTCTCGCACAGCCTCATTGACGATGGCTTCCACTCTGTCGCGATGGAGCTCTGCGAATAGGCCGACCATGAGCAGGGGATGCGACTTGACCTCAGGAGCTTCCCGCAGCAGCTTCTCTATCTTCGCCATGTGCTGCGGTGTGCAGCCTAAGACCACGGCGACGGTCAGTTTCGCGTGCTGGAAGTGCGTTGACGAGACGAACAAGCCCGGCCAATCTTTGCTTTGTGACATGGCAGCCGTGTACATCTCCAGAACCTCGGAGCCCCCCTTCTTGATAAGATATGTCGACGAGGCGCGGACCGAGCTGCGCTTCATGGTCTTGACGATGGCATCGTGGAGGTGGAAGGACTTGATCACACGCTGCCATGTAGACCCGGCCAGGGGGAGAACGCGGAGCGGCTGGGGGAAAAGTCGTTTTGTGCCGTCTGGTGCAAAGTGTACCGTGGGCTCAGGCCGGCCGCAGAGGCTGGGGACTGGATGTCAGGATTGATCCAGCAGACCTCGGAGGATGGTACTCACAGAATATGATATCCAGCCCGGTCCTCCCCTGCTGCTTGCGGTTGAAGAAGGTCTTTTTGGAACACATCGCTCTGGATCACAGTCAGCAGGCCTTGCGTAGCACCCCAGGGCCAGGGCCGGTGTGACCAGGGACGGACGTACCTCAAACCATCTCTCTACACATCTGTCGTTCTCCAGCTTCAGGGCGCTTGTTTCACCGCCCTTCGCAAACAGTGAGTCAAAGCCAAGGAGGATGGACTAGTAACGGTTGAAACTCACATGATTTCGCAACACCCACGTGGGGCAAATCGCAGCTTGGTTGTAAACAAACCACGACGTTTTGTTGGCATTGAGGAATGGGTCGTTGGTAGAGTGCCAATCCATTGCTCCGTCGGCTGGTGTCGGACACGCGCTTCAAAGTCAGGGGCGAAGGGTTCTTCGGTCAATGTCGAGGAACGCTGAGCCGGGGCCGAGTCGCAACAGTGACGTTTATGGCAAGGAGAAAAGCCCGACAAGCCCGCCTGAGGCTTTTGGTGGCTCTCTCGTGTCGTCGGTTCTGCGGGGCATCAGACCATGAATCCTCGACGTGTCGGGATCAATGTGGGATTGGACAATTCCGCGCCTATCATGCATATTTGCGCCCGAGGCTTCTGCAGTGCGACGACATTGCCGGCCGCGAATGGCTCAGAGGGCTCCGGCTGGTGGGCCTGTCATGCAGGTAAACGCTCGCCTCAGCACGGTGTTTCAGCGCGACAGGCGCGCTGCAGGGGCGCCCCTGCTGATGATTATTGCTCGAGCTCGCACTGTGTAATCTGAACTCGAGAAACCCAGACGCGGTTTTTGCTGTGGTTGGAATATGGGCATCATTCTATCTCAGGTTGGTCCTCAACTAACAAACTTTTGCAGGTAACTTCAACTACCAAACCGTGACCACTACAGCATCCCATATCCCCTGCCGCAGTCCCTCGACTTGACATTCTAGCCTCACATCTCAAACCCGACCGCAACCCACCCCTCGGGCAGCCTGCGTTGAGCCTCCCGCGCGGCCTCCTCAGGCGGCCGATACCCGCACCCCCGACACCAACCATTTTCCTCCTCCTTTCCCTGGCGGCCCTCATAGCCGCGTCTCAACGTCCCCAACCATTCCCCCTCTGTCTTCGCCCTCACCACCCTCGTGTTATGAGCCGACACCAACAACCTCTCCTCAGCCGGCACGCTCTCGTCGTTGTAGTCCATCACAAGCTTCGCGCACAGGATCTGTTCCCGTCGCTCCACCAGTCACGGGTGGACGGCTGAGACGTAGTCGTGCACAGTCACAAACTGGCCGTTTGATGCAGTGACAACGAGCGGGTCAAAAGTCGGCGGCTCCTCGCCCGGCTCGGGCTGAACGTCGTCATCGAAGCCCTCCATGTTGAGAGTCCACCATTCATCCTGCCAGCGCCGCAAGTGGGTCTCGATGACGGTGAGGGAGGAGACGGGATTCTCGGTGATGGGTTCGGTGTTGATTGCGTGGAGCGTTTGAGTGTCGAGGTTGAGGTAAGGTTCACGGGGGGGTCGGGATTGAGATCGGGGGATAGGACGGAGATGGCGGAGAGGAGAGGGGAGTCGAGGCTCCAGAGGAGGCGTTGCCCTGCGGGAGAGAGGTGGGCGAGGATTGGATACGAGGGTACCAACACTGGGTTGGGCGCCTCGGGATCACTTGAAGACATTGGAGAGCTGGAGTGTTGACGTTGTTTGGGAGGTTTGGGGAGGTTTACCGAGTTTAAGGTCTTGCTGCAGAAGGATTCGCACCTACTTGGCCATGGCTTGTTGTCTCCTGCACGGCACATGTGTGTGGGCCAGTGTGGTGGCCTGCTTACCCATGATTCTGAACTGCCTCAGTCACAGCTCCACAACGAGTCTCAACACATTCGACCCAAGAAGCCCCCCATTGTTTCTCACACGCGGAGTCCCTACCACGGGGGCTTAATGTCAATGTTGCCAGTTATAGCTACTGGTCGCATAGGAGGCCCCCCTAGATACCTTGGAGGAATGTTTCGCCGTAACGTCGGCTCTTCCGCTTACCATCCGCAAACAACAAGAGTTGGGCGAATCTGGCTTCTAACGAGACTAACCCTCTGGTATGCGGATAGCCCAATCAACTTAAGATCCTGTCTCATGACTTAAAGTAATATATCATGTTCACGATGCCTCCCCAAGAGACTGCTGCTTAGAAGCCTTTGTCACTTCCTCAGCACCAGATGGGCCGACCGGGTATTTAGGCAGCAGGATGACCAGCTGCAGCGGGACCCCACGATCCGTCGACCAGAGTCGGCAGTCATCAGCTATTTATCCAGATGATGAAGCTACCCAAAGCCTGACTTGACGGTCTTGGCTTGAGTAGATGTCGAGTCCTAGTGCATACTCTTGGATCCTTCAAGTAACGTTAACCGGTGATAAATCACTCCCACATCCCCTCATATGCACGCGTCAAGGCCTCGAGGTGTCGGCGTCAGCGCCCTCCGCAAACACAGCTCAACATGCTGCTCACCGCCCTCCTCCTGGCCGCCACGGCCTCCGCCTCCGTAGTCATCATCCCAGGCGGCAACTCCAAGCCCTACACCGGCGCGGCGGCTCTCACCACCGACGACGCCTTCTTCCGCGCCTCCGCGCCCAACGCCTTCTTCAACAACACCGCAAAGCTCCTCACCTCCTCCGTCTCCACCGGCACGCCCTTCTCCCCCAACCTCCACCCCTCAGGCGACTCCTTCATCCGCGGCGCCATCCAAGCATGGGGCGAGCACCTCCACCTAGTCCTCCGCCCCGACGAAATATGGTTCACAATCCTCGTCCAACTCAATTTCTACATGCTCTCCCACGCCGAGGCAGTCCGCCCGCTGTTTGTCAACCATACCGACCGCGAGACCCTCCTCGTTGAGGCGCCCACCTTTCCCGCTCTCCTCACGGGCTTTTCATCGGCCCTGCAGGAACGCGTCAACACACCCTGGTTGCTGGACTTCATCCTTCCCGGTTTCTCAACCACCACCCCGGCGGATAACCTCACCGCTTCGGTGCTCATGATGGGCCTGACGCAGGCCTACTTCAAATACATAGGCAAGATCGTCTGCGGTCTACCGTCGGTTACCCTCCTCGGCACACAAGCCGACTGGGCGCAACTGTTAAAGAAACTCGATCGCCTGCCGGACTTTGGCGCCGAGCCGGCCGAGTACGCGCGTCGTCTCAAACCCATTCTGACCCGGTTCGTCGCGAGCTTTGAACGGCCCGGGGATGACGCCATCCGCACCTTCTGGCGCCAGATTGTGTCTGGCAAGGCGAGCGGCATCTGCGGGGACCCGCCGGCGTTGTTATCGGGGTGGGTGACGGGGTTCTATTACTGGAACGACAACGGGGGACCGTACGCACGGGGAGGAGGGTCAGGGCGGTTCGCGAGCGCGTTGACGCTTGACGGAGTGGAGTATCCGACGCTGGATTTGACGACGGCGCCGGTGGGGTATGCGCGGGTGCCGTTGATTCTGAGGGATTTTAACGGGGTGAAGGAGATGGAGACTTATCTCGCGGCGGGGACGTTGGGGAAGGAGATTGTGCAGGGGGTGCCGGAGGGGTATGAGGAGGCGGTGAGGAGGGATGGGGGGAACGGGACCGTGGGGGCGAAGGATGGGCAGGCGGTGTTGAAGCCGATGAGTGGCTGGATGGTGTACGGGCCGTTAGCGCATGGGACGGCGCAGTCGAGTTGGGTGGAGGAGGACGAGTTGATGGATGTGTTGGTGGGGGTGAAGAAGGGGATGGATGGGCAGACGTGTGGGTTGTGGCAGGCTCCATGAGGGAAGGGCGGTCTGAGGCTCTGGGTGGGAGTTGGTTGGATGATGAAATGCTTCGGGTATCTCGGGTGGTTGACACTGGGACATGATCCAGAGAGAAAACACAGGTGCCGGGCCGAAGGGTGGCAGGACGGGTGCAGGAACCCAAAGTCCAGACCGACAGACCATCCCGTGTCCGCTGCGGGTGGGCATGTCATCCCAGCTGGAAACCCGGTCATGTCATCGGTCTGACCAACCGGGAGAGTTCCATTGATCCGCCCATCCCGGCCCTGCAGAGACGAAATCACATCCATCGTTCCTTATCACTCCCGTTTCCGCAGGTGTTCGAGAAGTTTGGTGCCATCATTTACTCCGACGCCTCGCTTCGGGACCGGTGAACAGCCCGTACCAACACCAGCCCTATCTGAGCCGTCCGTGGGTTATTCATAGCTTGCCTGGTGCAGGTTCCATATACCCGGATCACGGATTCGTCTCAACCACGGATCCAGGGGTAATTGACCCCCAACCCCCTCCCCAGCCGGGTCTCCGCCACAACTGAAGAGGCAAGTCGTCTGCGTCGCGCAACCAGCCCCCAATCGATGCCTGGTAGAGTAATCCTGACGGACCAGGGACCATGCCCAGCAGCCTCAACGAGCTTGGCAACCAACCAAACGGGATATGCCCGGTTCCGACTCGGCCACTCAGCCCTGTCAGGTGGACAAACAGCGAAACTTGATGCCGGAGATGGAACACGAATTCCAGGGGTTCATCACGCTTGCCAGAGCTGGTTCCTGGATTACACAGCATCCTGCACGCCTGTGCCACACAGGAAGGTAGGTAGGTAGGCAGACACAAAAAAGTCTGGCAACCAATCAGGCTTGGCGATACACCACATGTTCTGGCGGACTTCCGAGGGTGCGGCCACAAATGAGATGTCGGGAGTTCGTTCAGGAGCTGGGCGTTGGGGCCGGTGTGTGGGTCATCTCGTTAGCAAAGAAATCGAGTATAAGGGGCGGATGCCCTTGGGAAAGCCTCCGTCCTTGACGCCTGGCATGGTTATCGCATAGAAGCTTGTCCACCGCACGCGAGAGGACTCCAAACTTTGATATGGCTCCTGCAATGCCATTGCTTGCCCTTACGCTGTTGCATGCCCTCCCCTTGTTCAACCCTGCGGCAGCCGCCCCTATCTCCTTATATGATGCTCCCGGAGTCGCCATCGCCATCAGACTCACCCAAGCGACGTCTCGGGCCCGTTCTGTTCCTGGGCCAGAGCTTATCAGGGATCTCATTACCAAGGCACAGTCGAGCACCGGGCTCGCAAAACGAGATGGCAGTTTCATCGTCCTCCCACTCATCACCAGTATTGCCCCCGAGGAACTCACCACGATGGCGCAACGGGCTTCCGAGCTTGACCCAACCTACGAGCCAGTGGATTTCACGACCTGGTTCCAAGTCCAGTTTGCAGACCACACTCTCCCACAAGCCGGCCGCGACCCCGACATCTCGCAACTGATCAAGAACCTCGCCGAGTACCACGAAGTCGCCAGCTGCGAGACCCTCGGCGGCGCCCGATCCCCGTCTGTCCACGCCAGTACGAACCCAATGTTCGCCAGCCAAGGTTACCTCTCTGGCGGCGGCATCGGCATCGACGCCGAATACGCCTGGGGCTTCCCCGGCGGCGACGGCGCCGGCACGACCATCATCGATATTGAGCGCGGGTGGCAACTTACCCACGAAGACCTGGTATGCCACCCAACCCCTGAACTCCTTTTTCCCTCACACAACCCTAAACCCTTGCCCCCAACACCAATCCCCAACCCCTTCCCCAACCCTAACCCTCCCCATCCCAGATCGCCCAAAACATCACCCTCCTCTCCGGCCTCAACACCATAGACCGCTACGGCGGCAACCTCCCGCACGGCACCGCCGTCCTCGGCGAGCTCCTCATGCGCGACAACACGATTGGTGGCGTTGGCATCGCCCCGTCAGCGACTGGCCACGTGGTCGGCGTGCAACGCGACGTTTCCTCGGGCCCGTTCGCCGAGAACCCCCCCGACGCGATCCTGTCGGCTATCACCTTCCTCCAGCCGGGGGATGTTATTCTGCTAAATGCAGGCGGCGGATGAGCAGGGGAATCTCTATCCGATTGAGATCCAGGACGCGGTGTACGACGCCATCCGCTTGGCTACAGCCCTCGGCGTGGTGGTTATCCAACCGGCTGGAAACGGCGGGATGGACCTCGACGGGCTGATCCCCCGCGACGGGGATGCCGTCCCGCAGGCGTTTCTTAACAGGAGTGATCCCTCCTTCCGCGACTCGGGTGCTATCATGGTTGGCGCGGGGTCGTCGACTTTGCCGCGGACGAGGTTGGAGTTTTCGAACTATGGGAGCCGGGTGGATGTCCATGCGTGGGGGGAGAACATTGCCACGGCGAGCGTGGATGTCGGGGATGGGAATAAAGACAGCTACGGGGTGTTTGACGGGACGTCGGGGGCTGCGCCGATCGTGGCTGGGGCAGCGCTGTGCGCGCAGGGGATTGTGGCGGCGCGGAGGGGGCCTGGTGGGGGGAGGTTGATGCCGGCGGAGCTGAGGAGGGTGCTGAAGCTGGGTGGGACGGCGGTGGAGAGGATCGGGGTGCAGCCGGATTTGAGGGCGTTGATTGATGGGGGGTACCTTGTTTGATGCGACTAGATGCTCGCGTGCCCAGGGGTTTGGTTTGTCGATGCGTCGTTTGGGCCATGTCTGCACAAGAACACGGAACAGGCCACGATCAACAAAGGTCAGGGGCAAAGTTTGACTACGCCTAATAGCCCATACACGCGCTTGCAGAGGCGGAAAGCCCCGCCCTTCTCACACGAACAGTTTCCCAGAATTACTCCCTCTCCTCGCCCCCGTCCTCGTACAACTCATCCTCTTCCAGGGGGAGGAAACCCTGCTCCCAATCCCATCCTTCCGGCTCGTCCGGATCACGCGGCTCGCCGTCCTTGGGCCGCTCGATCCGCCTCCCATCCACGTGCAGCGACAGATACCGAGTGTCCCTAAAGTACGGCCGCGGTCCGCCATGGTACTCCCGCAGCGACTTGTAGGTTTCCGCGACCGTGTCGTCCAGCCGCTTGCTCCTGATGACGTGGTAGTTGTTTGCGCGCTTGATGATCTCGTGGATTGGCTGGTCAGGGTTCTCTGAGAACTGGTCCTTGTCGTCGCCCTGGCGGAGGAAGAGATCGTAGCAGATGAACGCGTACGGCCGGGGGGTGGAGCAGCTTGATTGCCGTCAGGTGTATGGCAAAATGGGTGAGTTGGTGCCCAGCCGCTTCTGCCACGGCCCTGGCGACCCTTTCCGCGAGGCTCTGAGCCCAAGGAATGACGTCCGAAGAGTGTCGCGACTCGGCCCTCAGTTTGGCGCGGAGAAGAAAGCGGACGCCGGGGCTGGTCTGCAAAGCCGCGCGGGTCTCGTCATCGATGTGATACTCTCTGTCTCCGGGCATCGTGGAATAATGTAACAAAAGGGGCAGGGAGCGTTGGTGTTAGAGGGATTGATACGACCTCGGGCAAGTTGACAGGATGATGGTGAGGGACGACAGGAACAGGATCGCAGGAGAAACTGCGCGCCGTGTCTGGCTTAGTCATTGGCAAGCCGCCCCCAACAGGGAGCGAGGCTCAAACCAAGAGTGTTACCCCTGGTCGGCCACTGTGTGAGGCGTGAAACCTCTAGGACCCCCCCGATGATGCTACTTCTCGCAAGGTGTGAGACAAGGGCAACTGTTTCTCCCATAATAGCCCGAGATCTCGCACCGACGGGTTATTCTGTTGTTTCTGTACATGGGCAGGCGGCATGGGCTAGTCCAAGACTGCCTGGGCAGCAGCCAAACCCCCCAGGGCTATCGGGAGTTGCGGGTGTAGTGTTTCAGCCTTGTACTCTAGTGAGCAGATATGATCCGAAATCATCGTAATACTCGCTCTCCATTGTCGTCTGCCGCGTCGTCGTTGATTTTACCATTTCTGAGCAGATGTCAGCCCAGCGGACAGGGGTATGTGGTCTTCAGGGGATGGATGACTCGGTTCAAGCACCCCCGTGTCCCAGCCCCGGACAACCGCACTTCGCTCCCCCTTTTGGCGAGGGCTTCCTGCGGACTTTGAGTTGCTTCTCTCTCACCGATGTGGGACAAGCGGGGGCGAGGGGCGTGTGGCGGGGAAGTGAGCAAGCGCCCCCAGCTCCCCCAACTCCCCCAGACCGGGATCTCCCATGGCATCGGATTCTCTCGGCAGTGGAGCATGCACCCCAGGTTATGGGCGGCTACCGCGTACTTTTACTTGGGTCGCCCCGCCTAACCCGTTGCCGCCAACTTCCCGCCTTAACACCACCGCCAGCGAGAAACAGCCCCAACACCCATGGCGGAGACACGGACGACAGCCTCGTCCAACAAGCGGCCACGGCCACACGGGCCCGACGCTGACAGCTCGACGGCATCAGATCCGGGGCCCAAGAGGCCCGCCGTGCGAAAGCGCGCGCCTCTGGCCTGCGAGGAGTGCCGCACACGCAAGAGACGCTGTGATGGCGCCGTGCCCATCTGCGGCGGCTGCACCAAGCGCATGTCGTGCTGCGTCTATCTGGCCGAGCTCCAGGAGAAGGCGTGGCAGCACGAGTGAGCCACGCCCGTCCATTTGATTTCAAGACTCATTTCTGACCAGGTTGTGTCGCGTAGCATGATCCAATCCCTTCGGAATCGTCTGAAGGAGTTGGAGCAGTCAGAGCAGCAACAGCAGCAGCAGCAACAACAACCACAGCAACCAACCGGACCGGCAGGGCCAAGAAACGCACCACCCACCCCTGGCATCACCAACACCTCCACTTCAGCGGCTCAGCCGTGCATCGTTGCCAGCGGTCAAACTCCAAGACCACCTCCTCCCGACCTGGAGCCACCCGCCCACGGTGGCGGAAATTCGCCACCCTCAAACGACAGCATCACTTGCCAGCCCCAGCCATCAGGTCGAGCCCCTGAGACGGAAACACTGGCTTACACTACCGAAAACCCGCCAGCACAGGACTACCCCCTCGGTACGCAGCCCCTCACGGACCCAGGCCCAGGTATTCGCGGCAGTATAAGCCCGTCAGCATCACGGGCCCCTATTCTCGCCGACCATGGAATCGTTGGACCGCCGCCGTCCGACCCAGGGACGGCACGGCCAAGTGCAACCCACCTCAGCGCCACGGCCGGCTCACCAACCCCAACCTTTCCCGACACCATCACCAACACCTCAGGCGATGACCAGCTCCCGATAC
>FTEL01009256.1_pt1 | contig 33232 bp, 15 predicted proteins | sample 1658911 | NCBI WGS metagenome assembly FTEL01 (sample SAMEA3914869, study PRJEB12502) | metagenome | biome: forest; material: soil | place: USA | collected 2012-03-12 | depth 0.1 m
ACCATGCCTCCCCCTCATACTCCCCCCAAACACACTCCCCTCACCCGCAGCAACATTCCCCCTCATCAAACTCCCCCTCAACCCATCCACCTCCCTCTCCAGCGCGCCAACCTTCTCCCGCTCCTCGCGCAGCTCGCGCTCGGCGCGGCGCGCCGCCAGCTCGCTGTCGCTCTCGGCCTGCTGCAGCTCCTCGATGGTGCGGAGGAGTTTGTCGGCGCGGTCGCGCGCGCGCGCGATGTCGTCGGTGAGCTGCGCGTTCTGCTTGTCGCGCCGGTCGATCTGCGACTGCAGGTCCTTGACGATGCGGTCGACGTTGCGGACGGAGCGCTGGGATTGTGAGTGCTGGGTTTCTTGGGCTTCGAGGTGGGATTCGAGCTGTGGAGAGAAGAGTTAGTATTTTGGTGGTGGCTGGAGTGGGTAGGGGAAACGGGGGACGTACCTCTTGGATCCGCTTGTGCAGGAACTTGATGTCGTGGCTGGCCGTTGAGTAGCCCTTGGTCTCGAGGTCGATGAGCTTGAGCTGGACCTCGTTGAGCGACTTCTCGAGCGCGGCCTTTTGCTTCTGCAGGTCCGCGCCGGCCTCGCGCTCGGCGATGATGTCCTTCTGCATCTCGGCCGCGAGCGCCTCGGCGCGGCGCATCTTCTCCACCGCGGCAGCGGCAATATCCTCCTGCTGCGCCAGCCCGGCCTTGAGCTCGAGCATCTCGCGGTCCGTCGTCGCCGCGTTGCGCAGCGCGGGGCTCTCCCCCCTGGCGGCCAGCTCCTCCAGCCCGGCCTTGGCCTCCTCCAGCCGCGACTCGACGCCGCGCTTCTCGCGCAGCAGGCTGTCGCGGTCGGCCGTGACCTCGTCGACGCTGGCGCGCAGCGCCCGCACCTGCGACAGCAGCGACACCACCTTGCCCTGGGCGTCCGTGTGCGCGGCGACCGCCTCCTCGCGCGACGCCACAACGTCCGACAGCGTCGCCTGCAGCCGCGCCTTCTCCTTGGACCACGTCGAGCTATTGAGCACCTCGTCGTCCCACTTGGACCGCAGCTCGTCGAGCTCCTCGCGCAGCCGCGCGATCTCAGCCTGCTTGAAGAGCCGCTCCTCGCGCGCGAGGTCGAGCTCCTTGGTGAGGGTCGCGAACTCGGCCTGGTACTTCTTCCGGAGCTGCTCCATGCTCGACTCCTTGTCCTCGATGTCGTTGGCGCGCTGGCTGCGGTAGTCCTCGAGCTCGTGCTGCAGGCGCTTCTTGGCCTGCGTCGCCGCGGCGAGGTCCGTCGAGAGGTCCTCCATCTTCTCCTCGAGCCGCTGCGTCTGCGCCTGCAGGTCCTCGACGGCAGCCTCGTGCCGCCCCCGCTCGGCGAGCATCTCGGCGCAGCTCTCCTCCGCCTCGCGCGCCTGCGCCTTGGCGAACTGCTCCGCGCGGCCCGCCTTAAGCGCCGCGATCTCGGCCTGCTCCAGCCGGCTGAAGTACTCGTCCGCGCGGCCCTTGTACACGGCCAAGTTGGCCGCGACGTCCGCCAGCCGGGAGGTCTCAGCGTCCATGCGAATCTGAAGGTCGGCGAACTCGCTCAGCAGCTGGGCCCTGCTCGCGGCCTCGTGCTCGCGCGCCTGCGACATCTCGGCCAGGTCCGACCGCGCGTCGCGGAAGTCGACCTCGAGCTTGGCGCGATCGTGCCGCAGTCGCTCGAGGTGCGCCTTGGTGTCGGCGAGGTCGGCGATGGCGTCGTTGTGGCTGTGGAGCAGCGCGCGACGCGAGTCCTCCTGGCTGTGCAGCAGCCCCAGGATCTCCTCGTGCGACTTGGCCTGGATGTCGCGGAGGGACAGCTCCCCGCTGTGCAGCGCCTTCTCCAGCGCCGACACGTGCTTGGCCGACTCGTCGAGCATGTCGTGCAGCCGGCCGTTGGCCTGTTCCAGCTTGCGCACGCGGCCGTTGTCGTTGCTGTCGTGGAGGCCGTCGCCGTTGGCGGCCGACTGCCGCTCGAGCTGGCTCTGGAGGTGCCGGTTCTGCATCTGCGCGAGTTGAAGCTGATTCTGCAATTCCTCGACATCTGCCTTGAGGTCCATGCGGTTGTTGAAGCTGAGGACGTCGGCCGTCTTGTCGGACCGTACAGAGTCGGGGAGGTGGTGCTCATTCTCGTTGTTGCCACCGTAACGGCGGGGAGGCGTCGAGGTGTTGGAGTATTGTCTGCCGTTGATCCCGTTCAGCTTCCGCCTCTGCGTCGGCGACGTGCTGCCAAAGGGCGCCTCGTTGATGTTGATCTCTTCGAGGCCGCCGCGGCCACGCCGCGTAGGAGACCTCGAGTTGTTCCTGGCCGCCGCCCGCAGGTCCGCCAGCTGTCCCTCGGCGTTGGCGCGGGCAGCCGTCTGCACGCGCAGGTTCTGCTGCAGTTCCTCGATCTTGCGAACCAGGTCGAACTTCTGGGTAAGGAAGCGGTCGGCCGCGCCGTCCGTCTGGGGCGGCAGGACACTCTCCGGATCGACCGTCTTGAGCGCCTTGAGCAGCTGCGTCCGCAGCTCGGCGAGCTCGGCGTCCCGGGCGTCCAGCGTTGATTGCATGGTCCGGACGGTACCTTGCGCCTGCGCCCGCAGCTGCTTCTCCGACTCGATGGTGCGGTTGGCCTCGGCGAGCTGCGCGGTGAAGTTGGACGTCGCTTTCTCCGCGTTGCGGCTGCTCTGCACCTCGCGGGCGACTTCGTGGTTGAGGTCCTCCAGGTTGAGCTGCAGCTTCTCGAGCCGCTTCTCGAGCGACGCGATGGTCACCTGAGAATCCCCAAGCTGCTTGTTGAGCTTGGTGTTCTGCTCCTCCAGCTTGGTCTTCTCCCGCTGCAGCGACACGATCTGGCCGCGCGACGCCTCGCTCGCCCGTGACGTCGACCGCGCGATCTCGAGCCCCTTCTGCTGCAGCTTGTTGAGCAGCGCGCGGTTGTCGTTCTCCGACGCCGTCAGCCGGCTCTTGACGGTGTGCAGCTCGCGCTCCATGCGCTCCTTGGCCTGGTCGTTCTTGAGCCCGAACTCGCCCGACTCGAGCATCAGCTTGTTGAGGTCCTCGACCTGGTGGTTCAGCTTCGTGCACTCGGCCTCGAACCACTTGAGCCGCTCGTGTGCCGCCTCGAGGTCCCGGTGCAGGCTCTCCTCGCGCTCGCGCGCCACCTTGAACGCGGCTCGCTCGCCCACGATCTCGGCCTCGCGCCGCGCCTCCTCGGCCTGCGTCTTGGCCACGCGCAGCCGGCGGATCTCCTCGCGGGCTTCGTCCCGCTCCTGCTCGGCAGTCGCCCGGGCCTCCATGGTGCGGCGGAGGGTGTCTTGCTGGGCGTACAGTTCCTTCTCGATGGTGATCTTGGACTCGTTGAGGTGGTCGTATTCGTCCTTGAGAGTCTTGTACTTGTGCTCGCCGAGCAGGAGGACGTCGTCGCGCGACTGGCGCTCCCTGCTGAACTCCATCTGGGTGTTGTAAAGTTCCTCCTTGAGGTCCCGGATCTGGGCCTCGAGGACTTGTCGATTCTCGTCAGCCTGGGCGTCCTCTGAGAGGCGGGCTTGCAAGAGCCGCTTTGCGTCCTCGGCCTCCCGCTGAAGTTGGGTCTGCTGGGACTTCATGGCGGACAGTTGTGCCTGGACATCGTGGAGGCGCTCGGCGGCCTTTTCGCGCTCGCCGCTGAGAGTCCGCTTCTGCTCCTCGAAGCTGCGGCGCTCCATCTCGAATTTCTTATTGTCCGAGCGTAGGAGGGCCAGCTCGCTCTCCTTCTTGCGGACCAGGTCTTCGTAGTCGGTAGAAGTCTTGGACAACTGTGCGAGCTGCTGCTGGATCTCGCGGTTCTCGCCGCTGAGCTGTGAGTTCCTGCTCCGGGCGGACTGCAGTTCCTTCTGGGAGGCCATCAACTTGACCTCAAGGTCTTGGTCCGTCTTGAGCAGCTTGGCCTCCAAATCGTGGACTTTGCGGTCCTTGAGCGAGAGCTGGCTCCGGAGCATCTTGATGTCGGCTTCCAGGGCGGCCTCCTGCTCGCTGCGGTCCGACTGCGCCTTGGTGATGTCTTCGATGGCGCGGTCAAGGTCGTCAACGCGACCTGCGAGCTCCGACTTTTCGTGCTCCAGCCTGGCGATGAGGCCGGCGGCCTGCTCGAGCTGGGCACGGTACCGCTCCACGTCGTCCTCGGCGCGCTTCTTGGCCTCGAGGAGGCTGTCCAGCTGGTCCTCGAGTTTCTCTTGGTCGTCCAGGGCTCCCGCAAGCTTATCCTCCAGTTCAACCTCGCGGAGCTGCAGCCGCTTGAAGATCTCCTCCTTGTCTAGTGCCAAGGCACGCTCGCTCTCGAGGGTCTGCTGAATGCGCATCATCTCAGCGTGGACGTTCCTCCGCTCGTCCTCGAGCTTCTGCTTGTTTTGGTGCTCCAGTAGCATCTTTTCGTTGAGCTGGCGGATCATCTCGTCCCGCTTCTTGACCTCGGTTGCCGTCCTCGTGGCACCCAGCAGAGGCTTCATCCTAACCACCAGCTGCCACCACGGGTTATCGCACAGGTCGAGGTAGACGTGCATGTTGCGCTGGATAACCCGCGTCGCCTCGGCGCGGTACAGGCGTTTGAAGGCGATTCGACGCTGCATGTAGCCGCGGGCGACCGACTGGAACTTGGACATGATCTCCGTAATAAGGGCGTCGCGCTGCTCCTCGAGCTCGGCGAGCACGCCGGCGCGGAAGAAGACCTTGGTCAGACCGATGCGGTACAGGGAGCGGTCGAGCCCAAAGCGGTCCAGCATGATGCGCGCCGCCGCCTGGCCCTCGAGGTAGCCCTTGGGCATGTCGCGGCAGAGCACCTCGTACCGCTGGCGGAACTCGGCAAAGGGCAGGCGGTTGGGGAAGCCAGTGCGGGCGATGCGGATGCCCTCGAGCACACCGTTGCAGCGCAACTGGTCGAGCACGAGCGGGCCGCTGAACTGCTTGGGCCGCTTGGTGTGGTTGGGGAGGATGCAGCGCACAAAGTGCGGGTGGGTGAGGTGCAGCTGGCCCATGAGGCTCGAGAGCTGCTCCTTGTGGCGCTGGGCGACGGTGCGGAAGAGGCCCTTCTTGACGCGGCTGCGCATGCCGCCGGCCTCGTCGTCCTGGTCGGCGCAGTCCGCGAACAGGTTGGCGATGTGCTTGTCACTGGACCCGGCAAGGAGGCGGGTCAGGTTGTCGTTGAGCGGATCCTTGTTCTTCTCGAGCCACCCCTCAGTGCCGTACTCGACCTCGGCGGCGTAGTGCGTGAGCACGAAGCCCTGGCCGAGCCGCGAGGGACGGTATTTCTGTGATTTCTTATCCCACAGCGAGTTGAGCTTCTCGGTAAAGGTCTTGTCGGTGGCCTTGGGCATGACGCAGTCCTCGTCGAGGCAGGAGAAGATTCCGATGGGGTTGGACAGCTCGATCAGGTCGATGGTGGGCTGCAGGTCCTTGCCAAAGTCGATGAACTGCCACTCGATCTGCTCGCGCGCGTACTCCTCCTGCTCGAGCACGAACATGTGGTGGTTGAAGAACTGTTGCAGCTTCTCGTTGGTGTAGTTGATGCACAGCTGCTCGAAGCTGTTGTTCTCGAAGATCTCGAAGCCAGCGATATCCAGCACGCCGATGAAGCGCGTGTCGTCGAGGCCCATACCGGCACGGTCGAGTTGCCTGTTGATGCGAGTGACGAGGTCCCCGAAACCGCGCTCGTAGATGCCCTTGGCAAGGGCCTCAATGCTGAAGCGGACCTGCTCGGGCGTCTGCACCTTCTCGACCCATTCCCGGCCAGCCTTCACCTTGGGGTGGAGAAGGCCGCGGAGGAAGGGCTCCAAGGGAACACCCAACAGCTTGCAGACCCGGGCAGCAACCTCCTTGGCGTCAGGCGCAAGGCGGGCCTGGTCGGCCGACCTGCTCTCCTTGACAACGGCAATATTGCCGAGGTGAAGGACGGCTGCGATGGTGCGCAGAATGGACGTCTGCTCGTCGTCGGAGAAGCCCATGACCATGAAGGCTTCCATCAGGGCCTCCCACTCGGCACGGTCCGACACGCCAACAATGCTGTCCTGCCCGTCGCGAGTGTAGACAAAGTCTTGGACATCCATGCCGTCGAGGAGGAACTCCTGCTTCATCCTGCGGTCAGCGCCGCGGAGAAGCTGGTAGAAGACGTGGTAGTTGCGCTCCTGGGCATTGATGCGCACAACGCGCGACTTCTCGAGGAGGTACCAGTCGATGAAGGCGCCGGCAATGGACCCGTCGCGGTTGAATTCGATGCGGATGAACTTGCCGAAGCGGGACGAGTTGTTGTTGCGCACCGTTTGGGCATTGCCAAAGGCCTCAAGGATGGGATTAGCCCGGAGGATCTGGGCCGAGAGGTTGGCGTGCTGGCTGCCCCTGCTCTTGACGGGAGCCTGCGACTGGGCGACGGCGGCGAGGTATTGGATGACCTTTTTGGTGTTTTCAGTTTTTCCGGCGCCCGACTCGCCCGTCACCAGGATGCTCTGGTTCTCGTTTTCATCCACCATATTTCGGAAGGCCTCGTCGGCCATGGCGAAAATGTGCGGTTTGTTGTCCTCCCGGCTGCGGCCCTTGTACATGTTGATGTACTCGTTGCTGTAGATCGGGAGCGGTGTGTAGGGGTTGACCGTCACCAAGAAGAGGCCCGAATATGTGTAGATGAGGTCGGACATATATCGTGAGTGGAGGTTGTGCACGACCGAGGCCTCGTTGAGGTGCGTGAGCTCGGCCATGTCGCTGGCCTTGTCGAATTTGGCCGGGTTGACCTTATCGACGCTCTCGGCGTCCACCTCACGTTGCTGTGTTGTGGTGGCAAGTTAGTGAACAGGGACTCTCTGGCGAAACACAGTCTGGAGAGCAAGGCACACTCACGCTCCCGTCGTCGCACTGCACCAGCAGTCTGCCCCCACCGAGCTCCTCCACCACCCAGCCCTTGACGAACGCCGTCTGCGGGTCACGCAGCCAGACATACTTTTTGCCTGAAAAGTCGTTCTCGCCCTCAATACCCTTCACAATGTCGGTGGGCTTCCGCATGTCTTCGGTCTTGAGGTACGACGGCGCGAATGTGCTGGAGCTGGGATTCCCTTCTCGGGAGATGCCCCGGCCATGGCCGAGGTTGTGGCTGAGGCTGTTTCGAATGGGCGGTGAGGGTGCTAATGGTGTAGATGTGCCAAAGTTGTTGTGCGACTGGTTGCGGGCGTGGGAGGAAGAGGGGGAGTGCGAGTGGGAGTGGGAAAGGGGAGGGGGAGAGGCCAGCCCTGCGGCAAGAGAGGGTGATGATGAGGGCGCAACAAACGACTTTGGCCTGCCCAGACCGCTCGAGCCACTCGAGGTTGAGGATGAGGTCGCCGTCGAGGCGTTCCTCGCGAAGGGATTGTTGCGGACCGACATGGTGCGCTCGTCTCAGGACATGGAAGACTGCCGAGAATCAAATGCCGGAGAGTGCTGTTTTGTGGGGAGCGAGGGCCTGCGACGCGATCCGATGTGGTGGGATGCGCGGCACTGCAAGTCCGGAGCGAGAAAATGCGAATGCGACGGCTGGTCGTGAGTCGTGTGTGATGCTGGCCAAATCCAAACAAAACAAATAGAAGTGGCCAACACTGCCGTTGCAGAAGAACAAGCAAAACTGGAAAATAGAAAAAGAGACAGACGACGCTGGCTGGCTGTGACTCTGCCCGTTCTCCAGGGTCGATTTGGTCTTGTTTCTTCAAGGTGAAGTCTCGAGAGGGGAAGTTGCTTGGACCGATCCAAGGGTCCCTCTTTCAGATCACGGTTGCCCTGAACACGCCCGGCCGAGTAAACAAACCCCCCAGCACTGGTGCGACCCTGGCAGCTGATGTCACTGGCCTGGCCCGTGCTCCCCCCCCCCGCCCGCTTCGGATTAGCGCGTCTTGGTGGGCGGCTGCGGCTGCCCTGCGGTAGTGAGCCGGTGAGCCAGTGAGAGCCCAGCCTGTCGAATGCCCAGCCAATGCCTGGGCCTGCCTGGGTTTTTGCCGTTCCGGCGGGTGGCCTGTGCTGTCCTGTGAACATTTCGACGCGTCGTTCACCACAGCAGGACCCGACCCAAGACCACCAAAGCAACTGCTCCAAAACTGCTGCTGCCTAGGTGAACAGCGACGACAGTAACAACGCGCATCATCGTCCCCGATATCACGACGCGACAGCTTCATCGCTAACCACCATCAACAGCAACTGGGACATTGCCGAGGAAAGCTCGGCAAGCTGCGACAGCATCTGTGCCGTCATTCCCATCCGCCGACTTGCAGTAGTCAATCCCCAACCTCCATCCCACTCCCTCCCATCGCATCCCATCCTTCCGATCCACAACCTCGAGGACACCGGCAGCTTCTTATCTCCTTCGGGGTGCGCTTCGAACACAGGCCCCCGACGGCGAACAACTGTGGTCACTGTTCGTTCCATCGCCCATCGACCATCGAGATGCGAGAGCTCTAGCCGTCCAGCCCCCTCCAAGATCCGACATGTCGCAATACCCGCACTCGTATGGCTACGGCCAGTATCACGGCCAGCCGCCCCCCCAACCGCACCCATACCAGCCTGCCCCCGGTACCTCAGTGCCCGGGCTCGGCGACGCGTACAACCCGTACGCTGCCCAGATACACCAGGACGCTGCCCAGGCCGCCTACACCATGAACGCGACGCATATCCCGGGGCTAGGGATAGGAGCCCCTCCACCCGGGACTTCGCATCAGAGTTTTGCGTATAACATGATGGCTTGGGGCCCGCAACCCGGTTTTCCCGCACCCCCACCCGCATCGTCGGCAGCACCTCATGCGCCCCCGCCAGTGCTCTATGGGGCAACCTCTTTTGACTCGCAGCCTCCCCAGCCCAGTCCCGCCTCCGCTGGCCCAAGCAAGGCTTCGAAACCTCCGAGTCAACCCGCCGCGCTACCGCCTCGTCCACCCGTCAATGTCGAGATGGAAGAAGGCGAGCTCAGCGAGGGGCAGTTCGAAGACTTGTACGAACCCCGCGAGTACGTGCCAGCCGCTCCTGCCCAATCTGCTCCTCTCAAGGCTGTGCAGGCTGTGGACGCGAGCTTGCCCACAAGCGCTGCCGACACGCCGGACGGAGGATTCTATGGCAGCGACGAGGAGGATGGCGCCAAGGATACCAAGGGCAACGAAGGTAAGTTGTTCGTGGTGCTACTGGCCTTCAAGGAAGAAAGGTGTGGACTAACCTCGACAGCCCGTGAGCGCTCTGCCTCATACTCGCCCTTCCTCTCTCCTCGCGAGCTCCAGAGTGAAATCCCAACGCCGCAACCGACCACCGCGAAGGGAGCCCAACAAGGCCCCAGCCGACCGCCCGCCGAGAAACCCAAGCCGACGGTGCCCAGCCTCCAACTTCCAAAACGGCCACCGGTGCCATCACCACAACTGGGCAGCAACTCTGGCCAAGCCTCCTCCCAAGCCCAGAAAGAGCAGTCTGCTCTGTTCAAGTCCATACAAGAAGCCAAGAAGGAGGCACAAAAGGCTGTCTTGCGCCTTTGGCCGCTGGGCGTCAAATATCAGAACTACATTGACGAGGGCTTTGACGAGCAGCTCATCAAAGGCCTTTTCCGGGACCTTCAGTTGGACATCCCAAAGACCGCCACGGAGACGCCCGTTGCCACACAGGCCAAGGAATCCCAACCACGGCAGGCTGGCAAGCCCGACGCAACCAAGACAGCTCAAGCACCCGCCACACAGTCGCAACCGGGCCCCCCAGCTGCTACGGGCGCAGCCGCTCCAACCCCCGCTCCAACCGCTACTTCGGACGAGTCCAAGAAGGGAGAGGAGCGGAAGGACCGCATCGCCCGGCTCCTGGCGGCCAAAGCAGCCAAGGCGCCGCCTCCGGCACCAACAAAACCCTCCGCACCCACCGCGAAACAGCCCAAGCCCACTCTACCAGAGAAACCGCCACAGGAGCCTGCGCCGGCTCCGTCTCTCCCAGCACAACCACAAAGCAAGTCGTGGGGCGAGAAGGGTCGTCTGCTCCAGCAGAAGCTGGCGGCGCTTCAGATGTCGCGGGCTCAAAAATCCGCAACCGACACCGCTGCCCCGGCAGGCCCCCAAGCCGGTGGCAACGGAACTCCTGTTCCTCGAGAAGTCGGTAGCCCTGCGTCACTGCCTATCCCCACGGGCCCTAGAGCGGCCAGCCTTCCACAGCCCCCTGCGATCGCGCAACCCACACCGACCCAGCCCCGTCTTCCTATCGCTGGCCTGGCTCTGCCAGCCGCTCCGGTCAACCCATCCAGCCAGAGGAAACGCCCCGTGGCCTTGGATTTTGTCGAGTACTCGACAGGTTCAGCCCCTCCCAAGCGACCTTTCGGCCAGGCCCGCCAGGAGACCTCGCTCATCATTGACGTTAGCGACGCCTCCGATGATGAGGACATGGAAATGGACATGGAGATGGAGTCGCCCGTTGATGAAACGTTGCCCGTTCATTCCGGCAACTCCGCCGGCCTACGGGGGCCTGCCATCCGCGATTTCCCCCCGTTGACCGACACCTTTCCACAACGGCAGTTTTCAAGTCCTGCCCCATCCATCACTCCTCCTAATGGCGGTCCCGCCAACAAACAGCGTGAGCTTGAACTCGGTCTGAAAGAGAAAGCCATCCAGGAGATGCGGCGGAAAATTGCTCTGGCAGAGGCGAGACGTAAGGTTAAGCAAGCGTCAGGCGGCTCCGTGACACCAACCCCGGCAGCGCCGACGCCGGAGCATGGAGAGAGCGAGGCGACCCAGTCGACCAGTATCCCAGGCCGGCCTTCTCCTCAGCACACCCCAGGTTCGCCCTCATCAGCCAGACTTCCCAAACCATCCGAAATTTCGCGCCTCGATCCCCAAAGGCGAGCCGAACGGCGGGGTCGTCTGATGAGCCTCGAAATCCCCAATGTTGAGTCCTCGCTCAAGGAAAAGTTGAGCCGACTCCAGCAGTTGCAGGAGGAGCAGGAACGCCTGAGGGCCGAGATTGACAGAAGTTTTGCGGAACAGAAGAGGCTGGCTGAAGAGCTCGACCAACTTGACGAGTCTCCTCTGACGGACAGCCCCCAGCCGAATGGACTGCCTGCCGAGGTTGAGAGTGCACCAAGCACCGCCGCCAAGTCTCCTCCCGTCGCCGAGCCGGCAGACGAGCTGCCAGCGGGGGCTGTGCCGCCTCCCGGTCCCCAGGACAGCCAAGAACCCGAGGCTAGCGCAGCAGATGAGGCCGAGTCAACTCCAGCTGTTGACAGCCGGGCTGAGGTTAGCAGCCCCGAGTCCCCTGATGCCGAAGTTGTCGGCAATTCCGCTGGCCAATCTTCCCATGCCTCCCCGAGCGGCCAAGGATCCCAACCAGCGGGCGAAGCGCGTGATCAAGAGGACGCTTTCAGTGTCTCAATTTCACCACCTGCGCTGGCGGCTACTGGAATCACCACCACCGTTGAGCACCTCCCCGAGCTACACGATGCTGCAAATGCGGACGAGACCACGCCTATGGAACTGGAATCGCGATCACCCAGCCCCGATGCAGCGGAGCCTGTCAGCGGCGTTGAGGCTGGCGATAACTCGCCCAGCACAGGGGAGGCCCCTTCGCCACTCCTCGACCAGATCTCGAACGTCGCACAGCCGCGCGAAGCAGTTCAGGAAATCGAAAGCGAGACTACAGGAGAAGTAAACGTCGTTTCTTCCCGCAAGCAAGGAACATAGCGGCTGACCAAGAGGATAGACACACGACGAGCCGGCGCCCCAGTCGGGCAGCACCCTGATGCCTTACGAGAGTCCCCTCCGTTATTTCCACGCCTATCGATTCCATCCCGAGTATCAAGGCGCGGTGGCGGGCGGCTTGAAGTCTCTGACTTACAGCAACAGGATTGACCCCGAAAAGGAGATGTGCCCGTTCGAACTGAGTGGAGAACAGTGTCCAGATAACTGCCAGTTCCAGCACTTTGGCTCCATTGGTCCTCCCGGTGAGTCTTGCCACACTCTGGGCGGGCTGCTAACTAAGACCTACAAAACAACCCCCCCTCTCAACGCTGACTCCTGGCCCTCTTTCATCCAGATGACCAAATCCTCCTGGAGCTTGGCAATCCCGACGAGTACGTGGGTGAGCAGAAGAGCCGCTTCATCCAGGGCCTGCGGGAGCTCCTCCAAAAATTCAAGGCCGACAAGGTGAAGGACTTCGACACGATCGCCCGCGGGATCATTGAGTTCCGCGCTCGGCTGCTCGGGGACAAGTCCAAGGTACTCCGCTTGGAGGGAGTCTCCATCTGATCGCGCCCCCTTTCCTCCCAACAAGCATGCGCAAGCTGGGAAGCTCGCCGCCCTCTGGCCGCCGCTCCTGGTTTGCCTTTGCGCCACACCTGGCCAGTAGATGCCTATTTGCGCCCTTTTCCCATTTCCATCTGCGATTCCTTTTTGCACTTGCGCGTTCGGCGTTTCGTCCTTCCTTCCTGTCGCATGGGGGGGAATCCCATGACGAATTCCATTCTGCCAGCCAGCTACACGACGCCGTCGTTTCGAAAAGAGGGGGAGTTTCTCTGGGGACAGGTTGCATGGTTGTAGGAACATGGGAATACGATACCCAGCTTTTGTCAAAGCTTGTAAGAGTTGGTTGAGGGTGAAAGAAAAAGTTGGGGTTGTGTGAAGATAGGGAAGCGGGATGAGAGGGAGACAGACAGACAGAAAGAGGAGGATAGGCGCCGGCCCCTCGGGTCGTCGGGACAGCAGAGATCCAGTCGCCGTCAGGGCGAGCGACACAGGTACATATGCACATCCAGACATGACTGGGTACCACATATCCAGGCCATGGACGGCCTACGCGACACGGAGTTCCAAACATTGAAGGGGCAGCTGAGGAGGAATAATACACATCACGATTGGCATCTGTGCTTGACGACGCGTAGCGGCAGACGAGTTAATCATTAACTGCCTGCTCCTGACTGACAAATACACGCCGGCAGCAGATCGGTCTCATGATATGATCACGGTCAATACAATAACAATCATGGAATATATGACCAAAGGAGTCTTGAGTCAATGACGAGAAGAAATTGTACAGACGGCGCTTCTATGTACCTATATACACGTCTAATACCTCGTAAAGCCAACAGGATCCCAACCACCTGCCCAACCATTCCATCTCGTGGCTGCAGGGGCAGCTCTAAATGTATCCCAAATCGAATCGCAAGATTACAAAATGCGTGCATGCCATCTTAAAAACCCAACAACAAAATATCGAGAGAGAAAAGCACACGGTCAACCTGCCGCGGCTCGTGCCAGCTCAGAGCTTGGACTCCTGGCCTTCGGGCTTGGGCGCCTGGAGACGTACGAGACCCTGGGGGGATAGTTAGCAACCTGGTCCGGGACAAGAGAGGAGGAAGAAAAAGAAGAGCGAAAACATACCTCCTGCACGCACGTCGCCAAAAGCGTCCCATCCTTGCTAAAAATCTTCTGCATCACCACGCCCCTCCCGTCCCCGGCCCACGGACTCGACATCTCGGTAAACATCCAATCATCCGCGGCCACCTTCTTCGGCGCATGGAAGTAAATCGTATGGTCCAGCGAGACCATCATGCCGATCGTCGGCCGCCCGACCATCTCACGCGGGTCCTCCCCCATGCCCTCCCACTCGTGCAGCGTCCGCACCCGCTCCTTGAGGTCCGCCGGCAGCTGGTCATACTCGGCCGCGGCGAAGGGGAACCGCCAGAGCTTGTGGATCCGCGTGATGGTCCCGATGAAGTAGCTGTCCGACACGTAGGCGAGCGCCTCGAGGTGCGCGGGGATGCCGCCGGCAATCTTGCCGCGCGCGCGCATCCACTGGCGGGTTTTCTTGTCGCCCGGCTTGCCGCTGCCGCAGGCGTCGACGACCTCGATCTTGGCGCCCTGGAAGGGGCCCTGCGCGAGCAGGTCCGGCTCGTCGTCGTAGTCCTCGGGCGGCGGGCGCAGGGGGTTGCCGGCCTTGTCGCGGGGTAGCTCGCTGGCGTGGGTGACGGCGGTGCTGGCGTCCTCGGTGGAGGAGGAGTCGCGCACGAAGGAGATGGTGGTGGTGAAGATGCAGCGGCCGCGCTGGCGGGCCTGGACGGTGCGGGTCGCGAAGGAGCGGCCGTCGCGGACCTGCTCGACGTGGAAGAGGATGGGCAGGTCGGCCGCGCCCGCGAGGAGGAAGTAGCAGTGGCAGGAGTGGACGAGGAAGTCCGGGGCGACGGTGCGCTGCGCCGCGGCCAGGCACATGGCGATCACCGCGCCGCCGTAGATGCCGCGCGCGCCGGGGGGCTGCCAGGGTTGGCGGGCGTTGGTGAAGATGTTCTGGATTTGGGGTGTTAGTGGGGGGCGGTTGTTTGGGGTGTGGCGGGATGAGAGGCGTACCGGGCCGAGGACGGCCATCTCGGTCACCTCGAGGGCATTCTCAATGGGGGCCTTGTTGGGGTCGTCAGGGGGCTGCCTCAGCAGCGTCGGGCGGCCGGCCATTGCGGCGGGTGTGGCGGGTGAGAGGGAGAGTGAGGTGAGAGTGTGGTTGGGCGGGTGAGATGAGTGTGAGATGAGTTGGTTCGGCCTTTGTCGTGGTTGTCGGGGTTGGTTGTTGATTTGGGTGTGGATGGATGATGGCGATTGTGGTTGGTCGCGTCAAGGGGGTGGCAACGATTGATGAGATGGGATGGAACTGGAGGAAGGGAAGATGGAACACGCAAGGGGATAATAAAGAAGAAAGAAAAAAAAGATTTATTTAAGAGCGGACCCGAGGCTTTGTTCGATGGAGACGGCGGCGGTTTTGATGTCGCAGCGCATGAAGCATGACAGGGCAACCAGCGACGGGAACCATTAATAATCCCTGAATCCCTGAGGCTTCATCTGGCGGCATGTGTTCAAGGAAGGCTGCTGGCGGGTGCTGCGTCGACGAAGGGCCACGACGCCGATGCTCTGTTACCGAGGTTCGCGTCGGTCCTTGCCCCGGGTGGGGGTATCCTGGGGCGCGTGCTGGGGCGGGCTAGGGGCTGTGATTGTGATGGGGGCAGATTGGGGGACAGGGAGCGCTGTCAATCGCCCGCCAAGTCGTGGGGTTCGTTCGCATCATTCGGTCGTCCATGGGGTTCACGGCTTCGATATACCGAATTCGGCCCCTCAGCCGGGCTTCTATCGGCCTACGGATAGAGTGTCCTGCCGCCCCGGCAGCCCTGGCAGGCTGGGGACCCCTCGGGGAAGATGCGTTGGTGCAACCTACCCCAAAGCAACCCCAAGGCATTGGCTGCGACCCTGGAATCCCGCGGGGTGCCGTCTTTCATTTCCATTTTGGCGAGAAGTGATGACGGAATGGATGGGATAGTTAGCCGGCTCAACCGACGACACCACACCACCTCCTCCATCCTCCCCTCCATCACCAATCGAGGGAGGTATAGAATCACAAAAAGACAGCAAATATGTCCGTCTCGAAAGGGTTCCAGATGTCGTCCCTCTCGCTGGCCTACTTGAGCCTCCCCCTGCCGTGCCCGGAATCTATTTTTACACTGTCCTGGCGGCACCAGGCAGGGCACGACGACGCGATGGATGGATGTGAGCGCGACAGATCTGACGGATTCAGCGTGAGTGAGGGATGAAAGTGGTCGGTCGCCGTGGTGTCATTCGCGGCACCGTGTTTCAGGGCCTGAAACTGCGATTGCCGACTGCCCTGGCCTGGTTGGTACATACATGCCTGGGCTGGGTTGAGTTGGCCCGCAGCTGTGACCTGGCCGCTGGGCAACCGTGGAACTGTGGAACGGCCTGGGTGCAGTAGAAACAACCTCCCAGCCAAGGCACGTGAAGAGTGGGTCCACCATCGAGCAGGGAGCCAACGTCATTCATCCAACTTCCCAGTTCTGCTCCACCGCTCTCCACTGGCCCACTGCTTGAAAGCCAGCACAGCCAGGGCCCAGGTCTGGCCAAAAGCTGCCATCTCCACTCTCTCTCCACCCCCCACCAAGCAGCCCACAGCCCACCACAGCGCATCCCTTCTCCCCTCCCTGCCGACGAGGACACCGTACGAAGCCCGCGTCGAGATCCCGCCCAGCGCGAGCCAGCAAGCAACCAAGCTCAGCCCTGAGGGTGCGTGCCTGTCCGTTCCTTGTCTCCCTCTCGCTGCCCCAATCCGCCCCGATATTCGCTCTCTCGACTCGACTCCCCCCGACCGCCCTGGCGCTGCCGCTGCTCAGGAGATTGCCCCGACTCGTATCATGTCTGGCGTGGGGGAGAGGTACGCGGCCCAAATCCACCCGGCGACGGTCTTTAACCACAGTCCGGGAGCACGAACACAGCCTTTCTTGGACGCGCGCTGTTTTGATGCTCGGAGTCTTCGGCCCAGATGGTGGCGGTGCCCGCGCCATGGCGACGACGAGTTGCAGATAAATTACTTGGGGAACCGGACCAATTGCTGACCCTCGTCTCCCCAAACTCGCAGTTCGCACCGCCGAACCAAGTCCTCCGCTTTGTCGCTGCTGAGGCGAAAGGTGGTCGACGACGACATGTCGTCCGCCGACGACGCCGCCGCCCCGAGCGGCCTGGGCAACTCGACCCAGGTCACCGCCTCGACATCCGCAACCCCAGAGCAGTCCCCGAGCCCCGCCCCCCAACACCCGATCAAGAGCCACAGCTCCAAGCTGTCCGTCTCCGGCAGCCTCATGGGCCGATCCCCCTCCAACACCCCCTCCATCGCCGGCGGCCGCTCCCTCAACGCAACCGACAAGGGTGCCTCGCTCGAGTCCTCCGTCAGGAAGTTCCGCATCGTCGAGGCCCTGCGCAATGGCGACACCGCCTTCATCTCCAAGGCCATCCGCGAGAGTGCCGACAACGGCCCCCGCATGAGCACCTCCTCTTTCACCACCCAGTCCGGCGCCCTTGAGGACACCACCATCCTGCACCTGGCCATCCAGTGCGCCGAACAGCCCGTCATCGAATACGTCCTGTCCGACGGCGCCGGCTCGCTAGACATCAATGCGCGGGACAAGGATGGCCAGACCCCTCTGCACATCGCTGCCGCCCAGGGCCGGACTCAGGCCGTCCGGCTGCTCCTCGAGAACAAGGACATCAACGATGCCATTGCGAACCACCAGGGACGCCTGCCCATCGACCTGGCCCGGAATCCCGAGATATTCCAGCAGCTGCAGCTGTCACGGTCACTGTTTGCCGAGAACAAGGTTAGGCAGGTCCAGGACCTCATTCTCCACGGAGATCTCAAGGTCCTGGAGCAGGTCCTGGAAGAGCCGCGGTTCAAGACGGTCCTGGATATCAACAGCCCCGAGTTCGCCTCCGAGCCCGTCACGGTCCAGTCCGGCGGTACCCTGTTGCACGAGGCTGCTCGCCGCAAGAACAGCCGGCTGATCCAGGTCCTTCTGCTCCACGGTGCCGACCCCTTCCGTCGGGACCGCAAGGGCAAGCTGCCGCAGGATACGACAAAGGATGAGATCACCCGCGCAATGCTCAAGAGGTCCCCGGCCGCCGTGGCCGCCCAGAGGGGCATCCAGGAAAAGGCGGTTCTTGGATCCACCACCCAAGGCGCCACTTCCGCGACGCCCGGCGATCCAACCGCCGGACGAGAGGCTCGGGAGATGAGAGGATACCTCAAGAAGTGGACCAATTATAGGAAAGGATACCAGCTGCGGTGGTTCGTGCTGGAGGATGGTGTTCTCAGCTACTACAAGCACCAAGACGATGCCGGGTCGGCTTGCCGCGGCGCCATCAATATGCGCATCGCCAAGCTGCACATGAGCGCCGAGGAGAAAACCAAATTCGAGATTCATGGCAAGTCCTCTGTCAAGTACACGCTCAAGGCGAACCACGAGGTCGAGGCCAAGCGCTGGTTCTGGGCCCTCAACAACTCAATCCAATGGACCAAGGACCAGGCCAAGGAGGAGGACCGCCAGCGTGCCCGAAATGCCGAGCTCCTGAAACAGGCCAAGGCCGAGCACTCCCAGGGCCACTCGGAGCCGCCGAGCGAGAGCGCCAGCGTCGCCGAGCCGTCGCGCAGCAGCATCCAGCTCACGCGCATGCACTCGTCAGCACGGACGTCCAGCAAGAGTGGGTTCCCCACCATCGGCAGCAACGAGGATGAAGAGTTTGCCGATGCAGCTACCGAAGCGGACAAGACGGACCACAACGGCGGGACTGTTGCTGACGAGGCCGACGATGACGACGAGGAGTATGGCGAGGGGTCTAGTGGGCAGGATGCTCCGCCGGCGAATAAGGACGCCTTCAACATCACCGCCCAATCAGCCAAGCTGCAGCTCGAGTCCATGGCCAGTGTGACAACGGCCCTCCTCTCCGAGGCGGCCAGGCACCCGGCGCGCACCCTGTCCGACCCCAAGACATCACAAGCTCTGGCGACGTATGATGCCGCGATCCGCTCGCTGACCGGTCTTATCGGGGATCTTCTCCGCATCTCAAAAGACCGCGACGCCTACTGGCAATACCGGCTCGATCGGGAGTCGGAGATGCGCCGCATGTGGGAGGAGAGCATGGCTCAGGTTGCCAAGGAGCAGGAAGAGCTCGAGGCTCGTGTTGGCGAGGCCGAGCTGAAGCGGAGGTTGACGAAGCGCATCCTCAAAGAGGCGGTCGAGAGTGGCATTATCGAAGGCAGCCAGGTTCCTACCTCGCCGCCCCCTACCGCGCGAGAAGCGCCTAAGCAGGAGGTCCAAGAGGAGGAGCAGCCTGTGCCCGAGGCCGCTACGAGCCTCAAGTCGCCTACCATCAGCCTGTCGAGGCGCCAGACGGTGATGACTCAGATCGCCGACATCTCCGACTCCGAGTCTGACGAGGAAGAGTTCTTTGACGCCGTCGATGCCGGCGAGGTCGAAGTGTCGCGGCTGCCGCCATCCGAGCTCGCCACGAGTAAGGAAGCGAAGCAGCTCGTCATATCCGACGCCTACGACATCAGCAGTTCGTTCAATGGCTACGAGAACGGCATCCGCACGCGGTTGAAGATGGATGCGGACAACCGGCCAAAGATCTCGCTCTGGGTACGTTTCCCCTCGTTCCATCTCGCGGTTGATAGGAATACTAACTCATCTCTTCTTAGGGTATCCTCAAATCCATGGTTGGCAAGGACATGACAAAGATGACGCTGCCGGTTTCGTTCAACGAGCCCACGTCCCTCCTCTACCGCTGCGGCGAGGACATGGAGTACGCAGACCTCCTGGATCTTGCCGCCGACCGTGCCGACTCCATCGAGCGCCTGCTCTACGTCGCCGCCTTCGCCGCCAGCGAGTACGCCTCCACGATCGGGCGCGTCGCCAAGCCCTTCAACCCCTTGCTTGGCGAGACCTTCGAGTACGTCCGGCCGGACAAGAACTACCGCTTCTTCATCGAGCAGGTCAGCCACCACCCGCCGGTCGGCGCGGCCTGGGCCGAATCGCCCAAGTGGACCTACTACGGCGAGTCGGCAGTCAAGTCCAAGTTCTACGGCCGCTCGTTCGACATTAACCCTCTCGGCACATGGTTCCTCAAGCTCCGGCCCACAGCCGGTGGCAAAGAGGACTTCTACACCTGGAAGAAGGTCACCTCCTCTGTCGTCGGCATCATCACGGGCAACCCCGTCGTGGACAACTACGGCCCCATGGAAATCAAGAACTGGACCACCGGCGAGGTCTGCCACATCGAGTTCAAGGCGCGCGGCTGGAAGGCCTCGAGCGCCTACGTCATCACAGGCAAGGTCGTCGACGCAGCCGGCCGCGTCCGCTTCAGCCTCGGCGGGCGGTGGAACTCGAAGCTCTACGCGCGCTTCACCCCGGGCTACGAAGCCACCATCGACGACTCCGCCGCCGCGGCAGCCGACGACGGCCCGGCCGCCAGCATCACCGACCCCAACAAGGCCTTCCTCATCTGGCAGGCCAACGCCCGCCCCTCGGGCATTCCCTTCAACCTGACCCCCTTCGTGCTGACCTTCAACCACATCGACGAGAAGCTGCGCCCCTGGCTAGCGCCGACGGATTCCCGGCTCAGGCCGGACCAGCGCGCGATGGAGGAGGGCGAGTACGACTTTGCCGCGACGGAGAAGAACCGGCTGGAGGAGGGGCAGAGGGCGCGGAGGCGGGTGAGGGAGGCCAAGGGGGAGGAGTTTGTGCCGGCTTGGTTTGGGAAGGAGAAGTGCGAGGTGACGGGGGAGATGTATTGGAAGTTTAATGGGGAGTATTGGAAGAGGAGGGAGAAGGCCGGGCCGAAGGGGGAGGAGGGGGTTTGGGAGGGGTTGGAGAAGATTTATTGAGTGGTTGGTTGGTTGGATTGGGTTAGGGTTTTGTGTATCAGAGGGAGAGGGTAAGGGGGTTGGTTGGATATGCATGTTGTGAGAGAGAGTGGGTGAGGGTGGTGTTGTGTAGGGAACTGTGGTTGTTTTGCTCTCCTTGTCCGTCCGTGCTCCAAAAAGGTGTCTGGTTCTTACAGTGTACCTCCCTCCATACAAAATCCAAGACTCACGTTAGACGGTGGAAGAAGACTGCAGAGTTATGTAGCGTTTTGCGTTGGTCAGCGGTTGAAAGCGTGTTTTCGGCGTCTCGGCCAACGCATCTGGAGCATCTTGGCCGGGCCTCGGGGGGTCTAGAACTAATTGTCAAGACGGGATGAAACACAAGAAAATGAGTTTCCGGGTAGTGTTTTGGACAGGTGTTCCTAAAAAAACACTGGGAAGAGAAGGTTCTTGGATGGTGTTTCAAAAGCGGAAAAAAAATACGAAAATAAAATAAAATGAACCCAAACAGAAAAAGAACAGATCCAATCTTCTGCTACTCCCAAGTTCGTGAGTTGAAGACGGTCTCATCGTTGTTGACTCCTCCGGGAAGGCTCGAACTTCCAACCTCCTGATTAACAGTCAGACGCGCTAGCCAATTGCGCCACAGAGGAGGATCAATCGGTTGATTTGGGCACGCCCTAAAACTGGCTTTTTTTTCTCCCGCGTGTGGGTGTTTCGGTGGATGGTGATCCGTGGGGAATGGAGTTGTTGGTGGGGTTCTGGTTTTGAGGGCGCGAGTTAGTTAGGGTTAGGGGTGGAGGAGGGTGGGGTTGCTCGGCAACGTTTTGGTGGGCAGGGTGGATTGGGTAAATAAAGCCCCTGAATTGCTGGGGTGTGTCGAGACGGCGGGTATGAGGAGGGCGAGGTGGATTGAGAGGTTGAAAGTGATACGGAAAGTTCCCAGGGGGGTTTTGAGGGGGCTGTGGTGTTTTGGTTGAATTTGGGCATTTCCGTGGTTGGTGGTGTCGTCGTCGTCTTGCTCGGAACATGGTGGGCGGAAGGAAGCGGTGAGGCAAAGTTACTGTGCAGAGTCATTCAGCTTTGGATATCATAAAGCAGATGTGGCATGGTTTCCAAAGCTCCCGATAGTGTGCTGGAGGACCGATCTTGTGGGTCTGGTTGGCAGATTGGGAATTGTGGTTGGCGAAGGAAGGTGCGGTGATGGGTTTTTCACCTTCGGCCAGTGCCTTCCCTCACTCGCGTGGCTGCCTGATATCCATGGCACGGCGCCCTCGACTTTTTGATTTTCTCTTCCAGGTTTATTTTACTTTGCGCAGAGATTGGACTCGCCCACAAAGAATCCCCATTCCAGCCCAACCACGGTTGAGAGTGCAGTTCCTCGGCCCTTTCCCTTCTCTCTCCATCAACCACCACTGCCTGTTGTCAGAATAACGACACTTCTGGTACTGTCCCATTGTTTTCCGGCCTTGCCTGCCGCCCAAGCGATTTTGGTCGCTCCTCCCCGTCACTCATTTCCATTTCCGCGACATCGAGGCCACTCGCCAGCTCCGTCACCTCCAGGCGAGACCAGCATCACAGCCGGTGAGTTCTCTGTCGTGGCAACGCGCTCGCCGCTTGTTGAATTCGTTGCAACTTTGTACATCCACCTACCTCAACCATTTTTCATCGGCTTGAATCGTTTTCGACAACCATGCTAGTGGATGGTGATACTGACTTGACAGCCAGCGCCTCCCACCGACCCCCGCAATGGTTCAACATACCCACGATGCCGGCGAAAAACCGAAACAGGTTCCTCCGATTCTCGCATTCTCCAGTCCGGGGGAATTCCGAGCTCGCCATGAGGCCGCGACAAAAGCCGAATTCGAGGTGCAGCAGCGGAAAGTCAACGAATTCAACAACTTGCAACCCGCCTTGGAAGCCTGGGTGATTACCGCCCCTCCCGCTCATCAACCAGGAATGGGCTACATCCTACGGGTCCACTTCTCCTTCGAAGGCATGCGTGAGAAGATTGACCCCCCGGGAATTGGACAGTCATGCGAGCTGAGATTTCTCGGCGAAGACGGCACTCCGTCGTCCTGGTGCTTCTGCCAGAGTGGTGCCGAGATCATCGCTCTGGGCCAATCCTGGAATGACACCATCGAGTTTGTCGCCTACCCCACGCAAGCGGATGTCAAAACCCTGGGAGATTCTCTGGACCCTCTTTTGAGGAGCAATGCCCCAGCAAAGCTTCGGCGAAAAACCACGGGACGGTCAGTGAAAGTCAACCTGAAGCTGAAAGCTTCCAAAACCACCATGCTCGCGGAGCTCGGCGCGCTCGACCGGCTGATCAATGGCGAAGCCTCTGAGCGGGGGATGAATGCCTTCAACTACTTGATGAGCTTCAGCAACCCAAAGATAATTTTCGATCTTTCCACCCGGTTCCCTCACCTGGCCGACTTGCGAGAAATCCCTGATGCGGAGCTGCGCGAGGCATGGCGGGAGATGGTTGGGAGTTTTGACGAGGACCAAGAGCGGGCTATCTCAAGCATCACGTCCCTCCCTGATCGGATCTGCTTTGTCCCCGGTGGCCCAGGATCCGGCAAGACCTGGTGGGCACTCACAATGGCCCTCATCGCTCAGTGTGGAGTTGAGCCATGCAAAATACTCTACCTTGTCGATATCAACAAGCCGGTCGATGACGCTGTCGACAGGGCTTATGCCATGTGTGGCAAGCTCGGCATGAAGAAGTCTCTTATACGAGTGTCGGCTTGGGCCTTGGGAGATGACGAAGAGGAAACCGAGGACGACAGCAACCTTTCCCAGATCGCCGAAGACGATTCCGGCATTCCAAACGGCCCCCCAAGAGCCTGGAGCAACGCAGACTTCACGGAGGGCTTCCTTCGAGCGATGAGCCCCATGTTTCCTCGCGGCATTGAAAAGGCACCTACTCTCGATCAGGCATGCTGGGAATCATTCTTGGCTCAGCCCACGAAATATCCTGCAGTGTCCTCAGCGTTGACCATGCTTTGTCGAGTAGATTCCGGGGACCGGGACACCGAGGCTGACTTGGACTTGTTGAGAAAGGCGTTGATCCCCCTTTACTCCAGAGTGCTCCTCGAAGCCGATTTTGTTGCAACAACCCCTGTGGCCGCAACGCGGCTTGGGGGTGCTTACAATCCCGACATTGTCATTTTCGACGAGTGTGCACACGCAAGGGAGTGTTCCACGCTCATCTCCTTGGCGCACTTCGAGCCTGAGGCCTGGATTTTCGTTGGAGACCACAGACAGACGGAGCCTTTCGTGGCGGCCACAGACAACGAGTTCGCCTCGCAGTTGAAGATGTCGACCATAGAACGTGCGGACAAGAACGGCGCAATCACCTTTCAGCTTTTGGTCAACCATCGAGCCTACGGCGGCCTCGAGCAACTCGCATCAGACCTGTTTTATGACGGTGCGATGAGATCTGGAATGGCGGAGGGCGAGCACCATCCCCCAGGCGTCGATCATCTGCGCAACTGGCTTCCAACTTTCACCGTCGACGGCATGGTCACGAGACTTTCGGGCAGTCTCCGCACCCCTCGGCTCGTCGTCTCGCATGACTGGGCCCCTCACTCGCGAGCTGGATCGTCATCCTGGAACTCGAGGCACCAGGCGTTTGTAATGAAGCAGATCGATGCCCTCCTCCAAGACCGGAACTTCCAGCAGGTTGGCAGTTCCGAGCCCGGGACGATCATGATTTTGTCGCCGTACAAGGCCGCCACGAAGCGCTATCAGGGATGTGTCAACAGGCTTTCGACACAGGAGATGAAGCGGAGGGTGCAGGTGCGGACAGTGGATACGGCGCAAGGACAAGAGGCGGATGTTGTCTTCCTCGACATGGCTCGAACGCGCGCCACCCCACACATGGCCAACTCGAAACGGCTCTGCGTCGCCCTCACGCGAGCCAGACAGGCGGAGGTTATTATGATGGCCCATTCAGTGGTGAAGCATATGAATGTCAGGGAAAACTTGGCGGCCATTTGGCAGAAGTGTGAGAGCGGAGAGGAGGGCGCGGTTATGTTTGTGCACAACAAGGAGCATGTTGATCGCGCACTCCAGCTTCGGGACCGGAGGCGGAGGGAAGGTCGCTTTGTGAGAGATGGAGAAAATGCGGCTGTCCAGATGGATGTTGGGAATGTAGAGGGAGAGATCAGATGCTGAGAGGCGGGGACGAGCTGGGTGTTTTGTTGGGTTGGAGGATGTGTTGAAATGTTCCGGACGAGCTACTCATGAGGGCCGTTTCGGCGATGATGCTCCCACGAAATTGTTGTCAGTTGTAATTGTGGTTGAAAACACCTAATAATCCATCCCCCTTCTACCAAACCACCTATGCTGCCTCTCTCTATCTACCCCTTCCTCGTCCGTACGGCAAATTCAAGACACAGATCCTCTTTCGTCCACCGCCATCTGCTGTACAACCACCGCCCCCCACAGTCCCCATCGGCACGCCCCGTCCCAAGATGCATGTCGATCTCACATCACCCGAGGGGCCCCTGGCAGGGCAGTGACCTTGCCGTGCCCGTGGCCCAACATCCCCCGGCACGCAACACGAGTTTTGGTATTTATGTGTACTGACCAAACTGGATTTTATTTTGTTTACCGCTAACTCGTCTAGAAAACAAACCCGGACAACGGGCGGACAACACAATTCAAGCTAACGCCGTGTAACAACCCCCACGCTCAAACCCCAAACCCGCGGCCCGTCCCAGGTATGACTAACAGACAACCCCTGCCATCCCCGTCCCCCCCTCCCACACCCACGCGGCATCCCGATCCTGAGATCCAAACCGTGGTGGCGTGGCGTTTTTTTTTTGCGGGGTGTGGTCCCCACTGCTCATCGGTTTTGGGTTTCTGGGGTCTTTTGGCTAGTTTTTGGCGGCGGGAGCAGCCGCGCAACTGCCGGCAGGGGTTCATGCACGATCAAATGTACGTACCCGTTTGGTCGGTTTTCGCGGGGATGTGGGGGGGGGATCTGGATCGGATCTGGCAGGGGGATCTGGCGCTGTGGAGATGGAGAGGTGGGAGATGTTGGGGATGGGGAGTGAGGATGTATGGGGAGTTTTTGGGGTTGTGGAGAGGGAGTTTGGGGGATTCTTTTTTTTTTTTTTTGCTTGATGCAGAGGGGGTTTCGTGACCGCTGGAAGGGAGCGGAGTGGTGGGAGAGCATCGACGGGTTTCGGGGGGACTGTCTGATGTCCGAGTCCGTCTGTCGCCCTGGCTGCCTTGCTGATGAGACGCAGTGTTTTTCTCCCTGCTGTGCCGTAACGGATGCCTTTCTCCCCCGTGTAACAGCGGAAAGGGCGGGGCACAGCAGACCGAGTGTTGGACTCAGGGGAGAGGAATGGATGAGGCAGAGCATGATCACACCGAGATTGGGCGGTAACTCGTTTGATCGGTTGGTTCTGAAGCTGTGCCCGTCTGTTGCTCACCAACTGCATGAGCAAACCTTGCCACGAGGCGCGAGGCGCAAGGCCGTGAGGGACGGGCGCATGTGTTGTGCCACGCGTCGGCATGTGTTTGATGCTCCCTGCGTCTGGCTCAAAGGTCTGCCGGTCAAACACCGGGCAACAACCGCGGGGTAGGTCTCGCCAGGGCTGAGGCAAGGCAACCGGCCTCAGCCAACGGCCGGGCGCGGGGCGCAAACATGCCGGCGTCTGGTCGGTGAGGATGGAATTGATCTCCCGCGTCTTGCCGCCTCACTGGGCCATCACGGGCAACATCTTTATGCGCTCTCAGCCTAGCCTCGCGGTCGAGAGCATCAAGAGCCTACCGAGCACCTCGGCGAACACGGTGGGTAAAACAGCGCCGAGACAAGGCAGCCCGAGTGCAACCCCAACCACCCATCCTTTCCCGCCGCCCGGCTGCGATGGTTCCGCTCAGCTGGGACATCCGTGGCCTTCCCCCAGCCACCCTCTTTCAAAAATAGGAGACGTGGAGGATGCGAAACGGGGCGACACGCCCGTCAGCTCCCCAGCCACAGGGCCGCCTTGGCGGCTTGAGGTTGAGTTGATCTCCGCTGAGACTGGCTGGAGGGGCGTGACAAGGCGACCGAGCTGCCTGGCACACGGCGACCCAAAACAAGGGGGTTGGTAGGAATGGAGGGAGGGATTGGCTCCGGCAGGCGCATTCCCTCTTCCTTCATCCTTCGGCTTCGCGGTGGTTCGCCTCGGCCCCTCAACAGGCATCCTGGGGCGGGATTACACAACTAGGTTAATCCGTACCCCGCATTCTGAACTCAGTTGCAACCCAGCCGCTCGGGCGGTCGACTATCGTAATGTTGCAGGGGGAAATGGGGCGCCACCGGCCAAGACGGGAAGGGAATGCATCGCAGGCCACACCGGTTGATCCAGAGCGGCCGGCTGCTGCAGGAAACAGCTGCCTGGCCCGTGACCTTGTCCATCGCCAGGGCTGCAGGGGTGCCGTGGCGTGTCGCGGCATGGATCTCGCATTTCGCACAGTTCTTGGACAGTGCGGGTCTTGATCCCTACTCCATGAAACTAACTACATAGAGTGGTTGCCTTGCCCGGCAGTTGGGCCCGCGCGGAGTTGGTAGCCAATCAGGATGTAGTCCAGGACCAGGGGTATCAACAAAGGTTCTCCTCTCATCGGTTTGGAGTCTGGACCTCGGGCGCGTTGGGCTGGGGAAAACAGAGCTTGATGGGGTCAATTTTGGACGGCAGTCCTCGTCATCTCACCACCACGTTGTGCTTGGCCGGTGACCAAGGGCATCTTTACCCGTCTATATGAACTCGGCCTTTTCCCGTTCGCCCAGCTCGGCCTCTCTTCCCCCTCCCCCTTGCTTCCCTTCGGCTCGCTCTTCGTTTCTCTCCCCGGCCTCCCCACGCCAACCGGCCGATCCCCAAATTAGACATCGGAAGTTTTGTTGGCCAACACGAAAAGGCAGCCTCGCGCCATTGACGACCACTCGCGCGAAGGCGACCCGAAGGCGGATACCAGCCCCGGCCCCCTCGCAGCAAACGGCGCGTATTGCCGATAGACGGGGGCCTGAGAGCCAACCAAAGGCCTTTTCGCCTGTCGTTTTTCCTTTTTGAGGCGGCAACACGGGCATCAAGCCTCCGTTCCAGCCCCGAGACCAACATTGCAGGGCTCACCTGCACTGGTATCGGCCGGGTTCCCGGGGGGAAGGGGGGGGCTTGATGGAGGTCCGGGATCCCACCGTCGTCTGTCCGCCTTGGGCCCTTTCGCTCCGCGCGCTGGGCAAACGGCACGATCCCACTTGGCTGGTCGAGGATCTAGTTGTTGTTGTTGTTTGAGACTGGGCCTTGATTCTGCACTTCAGGCGCTGGTTCCACCGCTTTTGGCGGCCATCCCCCCACCCACCCCCACCGAGAGTTGGGCAGGCCTGCAGCACACGCAGGCGGCTTGGGGCAGCGTGTTCGATCCCCCGTGGTTCGCTTCACTCAAGTGTGTGATCTATCGCTGCCACCCGAGAGTTTCAAGGCATCGACTACATCTGTTAGAGTTTAGGACGTGGGTGCTTTGAAACAAACATCCTTGCAGTGATGGTCGGTTGCGAAGCCAAGCGGTGTGGCTCGTGGAGACACCCGATTTGTTGACGGTCAGGATTGTCTGGTTGCCCATGTCCGGCATATCACCGAAAACCGAGTTATCAACCGCCATGGTATCGTGTTTGGGGGGGGGGGGGGGGGAATGTGCCGTTCAGGGCTGCAATGCAGGAACCCAGTGTGGTAATGCGGTGTGTTGGATAGACCTCGTGCATCAGCATCAACCCGAAGCCTTGTCCCAACAGAATCGCGGCTAGCGACACCAAAGGAGGGGCCCCGAACGCCTGGTACCGAACCGGGAAAATCGGTAGGTCCAGCAAGGCTGAGATAACCCAAGCACCGGAGGTCGTTCACCGAGGGGGAATCCCAGAGCCGCATCGGCAGCCGGGGTCGGGGCAACGGAGCCCGACGTCGGGGGATAGTTGATGCGATGTTTTTTTTGTTTTTGTTGTTGTTCAAGGCGACCCCTGATCCCAGACCGAAAACACACCGGGCAAAGGTCGAGATGACGATGTCGATGATGCCTAGAAGTCGGAGTTAATGCTGTTGGGTTTGTCATATTCCTAGGCAGACAAGGCCTACGCCCACCCGTCGTGGAGTCGAGTCCTTCCATCTCATGTTGCCACGTCCAGTCAGCTGTCGACGGAAGTGTCGGGAGCACAACAGGTGCTCTTCGTCAGCGCCCGCCGCCTTGCCTTCGGTGCCCAAGAACCGTGGCCCATCGTCCGCTCTCCTCTCGTCCCGACTACACCCGCCAGCACTCTCCAGTGCCGTAGATGAGGCGACGAACCGGGTGACTCCTTCTCTCTGAACCGGCCACCCTCGGCATGTGAGTCGACCGTGCCCGCAGAGCCAAGGCAACCGAGCAGCCGACACTGCCCGCTCGCCCAGCTCGAGTGTCGTCGTGGCAGACCGAGGACGACGAAACAGTCCTGGCCCCATCATGACCATCGCCGGTGCCTAAAAGCATGGAACAGCAAGCCCTGCCCAACAACCCCTTGCCCCTGAAGGTCCAGCCTCCCTTGTCATGCCACGCTTCCTCGACAAAGCCTCCCAAGTCACGCCCCAGACCACGCGACCAGTTGCCTGTTGGGCCTTGCTCTTGACCACCCTGCCCTCAGAACTTCGCTTTGCACTCGCTTCCCACCGCCCCACCAAACCGGGGCTTGGTCGTGTTGACCGCCCATGACAACCCATCGCGTGGACGTCAGGCTTTTCGGGGGAAAAAAAGGCAACCATTGCCTCCCAAATGCTCCGAAGATTCTGGTCGATCAGGCAGCGCGCGAACTGCGCGTCACGCAACGGCCAGGCGGTGACGGCGGGACTTTTTGTCCCCATTGGTTGTAGTCGCCAAATGAAGGCGGGCCGGTGTCGCAAAGGTCTGCCAGTGTTCGAGTGCGGTTAACAGTCGGCTCGTCAGTCGGTCGCGTTCATGTCCCCCCGAGGCAGTTTGATCTCGCCACGGAGCCGGCCCCGTCACCGGAAGGAGACCACCGCCGGAAGACCTGCCGACTTGGTTGACCGAGGTGGCGAGAGGGATATTGGGGAGTCCTTGCGTGGCGGTGGTTTTGATGGGCTGGGATACGAGGGGCGGAGGGCGCCGGCCGGGATTTTTCACATAAACGAGAGATGGGGAGGGAATGATAGGCCTCAATGGAGCTGGGTCAGCTTGCCCTTTCATACACAGACGCCAGATACCCAGCTGAGCGAGATGAAGTTGACGTTTGCAAGACGAATCAAGCCCCAAAATCGCCACCTCGTCACCAGCTGATCGGCTGGCTTCAGCAGGGCATGTGGCAGTGCGCGTGGCGAATCAGGGGCTGAAATTGAGCGTGCAACCAAGGAGGAGGGAGGTGAGGCGGCGGGCAGGCACGGGTATTGGCGGGTTGGCTTCCATGGCAACCGCGCCGCGAATGCAGGTCCGGACAGGGGCGGGCAAGATGGAGGACGGATGCAGCGATGTGTTGCGAACCAGTCGGAGTTGATGGTCGGTGAGCGGCGCCCGCGCAAGGACGGACAACTGAAAAGGGGCATTGCAGGCTGTGACGGGCGAACCATGAGGGTTTAACTATGTACTTGTGAAAGCGTGCCAGGCTTTTGAAGCGCCCATGTGCTGGCCTGCGTCCCTCACTGCTGTGGTGCAGAGCATTTCATTTCCGGCAGACCTCAGAGGGACAAGTGCGCCCGACCGCCCAGATCTCCTGTTTTGCCCTGGGCCTGCTGGGCCTGCTGGGCACGTGATTGCGGGCTCTCCCAGTTTTCGGTGACGGAAGGGGTTGGGATTGGACAGACCCAAGGGTCCCGAGCGAGAGGAGGAAGGGGGGGATGGGATGAGGCTCAAAAAACTTGGGGGTTCGGTTTGCAGAGCCGCATGGCGAACCAGTTGCCTTTTTGCGGCCAACGCAAAAAAACTGGCCCAATAGCCGGGCACAGCGGCAGGTGCGCGGACTCTTGCGGGAACCGACGATAAGTACCTGTGAGGGGAAGGAGAATTCTCGGTCTCTGATGCACTCGCAACCATCAACACGAGTCAAGACCAGCGACATCAATGCATCTTGGTTTCCCGCTTGCCGTCTGTCGGTCCGTCGTGCGGTCTCTCTGCGATCACGTCTCTCTGTCAGAGACGCTCCCCGATTACCCGCCCTGAACGCGTGTGAGCTGTGACCAGTCGATTTGTGGGGCCACTGGCCCCACCCAAAACCCCACTGGCCAATCACATGCCGGCGACCCTTATTGGTCCATCACCAGACACTGTTCCCGCCAGAAGCCAACACTGCTTCGACGCCATTGAACTCTTGGAGTCAGTGATGCAGCATACTCCCTCGCACTCAAGCGCCCCCTACGCCCGGAGAGCACCGAGACGATGGCGACAGACATCAGTCGGTCGTATAACGAGCATCTTCGCCGCGTCTTCAAGCGGTCCAAGGCCGACATCCGCTGCGGCTTGTGCGGCAGCGAGATCATCGACGACGGAACAGTTGGAGGAGGAGCACCAGGAGGAGGAGCTGGGGGAGGGGCTGGCGCTGGAGGCGGGCCCAACACCCTGCGCTCTGCATTCGAAGCTCATATCGTCGCAGCGCATGCCCAGCTCCTCGACGAGAAAACGACGGCCGACGAGAGACGCGTGTGGCTGGCCGAACAGTGGAAGTCAGCGCAGGTCACGAGGTTCGTGTGTGGCTCTCTTACATTCATTTCTTTCTTTGATCATTCATTGCCGCAGCTACGGTCGCTCAGCTCCCTGGCCCTTGTCTCTGGCTGGCGGCTGGCTGGCTGGCTGATGCCCCTCCCCGTTCTCCCCGTTCCCGGCTGCCCCCGTCCCCCCGTCCACTCCAACTCCTCCTCCCCTCGTCCACCATTTCTCCTCCCTTCGCCCGCGCTCACACACACCGGCCCCGCCATTCAGGGACGCCAAATCTGAGGCCATCCCCCCGACCATGATCCCTGCCGATGAGGGTGCCAAGCCCCAAAGCAACCGTGGCCCCCCGGCCCGGCGAAAGCTCCTCGGCCCGACCTCCCCTTCCGCGGCTGCCCCTCCCGAGGACCCAGCCCGGTCGAGGAGTCCGTCACCCCCCAAGAGGGCTCACGCGGCTCACGCGGCTCGGCCCGCCCCGCCGGCCGGCCTCGCCGAGTTCGACAGGGGGCCACTATTGGAGAAGGGGAAGAAGCTGTGGAACGAGGCTGACCCTGCCGCTCCGTCCTCCCGACCCCGCGCTCAGGACAAGTCGAATGTCGGCGCCTTCCAACGCCAACAGCGCCGCCAGCCCCACACCGCGCCGCGTGTTGCCCCCCCCGCCGACCATGGCTCGCCCGACACCATCCTCAAGCAACCAGAAACGAGGGCCATCAGCCAGGAACAGCTCGTCGCCGAGGTGAAGGGCATCTACGCCGGGCTGGTGATGGTCGAGAGCAAGTGTATCGAAGTCGACAACAACCAGAGCTCGCCCAACGACCCAGATAAGCGCCTCAACAACCAGCAGTGGCAGGCCATGATCGCTCTCCATCGCACACTGCTCCAAGAACACCACGACTTCTTCCTGGCTTCGCAACACCCGTCCGCCAGCGCGGCCCTCAGGAGATTGGCGGCCAAGTACGCCATGCCCGCACGCATGTGGCGCCACGGCATCCACAGTTTCCTGGAGCTGCTGCGGCACCGCCTCCCGGGCAGCTTGGACCACATGCTCACCTTCATCTACATGGCTTACTCGATGATGGCGCTGCTCTACGAGACGGTCCCCGCCTTTGAGGACACCTGGATCGAGTGTCTAGGCGACCTTGGCCGCTACCGGATGGCCATCGAGGACGACGACATCCGCGACCGTGAGGTATGGACAGCCGTCAGTCGCCAGTGGTACTCTCGGGCTTCCGACAAGGCTCCGACAACTGGGAGATTGTACCACCATCTTGCTATCCTGTCGCGGCCCAACGCCTTGCAGCAACTGTCATATTACTCGAAATCTCTCAATGTCGAGATCCCGTTTCCCTCGGCCAAGGAAAGCATCATGACGCTCTTTGAACCCACCATGTCGCCCCAGGCCCGGAATCCCCAGCACGCCAAGCTCCCCCCGACCGAGCTGAGCTTCGTCAAGGCGCACGGCATCCTCTTCAGCGGCAAGCACCAGGATGAGTTCGACGTAACGATGGACAGCTACTTGGGATTGGTAGATAATCACATCAGCCGGTCGACGCGTAGGTGGCTGGAATCTGGGTAAGGAGAAATCCCCTTTACGCTTATTGCACCCTGCTTTTATATGAGCCTCAGGAGTTGACCGAAGAGACAGGTACCATACTGCCATCGCCAATATCGGCGCCCTGACCGGGTACGGTGGTGAGAGCAATCCCATCAACGTCGCCCGCAAGGCCGATGCCCGCCTGCGACGCCCAGACGATGCCGAATCCACCGACCAGTCAACGCAGGGCACGGCACGCTCTGAAACAACAGCCTCCGCCAAGAGCGGCAACAACAATAATAACAATAACAATAGCGCCAAGACCATACCCAACGCCAAGCAGTTCCCCAATTCCCTCCGGTTGCTTGTCGGTACCTATAACGTTGTCTGTCGCCGCTTCGCGGACTCAAACATCCTCCCTTACCTCCATGTCACGCTCGCTTTTGTTTTCGACCTCACCTTCCTGCCGGACGCCATAGCCCATGTCGCGCCCGTCTTCCCGTGGAAGCTCACAGCCTTAATGCTGAATACGTTGATGGGTACCGCGTCGTCTTCGACGGCACACAACGTTTCACAGGCACAGGCGCAGGCGCGCCTGTTGGAGGTGGGCGCGCCGTTCCCCGGCACGGAGGTCGCGAATACCGCCACCGTCACGGCCACCTCCGACAAGGAGGGCGACAAGGCCCCCCCCGTCCGCCGCAAGCGGCCGCTTCCGGACGACTACGCAATGAGGGGCTTCCAGTGGGCCGAGCGGTACCACCCGGACGGATGGTTCGATACGGACGAGCGGATCGACGACGACGACAAGTACTTTGAGGTGCCGTCCATGATGGAGGAGCGGCGCGAACGCGTGCTCTGGCTCGGGGCCCGGATCGCG
>FTEL01002390.1_pt1 | contig 33117 bp, 27 predicted proteins | sample 1658911 | NCBI WGS metagenome assembly FTEL01 (sample SAMEA3914869, study PRJEB12502) | metagenome | biome: forest; material: soil | place: USA | collected 2012-03-12 | depth 0.1 m
AGTTATAGGAGCGTATGGGGGGTGGGGACTAAGGGGTAGGGGTTGAGGACGGAGGCGAACAGGGGAGAAAGGGGGTGGCATGCCAGTTAGCCGATATCGATAACCCGCCCTGCTGGACGACAACGGCTCTTAGTTGTTATCGGTACATGCACGCCCGTGACGACGCGCTCGCTTCTCGGCAGGCGCCGATATCGACTACTACATCCAACTCCGCATTGACGAACACCTCCAGGCTGTCTCGCTCTGCGCTCCTCGACCTCGACTCACACCACTGGCATCAATCACGATGGCCACTATCGATGACATTAGCCGCCGCGGATCCCACAGTGCCAGCCCGCATCTGGCCCAACGGCCCAAGCCCAAGTTCACCAGGTCGAGGTCCAGGTCCAGGGATGTTCGGCTGCTCGGAGTCGAGTTGGAGTTCAGGAGTAAGCTGGCTGGCCCCTCCCCCGCAAATCGTCGCCGCCTCCACTTCCCGAGTCTCGACTGCCGCCGGTCCCCTCCCCGCGTTACTGAACTGAGTGGCTACCCAGCTGCCCCTCTCCTCCGTCCCGGGTCCTTGGCAGCATTGGCTTGCCCAGCCCAGGCCAGACACTTACACCCCCCACGGCCAGACTCGGAAGGACGAGGCGACCCTGGTACCCCTGGGACCCCTCCCCCTGGCCGGATGGGTTAAAGTCATTGTGCCTATCCCTACGCCCGTAATGGGAGTGCCAAATCTGCATTCAGTGATGTGCGACTCTTCCTGGAAGTCCTTTTGGGGGCATTGGTGCTCGGTGCCGGCTCTCCGACGCCCCTGCTTCCATCCCCCCGAACCGGGTCTCTTGATATCCCCACGGGTGAAGGAGGGGCGCGGGCAGCAGTGGAGGGGGGAAGTCCTCGAGGCTCGTGGCCGTGAGTAGGCGAGCCGAGACCGCGAAGCGAGGATTTTCCTCTAACACGGATGATATTGCTGCGCATATTGATGCTCCCGCCGGATCGACCTTGCAACCCAATATAGCAGAAATGCCACTGTCGCTTGTCGTCGGCGGGCCGGACACTATCAAACCGATACAGTCGGAAGATGGGCGTCTGGCTGCCAGTAAGCCTACTGTGGCGACTGGAGGGCCAGGTCAAGCAGAGGATGACTCTGCTGGGAAATCCGACGGCGGAACGCAGCTGATCCTACACACACAAGTGCTTTGCCCTCCCACATATAAGCATAACTGTGAACCCGCCTTCTCCAACCTTTGTGGCCACGCCGATCAGCAAACCGTGCGTCTGTCAACCAGTCGGAAAGTCTCATGCCAGATACACCCGGTGAGCAGTGAAGCACGTCACTGGCACGACAGCAGTGTGCGGCAAGGCCTGTCAAGCGCTTGGCTCTTGTCCCAAGCCGCCGCCATGGCTCCCATCGCCGTCACTCCGGACAACAGCTCCACCGCCAGTCCTTCTGGTGAGAGCGTCAGCGGCTACTTGTACGTCACCAACGGCGGTCGTCACACCAACGGACACGCCAATGGCCACGCGAACGGACACTCAAACGGCCATGCCAACGGTCACACCAATGGCCACCCCAACGGCTATACGAACGGATACTCCAACGGAAGCTCGGCCAACGGATTCAGCAATGGCGTCAATGGCGCTGCTGATGGGCCTTCGGCCCCCAACACCCCTCCGATGCCCGTCGCCATCGTTGGTATGGCCTGTCGTATGCCGGGGAACGTCGCCACTCCTGCAGAGTTCTGGGAGCTCTGCACCCGCGCACGGTCTGGATGGACCGAGATTCCCAAGGAGCGCTTTGACAACACTCGATTCCACCACCCAAACCCAGGAAAAGGCGGCAGCCTGAACCCGGTCGGCGGGAACTTTCTCAATGTCGACCTCGCCGCCTTTGATGCCCCTTTCTTTGGGCTAACCGAGAAGGAGGCCATCTCCATGGATCCTCAGCAACGCTTGCTCCTCGAGTGCACCTTTGAGGCTCTCGAGAATGCCGGCATCCCAAAGCACACCATTGTGGGAAAGGATGTCGGTGTCTTTGTCGGCGGCTCATTCCCCGAGTACGAATCCCACCTGTTCCGGGATTCAGACACCATTCCCATGCACCAGGCAACTGGTAAGTGATCTGGCAGACATCCCCTCCAAGTCGGCGAGGAATGCTGACCAGATGTTGTACAGGCTGCGCATTTGCCATGCAGTCCAACCGCATTTCGCATTTCTTTGACCTGAGGGGCCCGAGTTTTACCTCGGACACAGCTTGCTCGTCCAGCATGGTTGCCGTGCATCTGGCATGCCAGAGCCTTCGGGCTGGGGAGACCAGCTGTGCATTGGTGGGTGCCTGCCACCTCAACATGTTGCCCGAGTTTTGGGTTTCATTTTCGACTTGCAGGTACGCGGTGTTCTGTTCCGTGTTCCCGGTGAGATTGTCGTTACTAATATACAACTCAGGCTGCTTTCGGATACCGGCCGTTCATTTGCTTTTGACAACAGGGGAACCGGGTTTGGTCGGGGGGAGGGCTGTGGCATGCTCGTCCTGAAGCCCCTGGACCAGGCGATCAAGGACAATGACACTGTCCGGGCGGTCATCATGGCAACCGGCCTCAACCAGGACGGAAAGACACCTGGCATCACCATGCCAAATGGAGCGGCCCAGGGTGAGTTGGCTCATGGCTTCACTTCGATCGCCAGTGTACACAAGAACCAGCTAACCCCCATCCAGAGGCCCTCATGAGGCAGGTATATAGGAACGCCGGGCTGGACCCCAGTGCGTGCGGATTTGTCGAGGCACACGGAACAGGAACGAGGGTCGGAGACCCAATCGAGGCCACCGCCATCCGCAACGTGCTGGGCTTGAAGAGGTCTGTACGTGATCCTTTGTGGATCGGCTCCGTCAAGTCCAACATTGGCCATCTTGAGGGCGCTTCAGGTATGCTCGGCAGAGACCCCTTGCCCCTGAATGATGACTGACATTCAGAAGGAATCGCCGGAATCATCAAGGCGGCCTTGATGCTGGAACGCGGCTTCATCCTTCCCAACCACGACTTCAAGCAGCCAAACCCAAAGATTCCGTGGAAGGAGTGGAACCTCAAGGTTCCCATCACCCAACGGCCTTGGCCAAAGGGCAAGAAGTACATCAGCGTAAACAATTTCGGCTTCGGTGGCACCAACGGGCACGTGGTTCTTGGGGCTGCGCCGTTCCGCGGCCAGAAGGCCGCAGAGCTGGCTGACGAGGGCCTGGACCAGGCCGGCCTGGGGCGAAAGCTCTACGTGGTCACGGCGAATGACAAGGCGTCTCTGTCCCAGGTGATGAAGAACATTGTTATCTACCTCGAGCAGCGTCCCGAGATTTTCCAGAAGGACCTCACCGGAAACTTGGCATACACCCTGGGCCAGCGCCGGTCGCGGCTGCAGTGGAAGGCGGCGATTCCAGCCCTCAACTCCTTTGAGCTCATCGAGGCGATCAACGGCGAGAAGTTCACTCCCGGCAAGGAGACCGAACCCCTGAGGATCGGGTTCATCCTCACCGGACAAGGAGCGCAGTGGTACGCCATGGGCCGGGAGCTTTACGAGCAGTATCCCACTTTCGCCAACAGCATTCACCGCGCCGACCAATGTTTGGCTGACAATGGTGCCGAGTGGTCTCTTATTGGTAAGTAAAAGACCTTTCCCTATCAGAGAGAGAAAGCACCGGCTGACTGTGCCTCGTAGACGAACTGGGCCGGGACGCGAAGACCAGCAAGATCAGCGAAGCCCACATCAGCCAGCCGTCATGCTCTGCCATCCAACTGGCGCTCATTGACCTCTTGCGGTCTTGGGGGGTCCGCCCGACTGCCGTCGCCGGCCATTCGAGCGGCGAAATTGCGGCCGCCTACGCCGCTGAGATCATCGACTTCGAGTCGGCCATGGCCATCGCCTACCACCGCGGCAGGCTTATTCCCATTCTGAAGGAGAGGCACCCCGAACTCCGGGGCCGCATGATGGCCGTTGGAGGTAGCAAGGAGGAGTTCCTCCCTCTTCTCGAAGGCCTCCAGGCGAAGGAAGCCCGGATTGCCTGCTACAACAGCCCCTCAAGTCTCACCATCTCTGGAGACGAACCCGCCATTGCCGAGCTCGAGAAGATTTGCGAGGAGAAGCAAGTCTTTAACCGACGCCTCATGGTCGATGTCGCGTACCACTCGCACCACATGAACTTGGTCGCGAAGGAGTACCGCGCTTCCCTCGCCCACCTGCAGCCCCCAGTCCCCACGGACATCAGATTTCACTCGTCCTTGTACGGGCATCTCGTCGACGGCACCGAACTGCAGCCAAATTACTGGGTGGACAACCTGACCTGCCCGGTGCGGTTCTCGGAAGCACTTCAGAGCATGCTGGAGCCGACCGGCGAGCATAAGCACGGCGTCAACATGCTCGTGGAACTCGGTCCTCACTCGGGGCTCCAGGGCCCGATCAAGCAGGTCCTGAAAGAGATTGGCGGCAGTGCCCCCAAGATTCCCTACGCCTCGGCCCTCGTTCGGAAGCGGGATGCGGTTGAGACAGCCCTGGAGCTCGCCTCAAACCTGTTTACCAAGGGCGCCAACCTCGATTTTGCGGCCATCAACTTCCCCAAGCCGACCAAGCCACCGGTCCTGCTGACTGACTTGCCAAGATATCCCTGGAATTACTCGTCAAAGTACTGGCAAGAGTCTCGCATGACCAAGATGCACAAACATGCTCCCGGAGGCAGAAGCGACATTTTGGGTGCCCTGGCCAACTACTCCAACGACTTGGAGCCCACCTGGCGGAACATTGTCCGCCTCGATGACCTTCCCTGGCTCCGGCACCACAAGATCCAGTCTCTGACGATCTTCCCCATGGCCGGGTTCATCGCCATGGCACTCGAGGCGGCAGCCCAGAGGGCCACCTCTAGGGACTCCCCGTTCAACAAGTTCGAGCTGAAGAATGTGTCCATCACCAAGCCCCTTGTCATTCCGGACAAGGACACTGAGATGACGATCACCCTGCGGCCCCGCCAAGAAGCATCCTCCGACACATGGGACGAGTTCCGGATTTGCTCATGGTCGTCCGAGCAGGGCTGGACCGAGCACTGCACTGGTCTCGTTGCCGCGCTGGAAGCGGCCGAGAACGAGGTGGACGGTGGCAGGCAAGCCCGCGACGCTGAGGCTCGCCTGAGGTCGGCCCTTTTTGGCAACGACAAGCCAGAAACGACATCGGTTCTTCCCATGACCATGTATGACACCCTCACAGAGCTGGGCGTGGCTTACGGGTCCCTTTTCCAGGGGGTGACGGGTTGCCAGGCCTCTGATTCCCATGCCGTGGGAGACATTACGGTGCCGGATGTGGCCAAAGAGATGCCCAACGGCCACTTGACTGATGCGATCCTCCAACCGGCGTTCTTGGAATCCATCATCGAGATGTACTGGCCCATCCTTGGCGCGGGCCGTCGTGCCATCAGCACCGTTTACCTGCCGTCCTCCGTGGACCGAGTCACTGTTTCCCTCAGGGCTGAGACACTCAGCAAAGTTCCCGGCAGCGCCGTCCGCGCCGTGTGCGAAGGCGAGATTCCCACGGGCACCCCTAAGCCGACCAAGGTCAGCATGACTGCCGTTGCGGGCGACGATAGCCTCGAGACCCTCGTCTCGCTCGAAGGGCTCACGATTTCTCCCATCCTCGATGGCGAGATCCAGGAGGATCTCAACGCCCCGAGGGACCTCTGCTACAAGATGGAGTGGGATCCGATCCTCGAGGCTGTCGACGAGACTCAACCTGTGGCGGGCGATGCCGGAATTGTCATCATCCACGAGGACTCGGACTTCCAAAGTCTCGTGGCTTTGAGCTTGGCAAATTCCCTGGAGCAGGCCACCGGCCGGCTGCCCGATTTTGGCACTTTGGACACCGTCGATGCCGCCGGAAAGATTTGCGTCTTCCTGACCGAGCTGCACCAGCCCTTCCTTGCCACGCTCACGCCCGCCCAGTTTGAGAGCCTTCAGAAGCTGCTGACCACGGTCGAGGGCGTGCTGTGGGTTGTGCGCGGAGCATACGACAAGTCGGCAAACCCGGAGGCCAACATGATCACTGGCCTGAGCCGAACCATCCGCTCGGAGACCGCTATGAAGTTTGCAACCCTCGATCTGGACGCTGGAACACAGCTCTCGGAGCTTGACACGACCGATGCCATCATGAAGGTATTCCGGTCTGTCTTTGGCTCGGGAGCTTCGGCTACCAGCGAGCTGGAGTTTATGGAGAGGGCTGGCTCGTTCTTCACCCCCAGGATCGTCCTCGATACTACGATGAACGAATACGTCCACAAGCTCACCAACCCCTCCGTACTTGAGCCGACGCCGTTTGGCGAGGATGGCCGTGCCCTGAGGATGGACATCCCGACTCCTGGCTCGTTAGACACCCTCCACTTCGTGGATGACTCGACCGTTGACCAGCCCCTGGAGGACGACGAAATCGAGATCGAGGTCAAGGCCATCGGACTGAACTTCAGAGACGGCCTGGCCGCTAAGGGCCAACTGCCCCTCTCCAGTGCGGGCATCGAGGCGAGCGGTGTGGTTTCGTCCCTCGGAAGCAAGGTCCAGGGCTTCCGCGTGGGTGACCGCGTGGCAGCGCTGACCCAGGGAGCGTTTGCGACACGCACACGCACAAAGGCAATCTTCGCCTTCAAGCTGCCTGCGGACGTCGCTTTCGAAGCCGCGGCTAGCTTGCCGTTGGCAAATGCCACAGCATACTACAGCCTGGTCGAGCTTGGGCGCCTCGGCGAAGGAGAGACGGTGCTCATCCACGCGGCTGCTGGTGCGGTTGGCCAAGCAGCCATCTGCGTGGCACAGATGATCGGTGCTGAGGTCTTCGCGACGGTTGGGAGCTCCGAGAAAAAGGAGCTGCTGCTGAACGAGTTCGGGCTCACCGAAGACCGTGTCTTCTACAGCAGGAGTGGTGCCTTTGGCGATGCGATCCGGCGGGCTACGGATGGACAAGGCGTGGACGTCGTCCTCAACTCACTGACTGGTGACGGACTCCGCGAGTCGTGGAAGTGCCTGAACAAGTTTGGCCGCTTCGTCGAAATCGGGAAGCGGGAGAACGGCTCCAAGGCTCGCCTTGAGGTTGACAGCGTGGAGAGCAACGCGAGTTTCATCTCCCTTGATCTCCTCGCCCTCGTTGCTGAGAGGCCCAAGATCGTCAAGCGCCTGCTCACCGACGTTTCCCAGCTCTTGAAATACGGAAAGATCAGGCCCGTGACGCCCATCACCAAGTTCTCTATCTCGGATGTCGAGACCGCTTTGAAGACCCAGCAGGGTGGGAAGACGATGGGCAAGCTTGTCGTCGTACCAGGCTCAACCGACATTGTCAAGGTATGTCACAGCTGCAGCTACCCCCTCATATTTTGAGCCATCACTAACACTGAACCGAACAGTCCGCACGATCCAAGAAGGTGAAGCCGCTCTTACGGCCAGACGCCACTTACATCCTTGTGGGCGGTACCGGAGGCCTGGGCCGGAGCATGGCCAGGTGGATGGTCACCAAGGGCGCGAGGACCATCGTGTTGGTCTCCAGGAGCGGCTCTGTCACTGGCCGGGTCAAGGAGCTGGTTGACGAGCTCGCAGCCGTTGGTGCCGATATCGTTGTCCGTCGGTGCAACGTGGTAAACAAGGACGAAGTGGACGACCTCATCCAATGGGGCCTGAACGACCTCCCCCCTATCCGCGGTGTTGTTCACGGCACTATGGTGCTTAGGGTATGTCGTCTTCTTTCCTCGAAGACCAAGCAACAGAGTGTGACTAACAGATCCACACAGGATGTGCTCTTCGAGAAGATGACATGGGAAGAGTACACGCAAGTCACCGAGGGCAAGGTTCAGGGCGGATGGAACTTCCACCACGCCCTGGGCGGCTCGCCCCTGGACTTCTTCGTGGCCATCTCATCCGCTGCGGGTGCCGTTGGCAACCGTGGTCAAGCGGCTTACAGCGCAGCCAACTGCTTCCTCAACGCTCTCGTGCAGCACCGCCTTTCCCAGGGCCTACCCGCTTCCTCCCTCGACCTGACTGCGGTCTCCGACTCGGGCTACCTAGCCGAGGACCTCGAAAAGGCCGCCGAGGTAGCCCGGAATCTCGGCAGCGATAGCATCTGCGAGAGCGAGGTGCTTGCGCTCCTCAACGCGGCCATCGACGGCACCCTGGCGACGTCATGCAACAACCACACGGTCACGGGCATGCGTATCACAGCGACCATGCGGCCGTTCTGGACCGAAGATGCCAAGTTCAAGGCCATGCGCCTCGCAGCTGAGGAGGCGGCGGCCAAGGATGCCTCGCTCAACGCGGTCGTGTCGTTCAGCGCCGCACTTAAAGGGGCCAAGACACGGGCCGAGGCCGAGGATGCCGTGTGCCGCGGGCTGGTGGACAAGATCTCGTCGGTACTGATGATGGAGGCTGAGGACCTGGATATCACGAGGTCGCTCTCGCACTACCCGCTCGACTCGCTGGTGGCCATTGAGATCCGCAACTTCATCACACGCGAGTTCGAGGCCAACCTACAGGTCCTGGAGCTGCTCTCGAGCGGGTCGATCCAGACGTTGGCCAAGGCTGTGTGTGCCAAGAGCAAGATTGTTCCTGCTTCGCTTTAGTCTGGTCATTGGCATATGTTTCTCTGGTGCGGGTTTCGGCTTCTCTTCTTTTCTTCTGTTTTTCGTTCATTTCTTGGTGTGGTTGCTTTTGTTCTGTGCTCCGCCGGCTTCTATTCTCTTCTCCGCATTTTTAGACCACTGGACTGTCGCTATCGACATTTTGTCATGTATATTTTGCCCTGGGAGCAATAATTATTTTGCCCTTGCTTGGATCCTTGACCGGCATGGTGAACGTCCTGCCAATGCCGCCCCCCCCAAGGGCGTTGATACTGTCCCAGTCTCGGCTACGAATCCGCAATGGAGAGAGCTCCTGTATCTCTCCCCATGTCCCTCTCAATCAGCGGATTGCAGGCGGGTGTCTCCATCCAGTGTCTCAGTCCACCTGTTGTTGATCCTACATTGGGGTAGAGCGGTCTGGGTTGACGAATGAGAATAATGGGCCCAGTGAAGGGAAAAGGTGTATCAGGGCAACCATGGAATCTGGGATCTGGCTCATCAACCGCGAGGAGGAGGATGGCAAGGGCGTCTGTCTCGCACAGTTCCTCCCGGCCACGGAGGCCAGATGTGATAGGACAACTTGGGATAGCCGGTCTAGTGTGCTTGACTGGATAGACCAGTTTGTTTACGAATTCTGGCCAGCCTAATTTTGCAAGTTTCTCTGCCTGGTTGACAAATATCTTTGGCCGTCTGACAAAGCGTTGACTGCCAGAGTACCCCCGAGAACTTGATGTTGCCCCGACCTCCGCGTAGTTGATCACAACCCAATCTTCCACTGTCCTCTTCCTCAAAACCCCCACAACACGCATCTAAGGAGCGATTGTGGTCGTCGGCTCGGTATTCTTTTCCTCAACCGCCGCCGCCGCAGCAGCACCTGCCGGAACAGAGACCTACCAAAAACGTCAGCCAACAAAGTCGAGTTCATCTTTTAGTTTTGAGAACAACTCACCTTCAGATTTCCAGCCTCAATTTCCCTCTCCAGCTCCTCCAGCCTGCTGCTCTTCTTGTGCTTCTTCCAGGCCGGTCGGCCCGAGTCGAACACCTCGTCCATCTCCTCGAGCGTGTACCCCTTGGTCTCAGGAGCCAGCAGCGCCATGTGAATAAAGGCGGCGGCGTTGAAGGCGCCAAAGATGTAGTACATCTTGTACGAGATGTTCCACAGCAGCGGCGGCACCGCGAAGGCGAGCACCATGTTCCAGAACCAGTTGGCCGCGGTCGACAGCGACACCGCCTTGGCACGGATCTTGCTCGGGAAGATTTCGGCTGGGTAGGTCCACGAGACGGGACCCCATGTGGTAGCGAAGGTGGCGACGAAGAGGTAAGAGCACGAAACGATGGCAGACGACACTGGCCGGTTGTCGCGCACGATCCAGCTGATGTCGCTGTTTTCCGCGGTGCGGGTCTCGTCCGTGTTGGCTTGGCCGTAGTACTGCTGGAGGGCGCCTGAAGAGGGGAGAAGATTGTCAGCGGGGCAAAGTCGGGCAGAAAGTGCGTGAGATGGTTGATATAGCTCACCAGAGATGAAAAGCCAGGTCATCATGCCAAAGGATCCGAGGATCAGAGAGGGGCGCCGACCCCATTTGTCGAGGAAAAGGATGGCGGGAAGAGTCAGCACCACGTTGATCACGTACTGGATGGATGCCGTGGCGAGGGGTGATGCAATCTGAGCCCCTTCCATGATGTACACGATGTAGTACCTGTTTTGTGCGTGTCAGTCGTACAATCCACGAATTGGAACCCGACGTCAATGCCTACATCATGATGTTCATGCCGCAGAGTTGGGACCACCTGTTCAACAACAGCCTCAGTCAGTACTGCCTTCCATGGTGATGGCTGGACGACTCACATTTGAATGCTCATGCCAAGCAACACGCGCTTAACCATCCTCGGAGCCACAAGCGCTTTGAATGACGAGACAGCCTCCTCCCTCTCAAACTTCAACGCTTCCTCGATCTCCTGGTATTGGGCGAGCACCTGGGGGTGGTTCTGGTCTCCCCTGCCGTGGAGGTTGGCGAGCACTTGGAGGGCTTCTTCCCAACGGTCCTTGGAGGCAAGCCATCTCGGGCTGTAGGGGAAGAAGAACAGGCCGACGAACAGGATAAAGGCGGGGACCATCTGGATGCCCCAAGGAATCCGGAAAGCGGCAGTCGGCTGGTTGGGGTCCTTGGAGCCGCCTCCAATGCCCTCAGCAGCGCCAAACTGGATGAAGTACTGGCTGTTGGAAGAAGTCAGTCAAGCACCACCAAGCAAAGGGGTCAGGGGCAAGGGGAGGGTCCTTACATCAAAATACCCCAGGTAATAGCCCACTGCTGCAGCGACACCACTCTACCGCGAATCTCCTTGGGGGCGATCTCAGACTGATAGACAGGCACAATGGATGAGGCAATGCCCACGCACAACCCGCAGATCACCCTGCCCACACAGAGCATGGGGATGTTCTGGGACGCCGTCATGAGGATGGACCCAAAGATCCACAGGAGGCACGAAATCTGCAGAGCCACTTTGCGGGAGTACTTGTCGGCGAGGAAGGACGAGACCAGCGAGCCGACCAGGCTGCCCGCCGGCATGGACGCGGTGATGCCGCCCTGGGCATACGAGACCGGGTTGTTGAAGTAGCGCTTGTATGCCTGGGTGCCGAGGACGCCTGACATGGAGCTGATGTCGAAGCCGAAGAGGCCCCCGCCTGTGGTGCGCCATGCGTGTGAGAAAATGGGGTTTCTTCAGGATGTGTACGGACGTCACATTGATGTCGTCAGACCTGGGGCTCTCCGAGGTGACTTACCTATGGCGGCGAATGAACAAATGAAGTAGACATTGCTGGCTTGGTACATGGTGGGCAAGACGGTGTCCCAACCAGGACGGGGTACTCTCGACTGTGTGTGTGATCTCTCTCAATGGCAGCTCCTCTGCTCCTCTCGAGGGACAAAAGTGATGCTGCTGGTGTTTCTGAGACCAGAGCAAACCCGACAGGAGTCGTCAGGGATGAGACATGTGATGAAGCAAGGGATGAGGAAGTGGGAATATCCCCTCTCCTAAATACACACACATTGCACACGCATTGCCCAATACCAGTTGCTTCCACGGCCCATGCGCGGCCAGACCGACAGTCCTCGACGAGGGGCTGGAGCGCAGAACACCTCGATGGGCCGGGGATATTGTCCATCATTTCCCGACACGGGCAGCGCAGGCATGGTTGGGTTGCACGGCCGAGGGTTACACTTCCCACCTCGGGGGTCGCATGAGGAGTAACCCCAGCAGCAAAGGACAACAGGCCATCTCCCATACCGGGCAGTCAGCTTGGGGAATCCTGATGTGAGGCGGGCGAGTAGCGGATCGGCGAGCAGGGTTCCAAGACTCTGGTCGAGCCAGCCTCCGGGCCGATTCCTGCTGCGGAGGGAACGTAGCATCCCTGGACAACACGGCCAACTCATGGAGCTGCCATTCCCATATTGCCACGAGCCCGTGATTCTGAAATACTGTAGGCTGTCATTCGTCGAGCATGCTCACGGGGAACCAGTGCTAAATCTCCCTTCAGACTAATGGTGCCTCCTACCCTACTTGAAGTGTTGATACCTTACCATTGCGTCGTTCACGTGAGTGGCAAGTTGCCGGCCGAGGGCACCCTCGTATGGCACTCGGGCGGCAGTTTAGATGGATGGCGGCAACGCGCAGCTGCTGCCGTGCCGCCGGCCAACCTCGGCTGGGGCCGCCTGGAGCCTGAGAGCAGAGCCGATGACGGATCTTGCAACCCCGAGCTGTCGTCGTCCGGAAAGATGGCTGCGCGGCGATGTCGGACAGCAACACGCGCTGTAAGCAGCGTGCGAAATATATTCCCGTGCAACGGACCGAAACACGACCCGAGTCACTCGCTTTCTCCGATGGAAACCATTGTTTATTTCCGTTGTCTCAGTGTTCCATCGCGTCCTGCGGGCCATGAACCATCCTTCGACGGGGCACCCAACCCAACTCTGCAGTGTTGTCCTGGCACCCGATCCACCGCCCCCCTTGACCCCCCCTGTCCTTCCGGGAAGGCGCCAGATCGGGGGGTGGACCACATGGCCCAGAGGTATGCATGCTGCCTTGACATTCTTGCTTTGTGGAGGCTCCCTCGCAGGGCAGATCCAACGGCTCTGAGTGGGGATCGGTCGCGGCCGGGGGTGGAGTGGCAGAGGGGGTGGAGGGGGGAGAGGGAGTGGGTGTCCAGGATGAGACACCGGGCGCCGGCGAAGCTTGCCATGTCACAGAGCCCTGCAAAGCCGAGCACAACAGGCGGGCGTGATCCTCGAGTGAGTCGAGTCCCCCAAGCCAACAGGCCGGACGCCCGGTTGTCAGCTGTCGATCCTAAGGGTCCTGTTGTGGAACCAGCCAGGCCAACCAGAAGCTCCAATTCGAGTGCGGCGGGGGAAAACATGCCTTGGACTGGCCCGTCGAACGTCCGATGACCTGCAGGGCTCAATTGCTGTCGGTCTTAATGGGGGGCACTAACACACAGCTTCCTATTGCAGGATCCCTCCCGTCCCAGCAGCTTGCCGGGAGTCCACGGCACCTCAGCTGCCTCCTGCCGGTGGAACAGCGGACAACTGAGCAGAGGGGACTTTCTTCAACCGCGTCACCGTTCCGAGTTGCAAGGTCGTAATCGACGTCCCGGGCGCCGCGAGGTCGAACTAATGCACCGCGGCAGCCAATGCACGGCGCTGTGAAGTGTGGCCGAAGCAGCGCCGGCGTCACGGACGAGGTCTTCCATCGTCGGCAGTTCCCCCACCCTTCCATGCAGCCAAGGCGGCGCCAACGGGCCCGGCGCAAGTTAAGCTCATCCTGGCGGGGCGCCAAGAAGCTCTCCGCGACGGCGACACATCCTCCGAGCTCCTCTTCTGGACGAGAGACGCGGCTCTGTTTCGAGATGCAGGATCTCCTCCCCGACGACATGTCAACGCCTACAAGAACTCCTTGAACTGGTGAACTTGTCAGCCAAGTAGTCAAAAATGATGCGGCTTCATTGGGCCGGATATCGTGATAACCATCACTCACCCCTGAGCGAATGGGTTTGCCCCTGTTCCTCATCCTCGCCCGTCCTCTCCGCAGCCAGACATGAAGCCCAGCATGCAGTGAGAAAAGAGGGGAGGAGAAGAAAACAAGGCTCGCTACCATGCTCGACGCCGGCGGAGGCAGCGGAGAGTCCGCATTCGCCGTCAAGCGCTCTTGGCCCCATGGAGAGGACTCCGTCCCCAGCTCTCCTCTTCAAGAGGCCGAGAATGAGCATGGATCGCTCGCCACCGGTTGCCTGTGAAAAGTCAGTAGCACCCATCCCGCGGCCAGGGCGGCATGGTTGGTGTCTGGTGGACCCAATTCGCGCCCCGCGGTGAGCCCAGACGCGCCTGCGGGCGTCAGGTCACCGAAAAGAAAAGAACAAGACAAGAACTGTCGAATTGAGCAGCCAACTTGGCCTATGGAATGTCGTGCCTGTCTTCGGTCGTCAAAAAGAAGAGACTCGGGAAGGCTGTTATGGGTGCGGGTGGCGGCAAACGTCGACATGAGGGCGTCGGGCTGACCGCCACCGCTCTAGACTACAAGGGGGGGTAAGTATGCCCAAAAATAAAGAAGAGACGAAGAACACGTTTGGGGCTTTTCTCGCCGTTAAACCCTCCCCTGCGGTGAGGGGAGAGGCGTAGCGAGAGAAAGACGTCCATGTGTGGCAAGGGTATCGTGATGCATCCGCCGCCCCAACGCCAAGTCGTGGGCCGAAATCCGCCCGTCGCCTGAACCGCCGATTAGCCGTCCGTGATTTCGCTGGCCCCATTTCCGCAAAAGACACCCCCTGAAGTTACGCATGTTGTTGGTTCGTCGAGGCTCGTAAAAGTCGTGGCACTGGAGGCGGCTAGGTGGGGGTCCTGAAGACAAAGCAGCCTCCTTATCTCCTCCTCCGAGATCCACCGTGCCTCGCCTGAGAAGGCTTTGTGGGCGGGGGTGGGGGCAGGTTCCTGGAGGGCTGGCTTCTGGAGGGCTGGCTTCTTGACGGCTGGCTTCTTGACGGCTGGCTTCTTGACGGCTGGTTCCTTGACGGCTGGTTCCTTGAGCCCTGGTCCCCGGATGGCCGATAACTGTAGTTTGATGCAGGTCGACGGCCCTGCTTGGCCAGGTGCTCGAGGTAATTTCTCTGCTTCTCAAAGCTGGAGTAGTTTCCGGCCATGATCGCCCCCAAAATGCTCTGGCCGCTCCTGCTCGGGTCTTGGGCCAGCTGCGCCATGTGCTGGGTGAGCGCCCGGTGTGCTTCCGAGAAGTGGGACAGAATCGTGGCTGCATTGCTGGATCCACCGGCAATATCGTTCGCCGGGTTGTTCGGGTCGATGATGGAGAGCCGGTTGTGATTTTTGTACGCGAAATCCGCCACTTCGTGCTATATTCCCAGTGCGTCACGGTTAGCATGTCCGTTTGAAGGGAGGAGAGCGGCTTGAACGAATGGTGGCTGACCTTTGGAATCCATCGTGGCGGATCCATGCTGATGGCGACCGTCTCGTAGTTGAACTTGTTGCCGTAGAGGTCAAAGAACTGGAGGAGCAGTTGGCCGAGATGGTGCCGGGTGTCCAGGTTGCCGCTCTGAACCTCGGGCATCATCTGCAGCATACTCACGACCAAGCAGATGACGGAGAAGCCTCCGATGCCTCCGTTGACGGGCTCGTTCAACCCGCGCATCAGGAGGAAGTGCTTGATCAAGGTGACGAGAGCCGGCATGCCAGGGTATTGCTCCCGCCAAGCCTTGAAAGTGTTGATGGCGGTGAGCCCTGTGCTGTTCTCAAACGACATGTCAACCTTGAGGCCCGTCCTGTGCTCGATGAACTTGACCAGCGGCACCTTGGCGCCGACGATCAGTTCGATCTCGTTTTGCCACGCGATCCCGTAGTTCATCAGCTGCCCCTTGAATCGGTAGAGGAAGGATTTTGTGCAGTACTTGGCACCGCGACCTTTCGCGTAGTCGTCCGACATTAGGACCATGTCCATATCAGCGATGGGCAGGTAAAGGCCTGAGGGGAAAGAACCAAAGGGATACACCTCGGCGTCCCTGAAGACGTCGCGGCAGAACTTCTTCAAATCCTTGACCAGCTCACCACGCAGGTGCTCCTCGAACTCCCGGGGTTTGATGTAATCGTAGAAGTCCACCACCTCCTTGTGCAGCCTATCACAAAGGCAGTGGTCAGCCGGCTGCGCACCAAGCCAGGACAGAGGGACGTGTGGGCTTACCAGACAGCCATGTTGGCGGACCCAGAGTGGTCAATCCTCATCCACGGTGTCGACTCCAGCTCTGGGTCCGGAAGCCACTCTGCCGAGATGCCTCCCTCAGCATGCTTCTTGGTGGCTTTCTTGAGCCTTGCGTGTGGCATCTTGATCTCATCGTCATGAGTCCTCTTTCGCGATCCCAGAGCAGACGGCGTGGACTCAGACAGGGGGTGCGCGGTGTTCTTCGCCGCCGGCTTTGGCGCCTTCACGGGCTGGGGCTTTGGGGGCAACCTGAGATCCGGCTGCACGCTGGGGACACTAGGGACGGTAGGCGCTGCGCGCTCCTCCTCATCCACTTCGTCCTCGCTGCTATCAGAGGCGTCGGTCTCATCCATGTCAAACGAGATGAAATCGGCAGCCTCGGAAGGCAGAGAGGCTCTGGCTTCCTGTGCCTGAACGCGAGCCTTGCGGATCATCTGCACGACGTCCTTCTTCTTCACCTGAGATGCTGTTTCCGGCGGCAGGGCTGTGTATGGGTCTGGGTTGGACCACTTGGGCGTGTTGTTGTCGGAAGCGGATTGGTCCGCAGCCAGGCGAGCACGCTTGTGCGATGGTTCCCCGGAAGCCTCAGCCTCGTCTCCCGAAATGTCCATCTCAGCTTCGTCGCTGTCCGACAACTGGTCAAGCGACCGGTACGTGACGCCACCTGAAGTGTTAAAGAAAGCAACTTCTGATGTCGAGTTGTGGTCAGTCTTCAACAGCTCGCGCTCCGCGGCGATGAAGGGCCGCCATGCCCGACCGGCATAGCCTCCATAGCCTCCTCTCCCACGCCTGTTGTCGTGGAACGATCGGGCGTCAGGGCCGGTTCTGGGCTTGCCCGGAGGGCCACGGCTTCTCTTGGAAGGGCGTGAATCGCGGTCGGGGGATGTGTATTCGCGGTGGTCGTTGCGCCCTTTTTGGCTTCCTTGCGGGCGATAACTGTCGGTCTCCTGAACACCCGCAGGCTTGTCAACGCGAAATGTGAAGTCTCCCTGCGGGAGGCGGTAGTTGTCGACGCCCGGCGGGCCGCGGTAATCCGCAGACGAGAGCCCAGGTCCGTTGCGGGGCCAACGAGCATCATTGTCGCGGGCAGCCCGACCGCCATTCGAAGCCTGGCGATGAGGTTCTCTCGGGGGCGGCGGCGGGGGCTCTCTCGGGGGCGGCGGCGGGGCGTAGCGGTGTCTCGAGTCGCGATCGTTGCGGTAGTCGCGCGGCGGGCGGTAATTCCCCCTCGAAGGGGGATGCCGCGAGTTGTATGCCATGGCGGCCGTCGTATCAGCAAACGAGACTTCCTCGGATCTTTTTTAACTTCGCGACGCGATGACGATCTTGTGGTTGGGTGATGCTGGGGTGTGATGGCGGCGATGTTTTTTTTGGGTTTTCGTGGTTTGGGTTCCGACCATGCGTCGGGAAATCTTGGAGCTATCGCGTATTAGGCTTAGCGTGTTATCTTTCGTTGCCCCACCGAGCAAGCCAGGCCCATCAGCCAGTTGCCCCACCAAAGGGCACCACCAAACCTCGGTGCATTCCAATCTTCAACCAAACATCCAGTCAGCATAGACAGCTCAATGGCACCACGAGAGAGGATGGGGGGGAGGTGGTGAATGTATTGTGTCTTAATATCCATTTATTTTCTATCTCTTGGGGGGGTTGGGCACGATACCCCGAGGGATTCGGCAGAGAGAGAGCATCCGCAACCTTTCCTTTCCTTAAAGGGGTAGACGATGCGAGCAAACACGACTGAAACCACACGCTGGTATTGCCTATCGTGTGCGAACACTCTGTTCAGGGTCGAGGAAGTACGATAGCTCGTGGGCTTGCTTACGGGGCGTTGTGGCAGTGGCGCATCGCACCCAACACCATCGCTTCAAGAGCCCAGCTCCACATCATGCGCCCGGCAGACACTTGGGCCGTTCTCGGCTCATCTGGGGCCGTATCACTCCTCAGGAGCTTCGACTCGGATTGGTCTGTCCTGGGAGTGGGCATTCCCAGCTGCCGTTTGTCAAGCACCATGTGCACCAGCAGCCCTGGCGTCCATCCGAGGCTCCCAGAATCCCGGTGCTGAGGCAATCTGCCAGGGAACCGTCGATGGTAACCGTCGATGCGAGTCCCATGCCATGCTGTGATTCAAGTGTCGACTCCAAGCCCTGCAGCAAACTTACGGGCAACCCACCCAGCCCCGTGTTCCTCGTACTCCTGCTTCGTCACGGCCAAGCGTTGGACATGCTCATGCTGAGCAAAGTTGGCCGCTCCCAGCCAGGTGCTAACCACCGGGTCCTCCGGCCTGGCCACTCGAACAACACACTCGTCCGGAACCCGCTCCAGAAGCTCCATCTGCAGGCGCTGGATGAAATTGCTTAGCCTGGCGTTCCCACCCACCACGACAATGTTCGCCAGCAACCCCGGCCAGAGGCCGATGGGAAGAACCGACAGCGACTGCATCACCAGGTCTGCGAGCCCTGGCTGCCGCATGCCGATGTCCGAGGGGTTGAAGAGCAGTTCCGGGACCACGAAGCGCTCGTTCCGCAGGGTCAGGACGTCCTCGGTCGAAACGGCAGCCTTGCGGGCGCGGGATGAGCCTCCGCCTGGCTCATATTCCCGGACAACCCCGTGGAAGGTCGTGTGGGAATCTGGAAGAACATAGTCCTTTGCAATCCCGGCACCGCTGACGAATTCCTCCCTCCGCTCGCCGCGCGTCCCCTTCCACGTCTTTTCAAGATCGCCCTTGAAGTCCATCGACACGTAGCAAACGGCCTCTTTCATCTCGTTTGCGATGAATGTCTCGTTGCGCATGTCGAAATGACGGACTGAGAGCAGGCGTGTGAGGTAGTTGGTCATGAGTCTCCCCCCAACATCCAACCTCCGGATCGCCTGGTGTAGTGGCCTGCCCTGCACGATCGGCGTGACTGTGGTGTGTGAATATCCCGAATCTATCAGGAGGATAACTTCGGCCGGGATCTCGGGGGGAGGGGTATCGGGCGTCCTTGGGGTGTGGAAGATGGCTTGTATGTCTTGGTACGCATTGAAGGCGGGGCCTGCGGGAAGCGAGACAGTTAGCCAGAGCTCGCGAGGGCGGCGGGGGAGCGCATGGATATGGAACATACCAATGCCACGGTAGTAGCTGGAAAAGCCAAACTCCTCAAACACCATCTGGTCGCAGTGCGTCTGCAGCGCGGGGAGGGCGTTCGGTTGTTCGGCGAGGACGAGGCGAGTCTCGGAAGGGTCGCATCGTTGAGGTGCTTTGTCGTCGAAGAACTCGCGGTCCCATATCTCTTTTTGGGCCTCCCAACTGACAACAAAACCCTTCTCAACGGGCCGGCGGAAGGACAGCTCGCCAAAGTCCCTGCATTTCTCCAGTTCGGACCCGACGAAGGTCTTTCTGTGCCGGTCTCGTGCGATGCAGTTAGAGATGACGCGCGGTCCCTCGACTTTGTCGCCCGTCACAAATCCGGCCTTGATTGTGTCGGCGCCATTGTCGAGCACGAGTGTTGACGACGGTGGCCGCGGGCCAGCGGCTCGTGATTTCCGACTCGCCGACATGGATGGTGAGAGTTCTTGGTGGAGGATAAAGTTGGCGCGAAGTGGCAACGCGTGGGCATGCGTGGGGCCTTGATCAGAGCTCGGTTACAGGGGTTGGTGTGGGGCTCCAGGGCCTGGAAGCCTGCTGTTGTTGGTCGAGCTTCAACTGAAGTTCCCAAAGCGCAAACATGTCTGGGAGCTGCCTCCATCGTGGACCCGCGAGTCAGTAACATGGATTTCACCCAGAGTTGGGTCTATTCTTATGTTCTGCCTTGCCCTATTTCAGCTCATCGCCCCGCTTGTCAAATACCTTGACGGATCTTTTCCACTCCCAGCTTCTCGGCTTCCGCGTTGAGGGCATCAATCTCGGCCTGAACGAACGGAATTCCCTCCTTCACCCTCCTCTCTGCCGTCAGCTGCTCGATTTCACCAGGGAAATAGATCTTGTCAACACCCTCCATCTTATCAGACCCAACCACCCGTTGATACAGCACATCCATCCGTTGCCTGAACTCGTCAAGACTCAGGAAGAGGTCCGGTTTCAGTGCCACAATAAAATGTCCCACGTCCCCTGGAGCAGACATGTCATAAGGCCCGGTCACCCCACCCGCAAAGGCGGACCCAGACAACACGCCAGAGAACACGTCCATCATGATGGCCAGCGCCGACCCCTTGGGGCCGCCCATGGGCAGCATGATTCCCTTGAGTGCCTTTTCTGGATCCTCCGTCGGCCTCCCCTCCTCATCCAGCGCCCACTCCTCGGGGATCTTCTCACCCCGCCGCAGCGCCTTGTGGATCTTGCCCCTGGCCGCAACAGAGGGTGCCATGTCCAGGATGAAGGGGATCGAGTTCTCTCCGCCGGGCGCCCCGCAGGCGATCGGTGAGACTCCCATCAGCTGCGACTTGCCGCCCCAGACGGGCAGGGCGGGTGATGAGTTGGTGAAGACGAGGCTCATCATGCCGGCGTCGACGGCTTGGCGAACGATCCAAGCGGACATGCCGAAGTGGTTGCTGTGCTTGACGCTGACCATGCCGATGCCAAAGGTCTGCGCCATGGAGATGGCTGTTTCCATGGCGAGGTGGGCGGCGGGGAAGCCGAACCCGTTGTTGCCGTCGACCTGGAAAGAGTGTGTTTTGGTCAGTTTGTGCTCTGGCGTGGAGTCAGGGGTGAGTCTATTGTTGACTCACCTGAGCAACAACAGGTGTAACCTGCGTGATGGCTGGCTCTGCTTTGGGATCTAGAACCCCGTTTCGGATACGGGCGAGGTAAGATGGAATGCGGTTGATGCCATGGCTTTCGACTCCGCGCAGGTCTGCCTGCACCAACCCGTGGGCCACTATCTGGGCGTTCTTCTTGGGCACACCTGACGCCTCGAGAAGGGAAACAACAAATGCCTCCGCATCTGTGTCCCTTACAACAATGCCAGAGGTTTTTTCTGCCATTTTCCTGGAATTTTTGGCCCGTCAATTTGTTCGGGTTGCCGAGTAGCACGTCCGTGGTGTTGGAGGAAGTTGGGGGGGTAAGAGGTGGGTGGGGTTGGATGGCGACAGAGCTCGAGGGTTGGGGTTATTAGAGAGAGTCCACAGGGTGCACCCCTTTCCCTCCCGGCAAACACCTCGCACCTTGGCAAAGCTTGTTTTCACCATTAATACCTCCAATGCCCCTGCCAGCTCTCACTCCGTGCTCATTGATTCGATGGCACCAGTAGCTGCGCTCTATCTACCTAGCTCAACTCTCAAGTCTTACTTACACCTTATTTCTCCTTCCCAGCCCTCTCATTCTCCCCCTCCTGATTTCCTGTTTCATTTTCCCCAGTTGCACTTTCACATCCCCAAGCTTGACTCTCAAGTTTCCTCTCCCTCTCGGGACTGGGCGTCGGAGTTCAGATCGTCGCCGTCGCGGAAAAGTTCACCCCCCCAGCTCCCTGAACCATGCCTGCATCTCACATCATCCCCCTCACCACGTCAGGTGCATGTGTGCTGAGGGGCAATGTTTGCCTGGACTCCTCTTTTCCACCGGAATGGAGCCGGGCCAGACCAACAACCCCTCATACTTGTTGTACTCATTGGCTACACAAATCTTGCCTGGCGGCCGAGTGACCTCAGCGTCCCATTACTCTTGAAACACCTTCCCAAAGCGGCTGTTGATGCGCCCATCACTTACAAGCACAACCCGTGCGGCCATCCGGGGCAGGGACTTTGATCGCATGGAACACGCCACTGCTGGAGGGCATGACCAGGAATCAAGTCAAGTCCAGCACCTGAAAATACCCTCGAACTGCCTCATGAGCCTTGCTGTGGGCAGCCCTTATTTTCAGACAGGGAGCACATACTTCAAGTTCCATTCTCACTTTGACACAAGACATCGTTAAGTTACCTGTCAAATAATTATCCTCCTCACCAAAATCAGGGTCCAAATACCCTTTGAAGAGGAGATCGTGTGACCTAGACGCTCAATTCCAAGTCACCACCCCCTCCTTTAGTTCACCAACGTCGGCGCAACAGAAACAATGGCTGGCGGGGTTAAGCGGCCAGTCAACATTTTTAAACTCAAAAACCTGGGCGAGCCCAAAGAGGTCTTCAACTGGAGGCTTTGGTTTGCAGTCGTCTCCTTTTCCCTCCTGGGTGCGGCTCGGGGGGTTGATGAAGGTCTCATCAGCGGCGCCTTCAACAGTCAGCATTTCCAGCGCAGCATCAACTACGGCTCGTACTCCAAGGTCGACCAGGCGAACATCAAGGCAAATGTCTCGGCAATGGTACAGATTGGTTCAGTGGGGGGGGCTTTGATGTAAGTGACAAAATCAGCCTTCCCTCTCTCAAGTCTTTCCGGAAGCGAGAACCCTAACGCGACCCCCATGCAGCGCGTTCCTGGTATGTGACAAAATCGGTCGCATTTGGGCTACTCGGCAGCTCTGCGTTCTCTGGATCGTCGGAATCGCCATCTTCATGGGCTCCAACGGGAATCTCGGTGCTATCTACGCGGGCAGATTCATTGCTGGTCTCGGCGTTGGCCAAACACCAGTCGTAGGCCCGGTCTACATCGCCGAGATCGCACCGGCAAGCATCAGAGGTCTCTGTACTTGCTTCTTCACTGGATTCGTCTACCTCGGCATTGTTCTTGCTTACTTCACCAACTACGGCTGTCAAGTCAACCTGGGGGACCGCACGGCAGCCCGGTGGGAGGTGCCGACAAGCCTCCACATCATCTTCGCGGGCCTCATCCTCCTCCTGACCCTCGCCCAATCCGAATCCCCGCGATATCTCGTTATGCGAGGACGTCAAGAGGAAGCCCTCCGCGTCATGTCGCGCTTACGCAAGCTGCCGCAACACCATGACTCCGTCGTCTCGGAAATCAACACAATCACGGCGGCCCACCGCGAAGAAACCGAAGGAACCAAGGACTCAGGGTGGCTTGCCATCGTCAAAGAGGCCTTTGCGAACCCCAGCAACCTCTACCGCGTGGCACTTACGATTTGCGCGCAAATCTTCTCCCAGTGGTCCGGCGCAGGCTCCATCACCCTCTACGCCCCTGACCTGTTCCACCTGCTCGGCATCCCCGATACCAACACGGCGCTCCTCGTGACCGCCGTCTTTGGAATCGTCAAGCTCGTTGCCGCTATCATCTGTGCTATGTTTCTCGTTGACGTTATCGGCCGGAAGCGCTCGCTTCTGCTGGGCATTGCGTGCCAGGCGGTCGCCATGATCTACGTCGCGGCGTTCCTGACAGCAGTGCCCCAGCTGGGGATGCATACCGAGGCCGCAAATAAGTTAACAGGCTCTCAGCTGGCCGGGTCAAAGGGCGCCGTGGCAATGATTTATCTGTCAGGGTTCGGCTGGGCATTGGGGTGGAACAGCATGCAGTACCTGCTCACGGCGGAGCTGTTCCCGCTGCGGATTCGTGCGTTTTGCACATCGCTGGCGATGACGTTTCACTTTGCGAACCAGTATGGGAACTCCAGGGCAGTGCCGAACCTCTTGCTGCCTGTTGCGGATGGCGGCATCTCGCCACCGGGAACGTTTTGGTTCTTCGCGGCCGTGACGGTTGTGGGCGGGTTCTGGGTGTGGTTCATCGTGCCGGAGACGGCCGGGAGGAGCTTGGAGAGCATGGATCGGCTGTTTAGTTTGCCTTGGTACAAGATTGGGAGGTATGGAAACCGGGAGGCGGAGGCGAGGGATGAGAGTCAGATCAGTGTTGATGAAAAGGCCGATGGCCCCCACGGTCCGGTTGTCACGGAGGTTGAGGTCAAGGTATGATATACGGGATGCGATCCTTCGGGTTCCTGCTAACCAACACCAAAAACAGTAAAATGAGGGGCATTCCGCGAAACGGCCGATGGGGAAGCATTCTCATTGCTGATCCTGCTGGATCTCAAGCAGCAACAGCGAGGAGATTGCCAGGATGCGATGCGGGTTGACAAATTTAGAAGCCCAGACCAGGAGACGGCGCTTTTTTGTACGCCACCCCGGTTCAGTCAAACTCGCCATTCCCGTCACGACAGGACTGCTTTAGTCTCCGTGATCTTCATGGTCCATGGAGCGCGGTGCCTGCGCGATCCCCTCCGCATCGACCGTCCATTTCCTTTCTTGGAGGGCTTGGTTTTTATGTGCGGTGGTCTCCGTCACATCGTGGAGACGGGCCACTGTGTCCGAAGCATTAGAATATTGCCGAGAATATCGGCAATACCACAGCACTATCGGGGACCCAGAGATCCGCGCTCCTCGGGCGCTAGGGAGCATTCAATGGCCCCGTCCCGACCCCATTTCGGTCTCCCCGGAGCGGGGTGGTTCCGGAGAGATTTCGCCGGGTGTGGGAGGGATATGTGGTTGGCTGCACCCAGACGGCCCAGCTGAGCCTGTATGTAGCCAGAGTCGCATCCCGGGGCCTTGCAGCTTGCAGCTGAGGCAGACAGCCCTCCGTTCCGGGCCTGCAATGCACCCTTAAATCTGCTGACCAGTGCCACGGCGAGCTGTCCTGAGATGTCAACCTCGTTGCCTGCGAGGCGCTTCCTCTCGCCCCTCGCAAGTTGCGACGCCGGTATTCACTCCGCGGCGTCCGCGCCCCCCCCCTTCTCCGCACGAACTAGTCGTTGACCCCTGGCGAACACGGCATCTTCAAACACCATCCCACCCAGCCATGATGCAAATGACCCCGCACAAACCCCTTGGCAGCAGCAGAAACTCGGCCGTCACGACGCAGGCCGCCAATAGCGCCTGGAAAGGGTGGGATGAGAGCGGCTAAACAGCCCCAGCATTCTATCTTCAGCCCTGCCGCACCCCACGCTTAGCACGGCGCTGCAACCCTACCTCTGCTACCGCTACTACGTATGGAGGACTATGTGCCAATGTCTTGGTTGTTGGAATACAGGGCTCTCCGCTGGTCTCAGTCTGTTCGCCTCGGAACAAACTTCGCCCCTACTGGAATAGCAAGGGTCCGGCACACATGCCAGGCTTGCGCAGACTGCCGGACCTATCCTGCCCCATCCTGTTCCCATGTGTCATAGTGTCATTGATAATGGTCCCCCAGATTGTCCGGCTGACGCGAACGGTGCGGCACGGTTCTCGCCTTGGCATGCTACGCAACCAAGGTGTTAGTGCCTGGGGTCAATCTGGCTGAGTCCCTAGGGGCGGCCGGGAAGCAGGGACGGAGGGGCCACAAGGAGGACCTACGCTCGAAGGCTCCATAGGATCGGTCCGTGGGCTCGGGAATCTTTATGAACCGTCGACCAGGAAGTCTTGTTAATTAGACCTGGTAAGATTGGACGTCGAGGCTTCTGGCCCTGGGAGGGACCAACGGAAGCGATGGCAGGCAGACCACACTCCCGGGATTTGACAGAGAGAGTCTAAAACGCATCCTTCCCGCTCCCCGCCCTCCTCTCTCAGACTCCCACTCCACGGGCAAGTATTGCAAGTATGGCACAGCACATGACGGCACGCGCCAACCAGCAGCTCCCCTACCGCCTACTCTAACCACCCCTCGCGCCACAAACTCACTCACCCACACCAACCCCCCGTAGCCTGCATCTCGGACATACGCCCCTCCCATACATAATCACGTCGAGAGACCCTGTCGGCCGCCCACGCTCTCGTCCCATGTGGGGAAACACAGCAGCACAACTCCCTCTCGGGCAGGAGCCCACAACAACACATACGAATGGGGAAAGGTTAGCCTGCGATACCACCCACTTCCCTGATATCGCCGTCTGCTTCCAAGACGACGAGCAGCTCTCCCCGACGGGGTCTGAGAGCATCTCCTCACCAACACCTCTGCCCAGCTACCTATTGTGCACCGCCAGGCCTGCCCGTTTTGAGTAACCCTGCCGCAGCTGGTGCGGAGATGAACAAACGGATCCTCCCAGGCATCAGGTCTCTCGAAGAGTAGATAAGCGCACGTCATCCGGCCACAGGTAGGTCCCCAGAGATTCCTACCTCACCCATCCTCTCCCACCCTCCCCCTCCATCACCATCTCGTCTCACCCAAACCCCTGTCACATCCTCACATCTTTATACCACCTCATAGATTAAACAACCACCCCGATCTTCCCTTGCGTCTCACCATGCGGTGGACCCTTGCAACGCTCCTCGGCTCGGCCCTTGTGGCCCACCATGCCCTGGCCGCCGACCTCTCCTTCACGGTCGAGGCCACACGGAAGGGCGTCCGGATCCCGCAGTCCGAGATTAAGATGGTGCCGTTCGAGTTCGGCCGTAGCCGGATAGGCCATGGAGGTACACCGCCACCCCGGCCCCCGGGAAAGTCGTCCAAGGCGCGGCGGGCAAACCCGCAGGCCCCCAGCGCCAACTGGTGCGGCTCCGTCAACACCACGCCGTCGACCAACCCCATCAACGTCATCCACGGCGCCTTCCAGCACCCAAGCTGCACCGCACGAGCCGGTGTGACCTCCTTCCCCCAGGCCGCCGCGAACTGGGTGGGCATCGACGGAGACTCGTGGTCGGCGGTGCTCCAGTCGGGGACAGTGTGCAAGGTGTGTGATCACCATCCGTTGATCGTGCCCCGAAAGGGTGGCGCTAACCCGAGTGTGCAGATTTACAGCGACGGCAGGATCGTGTTTGTTGCCTCTTCACAGCTGGAACATCCCCCTCACCCCCGGGCAGTTAGCTAATTCCTCTCCAGGCATGAAGCCTGGTGGCAATGGGTCCCCTCGGCTGCCTATACCATAACCTCCATGCCAAGTAGGTCACTGTCTCCATGATGCCCGTTCTCGCTAACTCACCTCGCCCTCGCCAGTCCAACCAGACGACTGGTTCGACGTCACCATCAACGCCACCTCCACCACAACCGCCCAAATGTAAGCCCCCCCCCCGGATCTCCCTCCTCTCACACCACCCACTCTCCCCCGGCCACCCGTCCACGCGGCTTACAACAACTAGAACAATCGTCAACCTCTCCCAAGGCCACTCCTACACCATCACCATCACCAACGGCCCCGTCCTGGCCCGCGTCAACGCCGACTGGGTGGTCGAGCGGCCCTACTACGGGGGGACCCTCGTCAGCTTCCCGACCTTCACCGACGTCTGGTTCGATGAGGCGTGGGCCACCCGCACGTCGGGGTCCATGGGCATCCTCGGGGCCAAGCAGTTCCAGATCCAGGGCTTGTGCGCGAGCCAGGAGTGGGATGATACGCATCAGGTGTCGTGGTCGGTGTGAGGTGGGTTGGTGGTTGGGGAGTTGCATACCCTTTTTGTTGTTTTTTTTTTGATATTTTTGGTGTTTTGTTATGTGGGGTGTTGATGATTTTTGGGCGCGGGCCTGGCGAAGGAAGGAGGCATCGCATTTGGCACCACTTATGGTGGATGGGGTTTTTGCATCTCTGTTGTTAGCTCCGGGGTCGTTGAATTTAGTTTCCACTCCAATGGCATCATGGAACCTGATGTGAAACCAGGACCAGTGGCTGCTCAAGAAGATCAACCCTACCATGGTCGAACGCAGACAGAGTGGTCGTGAAGTCGAGCCAAAAGGGGAGTGAAAACAAAGTGATCGTAAAGTCCAAGCTAAAAGGGGCCTTCAAGTGGCTCAGTAACAAGGACAAAAAAACCGTCGACTATCGTGGGACTCGAACCCACAACCTTGAGCTGGAAGCGGACACCCTTTCGGGAAGTCGCAACCTTGAACCTTCATTAGGAGGCTCACACGCTACCATTGCGCCAGACAGCCAATCGCTGATTGAAAGTCGGGCCCCGAACTTGTATTTTTTAAGGTCGTGCGCACCGCGTGACTCGTGCCTCCACCAACACCTTGCTCCCAACCATTCGCGTTGCCTGACGGTCAACCGCCTGGCATTTCCCAAATGCTGTTATTTCTAGCCTCCCGTCTACTCGAATACCGAAACCAAGAGCGGAGTGCAAAGGCATGACTCCCTCAAATTTTGTCGACAGTGCAACCCTTTTGTAGTCGTTGGCACGAGACCCTTGGCATGGAGGGGTTTGATATTCAAGAACCTACAACTCAACAGCCAAACAACTACTTTAAAGACACGAAAAAAGAGATTCAAGCAAAAGAGAGGCAGGTGCATTTCTGAAATGTTGCCTCCGCATCAACATTCGTTGTTCGGGGGCAAAGTCGGGGATTTTGAGTACCGCCCGAGTCGTCAACCGGCATGCCAACGTTGAGCAAACTTGCCCAAGTCAACGCAACCCGCGTCACGACTCATGCGCTCCAACATGGCCAGTTTGAACCGCGAGACCAGGGCGACAGTACCGGGCGACTGAGAATTCAAGATTTGGGCGATGCTGGGGGGTTTGTCCCAAAAGAGCAGGTGAACGAGTCCCTGGCGGAGCGAGTGAGGTGAGTGGCTGTGGCAGCGAGCCGCAGTGCCGTCGCTCCACCGAGTGGTGGGGTTGTTTCTCCTCTCCTCAGTGTCGGCATCTCACAGCGCTCTTGCGTGCGTCAACAAGAAGCCTGGGCCAAACCTCGGCCAAACAACAAAATTTGTCAAACACCGCAATGAAATCGAAGTCGGGCGCGTCATCCGTGCTACCCGTAGAGGCGGGCTCGCCACACGGGAATGCCCAGAAGAAGCCGTCGCGGGCCAAGACGGCGGCCCTCGTCATCCTCGTCGTCCTCGGCCTGATCTCATTCCATCTGGTCCCGCTCCCCGGCCTCGGCTTCATCGTTGGACACCACGGCGGGAGGGATGCCGACTTCAAGTCCAAGTGCGTACAGCCCGATCCTCTGCTCCCGGCCAAGGACTCGGATCTCGACCAGGCGTACGACCACATCAGCAGCACCGCCTTCCGAAACGCCACCATCCGCCGCCTCTCGGGCGCCGTCCAGGTCAAGACCGAGTCCTACGACGACTTGGGCGCCATCGGCGAGGATCCGCGATGGGACGTCTTTTACAGCTTCCACCGCTATCTCGAGCAGACCTTTCCTCTGATCTACGAGCGACTGCTGGTCGAGAAAGTCAACACCCACGGGCTGTTGTACACTTGGAAGGGCAGCGATGCTGCGCTTCGCCCTACCTTGCTCATGGCACATCAGGATACTGTCCCAGTTGCTCCCGAGACCATTGCATCGTGGACGTACCCTCCTTGGAGCGGCGAGTATGACGGCAGGTATATATGGGGAAGGGGCAGCGCCGATTGCAAATCTCAGCTGATTGCCACCCTGGAAACACTCGAGCTGCTTCTCGACGCCAACTTCCAGCCCCGCCGGACCATCCTGCTCTCGTTCGGCTTTGACGAAGAATGCTCCGGACTCCGCGGAGCGTCGCACCTCGCAGCCTTCATCCGGGAGCGCTACGGAAACAACGGCATCGCCGTTGTGGTGGACGAGGGCAGCGGATTCGAGGGCGCGTGGGGTTCGCGACTGGCTAAACCCGGGGTGGCCGAAAAGGGGTACACCGACGTGCACATCACGGTCAGCATGCCGGGCGGCCATTCCTCCGTCCCCTCGGACCACACCGGCATCGGCATCCTGAGCGAGCTCATCACCGCCATCGAGTCAGAGCAGTACCCTACCCGTCTCGTTGACGAAAACCCGTACTACACGCAGCTCCAGTGCGGTGCCGCCTATTCTCCCGAATTCCCCAGCAAGCTCAAGAAGTTGCTCGCCAGCCGCTCGTCGCACAAGGGCCACGCCTGCCATGCAAAGCCCGACCGTCTCGCCACTGAGGCGGCTAAGCAAGGCCCGGAGATAAAGTATCTCATGCAAACCTCCCAAGCCGTCGATATCATCTCGGGCGGCGTCAAGGTCAACGCGCTGCCCGAGCAAGTCACGGCCGTCGTCAACCACCGCATCAACATTGGCGAGACCACCAAGATCGTCAAGGACCGGCTGACGTCGCTCTCCAGCCGGATCGCCAACAAGTACAACCTGACGCTCCACGCCTTCAGTGATGATGGCAAGGAGGAGCTCAGGTCCATTACCCTCTCGACGTCGACCTACGAGCTGGAGGTCGCGCCGGTCACGCCGGCCGACGCGTCGGTCCAGGGCCCGTACTCTGTCTTGGCAGGCACGATCCGCGCCCTGTACGGCGAGGACGTGATTGTCGCGCCCGGCATCATGACGGGAAACACGGACACGCGGTACTACTGGGACCTGACGAAGCACATCTTCCGCTTCGCGCCCGGCTACGACCCCGAGGACGAGGCTGGCCTGGGATCGATCCATACCGTGAACGAGAGGGTCAGCGTCAAGAATCACATCAACGCTGTCAAGTGGTTTACGCTGTTTGTGAGGAACATGGACGAGGCCCAGTTGTAATTAGGAAGGGGTCAAGCGGGCGGGGGAGGTCCGCCTTCTTGGATATCACGGGCGAGGACTAGTCATCTGTGATATTAACTGCGCAGTAAAGTGTAGCTGTGAGCTGATGGAAAACGAACCACATCGGCAAGTTCGGGCTTGGTCACATCGTGTCATGGACTTTGCGGCTATAATAGTGGCAAAATCTAACACCTAACCTCGATCCCCGCATTGGAAGGGACTGTCGCTACTCTCCCGTGCCCAATCGTGGTCCCTGTCCCCTGGGCCGTCTCGGACTCCGGATAATCGGATTTATATTCATGATCCTGGTCACCCGGACTACGGTGCCGTTAGCCAGTACAACACGCACTTTGTTATAAGGTTGGCCTTGTCACACCAGGTCTAGTGGTCTAGCACAAACCAATCTCAAACCCCAACTCTCCTAGCCGGCAGCCAGAATTCTGCCCGAGATGCAGCTCCATCGACCCCTGAGCGTCCTCCTTCTCACGTGCGGCCTTCGGGTTGGAGCGATCAACTTTCCTTATGAATCAAGGCAACTGACGGATCAAGACATTGGGACCGCATCCGTCATCTCATTCGGGGATGTGGCCTCCGCACCGTCGACCTACCAAGGCCCCAGATGCAAAGTACTACCCGAGGACGCCGCCTGGCCGAGCAAGGAGAAATGGGACCAGCTCAACGCCACCGTGGACGGCAACCTCCTGAAGCCGTATCCCGTGGGGGCCGCGTGTTATCCCGCCCGCCCCGAGTACAACGCGACCACCTGCGCCTATCTCGTCGGCACAGCAACGACCACGCGCTTCTTTTTCAATGACCCGCTCACTGCTTTGACAACGTGGGGCGAGGGCGCGACATGCTTGCAGCTGCTTAACACGACGGGGAGGACATGCACGCAGGGTGGGTTTCCGACCTACGTGGTGAATGCCACCTCGGTCAGAGACATCCAGGCGGGTGTCAATTTCGCGCGGAACCAGAACCTCAGGCTCGTCATCAAGTGAGATAGATGTTCTACCTAGCTCCTGCTTGTCTCTTTCCGCTATTATTCCGAGCTGGGCTGTTGAGCTGACCGAACTGGAGAAACACGGGGCATGATTTCGTCGCCAGGTCGAGTGGCCGAGGATCGCTGAGCATATGGACGCACTTCCTCAAAGGCATTGAGTTCCTCCCCGAGTACAGCATGGGCGAGTATTCCGGGGCCGCGGCCAGGTTTAGCGCAGGGATCGAGGCATGGGAGGCGCTTAATGCCATGGCCGATTCCGGGAACTTTACCGTCGTCACGTCGCTCGACCCCACGGTTGGCAACGGAGGCGGCTGGGTGATGGGCGGCGGCCATGGTCCCCTGACGTCTCTGCGCGGCCTGGGAGCGGATCAAGTCTTATCCATGAACGTTGTTACGGCTGACGGCAAGTTCGTCACGGCGGATGTGAACCAGAACCGGGATCTCTTCTTCGCACTCAGGGGCGGTGCTGGGAGTAAGTTTGGAGACTAGAGGCTGAAGGATCTGGGGCGCCAATGCTGACTCGAGTTCTCATCACAAGGCACGTTCGGAATTGTCACTTCGATGATCGTCAAGGCGTGGCCGGGACAGATCAACATTGGCGGTTTGACTTATTTCTTGACGATGGGGGCTGGCAAGGTGACGATCCCTGGCAGTCGAGGATACCCGTCCGCATCACCTGTGCACATCCCCGACGCCGAGCTCTTCTGGAAGGCCTACCGCACATACCTCGGTTTCGCGAAGGAAATTGTCGATGCCGGCGGCTTTGGCTTTGGCGATGTGACCCCCCAGGGGAACGACACCTACGTCTTCGTCGGGACAATCATGCTCCCCGGCTTCCCCCCCGACAAGATGAAGGACTTTTACACCCCTCTCTTTACCTCCCTGAGCGAAATCGGCGTCAACATCCCCAACCCGCGCCACGCCTTCCTCCCCTACGCTCAGCGCGGCATCGGCGTGACCCCGACGTCCTTCCCCGGCTCGCCGGCAGACGCGCTCTTCATCTCGCGACTACTGCCCCGCGGGCTCTGGGACAACACCACCCGACTGGACGCCGTGGCTGCGGTCAACCGGAAAAACGCGGAGCTGGGATACCGCGTGACGACGCGGGCCTACGGGCCGTCGGCGAAAGTGGCTGGATATCCGGGCAACTCTACGTCGGCGGTGAACTCGGCGATGCGCAACATGGTGATCCACTGCGTCACCTTCGACCCGAACCCCGTCGACGTCCTCCCGGCGGCCGAGTTCGCCGCCCAGCACGCCAGGCTGCGCGCCCGCATCAACGAGCTGGTCCGCCTGACCCCCGAGAGCGGCAGCTACGTTAACGAGGCGGACATCACGGAGCCGGACTGGCAGCAGAGCTTCTGGGGCGAGCATTACCCCCGGCTGTTGAAGGTTAAGAAGGCGGTCGACCCGTGGGGTCTGTTCTGGGCGCCGCACACGGCTGGCAGCGAGGAGTGGGAGGTGCTGGCAGCGGACGGTTTGCCGACGCAAAATGGGCCGTTGTGTCGCACCGCGTGACTCTGGCGGCCAAGGGAGTAGAGAGCGACTCGCTATATCGCGACCTCTGAACTTAAGGCTACCTAGGTGACCTAGGGAGTTATAAATGTGCGTTCTGTCCGCAGTAGAGCACCAACCAACTTGTGTCTTTTCTTTGGATTGAAGCGTCCGAAAACATGGGGCCAGTGGAAGCCGTCTCCGAGTCACACTCAACCAAAGAAATATAACCAGTTCAAGCAGAATAAGCTCGGACAATGACTAAAAATCCTCTTCCTCTCCATGTAATGTTTTGTTTTGAAAGAGCTAGGGATTGCGTCTAATGGTGGAAGAAGTTCGACCTCTCCTGGTCGACTCTCAACACCTCCCCCCCCGAAGCACATCCACCCCCCACCAATATTAACCCACCATCAGAGAGACACAAGCACATACGACCACAAGCGGTAGAGAATTCGGGATCCCGTCCGCTCTCCCCTTGACAAGCTACCGACTGCCGAACTAGTACTCAGGTCGGTGACGACTGGGGAATCCTCGGTG